>Ga0335083_10001691_pt1 | contig 30151 bp, 20 predicted proteins | sample Lox_Sample_42_FD_206716 | JGI IMG/M metagenome (GOLD analysis project Ga0335083, IMG submission 206716) | Soil microbial communities from Loxahatchee National Wildlife Refuge, Florida, United States - Lox_Sample_4.2 | ecosystem: Environmental > Terrestrial > Soil > Wetlands | place: USA...
CCCAATGCCTGGCAGATCAACGACGATTCCATTGCCAGCTTCTTGAGCTACACCAACATCCTTCCCGCCAGCGTGCAGATTGCGGCCACCGATTCCGGCTTTGACTTCAGTGTCACCGCCCGGTTCGTGACCGATTACGGCGGCACCCCGACCATGTATATGGCCTACGGCCTGGGCACTAACCGGTTCCTCATCTGGTGGGGTTTGAGCGGCAATGGCGATCTCACCGCCCAAATGGACACCGGCGGAACCACCTTCGTCCTCACTACAAACGGCGCGGGCAGTGCGCTTTATCACACGAACGAAATTATCTACAACCCAACCAACGGGACGGCTAGTTACCTGTTCGACGGCCAGATCATCACCAACAACTGGCCGCCCAGCGCCTACTCGGCGAACGCCGGGCAGATTGCATGGGGCGCGGGCAGTTCCATCGGTGTGGGGGAGATGAACTTTCACGCCATCCGTTTCTTTGTCACCAATGTCATCGTGGCCAGCTATAATGCCGGCACGGAACCCACCAACGCACCCGCCCCAGCCAGCCAGGGCTGGACGCTCAATCCCGCCCCCCCACCCTCGAACACCACCACGAATGCCATCTCGCCGGACCGAGGCGCCGGTGTGATCACAACTTTGGCCGATAGCGGCTACGGCTCGCTCCGGCAGGCCATTGCCGGTGCCCGCCCCGGCGACACCATCAGTTTCTTCTCCAACGGCGTAATCAGGCTCACCAGCGGCGAACTGCTCATCACGAACAGCCTTGCCATTGCCGGCCCTGGCCCGGCGAACCTCCGTCTCGATGGGAACGACAACGGTCGCGTGTTCCAAATTCTCGCTGGGGCCACTGTCAGCATCTCAGGACTCACGATTACGAATGGCCACGCCCCTAATGGAAATGGTGGCGGAAACGGACAGAACGGATTGCCCGGGGCTTCCGGCGGAGGCATAGCAAACGCTGGCACGCTCACTTTGAGCAATTGTCTCCTTACCGGTAACATGGCCGGGGATGGGGGAACCGGCAGTTCTCCTTCATCAGGCGATGGTGGCGACGGTGGGTTGGGTGGCGACGGCGGAGCCATCTACAATGCCGGCACCTTGGAACTGATGGCATGCACAGTGATAGGGAACAGGAGCGGCCACGGCGGACAAGGCGGTGCTGGTGACGACTGGATTATCGGCCACCCAAACGGTTTTAACGGTGGTGCAGGCGGGACGGCAGGGAGCGGCGGGGGCATTTTCAACGGGGGCACGCTTACTGTGAACACCTGCACGGTGACGAACAACTATGCTGGCTACGGCGGCGATGGTGGCTACGGCGGCGATTCGGAACCGCGACCGATGGAATCCTACTCCGGCGGCAATGGCGGTAACGGAGGTGACGGGGGCAGTGGCGGTGGAATTTTAAGTTCGGGAGATCATATGGACCTGTCTGATTGCATCTTGGATGGGAACACCAATGGTATCGGCGGATTTGGCGGCACCGGGGGCGCCTCCTTTAATGGACTCCGCGGGGCCGACGGCTATTCTGGGGGTGGTGGCCGCGGTGGCGGCCTCTACATCTACGCAGAGGACACAGTTACGCTCAACAACTGCAACTTCTCCCGCAATTATTCAGCCTCGGACATAGGCCAGGGCGGCGGCGTTTACGCAGATGGACCGATAACGCTCAACAACTGCAACTTCTCCGGCAATTTTACCGATTGGGACGGCGGTGGCCTCTACGATAGCGGCGGCGTGGACACACTCAGCAACTGCACCTTCTCCCGCAATTCGGCCTCTGACTTCGGCGGTGGAATTTACAACGAAGGCGGCACGCTTACGGTTAGCAACTCAACGTTCTCCGCCAATTCCGGCTTGGAGGGCGGCGGTCTCTACAATGGCGGCGGCGGCATCTACAGCGATTCCGGCGGTACGGTCACACTCAACAACTCTACGCTCTCTGGCAATTCTGCCGTCGGCGGTGGCGGCAACAACGGCGGCGCCATTTACAATATCTTCGGTACCAACACGCTCATCAACTGCACTCTTTCCGGCAATTCAGCCACCAACGGCGGCATCGGCGGCGGCATCTATCAGGACTACCCCGGCATGACCATCCTTACCAACACAATCGTGGCTGGGAACACGGCCAGCACTGACCCCGACATTTACGGCTCTTTAAACTCTGTTTCCGCCGTGAACAGCCTCACCAGCGGCAATTCTCCGCTCCTCGCCCCTCTGGGCAATTACGGAGGCCCCACCCAAACCATGCCGCCGCTGGCCGGCTCGCCTGCCATTGACGCGGGCAATGATTCTGCCGCCAGCCCGCTGGTCACCGATCAGCGTGGTTACCCGAGGCTGTCGGGCGCGCACGTGGACATCGGCGCGGTCGAGGCACAGTTCGCGCCTGCGAACAATCCTCCGCGGCTAACCGGTTCCACTTTTTCCACGGTTGGCGGCGGCAGCAACAAATTCCAATTCACCTTCACCAACATTCCGAACGCTGACTTCACTGTGTTGGCCTCCATATATCTCGCGCTGCCGCTGGCCGATTGGATTCCAATTGGGAATGCGGTGCAGAACCCGCCCGGCCAATATCAATTCACCGACCCGGAGGCGACCAATTATCCCCAACGCTTTTATCAAGTCGTCTCGCCGTGAGGCATTCGTCCAAAATCAATCCGCCACAAATGGATGGGATGGAACCAACGACTTTGTTATACCGCCGCGATGAAGCCGATTCTGTGCTGCCTCGGAACCACGTTCGCGTTGATTCTCAGCGCCGCGACCGCGCCGGCCCAGTCCATTCCCGTCCCGGAAAATCTCTGGCGGCTCGTCGCCCAGGAAGACACGGATCACGACCAGAGAATTACCGTTCACGATCACACCACGCCGTTTGAAATCCGCGACCAAAACGGCGCGGAGGTGCGCAGTGTTACCAACGAATACCAGTTGTCCGTGCTGATGCAGGACCTCACAGCCGCGGACGACCAACACATGGAGACCATCCCTATGGAAAAGCTACATCTCAATGAAGACATCGTGGATCGCACGCACCAATTCATCAAAACCAAATTCTGGGACGCGCTGACCCGACGCATTGACGCCAGCAACATTGACAAGGTCGTCCACGATCCCAAGGTGGCGTCGAAGTATGATTACATCTATGTGCCCGCCGCCGACACCAACGCCCTGAATTATTTTCAAGCCGTTGAAAAAATCAAAAACGAGCGGCATCATTCTCCGCCGCTCAAGGTCGTGGCCCTGCCGTCGCCCGACAAAATCACCGGCGCGTTTGTCCGCGACCTCGACGGACAGCATGGGATTTTGTCGCTGGCGCTGGAAACGAACGCCGACGGAAAAATCGCCGGCGTGCCTTACGTCGTGCCTGGCGGCCGCTTCAACGAATTGTATTGCTGGGACAGCTATTTCATCACGCTCGGTTTGTTGCAGGACGACCGCACCAACCTCGCGCGCGGCATGGCGGACAATCTCCTTTACGAGGTCCGTTACTATGGAAAAATCCCCAATGCAAACCGGACCTATTATCTCACGCGGTCGCAGCCGCCCTTTCTCACGAGCGTCATCCGCGCGGTCTATGACTCGGGGGCCGTGGACAAAAAGTGGCTGGCGTCCGCGTTGAAAACCGCCATGGCCGAATATCAAACGGTCTGGCTCGGCCAAGACCGGCTGATGAAAATCGGGCCGTACGAATTAAGCCGTTACTATGACAGCGGCCACGGCCCCTGCCCGGAAGTGGAGCCGGGCCATTACGACGAACAAATGCAACCGTGGATGGCTCAGGTAAAACCGGAAAATCCGAATCTGCCGCTGACGGCGTACCGCTTTTTGAACGAATACCTCTATTGCGGCAAGTACGTGGATTTAAAGGTGGACGGAATGACTCTCGACGAGTTTTTCAAGCAAGACCGCGCCGTCCGCGAATCCGGCCATGACACCACTCACCGTTTCGATGACCGTGCGGCGGATTTTGTTTCGGTGGATTTGAATTCGCTGCTCTACAAATACGAAACGGACTTCGCCGATCTGATTGAAAATGAATTCGGGGGAAAGCTGCCCGGCGTCGGCGGCGGGCAGGGTGGCGCGGAGTTCTGGCGGGAGCAGGCCGCCAAGCGCAAGGCGGCGATGATGGCGTTGATGTGGGACGAGCAACGCGGGTATTTCTTCGACTACGACTTTGTGAACCGGCAGCGTTCGACTTACATCAGCGCGACCGGCTTGTGGCCGCTCTGGGCGAAGTTGCTCGATACCAACAATCCGGCGGAAATGAAGCGCGCCCAAAGAGCCGCCGCCTTCGCCTGCGAGAAACTCGAACAGTTCACCGGCCTTTCCGCGACTGCGCAGGAATCCGTCGAGTCGGCCCGCCGTCATGATGGGCGGCAATGGGATTATCCCTACGGCTGGGCGCCGCACCAAATGCTGGCCTGGCAGGGATTCAGGAATTACGGCCTCGAGGCCGACGCCGGAAGGCTGGCCTATCGCTGGCTTTACGCCATTGCCAAAAACGCGCACGACTACAACGGCATGGTTCCGGAAAAATACAACGTCGTCACCGGTTCGCACGACGTGTTCGTCGAATACGGCAACGTCGGCACGAAATTTTCCTATATCGCCACGGAAGGTTTCGGCTGGATGAACGCTTCATTCGAGATCGGACTTGGCTTTCTTTCACCACAGCAACTGAGGGATTTGCGCGAATTGAAGTCGCCGCCGGCAAAATAAAACTGTTCCAAAATTGGCCCCCTGTCCTCAGCTCCAAACCGTAACCAATCGCTTACCGCCCGTCGCTTCGAATTCGCCAACGGACACCATTTCTCCTAAACCACTACTGCACTCGCAGTCAGGAATGGAGCCACTGGCCGGGATTGAACCGGCGACCGACGGTTTACGAAACCGTTGCTCTACCGCTGAGCTACATTGGCTTTCACACCCGGTCCGCCCATCATGATATTTTTTTCGCCTGTAAAATCAATCTCGTTTCCGCCCGGACAATTCCCCTGACCCGATTCCCATCTAAACCGGATTGACCGATTTCAGCGCTGCATTTACACCCGCGACCAGCGCGTCCACACGTGTCGGCAGGGGAAAGTCCGACGGCGCCTCCAGGGTGCAGCCCAGTCGCGATTTGTGCATAATCAAATAAAACGCCTCGGCCCATTGCGGGCGGGAGTTCGGATCGAGATTGGGCCGGATAATGCCGCCTTGGGCCGGACGATCCTCGATGATCTCTGACGGATCAATCGGGCAGACTTTTTGAGCCGCTTCGATAATTTCTTCCGCCAAAGGGGGCTGGCTGTTGGGGTTTTGTTCGTACAGGTAAAAGCCATGTGATTCCCAGTCCTCGTGCAGGCAGAGATACGCATCAAACTGTGGCTGGCGCGCCAACCACGCGATGTGCGCACGGACCTCAGTGGTTTGCGGATGCCGGTAATCGCGGTTTAAATCCTTGCCTTCGGGATTCTCCCGGCGATTCAGAACAAAGCCCATCGGATTCAAACATGGACAAAACCAAAGTTCCGCATTTGCCGGCCAGAGATTTTCCTGAAGCAAGCGCAATGCGGCCAGCGGTCCGGCCGGTTCATCACCATGAATACCGGCCGAGAGGTAAATCCGCCTTCGCCTCGCTTCGTCGCGACAAGCGCGATGCAGGGCCATGAGGTTGAATTCGCCTTGTCGGCCGAACATTTCCAGGGTCCAACCGTATGGTTGAGCGTCGATTTCGATGTCGTGCAACACGGCTCGAATATCAATCAGTTCGCCGTGATAACCATCGTGATTTCTGCCCAGTCGCTCCATGCGTGGCCGCTAAACTGCCACAGCTTCTGTCTGGCAGCCAGTCCGGCCACATCCGGCGTCACTGGCTTCCTGATCGCTGAATCCGTGTTTGTCCCAACTCGGATCAAGGCCAAGGTCTTTGAGCATCTGCAAATCCTTCTCCACCGGCTGGTTGAGGGTGGTGAGATAGTTACCGACCATGAGGGCGCTGGCGCCGGCCAGGAAAATCATGCTTTGCGCGTCGCGCAGATTCACCGTGCGCCCGCCGGCAATCATGATTTCCCGTCGCGGCAGAATGAACCGGAAACAGGCGATGGTCTTCAAAATTTCCAGGACGGACAGCGGCGGATTGTTTTCAAACGGAGTGCCTTTGATGGGGTTGAGGATGTTGATGGGCACGACATTCGCGCCGATTTCCTTGAGCGCAAAAGCAAGATCACAACGGTCTTCGCGTGTCTCGCCCATGCCGATGATGCCGCCGGAACAAATCTTGATGCCGGCCTTTTTCAAGTAGCCGATGGTTTCCAGACGATCGTCGTAGGAGTGGGTGGTGCAGGTTTTGGGAAAAAACCGGCGCGAACTTTCCAGATTGTGTCCGTAGCACTCCACCCCGGCCTCCTTCAAACGATCGGCCACGCGCTGGGTTTTGATGATCCCCAGCGAAACGTCGGGACGGGTTTTGCCGCCGGCTTTCAATTCACGAATGCGATCGCAGACTTCGTCCAGCATGGGGCCTTCGTTCAAACCTTTCCAGGCGGCCACCAGGCCAACCGCCGTCACCCCGTGTTGGTTCGCCTCCTCGGCAGCTGCCTGAACCGGTTCGGGATCCACGAAACCGTATCGGGGCGAATCGGTCTGGTAAAACGAGGACTGGGCGCAAAAACTGCAATTCTCCGAACAGGCGCCAGCCTTGGCGTTGACGATGGAACAGAGGTGGATTTTATTGCCTTTGAAATGCTCGCGAATCCGGTTCGCCCACGACAAAAGGTCAAAAACTCCGGCGGAAGATTCCAACTGGAACAAGCCCCGTGCCTCGTCACGCGTAACCTCACCGCCGGCTAAAACGCGTTTTCCTAGGCCGGCAATCTGCGCGTGGTCCGTGACGTCAACCGATTTCGTGGTCATGGTTGACAACCTAAACAGAGGAAGAAATGGATGCAAGCGGGATTGATTGTAACCGGCCCGTCTTACGAAACAGGGAATTTAACGATTACTCGACCACTTTACCGAGGATGTCTTGAAGGGGAACCGCGCCAAAATAACGGCTATCCATGCTATTATTCCGGTTGTCGCCCATGACAAAATATTTATTTCCAAAGCTGATGAATTCGTTTCCGTTCCTATCGTTGGCATAGGTTTGCGTGCCGGGGGACAGATACGGTTCGCGCAACAATTCGCCATTCACATAAACCCTGCCATTTTTCAAACAAACCGATTCACCGGGTGTGGCAATGATGCGTTTGACCAGGAGTGTGTTGTCTTGCGGGTCCCTCACGGCAACAATATCGTCGTGGCGGGGTTTCTCAATGAGGTAGCTATACCGATCCAGCCAATAATGCCCTGAATCAATCAAGGTGGGATACATGCTGACGCCAATCACCTGGACGGACTGAATCACAAACCGGCTGACAAACAAATAACCAAGCACGGACAGGCCCAGGACCATCACCCAACTGGAACAATGACGGAAAAACCACAACCACGAGATATTCAAGCGCCATATTTTCAAATTGAATGCAACGGCACTGGAGATTTTCTTAAAGGCAGGATACGTCATACCTACACTCTAAGTGTATCGATTTGATACAAACTTTCAAGGAAAAAAGGCGAAATTGCCCAAAAATATTACATTAACTCCCTTAACGATAAAATCTTAAAAAGCCCCGCATGGAGGCCCTTCAGTGTAAGAGCTCCATGCGGTTAATGGCTTTTGATATCTACACTAAGATAGTTCGCCAGCGAATTGATTTGCAGGTCGGACAATGGTCCGCCATCGACCTTTGAAAAGGCCGGCATCAGCGAGCCGGGTTTGCCATGGGTGATCCAGATCCGCCAGAACTCAAAATTGGTCGGCGTTTTGAGTGCATGCAAATCCGGCACCATGGTGGCGCGATGTTCCCCCTCGTGACAAATGGCACAATCGGCCTCGTAAAGTTCCTGGCCATATTTGTCTTCACCCCTGCGGACATGGCAGCTCGCACAATCTCCTTTAAAAACCATCTGCCGGTCGGCGGTGGCCATTTTCACATTCCGCGCGCGATCGGCTTCGGAGAGCACGGGCATCACATAAGGAAGGATGGTGATCTGGAGTACCAACATCTTGGAACCCCGGTCGGTATAGACCGTGAGGGATTTGTACAACGTACCGCTTTTGCCGGCGAGATTCACCGTTGCCTCCATCTGACCATTGGTGCCGGGCACGAGGGTCCAGGGCAACGGCGGCAGTTTGGCAGTGGTGCACCCGCATGACGGACGGACACTTAAAATAACGACCGGATTGGTGGATACATTGGAAAAATTGAAAACGAAATTCGCGACGGCGGCGTCCGCCGTAACATTGGTTTGTTTCGTCGTCGCGTCCCAGGACAGTATTCCATCCGGCAAAGGCCCTGTGGCATGCGTCAGGCTCGGAATATAGACCGGCGGGGTGGCTACCGTGGTATTGGATGACTTGACATCTGCGGCCAAAAGGTTCGCGCCGGCGAAAATAACTCCCGCCATTCCACAAAAAAAACGACTCAGGCTCATAACTGTGTCGAATGCTAGACTGCCGGCGCCGGTTTGACGAGTGCGAAATTGGCGCATTAAGGCGTTCACAACCGGTTCAACGCGCTGAGCACGGCCCGCACCGACGCCAGTTCAATATTCGTGTCCACCCCGGCGCCCCACCGGGTTTTGCCATCACCGTGCTTGATCTGGATATAGGCGATCGCCGCGGCTTCCTCACCGGAGCTCAAGGCGTGCTCGCTGTAGGCCGTGATCTCGAAACGCGGCACGCCGATTTTACCAAAGCCATGAACGAGCGCCGCGAGCGGGCCATTGCCTTCACCGGCCAACTCTACCGGTTTGCCGTCTCGTAACAATTTTGCCCGGCATTTGACGAGACCATTTTTACTCTCGGTTTCGAATTTTTTGAGTTGCCACGGCGATGCCCGCTCGATGTATTCGCGCCAGAACATCTGCTTCAACTCGGCACCGGTGACCTCCCGGCCCAGCTTGTCCACTTCGTCGTTCGCAATGGGACCAAATTCGCGCTGCAGGTCCTTGGGCAACTCGATGCCAAACTGGCTTTCGAGCAGATACGCCACCCCGCCCTTGCCGGATTGCGAGTTGACCCGGATGACTTCGCGGTATTCCCGCCCGATGTCCGTCGGATCAATGGTGAGATACGGCACGTCCCAATGAGTGCGGCCGTCCTCTTTCCATTCAGTCAATCCCTTCCGGATGGCGTCCTGGTGCGAGCCGCTGAAGGCAGTGAAAACCAGTTCCCCCGCGTAAGGCTGGCGCGGCGGGACCGTCATGCCGGTGCAACGTTCATACACCTCGATGACTGAGTTGAGGTCGGTAAAATTGAGTCCCGGATTGATCCCGTGCTGGTAAAGGTTCAAGGCCACGGTCACGATGTCGAGGTTACCCGTCCGCTCTCCGTTACCAAAGAGGGTGCCTTCAACGCGCTCAGCGCCCGCAAGCAGGCCAAGTTCGGTCGCCGCCACGCCGGTGCAACGGTCATTGTGCGTGTGAACACTCACAATGAGCGAATCCCGGTTCTTGATATTCCGGCAAATCCACTCGATTTGGTCGGCGTAAACATTGGGCATCGCCACTTCGACGGTGTCCGGCAAATTCAATATCATCTTCTGTCTTGGGGTGGGTTGCCAGACCTCCATCACGGCTTCGGAAATCTCCTTCGCAAACTCCACTTCCGTGGCACTGAAACTTTCCGGCGAGTACTGGAGCATGACTTCCGTGCCTTTGAGCCGCAGCAAGCGGTCCTTGATCCATTGCGCGCCGCGCACAGCCACTTCGACGATTTCCTTCTCCGATTTGCCGAAGACGACACGGCGCTGCGCGGGCGAAGTGGAATTATAAAGATGGATGATGGCCTTTTTGGCGCCGATCAGTGATTCCACGGTACGTTCGATCAAATCCTCACGTGCTTGCACCAGCACCTGGAGCCACACGTCCTCCGGCGCGCGGTTCTCCTCGATGAGCCGGCGATTGAACGCAAACTCAGTGTTCGACGCGGAGGGGAAGCCGACTTCGATTTCCTTGAAGCCGATTTTTACGAGCGTCTGGAACAACTCAAGTTTCTGGCCGACGTTCATCGGCACGGCGAGCGCCTGGTTGCCGTCCCGCAAATCCACGCTGCACCAGCGCGGCGCCCGATGGAGGACACGGTTGGGCCATTGCCGGTCGGGCAAACTGACCGGCGGGAACGGACGGTATTTTTTCGATGGATTCTTGTGCATGTTCTCTTTCTTTTGTGGCAGTGGCGCTTCTATTTGGCAAAACAAAAACCCCACCGCCGGGTTGGCGATGGGGTTCGATAAATCTGGTGAACGAATCAGAACCCGACCGCCGCGCGGCACAACCGCAGCGCGTTCAGCAGCAGATTCAGATTCAGATTACGGTTCACGGGTTTAATTTACCTGTTCCGCTTTCCGACGTCAACAGCTTTCCGGCTTGCTTCTCGTCACCGGTTAAGTGCAGCCTTCCTGTCTTCCATGCTTCCACAAAATAATCCCGCAACAACAATCAATTCGAACATCAAACGACGCCGGCCCGAGCTGTTCGCCCTTGCGTTGATGGCATTGGTCAGCGCCCTCCTGCCGGCTTGTCGCTCGATAACGCCAAGGTCCGACGTGCGGAAAGAATCCGACGGCGTGACCCTGGGAACGCCGGCCGGCGTGACGCGATTGCAGGTCTGGTCGGACCGCATTGTCCGCGTAACGTTCGCCCCGGGAAAGCGGCTGCCTTCAAAACAGAGCCTGTGCGTCGTTGGCCAACGCGTGCCGACGAAATGGATTCTGATCGAGACCCCCGACGTCATAGAATTGCAGACCGATGCGTTGCGGGCGCGCGTGGACCGCAAGACCGGCGCCGTCGGATTCTACAATCTGAAAGGCAATCCAATTTTACAGGAAGCAACGCCGGGAGAGGAAGTTCCGTCGGAACCGGGTATGCCAGGCGTGCGGAGATCTTTTGTCCTCGAGCCGGACGAGGCGATGTACGGCCTCGGCCAGCATCAGAGCGGCGTCTGGAATTATCGCGGCACGACGGTGCACCTGCAGCAAAAGAACATGGAAGTGGCCATCCCGGTCCTGGTTTCGTCCAAAGGCTATGGCGTGCTCTGGGATAATCCTGCCGTCACAGATGTGGATGTGGGAAAGAAGGATCCGGGAATTTTGTCGTGGACGTCAGAAGCCGGAAACCAGGTGGATTATTATTTCTTGTTCGGTCCGGCAGCCGACAATGTGATTCAGGATTATCGCGCATTGACGGGCGCGGCGCCAATGATGGGCCAATGGGTTTGGGGCTTCTGGCAGTGTAAGGAGCATTACGCCAGCCAGGAGGAATTGACGAACGTCGTCGTGGAATACCGTAAACTTCAGGTGCCGTTGGATGGTATCATACAAGACTGGCAATACTGGCCGAAGCATGGCTGGGGTTCGCACCAATTCGATCCGACGCGCTATCCGGATCCGGCGGAAATGATTCGCGACATCCACGCGATGCACGCGCACGTGATGATTTCCGTCTGGGCGAAGTTTGATGTCGGCACGTCGAATTACAACGAGCTGGAACGCGCCGGCGCGCTTTACGCAACTGCACTGCCAGGTTTTTCCTTCTTCGATCCGATCGAGACGAATAAATACTACGACCCGTTCAACCCGGTCGGCCGGCAGATTTACTGGCGGCAAATTTCCAACGGCCTGTTCCAACCGGGTATTGATGGGTGGTGGCTCGATGCCTCGGAGCCGGAATTGGGCATTCACTGGGGTGAATTCCGCACGTACCAAACGGCGCTCGGTCCCGGTTCAAACGTGTTCAACGCCTATCCGCTGATGCACACGACGGCGATTTATCAGGGCCAGCGCGCGGCGACCGACCAAAAGCGCGTCTGCATCCTCACGCGCTCAGCCTGGGCCGGGCAGCAACGCAACGCCGCCATCACCTGGTCAGGCGACATCCGCGGGCGCTGGGACGTTTTCGCCAAACAAATTCCCGCCGGTCTGAATTTCTCCATCAGCGGTATTCCGTATTGGAACACGGACATCGGCGGCTTCTTTGGGGCGAAACTGAACGACCCGAAATACCAGGAGTTGTTCACGCGCTGGTTCCAGTTCGGCGCGTTCTGCCCCATGTTCCGCGTTCATGGCACCGATGCGCCCAAGGAATTCTGGCGCTGGGACGAGCCGACGCGGAAAATCTGGGAGACGTTTGTAGACCTCCGTTACCGGTTGCTGCCTTACATTTATTCCGTGTCGTGGGAGGTCACCCGCGACGGCGGCACGATGATGCGGCCGCTGATGATGGATTTTAGAGGCGATCCGCGGGCGCTCGCCGTCGGCAACCAATTTTTGTTCGGCCCGGCCTTGATGGCTTGCCCAGTCACGCAACCGGGGGTGACGAGCTGGAATGTTTATCTGCCGGGGGCAGGCACCTGGTACGATTTCTGGACCGGCAAACGCGTCCTGGGTGGTCAACGGATGGACGCCGAGGCCCCGATTGACTCGATGCCGCTGTATGTGCGTGCCGGGGCGATTTTACCGATGGGACCAGTGGTGCAATACGCCGCCGAACAATCGGGCAAGCCATTGGAAATTCGCGTCTATCGCGGCGCGGACGGTGCGTTCACGCTCTACGACGACGAAGGCGACAACTACAATTACGAAAAAGGAGAATACTCCACCATTCCTCTGACGTGGAACGACGCCGCAGGAACACTGACTATCGGATCACGCCAGGGAAAATTTCCCGGCATGGCGATTGAGCGGACTTTCCGCATTGTATTTGTCGGCGAAGGACACGGTGGCGGCGGCGCCGAGACGGAATCTCCCGATGCGATAGTCCACTACGCCGGCAATCCGGCCACGGTGAAAGTGCAACCTTGACTTGAACGAAATCAATCGCTGCCGGCATGGTTTTCCAGAGCCGAATTCACAAGCAAAAGCCAAGGGTGAATATTCACGCTTGCTTCCTTTAACCCATCGCCCGGAAACTGGCACATTCATGGCTTGGAAACGCAAAGTCTCGGGCGGCATTCTGGCAACGATTGGCTACCTGCTCTCGCCACTCTCCTGGTGGAACGACGCGTTCATAAACATTCCACTGGCACTGCTCTTCGCCTGGCTGGTCAGTTTCGTTTACAGACCGGCATTTACAGCCAGTCTGATCCTCGGTTACTGGCTGACCAACGTCGTCGGCTTCGTGCTCATGCACAAAGGCGCGCGGCAAATGCTTGTGAAAGAACCGTCCTCCGGCACGCGCCGGGAATTGCTGACCGACATCATAGTTTCACTCGTTTACACTATCGTCATCATCGCCCTGGTCAAATGGGGGATTCTCAAACCGTTGACCGGCTATTTCAAAAACGGATGAGGCGGACGGCTGGAGAACGTTACGCAGTGCGTAGCACGTGCCGCGTTTATTTTAAATTTTTCAGTAGCAGTCTCCTTCTCGAGTGCTATTTTCTCCCAAGTTTGAGTTGAGGGTCAGTTGTTTCTCTGTAGGACCGGGCAAGAGGTAACCGAATTTAAATGCGCATTTTACGGCAACGGCGACAATGGCCTTTAACCGGCGCCTGGCTGGCCATCCTGGCCGGGCAGTGGCTCGGCTGCTCGGTTTGGGCCGACCCGCCGAATGCCGCCAACGATCTCGCCGTCACCCTGCAAAATCACGCCGTGACCATTTCGGTGCTTACCAACGATTTTGATGCGGAAAGCAATCAAATGGCGGTTCTCCAGGTCACCGCACCCGCTCATGGAATCGTCGTCATCAATTCCAATGCGCCGGTGACCACGCCCGAACTGGCGCGCCTGTTCCAGTTTTCCGCCAGTCAACTCAGCAACACGGTCCGGCTGATGGCGAACACCAATACCTACCCGCGCAGCACCCAGACCAACGGCAGCGGCATCTGGAATACCGTAAACAATTCGGATTGGACCTGTGGTTTCTTTCCCGGTTGCCTGTGGTACGTCTACGAACAAACCGGCGATGCCAATTTCAAAAAATGGGCGCAGCAATGGACGGCCGGGATTGCTTCTCAACAGTTCAACACCAACACGGATGATGTCGGTTTCATGATCAACACCAGTTTTGGTAACGGTTATCGGATAACCGGCAGCAACAGCTATCAGTCGGTTTTGCTGCAGACGGCTCATTCCTTTACCAACCGGTGGAATTACATTGTCCGCTGCCTGGCGGATGACCAACTGCTTCCGCCAACGAATTTTGAAGTCATCATCGACACCATGATGAACACGGAACTCCTTTATCACGCCACCGACGTCAATGGCGACACCAACCTTTCCGTCAAGGCCTACATCCACGCAACGCGCGCGATGACCAATCAAATCCGGGCCGACAACAGCACTTTCCAGAGGGTTCTTTACAGCACCGTCAACGGCTCGCTTACATTTCAAGGCACCCGGGCGGGTTACTCGAACACGTCAACCTGGGCGCGGGGTCAGGCCTGGGCCATATACGGTTTTACCATGGCTTATCGCGAGACGGGTTACCTGCCATTCCTGGATGCAGCCAAACGGGTTGCGATTTATTACCTGACCAACACGCCGTCGGATTACGTGCCTTATTGGGATTTTGATGCCCCTAATATCCCCAACGCACCCAGGGATTCCTCGGCTGCGGCGATCACCCTGTCCGCCCTGGTTCAACTCAGTCAAATGGAAACGAACCTGCAGGCGGGCGCGACGCTCTGGGCGGGAGCACACAATATCCTCGAATCACTGGGTTCCACCAACTATCTCGCCCAGGGAACCACCAGCAAAGGCATTCTCCTCCACGGCACGGGTGAACCGCCCCAATTCCCCTCTCCGGAAGTGAACGTCTCACTCATTTATGGTGATTACTACTTCATTGAAGCCTTGAGGCGGTATGCCCTGGCTTACGGCCGGACCAACGTCACTTACACCCCCAACCCCGGTTTCACCGGAGCCGACACGTTCGCCTACCAGGTGTGCGACAGCGGCGGGAATTGCTCGACAGGAACGGTGACCGTGTTGGTGGTGGGCACCAATGCGGTGCCGACCTTCAACTCGCAATTATCGCTGGCGCCGGTCTCAAACGTGCCAGTGGTTTCATTCCCGACCGTCTCGAATCACGTGTACGAGGTGGATTACGCGAACACCCTGATACCGCCGACTCAGTGGAATTTTCTTCCCCCTTACTTGACCGGTTCCAATCTTACAATGTCGGTCACCGACACCAACCCGGCCGCGCAGCGGTTTTACCGGGTTAAGGCGTGGTAACCCCCGTCAACCGATAAATGCGGCGTGGACAGCCTTCATCGCCGGTTCACCCCTGGCCAGATCAATCACCACGGAAATTTTGATTTCGCTGGTGGAAATCATGTCAATGTTCACACCTTCGTTGGCCAGCGTCTCAAACAGTTTACCGGCCACGCCGGTGTGACTTTTCATGCCAACGCCCACGATGGACAGTTTTCCGATTTTTTCGGTCGCAATCACATCGCGGAAACCCAGTTCCTTTTTCAGGCCATCAATCACCTTTTGCGCCTTGAGCAAATCCGGCTTGTCCAGCGTGAACGAAAGGTCGGTGGCCGGCACACCGCTGCCGTGGCTGATGTTCTGCACAATCATGTCCACATTGACGGTCGCATCACCGAGCGCCTTAAAAATGCGCGCCGCCACGCCGGGTTTGTCGGGCACGCCGACGAGCGTGATTTTCGCCTGATTTTTGTCCAGCGAAACGCCGCGCACCACAACGTCTTCCATGTTTCTGGTTTCTTCTTTCACAATGGTTCCGGGGTTGTCATTTAAACTGGAGCGGACTTCAAAAACGACTCCAAATTTTTTTGCGAATTCCACCGAGCGCGACTGCATCACCTTCGCGCCCAAACTGGCGAGTTCGAGCATTTCGTCATAGGAAATTTCTTCGAGTTTCTTCGCGTCCTTCACAATGCGCGGATCGGCGGTATAAACGCCGTCCACGTCCGTGTAAATCTGACAAAGGTCGGCCTTGAGTGCGGCCGCCAGGGCAATCGCCGTCAAATCCGAACCGCCGCGGCCCAGCGTCGTAATCTGGCCTTCCGGCGTTTCGCCTTGAAATCCGGCGACGATGACGACGTTGCCCGCGTCCAGCTTTTCATGGACCTGTTTCGGCGTGATGTTGTGAATCTTCGCCTTGGTGTGGACGCCATCGGTCACAATGCCCGCCTGCGCGCCGGTCATGGAAACGGCCGGCACGCCGAGGGTGTGCAGCGCGATGGCCGTAAGCGCGATGGTCTGCTGTTCGCCGGTGGCCAGCAACATGTCCATCTCCCGTTCGCTCGGCAACGGCGCAATGTCCTTGGCCAGTTTGATGAGGCCATCGGTGACACCGCTCATCGCCGAAACGACGACGACGACCCGGTCGCCGCGCATACGGTATTCCGCGACGCGTCGGGCAACGTTTTTGATGCGGTCGGTGTTGCCCACCGAGGTGCCACCGTATTTTTGGACCATTAAAGCCATGATTTTTTGCCGGCCAAATTTGATTTTCCCGCCGGTTGTTGTGTTTTTAAGCGGTCGCGAAGGATAACAATTTTGTCGTGATTTGCAAGACGCGGAAAATCAAGCTGGCGTTCTAATCCGGGTTGCCGTGCCGGCCTGCGCCAATGCCTTCGGGCCACGGCTCCGACGCCGGGTACCAATCGGGACGCCACCCGCCATTCGAAACCGAAAATTATTTTGCATCCGCGAAAATATTTCGAGCATATCCACCGAAGGTGGATTATTCTGGTTTGGTAAAGGCGCTTGCACTAAGGTAACTTTGCCAGAGATAAAACTAAAATGGGAAAGGACATGTTATGACAAACGAAGCAAACATGGAAAAACTCGGCTCGGACTTGAAAGCGTTATCGGGTGACGCGGAGGCGATGTTGCAGGCCACTGCCGGACAGACCGGCGAAAAAATGAGCGAGCTGCGCCATCGTCTTTCCTCGGCCCTCGACTCGGCCAAAACCACGTATCATCGAATTCAAGAAAAGACCGTGGCCGGTGCGAAGGCTGCAGACAAGACGATCCGCGAACATCCGTATGAATCCATCGGTATCGCGGCGGGTGTGGCCTTTGGCCTGGGACTTTTGATCGGTGTGCTTGCCGGTCGCAAGTAAGGTCATGGATAAAACGCCTCAGGATGAGGGTGGCATTTTGGCCACCCTCAGGCGAATGCTCAGAACGCTGCGCGACGTGGCGGGAAACCGCGCCGAACTGTTCCTGGTTGAGTGGCGCGAGGAACGGTTGCGACTGTTGGACGCGCTATTGGTGCTGTTGGTCGGAACGATCTGTGCGTTGATGGCCCTGCTTGCGATCACGTTCGTCGTCGTGGTGATTTTCTGGGACACCCACCGCATACTGGTGCTGGCGTTGATCATCCTGGCCTATACCGGCGGCGCGGCGACGGCATTCGGGCTATTGCGTTCACGAATGAGGCGGTGGCGGGCTTTTGCCGCCACCCTGGAGCAACTCAGGAAGGATCAGGCGTGTTTCAAGGAAAAGAATTAGAGCAACTGCGTTTGCAGAAGGAACAGCTGGTTCTCCAAAGCGACGCCAACCGGCAAAGGCTGATATCCGACTGGCAACGGCTTCAGTCGCCGGGGTCCTGGATGGATGAAACCTTGGGCCTGGCGCGCCGGCATCCCTTGTGGTTTGCGGGGCTGGCCACGGCGGCGGGGGCACTGGCAGTCAAAATCCTGCGCCAGCCCCGCACGCTCCTGACGGGAATCGGCCGGCTCGGGGAACTTGCCTCCATGGCCATCTCGGTCTGGAGATTGCTCCGAAGAAAACGGCGGCAATTATAACTCAGCCGGCAAGTTACGCCGCGTGCTTCTGGATCAGGTACGCCTTGAACTTTTCATAATCCCCGTCCATCCGGTCAAAATCTTCCGGCAATTTCAACGCGGCCGCCATTTTGGGAGGGATGTCCGGCTCCCAATTCATCATTTTCTGAATTTCTTCGGGGAACTTGGCAGGATTGGCCGTCTCGACGATAACCGCGGGCGCATCGCCAAGCGGTTCAACTGTCCGCCAGTCGAGGAAACCCTGCCACGCGACCGCACCGTGCGGTTCCAGCAATATCTGGTATTGGTCCCAGAAATTTTTCAGGGCCGCGCGGGTGCGCTCGTCGGAAACGGAACTGGAAAACAAATCCCGGCGCATCGCGGCCAGGTCGGGTTGCCGAAGGATCCTGCCGGTTTCATCCATCTGCCCGCCGTAAATCGCGACGAGCCGGGCGAGGTTGCTGGGATGACCGACGTTCATCGCGTTGGAGACCGAGTTTCGTGAGGGAACAACCTTCGTATAAATACCGCTCGCCAGAAAGCGCGGGAAGGCATCGTTGTCATTCACCGGCACGATCAATTTTTTCACTTTCAAACCCATCTCCCGCGCTACAACCGCGCCCATCGCATCGCCAAAATTGCCACTGGGAATGGAAAAGACCACCCGCTCGCCGCGCTTGGCCAGCCGCGAGGCGGCGTAAAAATAATAAACGCTTTGCGGGAGGAGCCGGCCGATGTTGATGGAATTGGCGGACGAGAGCGGAATATGTTTCAAGTCCGGATCGGCGAAGGCGCGTTTGACCATCGCCTGGCAATCATCAAATTTTCCGTCAATCGCGATGGTGCGAATGTTATCGCGCAGCGTGGTCATCAGCTTGCGTTGGCTCTCGCTGACTTCAGAGATGGGAAACAACACGATGACGCGGACTCCCGGCACGCCATGGAAGGCATGCGCCACGGCGGAGCCGGTATCGCCGCTCGTCGCGGTCAGGATGGTGACCTGCCGGCCGTCAGCGCGCAGAAAATGGCCGAACATCCGCGCCATCATCTGGGCGGCAAAATCCTTGAACGACGCTGTCGGCCCCTGGTCCAGCCGCATCAGGAACACGCGGTCGTGAATTTTTTCCAGCGGGATGGGAAAATTGTAGGCGTCGCGGCACATCGCGGCCAAATCATCTTCGGAAATGATTCCCCCCGTAAAATGGGAGAGGACGCGGAAGGCGATTTCGTGATACGGCAATTGGGCAAATGAGGCGATTTCGGCCGGGGCCAGTCGAGGAAATTGTTCCGGCAGATAAAGCCCGCGGTCGGGAGCCAATCCGGCATGAAACGCCCCGCGCAAATCGACGGCGGGCGATTGTCCGTTGGTGCTGCGAAAAAGAATCATGTTCTGATGTCGCGCGAAGGACGCGAAGGGAACGAAGGTTTTCTAAAATCTACTTCAAGCGGTTGGTTTGAGTGGCTGAAAAAACCCTTGCCTTCAAGGCCGTTGGTTACACGGACAATCCCGTCCTTTAAGTGCGTTTCATTAAAATTAATCAGAAATCCCAACCGCAAACGAATTAGTTTCAGATAATTCGTAACTGTTTTTTTGAAGAGCGGGGTAACAGTTTCGGTGGACTTGAGCTCCACCAAAACCAAACCATTAACAACCAAATCGGCACGAAAGGCCACGTCCAACATATGCCCATCGTATTCAACGGAAATTGGTTTTTGCCGTTCCACCGTCAAACCGCGCCTTGAAAGTTCAAGGGAAAGCGCCGCTTCGTAAACCGATTCCAACAAGCCAGGACCAAGGGTGGTGTGGACCTTGAATGCAGCATCGAGAACCATCCTGCCGATTGCTTCTTCAGTCAAATTGGATAGTTGCTGATTCACAATTCTTCCCTTCGCCACCTTCGCGTTCTTCGCGCGAGACTCTATTCAAAGGTTTCCACCCGGATCATCACCGGCTGGCTTTTGATCACCGGCAACCTGCCAATGGTGGCCAGCGCCTTGAGCACGGCGCCATTGCTTGCGTAGTGCAGCATGAAAATCAGCGGCACGCTTTTGCCTTCATGTCCCTCCGGTTGAATCACGGACGAAATACCAATCTTTGACTGGCCGAAAATGGCGGCGATTTTTGCCAGCACCCCCGGCCGGTCGGTAACATCCAGCCGCACGAAATATTGCGAAACCGTGTCTTTCAGGGGCACGACCGCACCGGCACACTCGTGCGGCACAAACGGCGGCACGCGGTGTTTCGTGCCAAACTTCAGATCGAGCGCCGCGTCCGCCAGATCGCTCAGGACGGCACTGGCGGTGGCGTCCTTGCCCGCACCGCGTCCGTAAAATAATGTGTCGCCGACGATATCGCCGCGCACAAAGACGGCATTAAAAACGTTATTTACGCCTGCCAAAACGTGCGAGTTTGGTATCAGTGTCGGATAAACCGAAACCTGGATGCTGCATTTATGATTCAGGACTTTTGATTTATGATTTGAATCGGCAATCGGCAATCGGCAATCGGCGATTTTTACAATTCCCAGCAATTTAATCGTGTAGCCGAGTTCACCGGCAAATTTAATGTCCGTCGCTGAAATGTGCCGGATGCCTTCCACGTGAATATCCTCCGGGCTCACCCAAAAGCCGTGGGCGAGCGAAGCGAGAATCCCGATCTTGTGCTGGGCGTCCCATCCGTCAATGTCCAGGTCCGGCGGCGTCTCGGCATAACCCTGCTTTTGCGCGTCCGCCAGCACATCGGCGAAATCCGCGCCCTCCAGCTTCATCCGGGTGAGTATGTAATTACAGGTACCGTTGACGATGCCGTACAGCGACTTGATCCGGTTGCCGACAAAACCTTCGCGCAGCGCTTTGATGATGGGAATACCGCCGCAAACGCTGGCTTCATAATAGAGATTGGTGCCGTACTTGCGGGCGGTGGCAAAAAGTTCCTCGCCATGCGCGGACAACAGCGCCTTGTTTGCCGTTATCACCGGCTTGCCGAGTTTGAGCGCGGTCAGAATCATGGTCCGGGCGAGGGTGGTGCCACCGACGAGTTCGGCCACGAGATGGACGGCCGGATCATGGACCACGCTCTGCCAGTCGGTGGTCATCAGGGCACGGGGAATTTCGTAGGGGCGCGGTTCGTCAAACGCCTTCACCGCCACCCGGCGGACGGCGACCTTGACGCCGATGCGCGAAGCCATGAGCCCGCCGTTGAGCTGGAGCGCGTGAAACACGCCGCTGCCCACGGTGCCGCCGCCAATCATTCCCAGGTTCACCTGCTGCATAAGAGCACCCAGCTTGCCGCGAAATGAAGTAAGGAACAATTCAATTTTGAAGATGCGGAATCGTTTTAACTCCTGTGGTGTCCGCGCTTGCACTAGTGTCTTGCTTGAAATCAAGTTTATTGGCCGAGATGGGAACTGACAATGTTGCAACTCGCAGATTTTATACCATCCCATCGCATGATAAAATGGATGGCGGATGTGGCAGAGTAGTTCGTTTCAAACGAGCCGATGTTTTTTGTAAAGCTGGCGGAAATAAAATAGAATTCCGCTGCCAAGCAAAGTCAGCCACAAAGGTGACGGTTCAGGCGTGGGCTGGAAGGCCAATCCATTCGGAACACCCAATCCGGAGGCAAACGTACTCCTCGTTCCATTTGGTGCAAACTCATAAATGTTGCCATTTCTGCTGTCTGCTTCAAACAAATTGCCCGAGCTATTAAAGGCAAGCCCAGTGGGATAGTTCAACCCAGAGGCAAAAGTATTTCTTGCTCCTTCTGGTGTAAATTCGTTGATGTTTCCGCTTCCCAGATCCGCCTCAAACAGGTTCCCGCCGCTGCTGAAGGCCAAGCCTATCGGACCATCCACATAGGACGGGGATGCAAAGATGCTTTGTGTTCCGCCCGTTGTGATTTCATAGATTGAGTTGCCGTAGCTCGCCACAAACAGATTACCCGTGCCGTTGAAGGCCAGTCCGGTAGGATCATAAATCCCCGAAGCAAAGGTACTTTGCACTCCACCCGGCGTGATTTCAATAATGTTATTGTCGCCCGAATTTGCCACGAAGAGATCACGCGCACTGTTGAACGCCAGCCCATCAGGAGCATTCAACCCAGAGGCAATAGTGATTTGCGTCCCCCCGGCAGTGAATTCAGTGATGTTGCCGCTTAGTTGGTTCGCCACAAACAAATCTCCCGCGCTGTCAAAGGCCAGTCCCTGAGGTCCCTGCAATCCAGAAGCAAAGGTGCTTTGCGATCCGACCGCTGTGAACTCGTAAATATTGTCGCTGCCATAATCCGAAACGAATAAATTCTGCGCATGCACTCGTGCAGAAATGAGAGAGACCACACCGGCATAGAGCGCCCGGTTGATTAGGTAAAACAGGAACCGATGAGAAGATGCCAACTGTACATTCATAGCTATATTCTCGTTTGCCTGCTGGTATTTCCGCTTCTCAAGCGAGCCGATGCTTTTTGTAAGTGCAGCGGACATAAAACCATATCCCGCCGCCAAGCAAAACCAGCCACAGGGGCGAAGGCTCAGGCGTGGGCTTGATGGCCAGCCCTTGAGGAGAATTCAAACCCGAGGCGAATAGGATCTGCGTTCCATCAGGCGCAAATTCGTAGATATTACTACTGCCACTATCAGCTTCAAACAAATCACCCGCCTTATTAAAGGCCAAGCCCTCGGGAGAATGTAATCCTGACACAAATGTGCTCTGGACTCCACTCGGCGTATATTCATAGATACTGCCGCTGTTAACCTGTTCAAGATCGGCCACGAACAGATCACCCGCACTGTTAAAGGCCAGACCCTTTGGATTATACAAGCCGGAGGCAAAGATGCTCCGCACTCCGCTTGGCGTGATTTCTTCTATGCTGCCCGACGCAGTAGCCACGAATAAATCGCCTGCGCTGTTAAAGGCCAAGCCACCACCTGGACCAACTGCTGAAGCAAAGATGCTTTTAGTTCCGTCTGGCGTAAATTCATAGATGTTATAGGTGCCCGCATCCGCAAGAAATAGATCACCCGCGTTGTTGAAAGCCAGCCCAACAATACCGGGGCCGAGTCCGGAGGCAAAGCTACTTTCCATACCAGCCGGTGTGAACTGATAGATGCTAAGGCTGCTAGGGTCCCCAACAAATAGATCGCCCGCACTGTTGAAGGCTAGCGTGTTTGGGTAGTTCAGCCCAGAGGCAAAGGGGCTTTGCATCCCGGCTGGTGTCAATTCAAGGATATTGCTGCCCGACGCGACGAATAGACTCTGTGCCCGTACGCCAAACGAGAATAAAAAGGCAGTACTGACGTAGACTACGGTCAGTTCAAAAGTTCTCATAAATCTCATTGCGTTATTGGTCGGGATGGAAGATTGAGCGGCGCGAAAGTTGCGCCTTTGAGAACGCCTACGCCATTAGTTACGACGTTGTCATTAATAGACCGGCCTACAAAATTCGTGCCATTCCGGTTCAAGATGATCAAAAACAGAATAGATTTGCCTTTCATAATCATTCCCCAATTCGCTCCTGGCATAACCTGTGCCGGGCTGATATTTTGAGAATTTGTGTGGTTTTCCAACTGAGGCGCGTTTTCTGCGCGTGAATCTCACGCGCAACGCGGGAAAATTTTACGCGGCGGTTTTGCTTTGGGACGGAGGTCTCAACAAATTCTTGCGGCGAAACGAAAACCAAACCCCGCTGCCAAACAGAACCAGCCACAAAGCCGACGGCTCAGGTGTAGTGTAAATGCCTTCGCGGAACCACAAATCTTCGTTTGCTACGGGTGCACCGTTAAAAAAGGCTGTTCCGCCAAGATAGCTGTAATCCGCCCCACCGAGATCTCCCGCAACCGCCAATGTGTTATTGTTTGCAACGGGCTGGAAATAGTAAGTTACGCCGGAGGTGACAGAAACCGGAGTTGTAAATAGGAAATTAACTGGTTGTGCAAACCCTCCAGTGGGTATAAGCACAGACTGTGACTGACCTAAGAGCGTACCGGTAATCGAATTCGCCAATAATTTTACATAAACGCTCCCGCCGATATAACCGACACTATCATCTGAAATGTACAGCCGAATAAACCCTACGGAAGACAATTCCGGAGTAAATGATTGTCCCATGGGTTGAGCTGGCTGAATAACAGAACCGCCTTCTCCGTAATTACCTTCGATTGAAGACTGCTCGTCATAGATGAAAATTTCCTGTGCGTCAGCAATTAGACACAAAAGAACGGATCCAGATAAAACAAACCTTTTCAGTTTCATATCATTGTATCGGTTGGGAGTGAAGACTGAGTGGCGCAAAAGAAACATGCTCAAAATGAGAAAAGCCGTATGGGCGGCCGGCAATGCTTCGGGTCACAAAATTTGTGCCATTCCAATTAACGATAAACAGTCTTGGGTCTGTATACCCGAAGTTTCCATCCCCTGCTTGGGTGATCAGCAGATCGCCCACATAATTCGTCAGCCAATTGTGGGACAATTTTAGAATCTTGTAAGGTGAATCATTGTCGCAAATATAAAGGTCTTGGTTCGTTGAAATTATGTCGAAATCCTCTGAGGCGATTCCCAAAGAAAACAATGTCACGTTGCCATTGGTATCAACCGCATAAAGCAAATTGTTATCTTCATCACCAGTCAGAATTTTTCCTGCCCATGGACCCCATTGATTTGTGCTGTTTGGCAGAGTGATGACGCCTTCCAAGTGCAGCGTGTTTATTTGCGCAACCAACTTTGAGTGTGCTCGCGCATCCACACTCCAAATGCCCTTATTGCCGGTCTCCGAGGTGTTGGGGCTCGTCACGGCGACAACATCATTACTGAAGACTCCAGTCTGGTCCACATAGAGACCGCCTCGGAGTGGTAACGAGTTTGCCACCACGCCATTGGTCAGTGTGCACCAGAAGAGATTCGAGCTTGTGCCGTCAGCCGAGAGCCAGCCAATCCCAGGCGAGCCATTACCCGTGTCGCTGCCGAAATACACGTCGCTGTTTGTAAAACCGTTGACGCCCTGTTTCACAATGGCTACTTTCACTTCGTCCTGCAGATTAACGACGCTGGAGGAATTGGTCACGATTAAGCCGCCGGACGTATTGGTGCTAAGAAGGACAAAATCATCGTATCCGAAATCCGGGTCGCCGCCATCCACAGAGACAATCAACGCATTCTTCGTGGGAGAATAATCAATGCCAATGGGGCCGCCGCCGTTGAGATTCGTCACCACGGTAAATGGCCCGCCGGTACCCGAGTTGGTACCTACGGTAATGAACACGATGGCTCCCGCAGAATTTCCACACTGATTGACGACCTGAAATTCAAAACCATCTATTCCGCTGAAGCTTGTGGGCGGATGATAAGTCACACTGGAACCCGAACCTGTTAGCGTTCCACCCTGGGATGTGGTGCTGGGCCAGGAAAAACTTACTGACTGGCCGCACGAATCGCTTCCAGATAAAGTGATGTTTGCCGGAGTATTGACGGGTGTTTGCGCTGGCGCTGGCGAATATGAGGCGCTGATTACATCGGCCACCGTCACGTAAACCATGGCCGTTGTCGGAATGAAAAAGCCATCGCTCATTTGGTATCCAAAACTGTCCGGGCCGTCATAACACTGGCTCGGCGTATAAACATAATTGTCATAGTTCACATTTGTCAAACTGCCCCATTGCGGGCTGCTGTTTGTGAGGTAGATGACCAGCAGCCCCCATGAGTCCGGGTTATTTCTGTTCCAGCCGCTGTTCTGTGTGGAAAAATCGAAAGAGTCAGATTGCGGCGACGCGGCGCTATTGACGCAGGGCTGGAGATCAAATGAGCTTGCTTGCAACGGAGCCGCATGATGATAGCCAATGTCCACGTTACCCGCCGGATTTTTTGCGCTCTCGGGCATTTGATTGGTCTGGGTGGTAAATATGCTCAGGTCTTTAGGCACGTAGCCGGTTGAATCTGGAATACCAGAAGCCGACTGGTCGCCGGCATTAATCAAAGGACTGCCCGGTGGCAGATAATAATTTCCCAACTGCCCGATCTGCCAGTTGAAATTGGTTTGGTCAGCCGGGTCGTTACTCTCGTGCGGCAGTTTTGTGGCGTTGGTCAGATAGGCGTCGTGAACGCCGGAGATGTCGGCGGTCCCATTCGGAGTATTTGTAATCGTAATTTCCGTGCCGTCAAAGGCGGAATCACCAACCGTAAGGGAAGCATTTTCGGATGGATTGGACTGGCTCAAATACAAACTGCCGCCGTGCAGCGTGCAATTTTGCATCGTCAGTTGCCAAACCGTACTGGTGGCCGTGGTATTGAATGCCGTCGCACTGCGGTCGAGAAGACAATTGACCAGAAAGACATCCGACCCGAATCCTCCGTTGGGAACATTGCCGCCCAGCAGACCATCCCAAAACTCGCAGTTGTAAAAATAATCCGGATAAAGCTGGCTTGCGTCAAAGAAAGCGGCCAGATCACCCGCCGCCGAGAAGCGTGTGAACGTGGCCTGCACAGCGGAGGAGGCATTAAGGTCCGGACAGGTAATGCCGGTGGCGCTGGTGTCGCCGCTCTGGTCATTCTCCTGGACAGTGTTGCAGCGTACGAAATAGCAGGGACTGGCCACCAGGCCGGTGAAGCTGATGCTCGCGCCATTAGTGAGAGCTAATCCCAGTCCATACCAGCCTACGGCGGTGCCGGGGTTAAAGGTCAGTAGGCCGCCAGCCGCGCCGTCCACCCGGCACTGGGAGAATACATAATCCAGGATGGGATAATGTTAGCCCAAATCGGGCGTATTCGTATTGGCCAATCCCAGTGGACCCAGATTAGTGCTTATGGAAATGGTCTGGCCGACAAAGGCCGTGTTTGGGGGATACGTGGTGGTGGTCCGCAAATCAGCCAGCAAAGCCGGATCAATATTGTTGGTTCCAACGCCGCGGAAGGGGCTGTTGTTGGCCAGATAAAAATTCCCGCCCGCGACGGTTTGGAAGGGAGAGCTGCTTGTGCCGAATTGATGGCTCCCAAATCCGATATCAGCCGGGTAGAAACCATTGTAGTCCGCCGTCAGATAATTACCGACGAGGGTTGCCCTGGCCAGAATGCAATTCGTCAAGCTCATGCTCCAACTGGTATCGGACCCTGCCCCAACCACCGGCGCGAAAGTTGTGTTGGTGTTGGCGAAGGTTACGTTCTGAGCCGAGATGCCCACACCGTTTTCGAAGAGTTCCGTCAGGTTGATATTGGTCTGCAAATCCGCCATCAAAACGTTTCGCAAATAAAGGATCAGCGACTGATAGCCGTTATCGAACAGCACGCCGTTTTGGCAGTTGACCATCTGCACATTGGTCAGACTCAAAGTTCCATAAGCCCCGATAGCATATTGGGCGTGCAAGATGCGCACATTCTGGATTGAAGTGTTGCCGGCAAGGCTCAACGCGGTGGGATAATAGTTGGTTGGATTGCCCGTCGAGCCGGGAACACTTTCGCCTACCGTGTTATCGTTCATTGAAGTAAAAATCACGGGACGATAGGGCGATCCGGGCCACTGGCGGGAAGCCACCGAACTTTGCAACCCCATTGAGGCGTTATTTGTGTATTTGATTACTGCGCCACCCTCAAAGATATTTGTCCCGTACAAGTACGCCGGAGCACTGATTAAGTAGGTGGTATCTCCTTGAAATGTATAGTTCGTCTGACGGCTGTTAAGTATTTGATAATCCAGAACTAACCCTCGATCCGACAAGCTCCTTTTCGCCAAACGCATGTGGGATTTGTCGTGGGCCGTCACCGATGGCCGCATTGGCAACAATCGTCGGGCCGAAACCACATCCAAAGGCGGATTGTTTTGGATGGATGCTGTTTGAGGCGCTGGCAACTGGGACAATCGATTCGTAATGAACCGGAAGGGAACCTCCTCAACGAGAAATTGCTGATTATTCACCAAAAGCCATTGTTTGACCACGCCGACCGGCGAAGAATTGGTGCCCAACAGGAACGCCTTGCCCCGCCCCATCGCCATTGCTCCAAAGTTCAGGTCGTCATCCTCCAAGTTGCCTGCCGTTGTCGGCACCATGTTGGTGGTCACGACCGGTTGGGGGGGATTAAAGAATTCAGTAAAAACCTGGAGCCGCGCCGTTTCCGGGTTAAGACCCAAAGATGCAGGATCAGGCGGCTGCGCCCGCAAGATGACGTCTTGTTCAAAACCAGCCCGCGTGTAGGTATAGAGCAAATCGGCGTTCAAACCAGCAAAGGCGTTTGTGTACATCACCTGATTCCCTGGAGTTAGAATTGCTCTCGTTGAGTTGGTCAACACGGCGATAAGCACGCTATTGCTGCCGTCAAAGTAACCCAGTCCTACGGGCTGGCTTAGTAGTGTTTGCCCGTCGGGCATCACCAGTTTTATCGCTCCGTTGTCAATGTCTCCCGGAAAATAGACCTGGTGCTGGCTGTTGGTTGCCGACGCTGAATTCCTATCCACAGAAAGGTCAATTTCCTCGGTGCTGGGCAAATATTGGCCGTTGACGAAATGATTCAATCCAGTCGCCAATTCCACGTAACGATTGAAGTGGGGCACAATGTTGCCGTTTGGCCCTTGTTCATAAGACTCCCGCTGCCAGACGGTTGAATTGGCTTCCCGCGAAACAACGACGTAAGGCGTCGGAACGGGCGCGGCGGAGGAGTTGGCTGTGGCCTGATTTAGGGTTTGCGCCTGAAGCACACAAGACACAGAGAGTATTCCCAAGAAGGGAATTGTTTTCATCGGATTGGCTCTGGTTGAAATTTGGCGGGTGGCGGAAAATGGCGCACCAGCTTTACGACCGGTGACTGGATATAATCCTTCACTTTTGTGAGCTACCGTTACAATCCTTTGTAAGTCGTCAACGGACATTTTCTGACCGGCCTCAGTCATCGCTGACGCAACCTCTACTGACTGCCGTCAGCCAAATAACTCCTTATCGAAAGCCTGAAGCGGTTCAGTACTCTTAACGTCTCTTGTCACACTGTCAAGCAATTTTGGGGCGTGATGAATCTCTAGGAATGGCCAGCCCGAAGCGGAAACGCGACCATCTCAAATGTCATAATCACTAATGTCTCGGGAAACTCCGGAACCGTTGTCGAGCGGACGTTCGTAAAAGAGCCGGACCTCGGCCTTTTGCGGCAGCAATTCCCGGGCACGGACCAGCGCCCGCCGAGTGGCAATCGTCGGATTCATTTCGGCCGGAAAGATGTTTTCCTCGCCAATCTGTTTCAACAGACCGCTGTTGCGAAGGACCCGGGTGACATCCGGGCTGCTGCCACTGATGAGCAGGTAACGACCGGTCTTGCGCAGGTACTCGTGAAGCGATTCCAGCGCCATGACGGTGGTGGCGTCCAGGTGCCGCGCGTTTTTCATGCGGAGGATGAAAACGCGGATATTTTCGTCCTCGGCCTGGCGCCGTACCTGGTCCTGGAACAAATCGGCCGCGCCGAAAAACAACTCGCCTTCGACGTGAATGATGGAAATTTGTGGATTAGTGCGCTGGGTCCGGTCCCGCAACTCGGCCAGTTGGCCGCTTTCATTGAAAGTATATTCAATGAGGGACGGCGTGCTGGTTTTCTGCAGGAACAACGCCAGCGCGACGCCGATGCCCACATAAATGGCAGTATCGAGCCTGAGAAACAAGGCGGCTCCCAGGGTCGCAAAAAATACGATGGCATCCGAACGGGTGGACCGGGTGGAGACCCGGATTTGGGAACGATTGATCAATTTGTAACCAACCCTCATCAGATGGGCGGCGAGCGCAGGCACGGGGATATAGTTGAAGAGCGGAGTCAGGAACAACAAGATGAGCAGCACCGTAACGCTGCTCAACATGGACGAAAGTTGTGAGACGGCGCCGCTCTGGTAGTTGACCGCCGAACGGGTGAACGACGAGGAACCCGGAGTCAACCCGAACAGTCCCGCCGCGATGTTGCCCGCGCCCATGCCGATGAGTTCCTGGTTGGGATCCAGGTGCTGGCCGCTTCGGGCCGCCAGAGTTTTGGTGATGGCGGTCGCCTCGAGCATTCCGATGATGGCGATGGCGAGAGCGCTGCCGGCCAACTGGCGGACAATGGGCAATTGATCCTCGAATGCCGGCAATTGTTTCAGCGTGGGCAGGGTTGCGGTCAGGGCGCCTTCATCCTTGACCAGATGAAAGGGGATTTCCGGATGGAAATGCGCGAAAACGCGCGCGGCTATGGCCAGAAAGGCCAATCCCAACAACGGCTCAGGCCAGGTGGGCCGCCAGCGCTTGATGCCTTCAAAAATGGCAAGCGTCAGCACGGCGATACCAATGGACCAACCCGAAAAATTGCCCATACCAATCGCCACACCCGCCTCCTTGAACGCCGTCAGAAAACTTTCGCCCGCCGGGCTGG
>Ga0335083_10001692_pt1 | contig 30143 bp, 18 predicted proteins | sample Lox_Sample_42_FD_206716 | JGI IMG/M metagenome (GOLD analysis project Ga0335083, IMG submission 206716) | Soil microbial communities from Loxahatchee National Wildlife Refuge, Florida, United States - Lox_Sample_4.2 | ecosystem: Environmental > Terrestrial > Soil > Wetlands | place: USA...
CCGGCCGCTCCCGCCTGCGCGCCGCCGGCACCCGCCGTCTCGTCCGGAGCGCCGCCGGGCGAACCGGCCGATCCCGGAGTCGCTCCCGCGGCGCCGCCGGAAGCAGGCGCCCCACCGAGCTCGCCGCCCGCGACGGACGTGTCGCCGCCCGCAGCTTTTCCGCCGTTCCCCGCCTGCGTGGACGCGTTTTCGCCCGCGGTTCCGGCCCTGCCGCCGCCCGCGGCCCGCCCGCCCGCGCGCCCCGCCTGAGCGACGCCGGCTCGCGTTCCGGCGCGCGCCGTGACGCCCGCTTCGTCGAGCGGTGCTCCCCCGTCGATGCCGAACACGTTCGCACAAGCGACGACCGGCAGGAGCGCCAGCCACGCGCGCGAGCGTGCTCCCCGTCGCGCGCCGCGCCGGGTGCTGGACACTTCGGGCCCGCTCATCGCGCCGGACCATAACACCGGTCACACGCGTAAGAATCTTTGAGTATGGTGCCGAGCGATGCGCTTCGGCTCCGGACGTTCGCGCGCGGCGTGGTCGGCCGCTCTCCTCCTCGTGCTCGGCGCTCGCACGTCCCGTGCGGCGGAGACGCGCGACACGGCGGCCGCCGAGGCGTTGTTCGAGGAGGCGCGGCAGCTCTTCGAGCACGGCGACTACGAAACGGCGTGCCCGAAGTTCGCCGAGAGTTATCGGCTCGATCCGGGGACGGGCGTGCTGTTCGCGCTCGCCCTCTGCCACGAGCGGAGAGGCAAGCTCGCGACGGCCTGGGCCGAGTTCATCGACGTCGCGGGGCGCGCGAACGCCGAGAACAATTCGGAACGCGAAGCCGCGGCCCGCGAGCGCGCCGACGCGCTGTTTTCGCGACTGTCGTTTCTGGTCATTCGGGTCGATGCGGCTACGGCGCGCTTGCCGGGCCTGAGCGTCGAGGAGGACGACGTCGCGCTTCGCCCCGCCGCGTTCGGAACGCCGCTGCCCGTCGATCCCGGGCGCCACGTCGTACGCGCCGAAGCGCCGGATCATCAAGCGTGGACGGCGACGATCCAGATCGGAACCGAGCCGCACCGCCAGACGATCACGGTCCCGGCGCTCGTGGCGTCGCCGCCGAACCAGGCCGCCGCGGCGCCGCCCGGCGCCAAGACGGGGCCTCCCGAGCCGCGCGGCTCCGTGGCACTCACGCCGCTCCGGGTCGGCGCCATCGCGTTCGGCGGCGCGGGCGTCGCGAGCCTCGCGCTCGGCGGCGCCGCCCTCGCGCGCGCCCTCGACGAAAAAGCGAGATCCGATCACGGTTGCGGAAGCGCGGGCTGCACCCCGCGCGCGGAAAACGAACGCGCGACCGCGCAGGAAGCGGCCACTTGGGCGACGGTCGGCGCCATCTCCGGCGCGGCGTTGCTCGGCGCGGGCGTGGTGTGCTGGGTCTTCGGTCGGCCGTCGCCGTCGGGCGAACGTCAGGGACACGTCTCCGTAACGCTCGGACTCGGGCAAGCCGCCATTGGCGGAGAGCTCTGAACCGCCGAGTGGCTCTAGTTGTACCGACTCGCCGCGAGCTTGGCTCAAGTTGCGCCAACCCGCTGCGCCATGGCGCGAGTTGATCCGACTCCGATTGCGCCAGTCGCCTTGACGCACACGGTGAACGCTGGTCGAATTCGAAGGTGATCTTCCGGAGTTTGTTGGGGCAAGCGGCGCCGCAAAACGCGCCGCGGGGAGACGAAGAGACGTTCGAGTCGGGGCCGCTCGGCACCCCGAGCAGCCTCGTGCACGCGCTTCACGTCATCGGTCCGAGCGGCGGCGCGCGCTTCGCGTTGCCGGCGGGCATCGTCACGCTCGGGCGCGATCCGGCCTCGACGGTGGTGCTCGAGGACCGGCGCGCGTCGCGCCAGCATGCGATCGTTTCGGTCGGTGCGGCGCTCAGCGTGAGCGATCTCGGCAGCGCGAACGGCACCTTCGTCGACGGCGAACGGCTGGCGCCTCACGAGCCGCGCACGCTCGCGCTCGGACAATCCTTCCGCATCGGGAGCTCGCACCTGCTCGTCGACGTAGCTCCCCTCGCGCGCCGCTCGGTCAAGCGCGTGGAGTCGTTCGCTGCTTTGTCCGCGCAGCTCGCCGGCTTGCCGCCGGACGCACGCCGAGGACGCGGCGTGAGCGTGGTGCGCGTGCGCACGCGGCGCGGCACGCGCGCGCTGCCGGTCGAAGCCGTGCTCGACAGCGCGCTCGGCCCCGACGACTGGATGCTCCGCACGAGCGAGGACACGCTGCTCGCCGGCGTCGTCGAAGCGGCCGACGGCGAAACCGTCGCCGAGCGCACCGTGCTCCGCGCGCTGCTCGAGTGGGGCATCGCGGCCGAGCTCGACGCCCGCTTCGTCGACTGGTGCGAGCTCGCGGACGCGCAGAGTGATTTGCGCGCCTTGCTCGCGTTCGAGGCTCCACGCCGTCTGGAACGCGGGCGCATCGTCGTCCTCGATCCGGCGATGAAGGAGCTCGAGCGCACGATTTTGCGGGTCGCGCGCGCCAACATCAACGTGCTCGTGCTCGGCGAAACCGGGGCCGGTAAAGACGTGGCCGCGAGCATGCTGCACGAGCTCTCCGCGCGGGCGCGGCAGCCGTTCATCGGTTTGAACTGCGCGACGTTGCCCGACCAGCTCCTCGAGAGCGAGCTCTTCGGTCACGAGCGCGGGGCTTTCACCGGGGCCGTGTGCGCCAAGGCCGGACTCATCGAGGCCGCGGACGGCGGCACGCTGTTCCTCGACGAGATCGGCGACCTGCCGGCGCCGCTCCAAGCGAAGCTCTTGCGCATGATCGAGTCGCGCGAGCTCATGCGCCTCGGGGCCGTCAAGCCGCGCCCGGTGGACGTGCGCTTCGTCGCCGCGACGCACCGCGATCTCGAAGAAGAGGTGCTCGCGGGTCGGTTCCGGCGCGACCTCTATTATCGACTGAACGGCATCGTGCTGCGCGTGCCGCCGCTCAGGGACCGCAGGAGCGAGATTGAGCCGCTCGCCCGGCTATTTCACGCGAGCGCGTGCGAACGCTTCGAAGTGCCGGTCGTCCCGTTCTCGACGCGGGCGCTCGAGACGCTCGTCGCGTACGCGTGGCCCGGCAACGTGCGCGAGCTCAAAAACGCGGTCGAGCGCGCCGTGCTCGTCGCCGACGACGTGATCGAACCCGAGCACTTGGGTCTCGCGGACGGGACGCCGTGCGAGCGCCGAGCCGCCCTCCCGACCGATTTGAGCGAGCTCGGCGCGGACGCCCCGACCGAACGCGACCGCATCACGCGCGCGCTCGAAGCCTGCGCCGGCAACCAGAGCCGTGCGGCCCAAGTCCTCAACATGCCGCGCCGCACGCTCGTGAGAAAAATCGCCCAGCTCGGTTTGCCGCGCCCGCGGTTCTGAAGCGCGAGCGCCCCGCACTTCGGGCCGGGACTCGGCAATCCATTTGTCATGACCGCCGATGCCAACGGCGGTTATTTCATCGACGGCAATTGTGTGGGTGTCGGCATCAGACGGGTAGGTAAGCCGGACTGCCGTCCTTCAGTCGATCTTGGGCGCGCAGGGGTTTTCGATGCTCGCGTCCAGGTAGAAGTCCGCGTCGAGATCGACGGGCCCGTCGAGCGCATCTCCCTGGAGCGTGACGTGACCGCTGACCGCCGGATTGGCCGGATCCACTTCGAAATCGGTGAGGCCGAGAATCGGCATCGCGGCTGCGGCCGAGAGCGTCATTTGGAGCGGGCGCCACGCGGTGTCGTTCGGCGCGGTGACGTGCGCGGCACAGCCCTGTAGGCGGAAGCTCTTGTTGGCGGTCGAAAAATAGATGTCGAAGACCGGCTCCGTACCTGGCCCGTCCATCGGACAAAAGGCAATCCACATATTCGTGTCACTCGCGTCCACGCTCAGCGGCTGCCCGTTGAGCGTCCCCCGGATACCGCGATAGTTCGGATCGCTCGCGGGCTCTCCCCAGACGGAGTTGCACTCGGAGTCCTGGGACGCGCCGCCGAACGCTTCCGCGCCGGTGCCCGTGCCGACGCCTTGCCCGACCGTGCCGCCGCCCCCACCGGTTCCGCCCGTCACGCTGGGCGTGATGCGAACCGACGAACCATCCCCCGCCGCGGACTCAACCGTGCCCGCCCCGCCTTCGCCCGTGCTCGTACCACCAGTGCTCGTACCACCCGTGCTCGCGCGGTCGCCGCCGGTGCCCGCCGCGGAACCGCCGGTGCTCCCCGCGCCGTCCAACCCCGTATCCTCGATCGAACGCCCGCAGGCTCCGACCACCACGCCGAGCCCCAAAATCGCCGCCGCCGCACGCCACTGCCGACTCGCCACCACGAGCTCAGATTATCACCCGATCAGCCGACGCGCCACGGCTCCTCGCGACCCCGTGTGTCCACCGGGCGTTACTCGAACGTGATCCCCGACACGAAGGAGTTGATATCCCAGGTGGCGTCCGGGTCGGTTTGGCTCGTGATCGGCTTGCCCAACACCGTGAAGTTCTTGAAGTGCACGCCGGTGATGTCCACCGACGCGGATTCGCCGTGGAAGCTGATGACCTCGTTCACGGCCGAGCTCACGTTCGTGAAATAGGTGTCCTTGTAAACGCCCGTGTCGGCGGCGGTGCGCCACGTCGGCGGCATGTCGAGGGCGAGATTGATGAGCATGCTGTCGGCGGCCTCGACCCGGATGTCCTGGAACGTGGTGTTGCTCACGACGGCCGTGTCGTAGGCCTCGATCGTCATCGCGCGGCCGGCTTTGACGATGTCAACGTCCTCGAACGTGACGCTGTCGATGCTCTGGCCCTCCGACTTGGTGCCAATCTTACAGCCAACTGAGTTGTTGTAGGCGACGATGTGCTGGTGCGTGACGTTCTTCGTGTTGATCGTCCCGCTCGCCTCCTCGTTCTTGGTGGCCATGCCGTCGTCGCCCGTATAAAGGAACGCGTTGCTCAAGAGGCCGTTCGTCGATTCGTCGAAATCGACGCCGTCGGTTTGGTTGTAGACGGTCGAGCCCGTCGTCGGCCGGCAATTGATGACCTTGTAGTTTTGGATGGTCACCTGGTCGCTGCGGTAGACGAGCGTGTTCCAGTAGCTCGGATCGCGCGACACGATGCCGTCGACCAAAATGTTCGAGCTCTGCTCGATCTTGAGTAGGTTTGCGTTGAGGCCGGCGGCGCGGATGGCGTGACCGTTGGCGTCGAGCACGCCGCGGCCGAGGATCTTCGTGTTCTTGAGTTGATACATCCGGATCAGCGCGTGCTGCGTGTCCTCGATGTCGATACCGCCGTCGCCCGTATTGAAATCAGCCGTGTTGCTCGAACCGTAGAGCACGGCGCCCGCGGCCAAATACAGCGTCATGTCGCTCTTCAACCAGAGCTCGCCGATCAAGTACTTACCGGGCGGAACGTAGAGAATGTTTTGGGTCGCTCCCGAAGCCGCGTCGATGGCGGCTTGAATCTTCGACGTGACGAGCGTCGCGCCGGTCGCGTCCACGCCGTAATCGGCGAGGTTTTTCACGTTCGCGTCGCCGAGCGCGGGCGGGTTCACCTCGGGCTCGTCGATCAGAATGAAGAGGAGCTCCTTCGTGTCGAACTGCAGAATTAGGTAGTTCGGCCCACTCGCGAAGCTCACCGTGCGGCCGCTCTTCGACGTCTGCAGGTTCCGGCTCTTCGGACTCACGCTGTACGCGTTGAAGTCCTCGCCCACGGTGACGGCGATTTGCGCGCTGCCCGCGCCGGTCAGCGTGCAATGCGCGTAGTGCACCTGCATCTCGGGCGAAAACTTCGTGAGCTTCTCGACGAAGAGCGGCGCGCCGCCCACCGTGACCGTGTAGAGCGGGCTCGCCGTGGCGCCCGGCAGCGTGGGCACGACGACGCACGTCGGCGGGCCGCTCGGTCCGGCTCCGCCGAGTCCGGCCATACCGGCCGCGCTCGTCATACCCGCGCCCGAACCCGCCGCGCCTCCCGTCGCCGGCACACCGGCGCCGCCGCCGCTCACGCCGAGCGTTCCGCCGTTCGGCATGCCACCGCCGGAAATCGCGCTGCTTCCACTCCCACCGCCGCTGCCCGGCGCCGCGCCGCCGCTCGCGCCCACGCCGCCCGCATGCGACGCATCAGCCGTGCCGCCGCCGCCCGTGGCCTGAGCCGCGCCGCCAGCGCTCGTCGTTCCGCCGGAACCTACCGTAGCTGCGCCGGCAATCCCCGACGCCCCGCCGTGCGTGCCGTTCGAGCCGCCCGTGCTCGATTCATTCGAAGAGCACCCGAACGAAACGAGGAGGAGGAGCAAGCCGAAGCACGAACGAAGCGTCACGGGGCGACCTTTTTAGCAAATGCCCGAGGCTTCGGCAGCGGATCCCGCCCTGGGGCGAGGCGCTCGGTCGCGCGCGGGCGAGAAACCGCTTAATGGTCCCCAGAAGTCTAATCGTCCCCCGAGCCGCCGCCGAAAATCAGCGTGAGCAGGCGCGGGCGCCGCGTTTTGACGTCGGCCGTGAAGGTCATGCCGCTCCGCACCGGACCGGCGCCGGGCGGCATCGAATCGAACGCGATTTCGGCGAAGACGGTCGCGTGGTCGCCGTCCACGGTCACGCCGGACGGAAGCGCCTCGAGCAGGCGCGTGACGTGCGCCGTGCCGGCGCCGACTTCGTCGAACGGCAGCGCGTCGAACTTCACGCGTACGCTCTCGCCGACGGCGAGCTCGCTCCGATGGCGCTCGGCCAGCGCGACGTAACCGACGACGCGCGCGGTCGCGGGGACGAGCGTCGCGAGCGCGTCACCTTCGGTCACCTCCGCGCCGGGCGACACCGCCACGTCGGCGACGACCGCGTCGGACGGAAACGTCAGCATGCTTCGAGCGACCGTCGTACCGAGCTCGTCGCAGCGCTGCTTGAGTCCCGTGACCTTGTCGCGCTGGGCGCGGACCTGAGAGATGAGGACGAGCGCCATCGACGCGTCGTGATCGCGGCTCGCGTCGTTCCAGAAAGCGAGCCGCTTCTCGAGCTGGTCGAGCTCCTTCTGTTCGTTCGTCACGTCGACGGAGCAGGTGTCGTGTCGGGCGGCCGCCTCGTGCACGTCGAGCACGACGAGGAGCTCGCCTTTCCGTCCGAGCTCCCCCGTGTGCTTCGGAGTCTGGAGCACGACGCCGGAGAACGGAGCGTGCAGCACCACCGGCGGCGCGTCGGGCCGCGCGATCCCGCGACCCTCGGCCACGACTTCTGCGCGACCGAAAACGGCCAACGAGACGAGCGCAAGCGACAGCAAGCCGAGCGTCGCGAATAGCGTGACCGTGGACGGCGGCGCGATCGTGAGGAGGCCGCCGGGAGTCTCGGCGCTCACCAACTTCGCCGTCGCTTGCTTGCGGAACATCGAGAGATCCATGGTTTCCTCGAACTTTCAGAGCTGCGCGCGCACCAAGTCGAAGTAGGCGCCGCGACGGGCGAGGAGCTCCTCGTGTTTGCCCTGCTCGACGATGCGCCCTTTTTGGAGGACGACGATCAAGTCCGCCTCGACGATCGTGCTCAAGCGATGAGCGATGACGATGCGCGTCGCGGGCGAATCCGCGAGGTGCCGCTCGACGACGGCTTGACTCGTGTTGTCGAGCGCGCTCGTCGCCTCGTCGAGCAGAAGGATCGCCGGGTTCGAGACGAGCGCTCGCGCGATGACGATCCGCTGCCGCTGCCCGCCCGAGAACGTGGAGCCGCCCTCGGCGACGATCGTCTCGTAACCCATCGCCATCGCTTCGATGTCCTCGTCGATGGCGGCGCGCTTCGCTGCATCGACGACCCGGTCGAGCGTCGCTCCCTCCATGCCGAGCGAGATGTTCTCGCGGATGCTCCCCGGCACCAAAAACGGATCTTGCAGGACCACGCCGATCGAGCGCCGGAGCGCTTCCAGATCGAGATTGCGCGCTTCCTTGCCGTCGAACAGGATGCGCCCGGAAGTCGGCAAATACAGGCCGAGCAAGAGCCGTCCGAGCGTCGATTTGCCCGAGCCGGACGGCCCGACGAGGGCGACTTTCATGCCGCTCTCGATCTCGAGCGAGATGTCGCTCAAGACCCACGGCGCGTCGTCCGTGTAGCGAAAGGAGACTCGATCGAGCGTGATGCGACCCCGAAGCTGGCCCGGGGAGACGAGCGTCGCCGACGTCTGCTCGCGCGCTTCGCGGAAGGTGGCCGCGGCGAGATCGTAGTTGACGATGCTCGGCGCGCTCGCGAGCGTCTGCATCGCGAGCTGGTGCGTCGTCAGCAAGAACGTCGTCAACACGCTCAAGAACGCGACGAGCTCGCCGAGCGAGAGCGCTCCGCTCGTGACCGCGCGCGCTCCGAGCCAGACGACCGCGACGAGGGCCACGCCGCGCGCGCACTCGAGCGCGGGGACGGCCCAGGCCCGAACGCGGTCTTGGCGGAGCGCCGCGCCGAGCTCGCTCGAGAAGGCGGGAAGCCAGCGCTCGAGGGCCGCGCCGGGGTCTCCGGCCATGCGCAGCGTCACGATGCCCTGCAGCACCTCGATCAGGCGATCTTGCTGCTTGCCGCGAAATTCGAGCTCGTCCGCCGCGGCGCGCCGCACGACGCGAAAAAGCGCCCACGTGACGACGACGTAGAGGAGGACGACCGCGACGGCGATCAGCAACAAGCTCGCTGCGAAGGCGACGAGCAAGGAGCCGTCGACCGCGAGCGACACCAACGCGAAGACGACGGCGACGCCCTGAGCCGAAAGCAGCGAACGGATCCCTTCGAACGCGTAGAATCGCTGCAGAACCTCGCCGGGCGGGAAGCGATCGAAGAAGGAGATCGGGAGTTTCAGCACGTGAGCCATCAGCTGGTCGACGAGCTCGCGGCCGAAATGCGCGCGCAGGTGCTCGAGGGCACGCGCCTGGAGCAGCTCCGCGCAGGTGATCGCGACCGCGCACGCCGTGCTCGCCGCGACGAGCGTGCCGAGGAGCGGCGCGTCCGAGAAAGGGAAAATGCGGGCCACGGCGAAGGCGGTCGCGAGGGCGGCGACGGTCGTGGCGCCCTGCAGAAAGATCGTGATGGCGAGCAAACGCAGGAGCGCGCCCCCACGGGCACGCGCGAAGCCGAGAACCCGCGCGACGAGCGAAGGCGGGGTGGCGCCGGCCGCTTCGTCTTCGCGGAGCTCGAACGCGATGCCCGAGTAGATTTCGCCGAGCTCGGCGTCACCGAGCGCCACGAGGCCTTTTTCGGGCGACATCACGCGGTAGCCGCGCCACTCGCGGGCGATCAGCACCACCACGTCTTCGTCGTTGACCAACGCGAGGAGCGGCGCGTCGAGCTCGCGAAGTCCGCTGAGGGGCGTCTCGAGCTTGCGACAGGTGAGCCCGAACGCGCGCGCGACGCGCGGCACTTCGAGGTAGCGCGGTCCGGCTTCCGCACCGAACGCCTCGACGACGCTCGCCAGCGTGACGGGGCGGCCGGCGCCGCGGAGCCACGCGGTGAGGCTCGCCGCCGCGCTGTCGTTCGGATCCGGCACGGTCACGGCGGGGATCGTTCCCTGGGCGGAAACGAGCAGCGCTTCGCGTTCTTCACGCGCCGCGACGAGCGCCTGCTCGCGCGCGGCATGAGCGCGCTCGACCTCGCCTTCTTCGAGCGCGATGGCCTCACGCAGCCGATAGTTCACGAACCGGAGCCGCCGCACGAGCGCCTCGGTGATCGGCGACAGCAGCTTCCGCGCGCTCCTCTGCCCGGACAGAAGTCGATCGACGAGCTCGTCGCGCGGCCACGCGAGCGCCTCGACTTCGCTTTGCGCGACGGCGGCGTACGGATGCGCTTCCTCGCCGAACGCGCTCGCTTCACCGACAATCGCGCCCGCTTCGGCGAAGCCCACGTCGCCCGCCGCCTCCTGCCGAAAGACGACGCGCCCTCGCAGCACGACGAACAGCGTCTCGGCGGCGGCTCCCTCCGCGAAGAGCGACTCGCCCGCGGACACCGTCACGCGCTCGGCCGAACGCGTGAGCTCCGAAACCTCCGCCGCGTCGAGCGACGCGCCGAGCAGCGTTTCGCCCATGCCGAGCGTCCGCCGCTCCGCCGCTGCTTCTTCGGCCGGCGCTCTCGACGCCGGCTCGAGCTCCGCGAAGCGCGCGAAAGCGTCACGGATCCGCTCGGCGACGATCGCGCCGAGCGTCAGGATCGCCCTCGCGGCGAGCACGTCGCCGCGCTGAACGAGCGCCTGAAATTTCGTGTACGGAAGATGGAGCAGTCGGACCTCGCTCGTCGCCACGACCGACGCCGAGCTCGGTGAGCCGTCGAGCATTCCGACTTCGCCGAAGAGCGCGCCCGCTTCGAGCTCCGCGACCGTCCACGCCGCGAGGCCCGGCTCGGAAAGCTCCACGCCGACCGTGCCCTCGACGATGAAGTAAAGCCCCGCTCCGCGCGCGTCCTGCTCGACGATCCGCGTTCCCTCGCCGAAATCCGCCCGCACGAGCTCCGCCGCGAGCTCGGCGCGCTCGTCTTCGCTCCACTCGGCGAAAGCGTCGAACGCCGCGAGATCGTCCGGGCCGACGGCTTGGCGCTCGGGCGGCTCGCTCCTCGGCTCCTCGTCCGCGCCGTGCTCGCCCGCGAGGGCGAGCCGAGCGTAGAGCCCGCCCGCCGCGAGGAGCTCGTCGTGCTTCCCCTTCTCGACGATGCGCCCGCGGTCGAGCACGAAAATCGTGTCGGCGTCGCGCACGGTGCTCAAGCGATGGGCGATGACGATGCGCGTGCAGGCGCGCGTCGAGAGATAGCGCTCGATCGCGGCTTCGGTGACGGCGTCGAGCGCGCTCGTGGCCTCGTCGAGGATCATGATGGGCGGCCGCCGGACGATCGCGCGTGCGAGCGCGAGACGCTGCCGCTGCCCGCCGGAGAGCGCACCGCCGTTCGCCGCGAGGCGCGTGTCGTAGCCGTGAGGCAAGGCGACGATGTCGTCGTGAATTTGCGCCACGCGCGCGGCCTGCACGACGTGCTCGATGGGCGCGTTCGGATAAAACAGCCGGAGATTGTCGGCGACCGTGCCGTCGAAGAGCGCCGTTTCTTGCAGCACCACGCCGTATTGACGGCGCACCGAAGCGAGCTCGAGCTCGGCGAGATCGTGGCCGTCGAGGCGGATCGTCCCCTGCGTCGGCGCGTAGAGGCCGAGCAGGAGCCGAGCGAGCGTCGACTTCCCCGAACCCGACGGGCCCACGAGCGCGACCTTCTGGCCCCGCTCGATGCGCAGGGAAATGTCGCTGAGCACCGGCTCGGACGCCCCGTCGTAAGCGAACTCGACGTCCTCGAGCTCGATTTCGCCGAGCAGGCGCGGACACGCCCGCCCGTCGCCGCGCTCGCGGTTCGAGAGCAAGACGTCGTCCATCCGCTCGAAGAGCGTGCCCACGATCTGAAGCGAGAGCAGGGTCTGCGCCACGCTCTGGAGCGGCGCGAGGAAGCCCGCCTGCAGCATCTGGAAGCCGACGAGCCCGCCGGGCGTGAGCTCGCCGCGCAGCACCCGCATGCCGCCGACCCACAGCACCGCGATCGGCACGAGGCCTTGAATCGCGAGGAGCGCGTTCGAGACGCGCTGCTGCGTGAGGGCGGCGCGGGCGCCCTCGTCGAGCGCCGAAATCCAGGCATTTTGCCACTTTCTCCGGCTCGCGCTCTCGACCCCGGCGCTCTTGATCGTCACGATGCCGCGCAACGTTTGGAGCAACACCGACGCGGCGGTGAGCTCACGCCGGAGGGCCGCGTCCGCGCGCTGCTTCAAGAAGGGCCGGGTGAAGACGAAAATCGCGACGTAGACGCACGCCGCCGCGAGCACGATGCCGCTCAGCCGCGCGTCGACGGCGAACATGAGTCCGAGGTAGGCGAAGAGCATCAGGCCGTCGGTCAAGAGTCCGATCGCCTGACCGGTGAGGATGTCGCGAAGAGCGCGGTTCGCGTAGACGCGCGCCATGAGATCGGCGACGCCGCGTTGCGCGAAGAAGGGGACCGGCAGATCGAGCAGGTGCGCGACGAACGACTTGCTGATGCTGAGGTCGAGCCGCGCGCGAATGCGCACGAGGAGGAGGCCGCGAAACACCGACCAGATCGCCGCGAAGACGACGAGCCCGAGCGCCGAAGAGCCGACGAGAAACAGCCAATCGACGCGCTGTCTCCCGATCACCTGATCGATGACGAGCGCCGTCGTGAGGGGGATCACCGTCGCGAGCGTGTCGATGGCGAGCGAGGCGCAGAGGGCCATCGCGAGCGCGGGCCATGCGCCGGCGAGCAGCGAGAGGTAGCGCCGCCGCGAGACGGGGGCGGCCGCCCGCGGCTCGAAGCCCTCCCCGAGTTCGAAGGATACGACCACCCCCGTGAAGCTCTCCCCGAAGCTCTCGGCATCGACGACCCGACGGCCGAGCGCCGGGTCGAGAATGGTCGCCCCTTCCGGCGTCCACGCTTCGAGAACTACAAAATGATTCATCTCCCAGTGGAGAATGGCCGGCAGCGGGATCTCCGCGAGATCCTCGGGCTCCGCCCGCTGCCCGGTGGGCTCGAGGCCGTAGCGACGCGCCGCCGCGGCGATGTTCGAGGCAGTCGACCCCTCGCGCGAGACCCCGCACGCCTGCCGTACCTCCGAGAGCGGCGCGTGGTGGCCATGGAAGGCGAGCACCATCGCGAGGGACGCGGCGCCGCACTCGACCGCTTCCATCTGCGCGATGAAGGGAACCTTACGAGCCAAAACTCGGCCTAGCATACGGTGAATTCGATACGAGCTCGCTCGTCGATCGTGATAGGTAGAAGAATCGCTCGAAGGAGAACGTTAATGGTGGAAAAGAAGACGACGAAGAAGCCCGCTGCCGGAAAGAAGATCGCAGTCAAGAAGGAGAGCGTCCGCAAGCTCACCGACTCGGAGATGAAGAAGGCAGGCGGCGGAGCGAAGCCGATCGTCGTGATTTCGATCGATGTGCCGACGTGCCGAGGCAACTCGTGCACCGGCAGTAAGAAATGTTGAAGCAGTAGCCGTCGCGGCTGCTGCTCGGCGAGCATCTTTCGATGTGGGCTCCGCTGCTCGACGGCGAGCTCGGTGAGCGCGCGCGGGAAGCACTCGGCGCGATCGCCGCGCGGCTGGTCGCCACGGACGACTCCGAACGCGGAGCGAGTCTAGCGAGCGGAGCCGCCGGGGACGCCGTCGTCCTCGACGTGGTCGCGCAGGCGTGCGTGAGCGCGGCTCTCGACGAAGCCGCGAGAACGGCGCTCGATCGCGCGATCGACGAGGTCGCGAACGAGACGATGGCCGCGGGCCTCTACGTCGGCTTCACCGGCGTCGCGTGGGCACTCGAGTGCCTGCGCGACGACGACGACGAGGACGCGAACGAGGAGGTGGATCGGGCGCTGCTCGAGCACCTCGAAGAGCCTATTTGGCGCGGCGATTACGATCTCGTGAGCGGCCTCGCCGGCCTCGGTCTTTACGGGCTCGAACGCCGCCGGCACGCGAGCGGACGAGCTTGCTTCGCGCGCGTGCTCGACCACCTGGAGACGACCGCGCGACACCTGCCCGAGGGCGTCGCCTGGTGGACGTCGCCCGACCTGCTCCTGCCGGAACGACGCGCCGAACACCCCGAGGGGTTTTGGAACGTCGGGCTCGCCCACGGTGTCCCGGGCGTCGTCGGCGTGCTCGCGCGGGCGTACGCCGCGAACGTCGAGCGCGCTCGCGTCGCGCCGTTGCTCGAGGGCGCGGTGCGCTGGGTGCTCGCTCAGGCGCGCGCGGGCGACGCTCGCTTTCCCTACTTCGCGGGCGACGCGGAGCCGGCGCGGACGGCCTGGTGTTACGGCGACCCCGGCGTGGCGGCTGCGCTCATGGCGGCGGGTCGCGCGACGGGTGAAGCGGCGTGGGAACGTCGCGCGCTCGAGCTCGCGCGTGCGGCGACCGAGCGCACCGACGACGGCGTGGTCGACGCGGGGCTTTGTCACGGCAGAGCCGGCCTCGGGCAGATTTTCCATCGCTTCTTCCGCGCGACGGGCGATGAAATCTTCGCTGAAGCGGCGCGGACCGAGCTCACGCGCGCGCTCGACTTCGGCGAGCCCGGCGGCCGCTACCGTGCGTGGGCTCCCGACGCGCAAGGGATCCTCGGCTGGATCGACGACTCGACGCTCCTCGCCGGCTCCGGCGGAGTCGCGCTCGCCCTCGCCTCGGCGCTATCGACCGAGGCGCCGACGTGGGACCGTGTGCTCCTCCTCGACCTGTGAAGAGCTCCCACGTCCCCGCCGGTTTCTTCGTGATGCGGACGCCTTTGCTCGCGTTCGAGGAGGCGCGAACGGGTCTGCGCGAGCTCGTCGCGCGGCCCGAGGTGCGCGACGCGCTCTTCCTCGCGTCGCCTTCACTCGACGAGCGCGTCGAGCGCTGGCTCGGAGCGGACCAAGGTGACGCCAACGTGGAGCGCTCGCTCGTCCGCTACGTCACGCGCATGTCGGCCCGCGCGACGCCGTTCGGTCTTTTTGCCGGCTGCTCGCTCGGCGTCACGGGTGAAACGACGCGACTCGGACTCTCCGCGCGCGCGAGCTACCGGCGAAGCACGCGCGTCGACATGGATTATCTCACGGCCTTGGCCGAAGCGGCCGCGCGTGAGCCGCGACTCCGCGCCGAGCTCGTTTATCGGCCGAGCTCGAGCCTCTACCGCGCGGCGGGCCGGCTCCGTTACGTCGAGGCGCGCGCCGGCGAGCACGGCGTCCGCACGCATCACCTGGTCGCCATCGAGCCGACCGAGCTCCTCGACGCGACGCTCGCGCGCGCCGAGCACGGAGCCCGGCTGGACGTCCTGGTGGCGGCGGTGCTCGCGGACGACCCGGACGTCTCGGCGAGCGACGCGGCCGCGTTCGTCGCCGAGCTCGTCGACGGACAAATCTTGGTGCCGGACCTCGAGCCCGCCGTCACCGGCGACGCTCCGATCGCCGATTTTTTGACGACGTTGCGCCGAACGGGCGCGCCCGATTATGCCGCCGCGCTCGCCGCGACGTGCGAAGCGCTCGACGCCGTCGACCGCGACGGCCTGGGCGCGAGCCCCGAGCGCTATCGCGACGCGGCGCGGCCCCTCGAAGCGCTGCCGGCGACGCCGGAGCTCGCGCATCTGTTCCAGGTCGACCTCATGAAGGACGGCGAGGTTTCGCTCGGTCCGAACGTGACGGACGAGCTCCTTCGCGGCGCGGAGCTCTTGCGGCGCATCGCTTTCCGCCGTCACGCGGGGCTCGAGCGCTTCCGTGCGGCGTTCGTGGCACGCTGGGGCGAACGCTCCGTCCCGCTGACGGAAGCGCTCGACGAAGAGTCGGGGATCGGCTTCGAGGTCTCGGCGTCACCCGGCGCGACCTCGCCGCTGCTCGCGACCATCGCGTTCCCGGGCGAACCTTCCGACGACGGTTCCACGCCGCAGGCCCACCTCGTTCGTCGCCTCGGCGAAACGCTGGGCTCGGGCGCGCGCCTGCTCGAGCTCAGCGACGCGGACCTCGAGAAGCTCGCGCGCCCGGACGCGCCGCCGCTCCCGCCCGCCTTCTCCGTGATCGCGTCGCTCGCGGCGGTATCGGACGACGCCGTCGCGGCGGGGCGCTTCCGTGTGATGCTCGAAGGCGTCTCGAGCCCGTCGGGCGCCCACCTGCTCGCTCGCTTCTGCCACGCGGATCGGGCGCTCGCCGCGCGCGTGCGGGAGCTCGTCGCACGCGAAGAAGCGGATCGCCCGGACGCCGTCCACGCCGAGGTCGTCCATTTGCCCGAGGGACGCGCCGGCAACGTGCTGCTGCGGCCGGTGCTGCGCAGGTACGAAATCGGCTACCTCGCGCGCTCCGGAGGCGAACGGCTCGCGCTCGACGATCTCTTCGTCTCCGTCGAGGGTGAGCGCATCGTGATCCGCTCCGAGCGGCTCGGGCGCGAGATCGTACCGCGCCTCACGCACGCGCTCGATTTCGCCGTCCGCGGGCTCGGCGTCGTCCGCTTCCTCGGCGCGCTCCAATATCAGGGTGTCGCTTCGGGCCTCGGTTTTCGCTGGGGTACGCTCGAAGATTTGCCGTTCTTGCCGCGCGTCGTGCACGGGCGGCTCGTGCTTTCACGCGCCCGTTGGCGCTTGTTCGCGGACGAGCTCGCGACGCTCGTCGGGCGCGACGACGCAAGCGTCGTGAACGCCTTCCGAACACTGCGCGCGGCACGCGAGCTGCCGCGTTACGCGGGGGTGAGCGACGGCGACAACGTGCTGCCGTTCGACCTCGACGATCCGCGCGCGGCGGACACGCTCGCTCATTTGATCCGCGGCCGCTCGACGGTCGATCTCGTCGAAATGTTCCCCGCGCCCGACGAGCTCGCGGCGCACGGCCCGGAGGGGCGCTTCGTGCACGAGCTCGTGGTGCCGTTCGTGCGGAGCGCCGCGCCCGACGTACGGCGCGTCGCGCCGCCGGAGCGCGTCACCCCGCCGAAACGCCCGGGGATCGCCCGCTCGTTCGCGCCCGGCTCCGAGTGGCTCTCGCTCAAGCTCTACGGCGGCGCGGCCGCGGCGGACGGCGTGCTCCGCGACCTCGTCGCGCCTCTCGTCGCCGAAGCGGCCGAGTCCGGCGCCGCCGACGCCTGGTTCTATCTCCGCTACGCCGATCCCGATCCGCATCTGCGGGTACGCCTGCACGGCGATCGCGACGAGCTCGTCGGACGGCTCCTGCCCGCCGTCCACGATGCCGCCGCGCCGTTCATCGCGGACGGTCGACTCTGGAGGCTCGAGCTCGACACGTACGAGCGCGAAGTCGAGCGCTACGGCGGCCCGCGCGGCATCGTCCTCTCGGAGCGTGTGTTCGAAGCGGACAGCGACGCGGCCGTCGAGCTGCTCGAAGAGAGCGACGCCGATCCGGAAGTCCGCTGGCGGCTCACCCTCGTGTCGCTGGCCACGCTGCTCGCCGACCTCGGCTTCGAGCTCGAAGAACGCCACGCGATCGCCGAACGAGCGCGCGCCGCCTACGCGCGCGAGCACGCCGCCGACGCCTTCTTCAAAAAGCAGCTCGGCGATCGTTTTCGCGTGGAACGCGGCTCACTCGAAGCGCTGCTCGAGCAGGCGCCTCCGGCGGCGCTCGGCGTCCGTTCACGCCGCGTCGCCGCCATCGCGCGCGAGCTCCGCGAAGCGGAAGCGAACGGCGAGCTCGACGCCACCCTACCCGACCTCGCGGCGAGCTACCTGCACATGAGCGCGAACCGCCTGCTGCGCTCCGCCGCACGCGCGCACGAGGCCGTCCTCTACGATTTCATCGCCCGCCTCTTCGAGAGCCGTCTCGCGAAGGCGCGGCGGCGCGACGGCTGAGGGCGAGCGCGGTGAGCTCGACTCGTCTTGTGCAGGCGCCGCTTCACACCCTGTAGACAACCGACCACACTTTTGCGCGGCGCCGTCGGCTCGTGACCGGCTTTTCCCTCATGGTACGAGCCTTGCGTTAGAGTCGGTGCGATGCGGGCTTCGCTCATAGCCGCGCCGGCGAGGACCGGGGACGTGTCCGCACACGCGGGCGCGTCGGCGCTCGAGCGTTTGCTGGCCGCGCCACGGGTCTCGCTCGCTCATTTTCCGACGCCGATCGAGACGGTGGCGGCGAGCGCCGGGCCCGCCGTGCTCGTCAAACGCGACGACCGTTCCGGCTGGGGTCGCGGCGGCGCGAAGGCGCGGAAAATCGAGCACCTGCTCGGCGAGCTCAAGCAGCGCGGCCGCGACGAGCTCGTGACGGTCGTCGGCAACATCACGAACCTCGCCTTCGACCTCTTGCCTGCACTCGACGCGAACGGCATTCGCGGGTCGCTCTTCGTCATCGACGATCCGCCCGCGCCCCCGGCCGAGCGCGAAGCGATCTTTGCGGGCGTGCGCGAGCGCGTGACCCTGCTCGGGCCGAGCCGCGCGCAAGCGGTGCGCGCCGTGGTCGGGCGCTGGCTCGCGGCGCGGCGTGAAGGCGGACGCCCGCTCTGGACGCTCCCGGGCGTGAGCCACCCGGCCGCCGTGATCGGCAACGCCTGCGGGTTCGTCGAGATGGCGTTGCAACGCGAGCGCGAGGGCCGCTCGCTCCCGAAGGTCGTGTACGTGAGTGCGGCGACGGGCACGACCATCGCCGGCTTCTTGCTCGGTGAGCATGCGCTCCGCGAAGCGGGACGCGCGCCGATCCGCGTCGTCGGCGTGCAGGTTTACCCCGGCCGCATGCACTCTTCGGTGAGCTGGCTCCTGCGCTGGACCGAGGATCGACTCGGGCTCGTCAGTCGTGTCCCGCGCGAACGCATCGAGATCGACGTGAGCGAGCTCGGCGACGGGTTCGGCCGCTACCCGGCGAGCCTCGCCGAGCGCTGCCTGGCGCTGGAGAACGAAGCCGGCCTGAAGCTCGACCCCATTTTCGGCGGGAAAACGTGGGCCGCGATGAGCAGCGCACTCGCCCGCGAGCGCGCCCGCGACGAAACCGCGCTCTATTGGCACTGTGGCTACACGCCCGAGTGGCGGCAGCTCGGCTCCGGCGCCCACCCCGCCGTCCGGAGGTCGCGATGAGCACCGCGTTCGTCGCCGCCGCGCGCGAACGGGCCCCGCGCGCCGCGTGGACCGCCGCCGCCATCGTCGTGCTCTACACGGCGTTTTTTTTCGGAGTCTTGCCGGCTCTCTTGTGGGCGCTCGGCGCCGCATTCGATCGGGGGTTTGCACTCGTTCCCCTCTCGCCGACGTTCCTTCCGCTGGGCGCCGTGTCGTTCGCGGCGGGGACGCTCTTGATGCTGGCGTCGATGCGCACGCTCGTCGCCCGCGGGCGGGGACTGCCGATCTCGCATCTCCCGCCGCACTTCCTCGTGGCTCGCGGCGTCTATGCGCGGCTGCGTCACCCCATTTACGTGGGCTACGCGCTCGCCCTCTGCGGCGCGGGACTTCACGAGCAATCGGCCGGACGGGGGGTGCTCGCTCCGCTATTTTTGTGGGCGGGCACGCTCATCTACGCGCGCGGCTTCGAGGAGCCGCGCCTGCTCGCCCGCTTCGGCCCAGCCTACGCGGACTACGCGCGCACGACTCCGCTCTTGCCCGTGCCGTTCGCGGCCGAGCTCGCCGCGCTCGGGCAGCGCCTCTGGCTCGCCGCGCGACCGGGAGTGGAGCGGCTCGCCAACCGCACGGTGCTCTTTCGCGCGGGCAGTAGCGTGTGGGTCACCTACGGCGCGCTCGTCGCGCTCGGCGGCGTGACGGGCGCCATGACGGCGGCGCCGTTGCTCGCGGGGCTCGGCCTTCCGCCCGCTCGCATCGCGCTCTACGAGCTCGGCCTCACCGCCGCGATGCTGGCGGGCGGGCGGCTCGTCTGGCTCATTTACGAGTGGCGCCGCGTGTGGGCGGAACCGAGCATCGTCCTCCGGCGCGTGGGTTTCGTCTCGTTCGGCGGCTACGCGGGGTTTTTGCTCTTCACGTTCCTATTCGCGCGTCTCTCGCACCTCTCCGCGCTCGCGCTCTTCGATCGCACGCTGCCCCCGGCGTTCCTCATCTCCGCGTGGGGCCGGCTCGGCTGCTTGAGCTACGGCTGTTGCTACGGCCGCCCCTGCCGCCACGGGCTTCGCTGGCGCGACCCGCAGTCGAAGGTGAACCGCGAGCAAGGCTCTTTCGGCGCCGTTCCGCGCGTTCCGACGCCGCTCCTCGCTGCCGGTTCCGCGCTGCTCGTCGCGGCGCTCGGGTTCGCGCTGCTCGCACGCGGCGCGCTGCCGGGCGCGATCTCCGCGAGCGTGCTCCTCGCTTATTCGACGCTGCGCTTCGCCGTCGAACACTTCCGCGACGAGCCGCGGCTCTCGGGGCTCACGTTCACGAAGGGGCAGCTCCTCTCCTCTCCCATCGCCGCGCTCGCGTTGGCGCTCCTCATCGCGCTGCCGCCGGGAACCGTCGCTCCGGCGGGGGCCGACGCCTCGGTGCTCCCGACGCTCGCGCCGGTGTTCGCGGCGGTCGGCGTGCTCGCGTTCCTCGTCTGCGGGTTTCACCGGAAAGAAGTCGGGCGGTGGTGACGTACGCGTTCGAGAAGCTCTACGCCGACCTCGTCACGAGCGACGGCACGGTGTGCATCGTGTACGTCGCGTGGACCGAGCTCTTCGGCGTGCGCCGGCAAAGCGCGGGCATCGAGCTCTACACGCCGGAGGGTCGCCGCGAGGTCGTTCATGCACGCGAGCCCGTGCGCGTTCCCGAGCTCGATGCGCCGGAATGGTGCCTGCGGCTCGAGCTGCCGAGCGGACCGTTCGAGTTTCGCCATCGCGGACAGACGGGCGGCTGGTCGCCGGAAGGGGGCCGCGCCGCGGTGTCGTGGTGCGTGAAGAGCGCGTCGGGCCGGGCGGAAGCGCGCTTTTCGGAGACGAGCGGGCGCGCGCCGCTCGTCGGGCAGGGTTACGCCGATTGGGTCGTTTTGCGGCAGCCGACGCGCAAGCTCGGCTTCGAACGCGTCGAATGGGGCCGCGCCCACGTCGGCAAGGAGACGCTCGTCTGGAACCGGATCCGCGGCGAGCGCGGCGACGACTGGACGCGCGTCCTGTCGCTCGGCGCCGAACGCCGCGAAGCACGCGAGCTCTCGCTCGCCGAGCACGACCGGGGCGTCACCGTCGTCGCGCACGGTGCGCCGCCGCTCGAGCTCGATCGGGGGCGCGTGTTGCACGCCGGCCCGGCGCTGGATCGCGAGCGCATCCCCTCGTCGCTCGCGCGCGGCGTCGCGACCCTGGTGAGTCCCAAGATGACGGAGACACGCTGGGTGCGGCGCGCTCGGCGCGGGGACGCGGAAGGCTGGGCGCTCCACGAACGCGTGTATTTCGGGGGCGCGGCATGAACGCGTTCGCCGAGTCGCCGCACGAGGACGCCGCATCGGCGGCGGCGGATCGTGCCCCGCCGGCGCCCGGGCCGCGCGGTCTCGCCGTCCCCGGAGCGCTGCTCGCGTTGCGTCGCGATCCCGTGCGCGCGTTCGCCGAGCTCCGCGCGCGCTACGGGCCGGTCGTACGCGTGCCGCTCGGCTTGCGCAGTTTCTACGTCATCGGCTCGGCCGACGCCGCGCGGCGCGTGCTTTGCGACAACGCGCGGAGCTACGGCAAGCGCACTTGGTCGTACGACTTGCTCCGGCGCGTCCTCGGCGCCGGGCTCATCACGAGCGAAGGTGACGCGTGGCGACGGCAGCGGCGGAGCGCCCAGCCCGCCTTTCACAAGAGCGCGCTCCCGGCCGTCGCCGACATCGCCCTCGCTCGCACGGACGCGTTGCTCGCGCAATGGCGAGCGCAAGGGGACGCTGCGCGGCTCGATCTCGGCCAGGACATGACCGCCCTGTCGCTCGACATGCTCGCGCGCGCGGTGCTCGGCGCGGAGCTCGGCGCCGACGCGGCGCGGGTGAGCGCGCTCCTCACCGCCATTTTCGGCTACATCCGCGAGCGCACCGGACGTCTGGTCGATTTTCCCGAATCCTGGCCGCTGCCGCATCACGCCCGCTTCCGCGCCGATCTCGCGGCGCTCGATGCCGTCACGACGCGGATCATCGAAGGGCGCCGGCGCAATCCGGGCGGGCACGATCTCGTCGCGACGTTGCTCGCGGCGCGTGACGAAGAAGGGCGCCCGCTCGACCCGAGCGAGCTCGTGGACCAAGTGAAGACGTTTCTCCTCGCGGGCCACGAGACGACGGCCAACCTGCTCACGTGGACTCTCGCGCTCCTGGCTCGGCACCCGAGCGCCGCCGCGGGCGTGGCGAACGAAGTCGCGGCCGTCGCCGGCACGGGACGGATCGGCGTCGAGCACGTGGCGCGGCTTCCGTTCACGCGCGCCGTCATCGCCGAATCGCTCCGGCTCTACCCACCCGTATGGCTCGTCGAACGGCGAGCGCTCGCGCCCGACGTCCTCGACGGTTTCCGGATCGAGCCCGGCGCGACGCTCGCCGTTTCGCAGTATCTCCTCCACCGCGATCCGGCGGAATTCCCGGAACCCGAACGCTTCGTGCCCGAGCGTTTCCTGAGCGGCGAGCGACCGCGCGGTTACCTCCCGTTCGGGAGCGGCTCGCGCACGTGCATCGGCGACGCCTTCGCGCTCACGCAAGCGAGCGTCGTGGTGGCGCGCATCGCCCAAGCGTCCGCGCCGGGCGTGGACCCCGAGCACGGAGCGCTGAACCTCGCGCTCGTCGACCGCGAGCTCCCGGAGCCCGAAGCGTACGTGACGCTCCGTCCGCGCGGAACGCTGCGCGTCGAGCTGCGGGTCACCGCGCCGGAGGACCGTACAGCGTCTCCCGCCAATCGGCGTAGCCGTACGCTCCCGTGAGCGTTTGAACGGGAGCCCACGACGCGTCGACCTCGAGGATCTCACCGGACGTCGAGTAACTCACGAGCGTGTTGCCGTTCGGAAGCCGCTGAACGTCGCCCAACACGTTGCACGTCACGCCGGATCTGAAGTCGTCGACCGCCGTTGCGGCGAAGGTGCCCGTGGTGTCGAGCGCGAACTCGCGCACGTCGGCGACGCCGTTCGTGTTGTTGTTGAAGACGAGCATCGTCCCGCTGTCGAGCAAATGATGGCCGTGATTGACGCGCCAGCTCTCCGGCACGCAATGCGCGGCGCCCGCCGGCGCGTTCGCGCAGCTGCCGCCGAGCTGCCACTCGACGGCGCCGGCGTGCGAGACCTTCACGTACAGGTTCGGGTCGCGATCGCCAATCGTGAAGCTGTCGTCGGCGGGGTGATACAGGATCGAGTTCGAGTGATACGAATCGTTCGGGTCCGCGGCGAACCCCGCGCCGCCCGCATAAAGGTTCGCCCCAATCTCGAACACGGTGGTTGGGGAGCCGGAGCCGTCGGAGTTCATCTCCACGAGGTTACTCTCCGTGTCGACGTCGCTCGTCGCCCAGACCATGGCGGCGATCTTGCCCGGCAGCACCGCGAAGTCGTGATGCGCGTTCTCGAGCCCGGGGACGTTCTTCAGCGTCGTCTGCCCGTCCATCGAAACGAGCCGCATCTCGCCGCCCGAATTGTCCTCGTTGGCGGCCACCATCCACATGTTCGCGCCCTCGTAGTCCATGCGGGCGCGCGTGCATTGCACGGGCGACTCCGCGTACCAGACCACGTCCCCGTCCGCGTCGATGATGATCGCGAAGTTGCCGTAGGTGACACCGCTGCTCGCGACGATGAAGCCGTTCGCCTGAGCGCTCGGGTTCGCGGCGGTGCGCGTGACGACGGGCGAACCCGGCAGCACCCCCGTCGTCGGCAAAGCGTAATCGGGGCTCTTGCACGTGGTGCCGTTCGCGGCCGTGGCCTCGACGTGAAACGTGTAGTCGCTCGCGGGTTTCAAGCCGAGCAGCAGCGTTCGGTGGTTCACCTTCGTCAAATCCACCGGCGCGCTGCCCCCCGCGTTCTTCACGTCCGCTCCGGCGCCCGTGAGCGCGTAGACGACGCGCGCGCTCGCGAGCGGCGACAACGTCGTCGACCATTCGACGACGCCGACCGTCGCCATGGTCGGGCTCACCTCGTTCGTGACGATCGAAAATGAGCACGAGGCGGCGCCGCCGTCCCCCTCGCTCGTGCCCGCAGGGTGCCCGCTGCACGCCGAGAGCAGCACGGCGGCGCCGAGCGCCGCTTGAGTTCCGCGAACCGAGCTCACCGAAATCCTGAAGACCCCCGAGCGTAGCGCTATTTACTGGCTCTTGGGGAAGCTCGCCTCGAAATGCGTCTCCGGTCTCGCGATGCTCGAGAGAGCGCGACTGTAGGACGCCGGAGGCGGCATGTCGGGGGAGGCGACCGGCGCGGGCAGGCGGTAGTCGCGCTGTTTCTCGCACCAGCGCGAGACGAGGAGCGCGAGGATGTTGGTGCGCCCGCTCGCCTTCAGTTTGCGATAGATGCTGCCGAGCTGGTTCGCGATCGTGCGGCTCGAGCGCTTGCGAAGCCGCGCGATCTGCGCGTTCGAGTGCCGGTCGATCAAGAGGTCGGCGATCGCTCGCTCGGACTTCGAGAGCTCCACGAGCAGGTTCGAATCGGGTCGCCGTACGCGGATCACCTCGAACGGCTCGTCGGCGAAGTCGAAGGCCGCGTGCTGGGCCCGCACGTTCGAGCAGTCGTGGATTTTGGCGTGCGCGGCGATGAAGAGCACCGTCGGGACCTGGGTTGCGGTGCACGCGAGTCCCATGCTCCGTGCGCACTGCGCCGCGGCGACGGCGACGGTCGACGGCGCCAAGCCGTCTTCGATGGCGATGACCTTCTGTTGTTTTCCCGACAAAATGCTCTCGAGCACCGTCACGTCGCGCCGGCCCGGCCGCTTGCGATCCGTCGGGACTCGTTCGGCGCCGGCGAGCACGAGATAAAAGTGAGCTTCGTCCGTGAACGAGGCGACGATGCGGTAGCGGCCGCCGACGAGCTCGTGCCAGAGCGTCGACATCAGGAGCTCCGCGTCCGAATGACCGGCCGCGAGCTTCGCGGCGGCGCAGAGCTCGCTCTCGCCGCTCGAATCCGGCTGCACGCTCCGCCGACGCCTCGGTGCGCGATGAACGCCCGTGAGGATCTCGAAGGCGGAGCCAGAGCACGCCCGATTCGGCCCTGCCACGGTCATGCACGACGTTTAAGCTTTTCGCGTCGTCCCGACCATTTCAGTCGATTGCGGACCTCCGGACACACCGGTGCCGGCGTAGATCGATCTTGAGTCTGGAACGGAGTCGGTGAGCGCGTCAGCGCGTCATGGTCGCGTGCTCCGCAACCAGTGCGACCTCGGAGTGCGGCGTCGCTCTCTGCGGCTTCCGACGCGAGGCCGCGCATCGAAGGGCGAAGGCGCCGCGAGCACGCTCATGAGTCGCGCGTCGCTGCGAGTCCGCGCCATGATCTGACGCCAGCCGCCGCCCCCGAGCTCCAGAAACCCGATGTAGCCCCCGGGCGGCATCTCGAACGGCTGCGTCGTTTGCCCGCAATGATCGTGTTTTCGACTCGCGACACTCGTCGGATCGAACCAGCTCGGATGGACGAAATTACTCACCGAGACTCCTCCGACCGCGTATCCGAGCTGGTCTGCTTCCACCGCGTCGCAGACGTCGTACGCGTACGCTCGACCGGCCTCCTCGTCGAACGCGAGCAGATTGATGGCCGGGTCCACCAGCATCTCGAGGAGCTCGTGTGAAAACGCGACCGTCCACAAGCCTCCGAAGGTTTCGACCGACTTCGCGAACACCTTGCCGAGCGGCTGACCTTGCTGTCCGAGATCGTGATACCCGAGCGCGCCCGCCTGATCCGCATCGTCGAAGAGGTAGAGTAAATACGCGTGGGGAGGTGCCGTGCTCGTGAGCGGCGCGAGTTCGATCGTGGCGTCGATCCCCCACGCGTCGGCGAAATCCTCCGAGACCTGGCGTTGGAACGCGGGCAGGGCCGCTCGCACCGCGCCGTCGGTGAGCACGGTGCTCTGATTCTTCACGATGACGGTGGTCTTGGTTCGCATGGGTAAGGACTTGGCCGAGACCCGCCCGAGGCCGCTGTCATAGGTAGAACGTTGGCGGCGACGCACATTCCCGAACGTCGACCGTAATCGGTTGAAATAGACGCCCCGCACCCCGGCGCGCTACCCGAAGTAAGTACCATGACGCACGAAACTCCCTGGGTAAGCGGGCTCTTGGCCGAGGTGGCCGACCGCGAGGGCAGCGCGCTCTATCGGCGGGCGCAGGCGCTGGCCGGGCAGCCGAGCGACGCGTGGGACCTGTTGCAAGAGGCCTTCGCGCGAGCGCTCGAGCACCGGCCGGACGTGGCTTCGGGCGAGAAACTCAAGGGCTGGCTCGCGGTCACGTTGCGAAACCTGTGTTTGGACCGCCGACGCACGGCGCAACGCCGCCTCCACATTGCGCTCGCCGACGACGTGCCGGGCTTCGAGTCGCACGACGACCCGGAACCCGCGCGCTGGCGCTGCGTCGACGAAGCCGACCTCGCGCGTTTCACCTCCGAGCTCGATCCGCGTCTGCGTGAAGTGTTCGAGCTGCACGCCCGGGAGGGCTTGCCGCTCACGACGATCGCCAAGCGTCTCGGAGTTCCGGCTGCCACGGTCGGGACGCGGCTACACCGCGCGCGCCGTCACCTGCGGGCGAAGCTCCTCGCCGGCGAGCCCGCTCCGCTCACATGAGCCGCGCGTCTCGGGCGCGCTCGAGCACGACCGCGGCGCGCGAGCGCCGGGCCTCGACGTCGTGCAGCGTGACGAGCACCCCCGCGAGCGCGTCCCTCACGGGCTCGGCCAAGGCCTGTTGCGTGGGATCGAGCAGGCGCTGAGCGATGTGGGCGATCTGGTCGGCGTCGGATGGCTCCGCGGGTCGCGCGAGGATCGCCGCGAGGAACGGCAGTAGGCCCGTCCAACGAAACACGTTGAGGGGCGAAGCGTCCCAGAGCGCGAGCGCGCGCTGCACGTGCCGTTCGCATTCTGCCGGCTCGCCGTCTTCGATGGCGACCCAGGCCAAATTGGCGAGGGCGGTGCCCTGATATTCCAACATGCCGTGCTCGGTGGCGAGCGCGTGCGCCGACGCGGCGAGCCGTCTTACCCGTTCGCGGTCGCGACGCTTGCGGTGCAGGATGCAGAGAAAGACGAGCGCGCGGACACGGATGGTGACGCTCGTCGCTTTCTCCGACACCGCGAGGATCGCCTCGAAGCCTTGCTCGGCCTCGTCGAGCCGGTCGGCGAAGAGCAGGATCATCGAGCGCACGAAGCGCGACATCGCGGCATTCGGTCGATCGCCGAGCGTGTCGTACGCGGCGAGCGCCCGCTCGGCGTGGCCGAGCTCGGTCGGGCCGGTCACGTAGCGGTGGTGCTGCATCAAGCCCACGGCGAGGCTCAGATCGAGGCTCGCCCGCTGCCGCTCGGTGCCGAATTCTGCGATCGGTCGCGCGAGGCGAGCGGCGATCGCGAGGAGCGGCCCCGTTTCTTGACGCCAGTAGTGGCGCCAGAGCGTGTCGAGCTCGACCTGAATCCACTCGGGATAATACACGGGGTCGGCGTGGTCCGCGGCTTCGAGCTCCTCGGCCGCGCGCGCGAGGTAACGCCCGGCGCGTTCGCGATCGCGCTGCTCGGCACCCGCGAGCTTGCGGTAAATGCGCGCCGACACGACGTGCTCGCCGCGCGCGAAGAGGAGCGCGCGTTCGAACGCACTCGCGGCCTTGCCGTACTGGCGTAACGAGATCGCCACGTCGCCGAGCTCTTCGTTCAAGCCGAGCAGTTCGGCGCCGTGCCTGCGCTCGCTCGAGGGCAGCTTCATGAGCGCTCGGACCGCCGCTTCCAAACTCTCGAGCGCGTCCGCGCGGCGGTAAGCGCGGAGCTCTCCATGCGCCGCCTCCGCGAAGTGCACGGAGGCCTTGCGGTTCGAGCCGCACGCGCCGAGGTGTACGGCGAGGATGCTCGCCGCGGCTCGCGGCCGCCCGCCTGGATTGCGCAGCCACGCCGCGGCGCGCCGGTGCACGCGCTTGGCCTCGTCGGGCGCGAGACGCAACGCGAGGAGCTGACTCAAGGTCGGGTGGCTGAACCGAAAATGGTCGGCGCCCTCCACCTCGAGCACCTGCCCCGCGCTCAACTGCCGAACGGTGGCGAGCACCTCGTCGTCGCTCACGCCGGCGACACGCGCGAGGGTCGGCACGTCGAAGGAAGGCGTGAGGAGCGCCGCCACCGTCGCGAGCCGCAGCGCCACGGGCGAGAGCTCGCGGATGCGCCACTCGAACAGCGCGCGCACGGTGTCGATGCGCGCGGCGTCGTCGCTTCGCTCGTCCTCCTCGGGAGGCCAGACGGCGTGCCAGCCTTGATGCCGGTTGCGACGCAGAATGCCGGCGTCGATCAGTGCGTGCAGGTAGAGCCCGACGATGAATGGATTGCCCTGCGAAACGTGATGAGCGCGCTCGACCAGGCGCGGTGACGGGTATTCGAGCGCGAGCATGGAGCGCACGGCGAGGTCGATTTCGGCCTCGTTGAGCGGCGACAGCGGGACTTGCTCGAACAGACCCGTGAACGTTGAGTCCTCGTTCGCGTCCGCGCCGCCGTCCGTGCAGAGGAGCAACAGGTGCTTGCCGTTGGCCTCGTCGAGCGCGAGTCGGCGCACGAATTCCCGCGTGAGCTCGTCCGCGTGCTGCAGGTCCTCGACGATCATGAGCGCCCCCGCGTCCGCCGCCGTCGCGGCGAGCGCGGCCGCGAGGTTCGCGACGATGTCCTGGCGAGCGCCGGCGGCGCGCTCGGCCGACGCCTCGCCGCTCGCGAGCAGGGCGACGGCTTCTTCGACGCCGGTCAGCCTCGAGCCCGCCGCGGCGCCGCCCGACTCGAGCTCGCGCTCGCGGAGCTTGGCGAGCAGGTCGCTCAACGCGTCGAGCCCCGAACGGGGTCGAGCTTCGCGCTTCGGAGTGCACTCGATGCGAAAGACGGCGAGCTGCTGGCGGAGGGCGAGCTCGGCGACCTCGAGCACGAGGCGTGTCTTGCCCATGCCCGCGCCCGCGCGGAGGAGCACGCGCGCGCCGGCGCCGCTTCGAAGCGCCGTGAGCCGCGACCGCAAGAGCGCGAGCGGTTCGGCGCGACCGACGAGCGGCGGCCGAAACAGGTAGCCGCTGCTCGCGGGTGACTCGGACGGCTGCTCCGACGCGCGGCTCGGCTCGAGCACCTCGAGCACGTCACGCGCAAACCCCGGGCGATCCGCCGGCGAACGACTGAGAAGCCGCAGCACCAAGGCGTCCCAGGCGGCGGGGACGGGAGCGCCGAGTCGCGACGGGGCAACGAGCTCGGCGTGCAGATGAGCGAGCTTGGTCGCTTCGATCGACGCCCGCAGAAACGGTTGTCGCCCCGTCATGCATTCGTAAAGGATGCACCCGAGCGCGTAGAGGTCGGCGCGGGCGTCGGGCAGCGCGCCGCGCAAGCGCTCGGGCGCCATGTACGCCACGCTCCCGAGCGAACGCGGCACGAGCCCCACCCGTTCGCGACCGGCGTCGAAAGCGGCGGCGATGCCGAAGTCGACCAAGACGGGCCGAGAGCCGCCGCGCAAGAAGACGTTCTCGGGCTTCACGTCGCAATGGACGACGCCCCGCGCATGAACGTATTCGAGCGCACGCAGCACCTCCCGACACACGTTCAAGAGGTCCGGCAGCGCGAGCGACGGCGCCGCGGCGGCGGGAGCAGGAAGATGTCGTGCGGCGCCGTCGACGGCTTCGGTCCGAAACGCGGCAGCTGCAGTGGCGCCGTGTGCCGGAGTCGCCTCGGCCGCCTCCGAGGCCGTCCCGCGGAGCGCGTCGCGGAGGGTGAACCCCTCCAAGAGATCCATCGCGTACCAGGGCTGCCCCCCGAGGACGCCGTGATCTCGAAAAGTGACTATGCCGGGATGACGTAGCTCGCTTAGAGTCGCGACCTCGCCTTCAAAGGATTCGAGATGCCCTCGATCGCGAGAGAGCAGGGTTTTGATCGCGACGCGTTCCCCTGTCACGGCGTGCACGGCCTCGAAAACTCGACCCATGCCCCCCTGCCCGATGGGTCCGACGATCTCGTAATCGACGAGCCGCGTGCCCGGTCCAATGCCGCCGCTGCCGTCGGTCGAATGCGCCGCCTCTGCCATTTTCGTCGAATGTCCGGACACCAACTGTAATCGACCTGAGACCCGATCGGAACGAGAGTCCGGCCGCGCCGCCGGACCCGGCGGCAAGCCAGCGTGAAAGGATTGAGTGACTCATGGCCACGCGAAAGACACGTACGGCAGCGAAACCGAGGACCAAGGCAGCGGAGCCGGCACCGAAGGGACAAGCCCCGCTTTCCGACGACACGAGCGATTTGGTCAAGTACGTGCTCGTCGAGCTCGACGTTCCGACGAAGCATCACGCCGAATTCCAAGAGAAAATGCGGCAGCTCGTCGAAGTGATGTTCGACTTCAAACGCTGGGAACTAGTCTTCGCCAGCTACCCGTTGACCGGAACCGTCAATCGCTTCGTGCACATCTGGCGCATTCCCGATGAGTCGACGATCTTGCAGGTCATGCGCAAGGGTGCGGTGCGGCTCACGCAAGCGGTCAAGCGGAATCCGACGACGTTGTCCGAGGAGTTTCAGGTTTGCTACGAGGCGGTGCAGAGTCTGATCAACGAGACGAAGCACACGCTCATGACTTCGCTCGAGTACGACCCGGCGAGCGTCGGTTATCAAACTCAAACGATCTTGATCGACGCCGAAGGCGACCTCTCCATCATCAACCACAAGAAGCTCCGAGGCGAACTTCCGCCGGCGCCTCAGTCGAGTAGCGCGTGGAGGTCACCCGATACGGTCGGCATCGACCACGAC
>Ga0335083_10001694_pt1 | contig 30097 bp, 23 predicted proteins | sample Lox_Sample_42_FD_206716 | JGI IMG/M metagenome (GOLD analysis project Ga0335083, IMG submission 206716) | Soil microbial communities from Loxahatchee National Wildlife Refuge, Florida, United States - Lox_Sample_4.2 | ecosystem: Environmental > Terrestrial > Soil > Wetlands | place: USA...
CGAGCTTTGGGTCGCATGCCGATTCGCCGCTGCCATCGATTTTCACAGCGCTGCATCAACTGGGCTTGAATCTGGAACCGCAGAAGATTTCGGTGAAGCGGCTGATTGTCGATTCCGCTGATAAGGTCCCGACTGGAAACTAAGTTATCAGATGGTGGAACTCGTGCCTGCCGCGTCGAGGCTCGTCTCGACGCCCTTATGTGCGGCCGCAGGCCACAAGCGCCGGGAATGAGTCCCGGCGCGGCAAGCAAGAGTGCTTGCGCCACATCGTTCGTCAGATTCCTTTGCAACTTCCGAGCGCGCGGGCCTGCCGGGGAGCGGACGGCAGGCGTGCCGGCGAGTGCACTGCAGGCGCAACCTGAGTCCCGCCGGCTCCAAGCGCCGCTGCGTATCCAGCGCAAATGATGCAGCCGAACCCATAGAGTGCCTCCCAAGGCGAGGGGGTATTGGTTTTGTAATGCATCGCTTTTTTCCTCCGATTTGTCTTGCGCCGCTTAGAGATTCTGTTCCAACAGCCGGCGGATCTCGTTGTCGTTGAACATTCCCGACGCGCCCAGAGCGTACGGGACGTGCATCTCGAGCACGCCGGCCGCGAAACTCATCTTCTTGTCGGCTTCGCTTTTCACGTTCTTCAACTTCACCAGCTTCAACCCATCGCGGACCGCCTGTTTGCCCATATCGTCCTGGCAGATCACGCGCAGCGCCATATTCAATCGGTGACACGAAATGTTGTCGATGAAGTTGAGCGCCGCGGCGTCGTCAGCCAGGCTTTCCCAATCGACTTCATACGGGATGGCTTTGCCGCAGATCTCTTCGATCTCCTTGACCCGACCCGGAAAGGTCGAATCCTGGAGTTCCTTGATTTTGCGTCGTTCGTTCAGACCCATTGGAATTCCTCGTCAAATCATGGCCACAGCGTCGATGGCATCCATGCGCACGACGATACGGCTATATTCCCGGCTGCCTCCTACGTTCTGGCCCTTCATGTATACCATTACGCTCTTCTTGTCGTTTTGGCTGGCTTCGAGTAGTTCACGCTTTTTGTTGCCTTCCGATGCAAAGACTATGGATCGGACCGCGATGGCCCCTCGGATTACAGTGAGACATCCCCTTCTGGTCATTTTCACCTCACGCACACCAGCGCGAGTAGACAACTCGCACTCAGTTGACAACCGGGCCCACGGCCCGGCTACTGAATCCGGACGGAAAGCAGGCCGGTGTGCGAATTCCACCTCATCACGGGCCTCGTCCAGCCCCGCTCCGCGTAGTACTGCATTTCGTAACGCCACGACATTTCCAGCCGGGCTCCCGAAGATTTCTTCCAGACGAGCGTGTAAAAGACGTAGCGGTCCCACCGTGGCGAAGGGCCGCCGAAAACCGGAAACTCGAACGGTGCACGCCACGGCAGAAGGCTTGCCCTGCTCACAAATGACAGCTCGTCGCCCCGCTCCGGAACAAATGAGATCTCGGGCCGGCCGGACGAATCGACTGGATTGGTCCGCGGTCCGAGTATGAACCTGCCCTGCCGGGCACACAAGACAACTCGGTTCGGGAAATCGGTTACCAATTCCAGATCGGCTCTCAGGTTGTTGCTCTGGCCGAACGTCATCGACTGCTCCCCAATGACCAACCCCCCACCGTCGTACTCGATCGGACTTGCGGGCAGCGATTGCGCGCGCGCCGTGACTAGCCGATCGAGGCATTCTGCGAGGCGCCGGCCCATGGATAACCATGCTGCCACCACCAACAAAACCAGGATGATTGCCGGCCAATAGGTTCTTATCGCGGAAAGCATGGCAGGTGCTCATTTCTCGGTCCCATCAGGTAATACGCGATCCGGCATCCGATTCTCTCGAAAAACTCGACGAATGACGGGGAACGGGCCCGCGATTTCGCGTAAGGATTCGTGGAGCACGCGGAGGTATGATGCCGCTGACGGTTCCGCCGGAATTTCGCGCCGAGGCCGACAAGCTGTCACCCGCCCTGCGCGTCATTTTGGATGCGGAACTGGCGGCAGGGAATTCGATTGCCGAAGCGGGGTCGCGCTTTCCGGCGCCTCCGGCGGGAGCGTACTTCAAATTGACGCGTCCGGTGACTACCCGCGAGCGAAAATCGGGCGGCGGAGTGAATTACGAATTTGTGCGCGCGCAATTGCTGGTCGTTTCACGATGAACGCGGATTGTATTTTATTCTGAAGCCCGAGTTTCCAGACGAGCCGCTGCCGGACATGGACGCGATTGGCGATGCGCATTCGCCGAGGGATGCGGACCGACGGAAGTTTCTGGCTCCTCCCAACACGGCCGCCGGACGATTCGAGCGCAGCATGACGGAAGGTGCGGGGCAGGTCTCCGGCAATTCCCGTGATCGGTTCCCGGATCGATGCCGACCGGAAAGCTCGTGGCAGCTAGCCGTTCACTTCGCGTACATCGCGATCACGCGTTCGATGGCGCGGCGGCAGACCGCGCAGAAGCCGACTTCATCGCGCGTGAACATGATGCAATCCTGCCGCGGGCGATAGTATCCCCTGGCTTCGTAATTGGCGCCTTCGAACGCGCCCGTTTTGCCCGCGTTGGGGCCCGATCCGAGCAGCTTCGTATCGCTGACGCGCTCCTCGCGAAACAGCGTTTCCATCACGTCTTCGGGTTTGTGCTGCGCGCGGACTTCGCGCCGCCGAGCCTGGATGTCCGCCTGCATGCGTTCGAATTCGGCTTTCGGCCAGGGTGTGGGTAGCGCGATTCCGGGTGTCAGAAGATCGCTCCATTTGGCGGCATGCGGATCGGCTGTGACGTTGGGCTCCCATGGTTCCGGCCGATCGGTTGGACTGCCGTAGGCGACGTCGGACGTGTAGTATTCGTCGGCCAGGCCGGCGAAATGATGGCCGAATTCATGCACCAGAACGTACGGCGTGAAGGCGTTGTCGGCGGAGACGGTGGCGAAGTCGTTGAAGATGCCTCCACCGCCGTACTTGCGATCGTTCACCACAATTTCGATGAATTCGTAGGGAGCGGCGGCGGCGATTTCGCGAAGCCGGCGGTTGTCGAGAGTCAGGATGTAGCGCTCCGATCCGAAGGCATCGTAGGACGCGCCCAGCGGCGTGCGGCGATAGATGCCATCGGATGGGCGCGAGATGCCGGTTTCGTCGGCGGGCGTGTCGATGGCCCACACATTGAACTGGCTGCGATGCTCGCGGAATGGCGGCGCGGAAAGCAGCGTTTCGGCGGTCCTTTTGGCGTCGCGATGCCACTTTTCCATCTCCGAGGACTTGTAGCCATCGCCGAGCAGCAGCAGATCCACCTTGTCTTGCGGCACGCCGTTGTGGACCACCGGCCAGACCGTGAACTTCGGCGCAGAGGCGCGATCGACAGCCGGATCCGCCGGGTCCGCAATGGTCGACCAGACCTGCACCCATTCGTTGCGAGGTCCGCGCTTGCTGATGATGAGTTCCACCGGTCCAGTGGGGGCGGGAAAGCGGACGCTCTCCGGCAGCGCGCGCCACTGGTGTTTCGCTTCGTCGGTGGTTTCCCACTCGCCGTAGACGCTCGCGAATCCGCGCGAATAAATCAGCCGTTTGGATTTCGGGTCGAGCACCTGAAACTGGTACCGGCCGAGGTTACTGTCGTCGATCCAGTGGTTGAGCGGTCCCGGCCAGTCTCCCTCGATGGCCGCGCGGTCGAACGCGAAGTGCTCCTGCCCGGAATCCCCAACGTGATAGTAGTCGACGCGCATCGTCTTGGGGTGCTGAGGCTGGGCAAGGGCGATGGACGCAGCAGTCCAAAGCAAAGCGAAGCACGAGGCTTTTGAATTCACGCCACCAGAGTAGCTCTCGTCTCGATCTATTGCACTGCCAACTGGCAGGCCGCGGCGCTGGTCTGTCCGCTGATCGAAACCTGTAACTGCGGATTGGTACCTGAGTTCGGCGGCAAGTCGATGTTGATCTGGTACAGGCCGGCCGATCCCGGGCTAAGGCCGGCGTAGAGGATCGCCGCTGGATCCAGTGCCGTGCCATTGACCAGCACTTTCAGACCGGCGAGATTGACGATGGGTGAAGCATATTCCGCCAGCTCGCCGGAGAATGTCGATGGTGCGACTGCTCCCAGGCCCGTGGCATACAAAACCACTACATCGCCCGAATGCGCCGGGGCGGATGGCGTGATCACGGCGTTGCCATTGTTCCAATCGGTGGCGATCACGTAACCAGTGCTGTCGCTGAAAAGCTGTGGGGCCGCCAAAACCAGCGGGATCGATACGGTTGGTCCGTTCACCCCCTGCCGCACCACGGTCACCTGAGCGTCGCCGGGAATCTCGGTGATGGGGACCAGAAAGTTGATCTGTCCCGGAGAAACGAAGAGCAGCGGCGCCAGTGATCCATCCACATACACAGCGGTCCCGCCCATCATCGTCGGCAATCTGCCTCCCACAATCAGGTCGGACGTCAGGTTCACCGTGTTGAACGACAGATTCGTTCCGAACAAGGCCAGAACAGAATTCGGAGCGAATGGCCCGGGAGCGAAATCCGAATTATTGACGATGCTGGCGGTGGAGTAAGAAGGCGCCTGTCCCCAGGCCGTGCCCGTAAACAGGGCGGCCAGTGCCAGCCAGGCTGTGGTGCGTATGCTTGTATTTTATCGGGGCGATGATGGTTTGAGTCATTAAGCTCTTAACATCCTGTACTATACGGGCGTACTATCACCAGTACCGTTGGGTCTCAATCAGTACTTTTCGCCCGATCGTGGGGTTGCGTGTAACGCGGTTTCGAGCACCGGATCGCGCCCCGCCAGCATGTCCCCAATTGTGGCTTCCACGGCGATATCAGGATAGAGCGCATCCGGATCCTCGTGCTTCAGCGTGCGGTAATACTCCGTGCTGTATTGAATTCCCAGCCCGGAGTTGGGCAGGCGCAGCGTTCGCACTTCGCCATAGCCGTTGGGCTTCTCGCCGGTCGCGTGGCCGACCAAAGTAGCGTGGTTTTCGCGGCGCATGGCGATGGCATTGTCCTGCGCCGAGGAGAAGGTTTCATCGCCGATCAGGACGAAGAGCGGAATGTGGCGGGAACGCAAGCCGCTCTTTAGTGGGATGATCACACGCGAATTGCCGCCTCCATTAAAGCGGAGATCGACGATTGAGCGCGCCATCTTGTGCGAATCGGCGACCAAGCAGACTTCTCCGGCGAACTGACTGAAGGGATGCTTGGGATCGTTCTCGCACTGGTTGTACTGGATGTAGAGCGCCTGCGAATCGGGTAGATATTCGAACGAGTAGAAGAGATTCTGCAGATGCTTGCGGGCCAGAGTCTCGGGAATCTTGAGTGTACTGAAGACGTCGAGCATTTTCACACGCGGGTCGCGCGGGCGTGCGGAGAGTGTATAGGGTTCGCCGCCTTGTTTTACCAGCGTGAGCTTGACCTGGTTATTGGCGTCAGCCGCGCCGATCTCCTGCAAGACTTGCATCCGCATCAGGTAGTTTTCGCTCTGCGTGCGCAGCCAGTTTCGATTCTCGTACGAAACGTATGGAGCGACCGCTTGCACCGCATCCTCCGCTGTGAGAGGCCCAAACTTCAGAATCCGCGCTCCGAGGGCGTCGGCATGTTGCGGAGTGGCCTGCGTGATTGCGAGCCCATCGGCGTACCAGTGGAAGGCGAACGGAAGCACGCTAAAGCCCAGCCGCAAGGCGGGTATTCCCACGAAAGTATGCCCCACATGGCCCTTGGCGACGAGCCGCGCCAGTCGAAGCACGATCTGCGAATCGTTGAGATTGGAGAGGCCCTCTTCAATCGCGTGAATTTCGTTCGTGAAGTCCGGCTCGGCATAGAGCTTGGCGAAGTCGGCCTGGTGACAGGGTTGGAAGACTAACAAGGGCTCGTGCAAGAAATCGGCGGGAGTGCAATGGCCATGGGAGAAGTGTCGCGCGAAATACTCCAGGTCTTGGCGCCACAGGGCCTGACGTTCGGCTGGCGGCAACGGCTTCGACAGAGGCGGCGGCGGTGGCGCCTTCTTTTGAGCGGATTGGGCGATTGCGCTGAGTGCGCACACGAATAGCGTAAGAGTTCTTCGTCTCATGGCGGTAATTACTCGTCGCGCAGCACCTGCGCGGGGTCGGCATTGGCGGCGCGGCGCGCAGGAATGTATGACGCGGCGGCTGCGATGGCGGCCAAAAAGGCCGCGGTGGCGATAAATGTCGGCGGATCGGTCGGCTTGACGTGATACAGCAGCGAAGATAGAAGCTTTGTCGCCAGCAGGGCGCCGGAGATGCCGATGGCCATTCCGCCGGCGGCCAGAGCGAGCCAGCGGCGCAGGACGATGGCGACGACGTGGCGCCGCCCGGCTCCCAGCGCCATGCGGATGCCGAATTCGCGCCGCCTCGCGTTCACGGCATAAGCGGTGACTCCGTAAATTCCGGTTGCGGCCAGCAGGATGGCCACAACGGCGAAGCACGCGGTCATCTGGCCCACAATCACGAAGGATGCCCGGGTCGCCGTAATGGCCTGTTCCATGGTCATGGTGAGGGCCACTGCCTGCATCGGGTCGACGGTACGCACCGCGCGGCGGATTTCAGCGGCGGCATTGCGGCCGCGCGACGCCATACGGACCAGAAGGACCATCCCCGTGGCAGGAAACTGACGGTGAGAGGCATAAATCTGTGGTTCGAAAATGTCGCTCTCATTCTGGCCTTGGGTGTTGCCCGCGACGCCGATGACGGTGAAGAGGCGCGTGAAATCGGGTCCGATGGCAAAGCGCTCGCCGACGGGATTGCGGCCACGCCATTCGCGATCGGCCATCGCCTGATTGATGACGGCCACCAGCGGCGCGTCCGATGTGTCGGCATCGGAAAATGTCCGGCCCTGCAACAGCGGAATGCGCAGCGTGTGAAAGAATGCCGGCGTGATGGAAGAGAACGCCGCAACATGGCTGGAATCCAGCGGCCCACCGATCACGCGGTAACGGAAGGAATCGCCTTCGCTGAAAAATGGCACCAGAGTGGCAGCCGAGGCGGATTCGACCCCGGGTGTAGCGTCGAGCTGTGCCGTGACCGCGTCGAAAAAGGCGGCACGCGCTGCCGGCTGGCGGAGTTTGGGCTGGGTGAGATAGACATTGGCGGCGGTAACGCCGCCGGGGTCGAAGCCGGGAGCCGCGCCGCTCATGCGCACCAGACCGCCGATTAGCAGGCCGGCCGAAACTAGCACGATCATGGCCAGAGCGATTTCCGCCAACACCAGCGCGCTCCGAATCCGGCCGCCGGCCGCGCGAAACGCGCTTTCCTTGAGACCGCGCGCGACATCCAGCTTGCGGAATTGCAGCGCGGGCGCCAGGCCGAAAATCAGTCCTGCCGCGATCCCGATGGCGAGAAGATAGACCAGTGCGCGCCCGTCCACGTGGAAATTGCCGCGGTCGGGGAGCGTGGGACGAATAATGGGCGGAATGGAGTTGGCCAGCCAGCGGGACATGCAGACGGCAATTCCGACGCTGACCGCGGCGCCCGCCAAAAAGAGCGCCATGTTTTCCGTCAGGAGCTGGCGTATCAGACGCATTCTGCCGGCGCCAATTCCCAAACGAACCGCGATTTCCTTCTGGCGCGCCACCGCGCGGCCCAATTGCAGATTGGCGACGTTGAAGCAGGCGATGAGCAGAACACAGGAAACCAGGCCGAAAATGGTGGCGACGTTTTCGCCGCTGGTGGTGCTTATAATTTCATCGCGCAGGGTGCGGACGGCAACGCCGCGATTACGATTGGTCGCGGGATACGCCACGGCCAGACGCGCGGCGGCGGCTTCAAAACTCTTGCGCGCCTGAGCCAGCGAATACTCCTTGCGAATCCGCGCGATCACGTTGAAGCGCAAGGTGCGGCGGTCGGCGCGATCGGCCGGCTTGAGGACCAGCGGCAGCCAGATTTCGGTATTGCCGGTCAACGTCAGATGAAATGTCACCGGCAGCACGCCCACGATGGTGGTGGCGACGCCATTGACTTGAACGGTCTGGCCGATGACGTCGGGATTGGAGCCGAAGTGGTGCCTCCACAGCCCTGCGCCGATGATAGCGACTCGCGGAGCTCCGGGAGTTTCGTCCTGCGCCCTGAATCCGCGGCCGAGTTGCGGCTCCACCCCGAGCATTCCGAGGAAGTCGAAATTCGCCACTACGCCCGGGACCGGTTCGGCATCGCCCCATCCGGTGAGGGTAATTGCGGCGCGATTCCATCCGCAGATGGACTGAAACGCGGGGAGCTCGCTCCGCCAATCGACCAGGTCGGCTGGGGAACTGGATTCGCGGCCGCCGGCCTTCAAATCCGTCGAGGAGACTACGACCAAACGTCCAGGATCGGGATAGGGCAGGGGACGCAGCATGGCGCGGTCGAGCAGGGTGAACAGGGCGGTATTGGCGCCGAAGCCGAGCGCGAGGGTGAGGATGGCGGCGAAAGTGAATCCGGGGCTGCGCCGGAACGAACGCACGGCGTACCGCAAGTCCTGGGCCGCTTCGTCGAGCATGCGAAGTCCGCGCGCCTGGCGGCACTCCTCCTTGAGAGGCTCGATAGCGCCGAATTCGCGCCGGGCCCGCAGTTCCGCGTCGTGCTCCGGGATGCCGGATCGCATCAGATCGGCCGCGTATCGCTCGCGGTGGAAACGCAATTCTTCGTCCATGCCGGCTTCCATGCGGCTGCGGCGGAACGCGCCTTCGAAGAGGGATCGCAGCCGCGTGGCGAGGCTCATGACTGCTCCGGCTGGGCGTTCAAAACGCCGGCGATTCCGGAGCTTAGCCGCTCCCAGTTTTCGGTTTCAGCCTGCAGACGGCGGCGGCCCTCGGCCGTGAGTTTGTAGAATTTCGCGCGGCGGTTGTTCTCGCTCTCGCCCCAATGGGCCGCGATCCAGCCGCGTGTCTCCAGGCGGTACAGCGCCGGGTAAAGCGACCCCTGCAGAATCTGCAATTTCCCGCCGGAGAGCTGCTCGATGCGCAGCAGAACTCCATATCCGTGCATCGGCTCGAGGGAGACGGCTTTGAGAATCAGCAGGTCGAGAGTGCCCTGCAGGACATCCTGTTTCGCCATAGATTCCTAGACTGCCTAGGAGAAGTATCCGGCGACTCTCCTAGATTGTCAAGGAGAAAGTTTTGGCGGCTCTCGGGGGTCGGACAGCCGCGCATCGGCGGCGAAGTAGAAAGGCGGCATTCGCTACAATCGTCTTTCTGGAAAATCGCGAACTCAAATCCGGCGCGCCGCCGCCCGGACCCATTGAAATCTCCGTGGTCGCACCGGTATACAAATGCCGCGAGTGCATCGCCGAACTGCACCGGCAACTGGTGGAAGCGCTGGAGGCGCTGACGCCGCGGTTTGAGATCGTCCTGGTGAACGACGGCTGTCCGTCCGGATCCTGGGAGGCTGTGCGGGAAGTGGCTGCTACCGACTCGCGGGTCAAGGCCATCAATCTCTCGCGCAATTTCGGCCAGCATTACGCCATCGCCGCGGGACTACACCGCACTTCCGGGAGATGGGTGGTGGTGATGGACTGCGACCTGCAGGATCGTCCCGCCGAAATCGCAACCCTTTACCGCAAGGCGCTGGAAGGATACGACGTAGTCTTTGCGCAGCGCGAAGAGCGCAACGACTCGCTGTTCAAGCGCGCGCTTTCACGGGCCTTCATGATGGTGCTGAACCGCCTGAGCGAGGTGCAGCTCGATCCCAAGGTCGCCAATTTTTCGATCGCTTCGCGGCGGGTGATCGACAGCTATTGCCGGCTTCGCGAGGCCAGCCGCTTTTACCAGCTCAATCTGCGCTGGCTGGGATTCCGCTGGACCAGCGTGCCGGTGGAACACGCCGCCCGATACGCGGGAGCGACCGCCTACAATCTGCGGCGCGGTCTGCAATTGGCGGTGGAATCGATCACCGCGCACTCCAATAAGCCGCTGACCCTGGCCATTCGCGCCGGATTTCTGATGTCGGGATCGGCGCTGGCGGTGGGCTTGTTCTACCTGGTGTTATATCTGCGCCACGGCATCACGGTCACGGGCTTCACGACCCTCATCGTGTCGATCTGGTTTATCGGGGGCCTGATCCTGGCCAATATGGGGGTGCTGGGGCTGTACCTGGGCAAAGTCTTCAACGAAGCCAAGGATCGGCCGCTGTACATCGTCAAGGAGACGATCAACCTGGATGAGTAGGCGCGGCGCCGAACCCCGCAAAAGGTCGCGGAATCCGGCGCCGGTGGATCGCCCGTCGCCGTTCCGCAGACAGGCCATACTCGATTTCGCTCGCGGCCGGACAGCCGGCCTGGCGCTGGCCGCTTACGGGGTGCTGCTCGCCTGTTTCTCGATGGCCTGGCTTCGCTCCAGCCTGGCGCGCAGTTGGTTCTTCTCCTCCGACGAATATGTGTTCGCGGCCGAAGTCATCCGCTTCCTTCGCCTGAATTTTCACCAGTCCTTTTTCGATATGCCCGGCACGCCGTACATGATGCTCACGGCGCTGCTGTGGGGCGGGTTCAGCAAGATCGCGGGGTGGCTGGTCCCTGGAGAACCCACGGGGATGATCGTGTTCACGTTCCGGCACATCGACTGGCTGTTCTTCCTGTTGCGTGCTGAGACACTGGTGTTCTACGCCCTGTCGCTGGTTTTGGTGGTCCTGCTGGCGCGCAAAGTGTTGAACCCGGCGGGCGCATGCATCGCGGGCCTGGTGCTGGCGATGTCCCCGATTTACGCCAAGTACAGCTCATTTAGCCGCGTGGAATCGTTGGCCATCTGCCTGATGCTGGCCGCATTGCTGATGGTTTATCGCGGGCTGGAAACGGCGCCGGAGCGTTTGGGCGAGCCGCCATCGTGGTGCGACCGGATGATCGCGGCCGGCCTGCTGTGCGGAATCGCGGCTGGGGCGAGGCTGCATTCCATCGCAGCCTCGGGAGCGGTGCTCTTCTTTCTCCTGTTATTGGACACGCGCCTCCAGCGACGGGATCTGTACCCGGCATGGATTCTGCGAGCATCCTGGGTTGTGCTTCCGCTGGCAAGCGCCGCGGGAGTGTTCTCCTTCTGGATGGTCCGGCGCCAGGTCCTGCCCGAATATCCCTACGCGGCTTCGCTTCTCTTCAAGGCGTCCGGAGCACTCACGGTCGCGCCAGCGGCGATGTACGTCCTGTACAGAATTTCCGGCACCCGGCGTCTCCTCGTCCGTGCGGTCAGTCCGGAAGCCATCAAGCTCTTGATGGGTGGAATCGTCGGATTCCTGATCTCCACCCCGACCATAATTCCGCAGTTCGACAATTTTCTGCGGAGCATGAATTTTTACAGCGGCAGCTATATCGATATGGCGCGTACCACATGGGCGCTGTGGAAGAACATTCGCTGGTATGTGAGTTTCTACGGAAATGTGTTTGCTCCGGATAAGATTCTTCTGCTGCTGGCGGTGGCCGGTGCGTCGTGGATCGCGATTTCGCGCCACCGGCGCCTGGCGCCCTACCTGATTACGGTGTTGACGTTCTTTGTTTCCAAGCCGATTAATCTGACAGCGGCGCCGCATCACACCCTGCTCTGGCTGCCATTTTTCGCGATCCTCTGCGCGTACCCGGTGGCGAGGCTTTATGAGATGGCGCGCGGTGGCGATGCGGCGGATACGAAACGAGTGCGCCTGGCCGCCGCCGCGGCCACTGCCGGCTACGTCGTTGTGGCCTTGCTGCTCACCAACGGACCGTCCAAGGCCGCCTTTGACGTGCGGCTTGCGCAGGCCCGGCTCGACAACGTCGGCAAGGCCACCGGCTGGCTGCACGATCGCACACCCTTGAATTCGACGCTGGCGTTCGGCTATTTCTGCTTCAACTCGGACACGTTCTACGAGTATCTGCAAGCGATGGGCGTCTCCACCGAAGGAGCGCAGATGGACCCGCGCCATCATCTGATCTGGTGGGGACGCCGCGGTCCGCTGACGGGACTGGCCGGATATCTCTGCACGACCGCCGGCATCGGCACCGAGCAGCAGCACGACAATCTCGACCACCAGGACCCGAACCATATCGTTGACCCGTACAAAGAGCGTGACTTCGAGCGCGTCGCGTCTTTCGGCAACGACTTCGACGAAGTCGACGTGTTCCGTTTCGATTTTCGGAATGCGGGGAGCGGGCCGAAATGAGCAAGCCGGTGGAACCGCCCGAAGCGCCGCCGAATCGCGGAGAACGGCTTTGGGCCTACATCCTGGCTCTTCTGTCGATCCCGTTGGTGGTGCTTTGGCGGCAGGACGACACGCTGTTCACCCGCCGGGGGTTTATCGACCCCTGGTTCTATGTCGGGTACGCCAAGAATCTGCTGGAGTTCAAGCGGTACGCCGCCCCCGGCTATTATCCCGGAAGCCGGCTGGCCTGGATCCTGCCCTGCACCGCGGTTCATGCGCTGCTACCGCCGGTGGCAGCGGCTTACGTGCTGCACCTCGCGGTGTGGATGCTGGGCGTGCTGTCGCTGTTCTTCGCGCTACGGGGGATCGTGGGCGTACGCGCCGCGTTTCTGACGGCGCTTCTCATGGGCACGCATTCCTGGTTCTGGTATGCCGTCGGTTGGGATTATCCGGATGGAGCGGCCATGGGATGGGTGCTGCTGGCGACCGCATTGTTTATCCATGCAGCCCAATCTCCGGTGCGGCGCGGCGCGCTCTTCGCCGCCGGCCTGGCTGTTGCGGCCGCGCTGCATTCGACCCTGGGCTGGCTGGGCCTCTCGCCGCTGCTGCCGCTGCCTTACATTTTTCTGGCGCGCGAGTGGGGGAAGCGCGCGTTGTGGCGATCGTTTTTCGATGTGGCGCTGTGGACCGGCGCGGGAGCCATCCTGCTGACGGCGGCTCTTGGGCTGGTGAACGTTCGCTTGGACGGCAGTTTCTGGTTCTTCCTGCCTTCGCTTCGTCAGGGACAGATGCTTGCCGGCGAGGGGTTCCGTTGGCTGGACGGAGTCTGGGAAGCGAATGGGCTGCAACCGTGGCTATGGCTGCCGGCCGCGATGGCGTGCGTGTCGGTAGTAATCCTGGCCCGACGGTTGATGCGAGGCCGCGGCGGAGCTGGTTCGGCGCCGGTCGTATTTGCAGTGCAATGCCTGGCCGCGTTGGCCTATCTGGCGTACTTCCAGAGCACGGGCGTGCATGGGTTCTCCTATTTTTATGACGCCAGCTTTGCCATGCCGTTTCTGTTCCTGACCATCGGCGGCGCCTTCTGGAAGGGCATCGACACTCTCAGCGCGCGGTCGTGGGTCACCCTGTGCATCCTGGCAGCCTGTATTTTTGCCTTCTTCTGGTATGAGTATGCCGGCGCGGTTCTGCCTCCCATGTCTCCGCGCGTCTTGTTTGCCGCCATCGCCGGCGGATTGCTGCTGGCGGGTTTGCAGGTGCGCGATCCGAAAGCGGCCTGTACGCTGGCGATATCCGGGTTCGCGGTCCTCACCATGGAGAGCCGGTTTACGCAAGAGCCACAGCCGCACGTGGTACGGCAGACGTACAGCCAGATCATGCAGAGCCGCGAGCGCCTCGATTCGGAGCGCAACCGCCGGCCCATCCGATTCTGGTACGACCCGAAAGATCCCAACTCCCCGGCCTTTCTTTCGCTCGCCTCCTCGTACCTTCAGGGAAGCAGCTTTCAGGACGCCGTATTCCCGGCGTTCCCCTGCACTCCGGCCTCGAAGTCCAACACGGCGCCATTGGTGGCTCTGTCGTCGAGACCCGATTCTCAAGAACTGGCGCAGCGGGCGATCGCAGGCTGTCTCGCGGACGAAGGTATGCTGGTGCATACCGAACGGCTCGGGTCGTTCACGCATGACGGACAGGTTGCCACGGCAACCCTGGTGACTGTAGCCACCGATCCGGCGATCTGGCATGCCATGAAGCTGGTCTCTGATGGCGGAGCAATGCCGCTGGCCGACGCAGAACAACCCGAGCCCATCTCTCTGCCGGTCAATGGATGGAGCCCGGTGTCTTCCGGCGCGGATGGGAAAGTCACCCGAGACGGCTTATTGGTTCACCCGCCTGAAGACGATTTTGGGGTCAACTTCCAGTACCGGCCGGTGAAGATCGTTCAGGCGGGCCGCTACCGGTTTGTGTTTCAACACCGTCTGAATGCCTCCGTCGTCGCCGTGGGTGTTCGCTATCCCGGCGCCGCATCATGGAAAGGCTCGGGCGGCTCGCGCGATCCGTCGGCACCCTTGGACCAGACGGCAATCACTTGCGACCTCAATGCCGGAGACAGGGTCGAGTTCGTTTTAAGCTGCGTGCGAGCGAGGCAGGGAGGGCCGCCCGCCTCCGTATTGCTGCGCGGGGTCACCGTCCAGCGGAGGGACCTGCATTAGGGGCGGAATTCCAGCACCGCGTCGATGACTCGCGCCTGGTCGCTTTCCGCAAAACCGTTGTAGAACGGCAGCCGGATGAGACGAGCGCTGAGATCTTCCGTCACGGGACACTGGCCGGGGCGGCCGCCGCGCTGAATTCCCATCTCTGACAAATGCAGCGGCAGGTAGTGAAACACCGCCAGCATGCCGCGATCCCCCAGATGAGAGATCAACGCGTCGCGCGACGCGGCGGTGGGCAGAATCAGGTAGAACATGTGGTAGGGCTGCTCGCAGTGTGAAGGAATCACAGGGAGCCGTACGCCATTCGCGGCCGCCCAATCGCGCAGGCCTTCGGCGTAGGTGCTCCAGACGCGCTTGCGGGCAGCCTGGATAGAGTCGCGCGCTTCCAGCTGGGCGTATAAAAACGCGGCCAGCACGTCCGACGGCAGAAAACTCGAGCCCAGATCGACCCACGTATACTTGTCGACCAGGCCGCGGAAGAAGCGGCTGCGGTTGGTGCCTTTTTCGCGGAGAATCTCCGCGCGTTCCACCAGCGCAGGATCGTTCAACAGCAGCGCGCCGCCTTCGCCGCAGCTCACGTTCTTGGTTTCGTGGAAGCTCAACGTGGCCATTTGACCGAACGTACCCAGATTGCGCCCGCGATACCGGCCGAACAGGCCGTGCGCGTTGTCCTCGATGACTGCGATGCCATGCCGCGACGCCGAGGCGAGAATCGCATCCATCTCGCACCCCACGCCGGCGTAGTGGACGGCCAGGATGGCGCGGGTCCGCGCGTTGATCCGTGCATCGAGCTGGGTTTCGTCGAGGTTCAGCGTGTCCTGACGGATGTCGGCGAAGACGATGCGGGCGCCGCGCAGAGAGTAGGCATTGGCGCCGGAGACGAAGGTGAACGACGGAACGATGACTTCGTCGCCGGGCTGGAGATTGAGCAGCAGCGCGGTCATTTCCAGCGCATCGGTGCAGGAGGTGGTGAGCAGAACGCGATGGCAGCCGGTGATCGATTCCAGCAGCGCCTGGCACTGGCGCGAGAATCGGCCATCGCCCGAAATGTGTCCACCTTCGATCGCCTCGCGGATGAAGTCGAATTCGCGGCCGGTACTGTAGGGACGGTTGAAGGGGATCCGCTTCAACTGAGCGGATGCCAATCGGTTGCTCACCCATCCAGCTTAGTACGTATTCGCGAAGTGGCCGTAACAGATCCAACCTGTCGCGGATCGCGCAGTCTGCAAAAACTGTGGGGCCGCCAATCCCGGCCTGAAGGCTTTCCTGTCGCCGGAGAAGCCGCCTAAAGGGCGGCTGCGGGCAGGATTGTCCGCCCCCCAACAAAGGCACGGTTTCAGTTGAGGGATATCCAGTTGGCATGGCACGCGAGTGCGCGCGCCACGCGAGAGGACGGCCCCCGAGTTATAATCAACCTCTCAGAAAAACGTGGGATCCACGAAATGATTGCGGAAGGTCAGAAGCCGGTAGTGTGTTTCGCATTGCTCGTGGCGCTCCTGATTCTGCTCTCAGCGTATTTCACCGACCGGAACGGCCTGTCGGACGAGCCGGGGTTTCTCAATCCCCCGTATGTCCTGGCGCATTACGGCAAACTGACGTTCCCGGCCTACCCGCATGACGCATTTTTCGATTTGCCGGTGATTACCCACCCGCCCATACACACCGGCGCGATCGGACTGTTCTGGCGATTGGGTCTGCCGCCCTATTACGCCGAGGCGACTCCGGCGGCGCTGCTCTTCTTCGCCGCCATCCTGATCATTGTGTTCAGCATTTTTCCGGCCCCGGTGAAGCTGGGTTGGTTATTTGCCATCGGATTCCTGGCCTCGAGCGGCGAGACCATGACGTTATGTTTCGGTTCCCGGCCGGAGGGCGATCTGCTGGCTGCGTGGCTCTGCGGGCTGCTTCTGCTGGAGAGCGGCCGCCTCGACAACTGGCGTGCCTGGCGTTTGTTCGCGGGCGCTTTTTTCCTGACTTGGGCATCGGGCACGCATTACTATGCGGCCCCGGCGTTCCTGGGCGCGCTGGTGTACATTGTCTGGGCGATACGCAGCCTGGGTTGGAAAGCCGCGCGCGGACGCATCGCGGCCATCTGCGGCGGCGGTTGCCTCTTCGGCGTCCCCTACCTGGTTCTGTACCTCCTGCCATACTTCCCGGATATCCGGGCCGCGATTCAGGGCAATCAGGGAGCCGGCGGCATCGGCCTCTCCATTCGCCGGCACATGGACATGTACGCCGCATGGACTCGCGAGTTGTATCATCCTCTGCTCATCCGCAAGGCGATGTCGTTGGGGATTCCGCTCTGCGCGATTTCAGCGGTGCTGCTGGGTTCCATTCGTCCGCTGCGCGGGCTCGCCCTCGCGGCGCTGCCCCTGGAACTCGCCATCTTCCTGTTTGCCTGGCACAAGATGACGTATTACATGGTGCACGAATCGGTGCTCTTCGCCGGGGCAGTGGCCTGCTTCGTCCTTTGGTGGTGCCACGCGTTCACGGCGCGCTCCCGTCCGCGACTGGTGCGATTCTATGCGTGGGTAGCGACGGCGCCGCTTTGCTTTTTCCTGATTTCCGGCAGTCCGATGCTGGCGAAGGCGACGGTAACGTTTCACCAGCGGTTCCATGAAATTGAAGTGGCTCAAGCGGCGGGACGCATGATCATGGGTCCGCACGCGCGTGTGGGGGGCCGCTGGTGGTCGTGGTCTTCCGCCGGGGCGGAACATTGGTTCGACGTGGAGCACGACCTGCTGCTGCATTCCACGCTCTTCGATCGCGCCACCTACCTTTCCAACGTAGACGCAATCGAGGCTTGCGATTCGCCGGACGAGCACAACGACATCTTCGACTGGTGGGCTGATGGGACGCTGCATCTGCGAGGCTTCTTCTTCGGCCAGTCTAACTACCATATGCGATGCGTTCAGCTCAGCTCGCGGCCGCCGGCGCCGCTGACCGGGTATGCGGAATGGGACGATCAGCTCTATCGCTTTCAAGAGGACGGCGGCGCCGGGCATGTGGTTCTCACGGCTCTGTGTCCGGCGGCCGCCGATGATGGGCACGCGCCATGGGCGGGATCGTTTTCCGCCGTCTACAATACCGGCGACGGCCGGAAACTGATTGCCGTTCTGGCGCCGCGGACGTACGTCGCGCCGGCCGGCCGCATGGGCCAGGGCTGCCGGGAACTGTCGCGGACGCCGGGCACGCTCATTCCCGTCGACCGCCGCGGGCTGGTGGAGTGGTCGCGGGCACACGTTGCACCCATCCACTTCTATCGCGGCATCGATGGCATGCCTGGATACCACGGCATCGGACTGCCACCGGAAGCGATCGCGCCGCCGGATGCCAAACGTGTGGAAGGCATTACCGATCTGCCGGAGATTCTGCCTTCGAACGGCGGTGGCGTGACGCGCCTGCCGGCAATCCGCGTCCATACGGCGCCGGGATTCGGAACCTTCTCCGCTTATTTTCCCGTGCACAACGCCGCGTCGATTCCCTCGTCGTGCTGGGTTGTACTCAAGATACAGGTTCGCAAAGGCCGTATCGGGTTCGGTCTGGCGACGCCCGAATCCAGCCTGATCGCCACTACCAAGGCTCTGGCTCCATCGCCTTCGCCGCAAAGCGTGGCGCTGAAGATCGAGGACCTCCACACTGCCGGCCGGATCGTGATCTTCAATCAGGACCAACTGGCCGGCGAGGCAGACGTTCTGGATGCCGCGGTGTACGTCGAAGCCTCCGGAAAGTGAGTTCGCACGGCCCCCGACCGCTGCGCGACCGATCGCGGCCACCGTTAGCATTGCCGCGCGCACGCCAAGGCCTACATTTGTTCGATCGCGGTCGGGCTGCTACGATTGGCCTGTTGCGGAATGCCCATGAAACTCCTCATCACCGGTATCAGCGGATTTACCGGCAATTGCCTGGTCCGCTCTCTCCGGAGCCGGGTCGAAGGCCTGGAAATCTACGGCCTGGATAATCTCTCGCGGAGAGGGTCGGAAACCAATGTCGAGAGCCTGCGCCAATCGGGCGTGCGCTTCTTCCATGGCGATGTGCGGCAGCCGAGCGACCTGGAAATGCTGCCGCCCGTGGATTGGGTGATCGAAGCCGCGGCCAATCCGAGCGTGCTTGCCGGAGTCGATGGACGCTCCAGCAGCCGGCAGTTGCTCGAACACAACCTGCTCGGCACCGTGAACGTGCTGGAGTACGCCCGGCGCGCGCAGGCCGGCTTCCTGCTGCTGAGCACCAGTCGGGTATATTCGATACCGGCGCTGGCCTCGATCCCAGTGCGTGAATCGAACGGCGCCTTTGTCGCGGATTCGTCAAAGGCCATGCCGGACGGCGCCAGCGAGCACGGTGTGTCCGAGGCATTTTCCACGGCCGCGCCGGTTTCGCTTTATGGAGCCACCAAGCTGGCTTCGGAGACGCTGGCGCTGGAATACGGCGCGACATTCGGGTTCCCGGTGTGGGTGAACCGCTGCGGCGTGCTGGCGGGCGCTGGACAATTCGGCACGGCGGAACAGGGCATCTTTTCCTACTGGCTGCACGCGCATGCGGCGCGGCGTCCCCTGCGGTACATCGGATTCGGCGGCCATGGCTGGCAGGTCCGCGACGCTTTTCACCCCGATGATCTGGCCGAGTTGCTGGCCATCCAGATACGCCGCGGAGCGCCTGACGGCCGCGCCATACACAACGCCGGAGGCGGAATCGGCAACTCCATGTCGCTGGCGCAGCTCACGGCGTGGTGCGATCGCCGGTTCGGGGCGTTCCCTCCGGCCTCCGATCACACGCCGCGCCCTTTCGACATCCCGTGGATGGTAATGGACAGCCGGGTAGCGAATCAGGAATTCGGATGGGCCCCGAGGATTTCGTTAGAGGCGATTCTGGAAGAGATTGCCAGGCACGTCCACGAGAATCCCGGCTGGCTGGAGAAGTGTCTGTAGGGGTCCGGAACGCCGGCAGGCGTGCCGGCGCTGCACGCAGGAGTGCGTGCGCCCACGGGGCTACTCACCCAATCCGTTGCGGCGTCCTGAATTCGTAATCCAGTTGCGGAACATGGCGGTGAACCCGCGGGCTTCGGGATGTGTCCGCAACTCCTCCACCGTGAATCGCATTTTGCGGCACCAGTTTGGATACTGCCAGGTGGTTCCCGGCAGATTCTGTTGCGCCAGTTCCTTGGTGAGATCTTCCTGATTGATGGCCAGGAGTTGAGAGGGAGTCATCGCCAGGAACCCGACGACGGCATTGTGCAGGTCGCCGGTTAGCTCCGGATAATCCGCTGCCGAGCGCGGAAGGTGCTGCGGCATCAGGTTGTGCGCGAAAAGGGTGTCCAGCATTCGCTGCCGGTCGGTGCGCCGCTGCTCGACCTGCGAACGGTACAATGCCTCGTCGATGATTCCCGCCGCGCGGCGCGCCTCGATATCGGCCGCAATCCAGTACCCCGCGAGCGTGGGCAGATCGTGTGTCGTCGACGAGACCAGTGCCTGCGCGGGATATTCCGCCATGCCGCGGAACCGTCCGTCGCGATGCTTCTCGAAGTAGAAGAGCCGATAGCTCAGAATCCCGAAGCGCGAGAGCGTCTCTCGCACCGCCGGTTCCACCGTCCCGAGATCTTCGCCGACAATCACGACCTTGTTGCGGACGCTTTCCAGCGCCAGAATGCGCACGAAATCCTCGGTCTGCTCGCGCACGTACGCTCCGTGGCGGGCATCCATGGCGTTGGGAATCCAAAACAGGCGAAATAGCCGCATGACGTGATCCATACGCAAAGCCCCGCCATGACGGCAGTTCTTGCGGATGGACTCGGCAAACAGGCGGTAGCCATCTTCGCGGTGGGCTCGCGCGTCGGGCGGTGGAAACCCCCAGTCCTGCCCGTCCGGGGAGAAGTCGTCGGGCGGCGACCCGACGCGGCAGCCGCAGGCATAAAACGGACGGTGCGCCCATAAATCGGAGCCGAAGCGATCCGTGGCCAACGCCAGGTCGTGGTACAGGCCGATTGGCATTCGGCGGTCGCGCGCCCGCTGCTGTACGCGGCGAAGCTGCAAATCGATCTGCCACTGCAGGTACTGGTGGAACATCACGCCGCGCCAATGCTTGCGCCGGAACTCGCGGGTGGCGGCGGAATTCGGATCCCGATACGGTTCCGGCCATTCGGTCCACAACCAGACGTCCGGGTTTTTGCGGTGGAGGAATTCATCCAGCGCGCAGAAAGTGGCGAACCGTTCGAGCAGATGGCCTTCGCGATCGAGAAATGCCTGGAACTGGCGTGCGCGGTCGCTCTTCCAGCGCCATTCGTTGCGCAGGAACCCGGCGAACAACAGCTTGAGGATGCCGAGTTTGAGCGCGCTGACGCGCTCGTATTCGACGAACGGCGTGCTGCGCAACTGGCGAATCTCCTCCTGCACCGCGGGCGATTCCACACGCCGGCGGGCGCGGCGGGTAGGGGCGAAATCGTCGATGCCCTCCACGTCGAGGTAGAGAAAATTCTGGTAAAACGAGCAATTCGGCAGGTACGGGCTGGTGTTGAACGGCCGCCGGTTGTGGATGGCGTGCAACGGATTGAGCGCCACGAAACCGGCTTCCAGTTCGTCCACGACCCAATCGACCACGTCTGCCAGATCCCGAAAATCACCGCAGCCCCAGTTGCGGCTGGAGCGGACCCCGTAGAGGCTGACGGCCACTCCGGCAGCGCGGCCGCTGCGGCCCAGATGCGGATCGGTCCAGGCGCGATCCGGCGTGACAATGTAACGCGTCCGGCTGGATGTATTTCCGACGCGGACCGCGATCTCGTGATAGCCAAGCGGAAGAGCTGCCGGCAGGGTCGCCCGCCGGCGCACCCAGGTGCGGCCGTCCATTTCGATGGACGCCGTCTGAGGAAGTTCCCACAAACTGACCTGGAAGTCGGCGGTTTGTCCATCCTCGCGCGTGACGGTGAGGAAAGCCCCCTCGCCGAGCCACTCAGCGGGTACCTGCAGATCCAGTTGAATGACGGGCGACTCCCTGGTTACGACGGCCGGCGGGGACAACCGCTCCCACTCCGCGTGAGTTCGCCGGGCCAAGGCCTGCTCCAACGCTTCGGGCGAGGAGGCATCCAGGCCCAGCGATCCGAGCAGCGCGCGCTTGGTATCGTCCGCGGCCTGGTGATACTGGCCCCAAATGTCCCAGAAACCCAGTTCGATGCCGCACGATTGGGCAGCCTGATCGAGCAATTCACCGTAACTCTGGACGGGTGTGGACACGGGCCATCTTGATTCTAGCGAACAGCACTGGAAATTCCGTACCGCCTCGATGAAAAACTCATGGGAAGTATCAGCCGTGCGAAAATAAAGTTATGGAAAAGCCTTTGGCCAGCAGCGCGCCGGAAATCTTTACGCGCGTGGATGACTATTCGTCGGCGAATGCCGAGGCTGCCGCGTCAGAGGGGATCATTTTCACGACTCTGGATAGCGCGGTGAATTGGGCGCGCAAGAACTCCATCTGGCCCATGACCTTTGGTCTGGCTTGCTGCGCCATCGAAATGATGTCGATGAGCGCTTCCCGGTTCGACATCGCGCGATTCGGCGCCGAGGTTTTTCGCGGATCTCCCCGCCAGTCGGACTTGTTGATCATTGCCGGCCGGGTTTCGCAGAAAATGGCGCCGGTGATTCGCCACCTGTACCGCCAGATGCCCGAGCCCAAGTGGGCCATTTCGATGGGGGCGTGCGCCACGTCGACGGGAGTTTTCAATAACTACGCGCTGGTGCCCGTAAACCAGGTGATTCCCATCGACGTATTCGTTCCCGGCTGCCCTCCGCGTCCCGAACAGCTCATCTATGCGCTGATGCTGTTGCAGCAGAAGATTCAGGGCCAGAGCGGAACCGTCAAGGCCGTATTGAATCTGTAGGTCCCGCCCATGCGGCCCTGCCGAAACGCGCGCGCGGCCGGCCGCGATGCTCCGGTAGCCTGTTACTATTGGCATTTCAAGGCCATTACACACCCGGAAGGAATCGGACTTTGCAAAACGAACTCGTAACCGTGACGGGCGGCGGAGGTTTCATTGGAGGCGCGCTGGTGGCCGACCTGCGCAGCCGGGGCTACACCCGGATCCGCGCCGTCGACATCAAGCCGCTGGATGAGTGGTACCAGAAGTTCCCCGACGTGGAGAATCTCACGCTCGATCTGAACCTCAAGGAAAATTGCGATCGCGCCGCCAAAGGAGCGTGCCAGGTGTTTAACCTGGCGGCCAACATGGGAGGCATGGGCTTCATCGAGGCCAATAAGGCCTTGTGTATGCTCTCCGTGCTGATCAATACGCATATGCTGCAGGCGTCGCAAGAGCAAGGAGTGAAGCGATATTTCTACTCGTCGTCGGCGTGTGTCTATAACGGGGACAAGCAACGCGACACGGACAATCCCGGCCTCAAGGAAGAGGACGCTTACCCTGCTCTGGCCGAAGACGGCTACGGATGGGAGAAGCTTTTCAGCGAGCGTATGTGCCGCCACTTCCGCGAGGATTACGGCTTGTACACTCGGGTGGCCCGCTTCCATAACGTTTATGGTCCTTGGGGTACATGGGACGGCGGACGCGAGAAAGCGCCGGCGGCGATCTGCCGCAAAGTCATCGCGGCCAAGCTGAGCGGCAAACACGAAATCGTGATTTGGGGAGACGGCACCCGCACGCGCAGCTTCATGTACATCGACGATTGCATTCTGGGCGTACGCAAGATCATGGACTCCGATATCGAGGAGCCGATCAACCTGGGATCGTCGGAGATGGTCTCGGTGAATCAACTGGTCGATATGGTAGAAGCGATCGCGGGCGTGAAGTTGAAACGCATCTACGATCTCGACGCGCCCAAAGGGGTGATGGGCCGCAACAGTGACAATACCTTGATCAAGCAGTATCTGAATTGGGAGCCCGGCATCCCACTGCGTGAGGGCCTCGAAAAGACCTACGCCTGGATCCACGACCAGTACGTTGCGCGGGACAAGGGACTGGCGGTCGTGAAGTAGGTGAGGGCGCCGCCGAAACGGCGTAAAGTGCAAGGTAGATGACGTTGGACGACTACAAGGTTGTCTTGTATCGAAACCAGCCAAGCGGCTGGTTCGCGGAAATCCCCGCCATTCAAGGGTGTTACGCCCTTACGCCGACCCGGAGGAAGCCGTCGCCGAGCTTGCAGCGGTGTTTGAACTGATTGCAACCGAAAACCGCGAGAAGGGGTACTGCTGCCGGCTGACAGCACCGCGATCTTAAATGCCTCTAACGCTCGCGCGGAGGAACTTCGCCGGCCCTCCGGTTCGGGTTCGAAAGACGTCGCCAGACGGGCAGTCATGAGCGCTGGGCCCATTCTGACGGACCTCGGTCACTATCCCGATTCACAGCGGACGCGAAATTGGGCCGCCTCCGTTCTACAAATCCTCGATCAGTTGGGAGTCACCGCGGCCGAATTCCGAAAGTTGCGTTCAGCAACAGACCGGGATTGAGAGCGGAGCTTCTACGCCGCCTTGCGCACCAGCACCGTGGTCACATTGTCGGGACCACCGGCCTGCTTGGCCGCTTCGATCAGCTTCTGGCAGCTCTCCTTCAACGGCGTCCCGTTTTGCCCGCTCCGCAAAATGGTCTCGATCTCGCTGCCTTCAACCACGCCGTGCAACCCGTCGCTGCACATCAGCACCATCGAGCCGATCTTCAACGGAACCGCGTAGTAGTTGACCGTGAGGGGCGAACTGGCGCCGATGGCCATCGTGAGCACGTGCCGCATGGGGTGGTTCTTCAGCGCTTCTTCGTCCAGCCCCAGCGGACGGCCGACTTCGTTGACCCAGGTCTGATCGTCGGTAATGGCGCGAAATCCGTCGTCGTCCAGCACATAAGCGCGGCTGTCCCCCACGCTGGCGATTGAAATTCCATCACCCATTTCGAGCGCGACTACCAGTGTGGTCCCCATACCCTCCAGGCTGGAGTCGCTCTGCGCCGCTTCCAGCACCCGGCGGTTGGCTTCCTCCACGGCACGGATCAGCACCTGCGGATCTCGCTGCTCCGCGAACAGCATGATTTCCGACACCGTTTCTACGGCCATTTTGGAAGCAGTCTCCCCGGCTCGAGCTCCGCCCATTCCGTCGGCCAAAATGTATAATCCAAGCTCGGGTTCAATCAGGCAGTAATCTTCGTTGTTGGGTCTGACGCATCCCATGTCCGACATCGCGAACGCTTCCAACATGCCTGATTACTCCTCCAAAACCCCGGCGTTCCACGGGCCCAGAATGGCGCACCACTCCCGACACCGCGGTTAACGTACCCGTAATTTTACCTGATCGAGCCGGGCGGTAAAATAGCTATTTCGACGAATGGCCTGGACTCGCCTGCGTTTGACGCTCGACATGATTAAGTTCGAGCATTCGATTTTCGCTCTGCCCTTCGCCCTGACCGGCGCTCTGCTGGCATGGCGCGATCTGGCGCTGCATCCGGCAAGCACCGTCATGTCGACGCCATTCCCCCTGAAGCTGATCTGGATTATCGCCGCGATGGTCTGCGCGCGTTCCGCGGCGATGGGGTTCAACCGCATCGCCGACGCTTCGATCGACGCACGCAATCCGCGCACGCGGATGCGCCACCTGCCGGCCGGCCTGCTGGGCCGCGGCTTCGCATGGGGATTCGTGATCGCGGCATCGGCGCTCTTCATCGCGGCAGCCAGCCAGTTGAACCGGCTATGCCTTGAGCTATCTCCGCTGGCGCTGGCGATCCTGCTCTTTTACTCCTACACGAAGCGCTTCACGTCGTTCTCGCACGTGGTGTTGGGATTCTGCCTGGGGATCGCCCCGGCGGCGGCCTGGATTGCCGTGCGCGGCACGTTCGATCCGCGGATTCTCTGGCTCACCGCCGCCGTCACCTGTTGGACTGCCGGCTTCGACATCATCTACTCCTGTCAGGATTACGAATTCGATTGCCAGGAAGCGTTGTTCAGCATTCCGCGACGGCTGGGAATCGCCGCCGCGTTGCGCGTCGCTCAAGCACTGCACGCGGCGATGGTGATCTGCCTGCTGGCGCTGGTGCGGACGCTGCACCTGGGTCCGCTGGCGCTGGCGGGTGTGGCCGCCATTGCCGGTTTGCTCATTTATGAACACCGGCTGGTGAAACCCGACGATCTGTCGAAGGTCAACGCGGCGTTCTTCACCATGAACGGCTACGTGAGCATGCTATTCTTTGTTTTCTGGGCCGCCGACGTGCTCCTGCTCAAGTCCGGCATCTGACCATGCAAGTTTCCTTCGAAGATTCCCGACTCGTTCCCATCCGCGAAAAAGTGGAAGCCAGCGAGCGTTTGTCATTCGACGACGGTCTGGCGCTGTACGGAACGCGCGATATTCTCGCCGTCGGATACCTGGCCAACCTGGTGCGCGAGCGCAAGCACGGCGACGTGACCTACTTCAACGTCAACCGGCATATCAACCCCACCGACGTCTGCGTGGCGAGCTGCCGTTTGTGCGCTTTCGGAAAGCGCGTGCGCGATCCCAAAGCCTACACCATGTCGCTGGAAGAAGTGTGGCACCGCGCCGGCGAGGGCTGGAGCGAGGCCGTCACGGAATTCCACATCGTCGGCGGATTGCATCCCGAACTGACGCTCGACTGGTATTGCGAGATGCTGCGCGGCTTGAAGCAGCGATTTCCCAAGGTCCACTTGAAGGCCTTCACCATGGTGGAAATCGCCTACCTGGCGCGCCGTACCAAGATCACGATCCGCGAGACGCTGGAACGCCTGCGCGACGCCGGCATGGATTCGCTACCGGGCGGTGGAGCGGAAATTTTCAACGAGCGGGTGCGCCGCATCATCTGCGACCACAAGATCGACGGCAACGAATGGATCGAGACCGCCCGCACGGCCCATCAGCTCGGCCTCCATTCCAACTGCACCATGCTCTACGGCCACATCGAAAACGATGAAGACCGCGTGGACCACCTGGTGCGGCTCCGCGAACTCCAGGACGAGACCAATTCCTTCGTCACGTTCATTCCGCTGGCCTTTCACCCGGACAATACGCCCTTGCAGCACATCGGCAAGACCACCGGATTCGCCGACGTGATGAACATCGCGGTGGCCCGGCTGATGCTCGACAACATCCCCCACATCAAAGCCTACTGGGTGATGATGACACCGCGGATCGCGCAGATCGCCCTGCGCTTCGGCGCCGATGACATCGACGGGACCATCGTGGAAGAACGGATTTACCACGACGCCGGTGCCACCACGACGCAGGGCCTTCGCCGCGCCGAGCTGTTGCAGTTGATCCGCAAAGCCGGGCGGCAGCCGGTCGAGCGCGATACCTTGTACCGGCCGGTTGAGCGGACGGAATCCACCTTTACCGTTTTGGTTTAGGGTTCTGGCCCTTAATCCACACGGTTCGCCAATCCAGCCGGAGTCCAGCCGGCAGCACATTATGTGCTCCGTTCAGCCGTACCACCCCGGCGGGCCATTCCGGGGCCAGGGGAATCCAGAGCTGCGGGCGCGGTCGGTGCTTGTCTGCTGCCTCCTTCAGGAGTTTACTCCAGTCGCGTTCAGCGGCCAGCGCCACCCGCTCGTCGCCAATCCACACCGCGGAGGGTGCGAGCACGACCTCGACATCGTTGGTCAGCTCCAGCGTCTGCACCCGTAACAACCGGCCTTCCACCGCCGAGCCGTTGGCCGCCAGCACTTCCTTCCTGGCATTGCGCAGCGCGCCCACCAGGCGCGCGTGAAACCGGTCGCCTGCCGCCGCGTGATCCGTATCGATGGGCTCCATCAGTTCGAGGGTAAACAGGAGGCCGCCCGGAATACGAACCCGGTCCGCGAGTGGCGTTTTTGCCGCCGGCCCGTTGACCGGAACAACTGGCGAATCGAAAGAGATAGTCGATTCACCCCGATACTCCTGGCAATTGGCGAATTTGGTGGAATTGGAGACCTCATGGCCCCCGGGCAGCAGGAAGTGTTGGCGCGATTGCACGGGCAACAGAAATGGCACACCGGCTTGTGCCAAGCTGAAATCGAGCTCCGTTTGCGTCTCACACACCCCGTACGGCGCTCCGTCCAGGGTATAGATTCGTAGCCGCGTGATTTCGACTTGCGCCGGGTCCACGAAGATACTACCCCCATACCCGACGGTCATCCAGTCCCCGCCGGCTTTTACCCGATAATGGCTGTCGCGCTGTAAAACCGAGAACGAGTATTCCATCCGGTCTTCGCCGCCCACCAGCTTGTGGCCCTCGTAATGAAACTGCTTGACGTCCGTTGCGAACATGACATCCAGCAGCGAACTGAATGCTCCGGAGGCGATCGGTCCCTCGGTGACCACGGTGTCGATGTCCCCGTCGAAGTGGCTGGCGCCGGGCCAGGAATAGACCTCGCCGGTGGCGGTCAGGATAACGTCCATGCGAAGGCGGTCGGTGGATGCCAAACGCAGGTCGGCTGCGAGTTCGTTCCATTCAGTCGACGCCGGCGGACATTTGCGTGACAGATCGGGAGACATTTTGCGGTAGTATGCACGCTCCACCGTTTCCACGCACATATAACCTCGTGCGCGTCCCACGCTGCCGAGTACCTTTTCGGTAACCTGTTGCAGCACTAAATCGGGGTCGTTATCCGTGCCGGCGCGCAGCATGCCAAGCGCCAGGACCCCGGCGGCGGTCAGCGTCCGATGGTAGTAACCCATAGCGTCCGAAGCCCCGTCTCGATTTGCGTGGCTTTCCCCGGGTAGTGATAAACGGCGTCCCGTTCCCCATCGGGAGGTGGCAACTCGAATTCGGTTCCCCGCCGCAGCAGGATACCGCGGGCCGCCGCTTTCAACCCCGCCAGTTGGCGATTGGGTTTCAGCTGGAGCAACGTCCTCTCTCCATCGATCTCCAGCGTTTCCCACCGCAACGCCACGGTGTACTCGCCCGAACCCGAATGCTGCAATTCGACACGTGTGAGCCGTCCTCGAGCGATGGCGCCGGCCGGCGCCAGTATGTTCTTCTTTCCGGCATCCCACAACGTCTCCGCCAGGCGGCCTTCGATGCGGTCCCCCGCCGCGGCGTTGCTAAGGGTCAGGTGCGTGGTCAGTTCGATGGCGAGGCCCAGGCCCTCCGGCAGGAGCCGTGGCGGGGTGCCGTGAGGAGTCTCGGCGGCTCCCGGCCGGCCGCCGAACGTCAAGGTCGACTCGCCGAGAAACTCGCGGCAGCCGGCGAATGTCAGGGTATTTTCGCCTTCGGTTCCGTCCACGCCGATGAATCTCTGCCGTGTGGATTTCGGCAGCATATATTCGAATCCCGAAAGTTCCACCATGTTGTAATCGAGCGTGGAATCCACCTCGCAGGTATTCGTGGCGGGTGGCAGTATGTCCGTGCGGACGATGAAGCGCACCAGATCCGCCGTTCGCGGGTCGACGATCAGCGTCCCGGCAAACCCGGTGACGATCCACTCCTTTCCGGCCTTGACGCGATACCCGCTTTCCTCGCGTGGCACGTGGAAGGAATATTGCAACACCCGTTGGTTTTGCAGTGTGGTCTCGCCATCGAACACGAAACGCGCATTGCGATTCTCGAAGATCGAGATCAGCATGGTGGCGAATGGGCCGGTGCCGAAAGCACCTTCGGGAATCAGCTCGTCAATCTCACCCTCCTCGAACTTGGCCGCTCCTGTCCACGAGAAAATCTCGCGACCATCCGCCATGCCGACGTCCAGGCGCAGCCAATCGGTCAGGTCCAATCGGAGACGGCCATTGCCCTGGCTGCGTGCGTCCAGCACGCGATCGCAGGACCTCACGGATTTCCCTGCGAGGGGCTCATAGCGGTCGCGTTGCACGCTTTCTACGCACATGTGATTCGGCACGCCGCGCGCATGCTCCCACACGCGGTCGCGAAGATGCGCCAGAATCTCCACCGGATCCTCGTCGTCAGCGGCAGCGGCCGGCTCGGGATCCTCCGCTGTGGCGGCAGTGAGCGGGGTCGTGGGCTTTGGTGGCGGCGATGGAACCGACGGGGCGCCAGAGCCGTTCACCGTGCGGATCTCAGTCGCCATGCGATGGATGGCTTCGGCCAGGTGGTGGGGCGTGATGACGGTAAACGCAGTCCCATTCAGCCGGTGTACCAGGCGCTCGATGCCATCGGGAGGAACTTGCGGCGGGTTCACGGGCGGGGGTACTCCCTGGAGATTTGTCCCACGCCTCCCACCTTCAATCGTGCTGGTGTATGCCGCCTGCGGCCGCAGCGATTCAGCGGCCTGAAATTCCAGGTAATACCAGGGAGGCGAGCCCGCGGGCGGCGGCTCGATGGGCGCCGAATTGTCGGCGCGCGCCCCCGAGCGGGGACCCATCAGGATCACCGCGCTCGACCGGGTCGAACTCTTCAACTCGTTAGCCACCAGGTCTCCCAGCACGTCCGTCCTCGTACGATTCTGCAGGGTTTTGTAATCGACTACGCCCGGTTCCACCCGCTCGAGCGCTTGAGCCACCTCTTGCAGATCGCGGGTGGTGAAGTTCGCCCGATCGAAGAGCACCGCTTGTTTGTCCAGGTTGAACAACACCAGCCGGACCGATTTCGCCGGTAGCTGGACGAGAATCGCGGACAGGGAGTCGGACAAAACTCCGATGGTCTTTTCGTCGATTTTCGCGGCCCCTGGAATCATTGGCGTCGCGTGAACGAATATCGTGAGCCGCTCGATTGCCCGGTCCGCGCTGGCTGAAGGAGCGAGCCAGCCCAACTCGTGGACTGTCCCGGCCAGGGCCGCCGGCTTGAGGTCCCGCTCGTTACCCGTGAACTTCGCCTGGATGCGCCACTGGGTCAAGCAGGCGCGCGAAGCCTCGTCGCGCACTACTGCGTCCACGGTATAGTTCCCTTCGCCGACGACGAAGCTTCC
>Ga0335083_10001696_pt1 | contig 30088 bp, 27 predicted proteins | sample Lox_Sample_42_FD_206716 | JGI IMG/M metagenome (GOLD analysis project Ga0335083, IMG submission 206716) | Soil microbial communities from Loxahatchee National Wildlife Refuge, Florida, United States - Lox_Sample_4.2 | ecosystem: Environmental > Terrestrial > Soil > Wetlands | place: USA...
ACGACACTCGCCCGTTCTCGTCGCGACCGCCCGCGAGCTCTCCACCCTGCGCCGCGCGGCGGTCCCGGTGGACGTGCTCGTCGGGAGCGGTGAGGACGCGGCGGAACGCTTCGAGCCGGGCGGGCTCGAGCCAGAGCCGCCGATCGTGGTCACGACGGCCGGCCTCCTCGGCGGCTGGATCCGCCCGGGCGGCCCGTTCCGTGCCGCACCGTTGCCGGGACCGGTGTCCGATGCCTACGGCTGCGGTGACTGCTTCGCAGCCGGGCTCACGTACGGGCTCGCGCTCGGGAAGCCGGTCGATGAGGCAGTCGCACTCGCCGCCAGGTGCGGAGCGGCGGTCCTCACGGGCCGCGGCGCCTATGGACACCAGCTCACCGCCGACGATGTGCGCGTCGGTTGAAGCCGGATAGGGTCCAGCCATGAGGCAACTGGCTGCAGGACCGGCTGCCCGCGCCGCACTCTCTCGGTCGGGCGAGCCCGACCGGATGGGCGCGGACTGGGTCACCGTGCTCGAAGAGGTGCCGCTCTTCCGCAACCTCTCCCGTCGTCAGCTCAAGCATGTCGCCTCGCTCGCCCACAAGAGACGCTACGGGCCCGGCACGTCGATCGTTCGCGCCGGGGACTCCGGCTCGGCCTTCTACGTGTTGCTCGACGGTGCCGTGCGCATCTTCCCTCCGACCGGACGCTCCCTGCGGCTGCGGGCCGGCGCGTTCTTCGGCGAGATGGCCCTCCTCGACGATTCGCCTCGCTCGGCGAGCGTCGTCGCCGACGGCGAGGTGCTCACGATGACGATCAGCCGCACCGCCTTCTCGAAGCTCCTCAAGCACGAGCCCGCCGTCGGCCTCGAGCTTCTTCGTACGCTCGCCGCGCGCCTGCGCGACGTCGAGAAGTCCGTCTGAGCTTCGCGATCGAGCGTGTCGGCAGGGAGCATCGCCATGCTCAAAAACAGTGGACTTGTGGGGCAAAGTGGTCTATAGTGGGGGACAGTGGCGGACAGGGAGAGCGGCCCCATGCTCCTGGGTGAATACGAGCACACGATCGACGACAAGAACCGTCTGACGCTTCCGGCGCGATTCCGGCGGGCGTTCGAGGGCGGCTGCGTCGTGACGCGGGGCCTCGACGGCTGCCTGTGGGCCTGGACGCCGGAGGGCTGGGACAACTACCGCGAGTCGATCCTCGCCACCCTCCATCCGCTGAGCAAGGAAGGCCGCCAGCTGCAGCGCCACTTCTACTCCGGCGCCAGCGAGACCGCGCCCGACAAACAGGGGCGGGTGAGCATCCCGTCCGCGCTGCTCGTCCACGCGAAGCTCGGGCGCGACGTCGTCGTCGCCGGGGTCAACGACCACCTCGAGATCTGGGACCGCGCCGCCTGGAAGCGCGAGCTCGCCGAGGTCGAAGGGAGTGCTGAGGATGTTGCCGAACGTCTTGCAGCCCAGGGAAGCTGACCACGTCCCCGTCCTCGCCGACGAGGTGCGGGAGTGTCTCGCCGTCGAGCCCGGAGAGACCGTCGTCGACGCGACCTTCGGCGCCGGCGGGCACGCGTCGATCCTCGCCGCCGACCTGCGCGGCAAAGGGAAGCTGATTGCGATCGACCGCGATCCGACCGCCCGGACGTACTTCGAGCGGCTCGCGAAGCGCGCGTCCGTCAACGCCCGTCTGCTGCGCGGCGACTTCGGCGTCGTCCTGCCGCAGCTCGCCGAGAACGGCGTCCGCGCCGACGCGGTGCTCCTCGACCTCGGCGTCTCCTCGATGCAGCTCGACCGGCCCGAGCGGGGTTTCTCCTACGCCGCCGACGCGCCGCTCGACATGCGGATGGATCCAACCCAGGACCTCAGCGCGAGCGACGTCGTCAACACCTGGAGCGACCGCGACCTCACGACGATCTTCCGCCGCTACGGCGAGGAGCGCTACGCGAAGCAGATCGCCCGGGCCATCGTCCGCCGGCGGCGCGGGCAGCCGTTCGAGCGCACCGGCGAGCTCGTCGACGTGATCAAGGCCGCGATTCCGGCGCCGGCGCGCTTCGGCGACGGGCATCCCGCGAAACGGGTCTTCCAGGCGTTGCGGATCGAGGTCAACGACGAGCTCGACTCGCTGGCGAACGCGCTGCCTGCGGCGCTCGCGATGCTGCGGCCGGGCGGCCGGCTCGCCGTCATCTCGTTCCACTCGCTGGAGGACCGGATCGTGAAGCGGTTTCTCCGCGAGCGCGAGCGCGGCTGCACCTGCCCGCCCGACTTTCCGGTCTGCGTCTGCGGGCACGAACCCGAGCTCCGGGCCCTGCAGCGACGGCCGATCCGTCCGGGTCAGGCCGAGGTCGGCGCGAACCCACGTGCCGCGTCGGCCCGCCTGCGGGCGGCGGTCAAGACCGGGGCGGAGGAGGGCTGATGGCGGCGGTCGACTGGTTCGCGCATCCCGAGGCCGCGGAGCCGGCCACGGCACCGCGGCGGCAGCCCCGGCGTACCACTCAGCGCTCGGCGGCCCCGCCCGCACGGTCGCGGCGCCGGCCTACCGAGCGCCGCGTTCGCGCGCACATCGTGTGGATGATCCTCTTTGCGCTTCTCCTCTCCGGCGTCGTCGCGGTGAACGTGGCCGTGCTACGCGCGCACGTCGCCGTGTCGCAGCTCGACCAGCAGCGCGCAAAGCTCCAGGCGCAGAACCACGCGCTCGCGTTGCGACTCTCCGCGGCGAGCTCCGCCCCGCGGATCGAGCGGACCGCGCGCCAACTCGGTCTCGTGCAGGCATCGGCCGACCGCACGTCATACCTCGACCTCACGTCGGCCGGGCGTTGAAGACGCGCGTCGTCAACTCGCGGCTCCGGCTCCTGCTCGTCGTCATCCTGCTCACGTTCGCGGTCCTCGGCGCGCGGACGGCATGGATCCAGACGATCCGCGCCTCGTCGCTCGGGGCCCTCGCGCAAGCGCAAACGAAGTTCGACATCCAGCTCCCGGCGAGCCGCGGGACGATCTACGACCGTCTCGGGACGCCGCTCGCAATCGGCGAGCAGGCGACCGCCGTGATCGCAGACCCGATGCAGATCTCCAAGCCGCGACACGAAGCGCGCATCGCGGCGAAGGTGCTCCGGATCCCCCTGCGACCGTTGTACCGGGAGCTTGCAGATCAGAGCCGCGGCTTCGTCTACGTCGAACGGAAGGCGTCTCCGAAGCGCGCCGCGGCGCTGAAGAAGCGGGGCCTGACCGGCTTCACGTTCCAGGCCGACGAGCGACGCGTCTATCCGCAGGGCTCGGTCGCCGCGCCGGTGCTCGGCTACGTGGGGACGGACAACACCGGCCTCGCCGGGCTCGAGCGCGAGCTGAACAAGCAGCTCTCGGGTGCGCCGGGCCGGGCGACGGTCGTGCGCGACGCGACCGGCCGGGCCGTGAACACGATCCAGGAGCGTCCGGCGCACGACGGTCGCAGCGTCTTCCTCACGCTCGACAGCCACATCCAGGCGAACGCCGAGCAGGTCCTCGATGAGACGGTCAGCCAGTGGCACGCGAAGGATGCGACGGCGATCGTCCTCGACCCGCACACCGGCTCGATCCTCGCCATGGCGCAGGAGCCCGGCTACAACGCGAACGACTACCCGTCGGCGTTCGAGCGCGGCCTCGCCATCGATCACGCCGTGAACGACGTGTTCGAGCCTGGCTCGGTGTTCAAGGTCGTCACGGTCGGCGGCGCCCTCGCCGAGCACAAGATCACACCGCAGACGGCGTTCACCCTCCCGGATTCGATCCACGTCGCGGACCGCGTGATCCACGACGCCGAGGTCCGGCCGACCGAGCGGATGACGGTTGCGCAGATCCTCCAGCGCTCGTCGAACGTCGGCGCCATCACGATCGCCGAGAGGTATCTGGGCGAGTCCGGCCTCGTGCAGTGGATGAAGCGCTTCGGCTTCGGCCGTAAGACCGGCATCGACCTCCCGGGCGAGAGCCCGGGGCTGCTGCCCAAGTACTGGTCGGGCTCGACGATCGGGAACGTCCCCATCGGCCAGGGCGTCTCGGTCACCTCCGTCCAACTCGCGTCGGTCTATGCCGCGATCGCGAACGGCGGCGAGTGGATCCAGCCCCACCTCGTCGAGCACGTCCTGGGCGAGGCGCCGCCGCGGCTGCACAGGCGGAGGATCCTTGATCCGGGCGTCGACCGCGAGCTCCGGAACATGCTGAAGGGCGTCGTCTCGGACCAGGGCACGGCCGAGCTCGCCCAGATTCCCGGGTACACGGTTGCGGGCAAGACGGGAACCGCGCAGAAGCCGGGGCCCGACGGCTACATCCCCGGGGCGTACGTGGCGACGTTCGTCGGCATGGTGCCGGCGTCGGACCCACGCCTCGTCGTGCTCGTGAGCGTCGACGAACCGCGCGGCGGGATCTACGGCGGCATCGTCGCCGCTCCCGCGTTCGAGCAGATCGCCTCGTTCGACCTCCAGTACCTCGAAGTCCCGCCGGACATCCCGATTCACTAGCTCTGCTTCAGGTCGGCTCACGCGCCTGGTAGAGCTGGGCCGCGAGCACACCGAGGGCCAGAACGCCGGTGGCGGCGCAGAAGCCGATCCCGGCCGAGCGCAGAGAGGTGTAATGGATCGCCACGCCGGCGGCGATCACCGGGATCGAGAGCCCGAAGTAGAGGACGACGAAGAGGCTCGACACGGTCTCGGCGCGGCGCGCCGCAGGCGCGCGGTCGGCGATCGCGGCAACGCCGGCGCCGACGATGACGCCTTGGCCGAGGCCGCCGACGACCGCGCTGGCGAACAGCGCGCCCAGCGAGTCGGTCGCGAGCGAGACCGCGAGGAGTGCGACCCCGCCGACGAGGAGGCCACAGCCGACCGCGAGCGCGTTGCCGAGACGGCTGACGAGGGTCTGGCCGGCGACGGACATGACGAAGAGAACGAAGACGAGCAGCCCGGCGAGCGCGGGACCGGGGTGGTGCAGCCCGAGGCCCAGGAATTCCGGCGCCACCGAGCTGAAGACCCCGGAGACGGCGAAAGCCGCGACGCCTGCGAGCGCCGCGCGGACGAAGACGCCCATCACCTCGGGAGGCACGCCGAGCCGCTGCAGCCGGAAGCGGAACTCGGTGCGCGAGACCGTCTCCGGGGTGAGCAGCAGTGCCGCGGTCGCGATCCCGACGAGGCCGAGGTCGACCGCGAACGGCAGCCGCAGCGGGTCGGGCGCCCACTGCGCGAGCAGGCCGGAGAGCAGCGTCCCCATGCCGAGCCCGCCGAGGTTCGCGAAGACGGCGACGAAGCTCGCGAGCCGCCGAGCGCCCCTCGGTGCCAGGTCGATCACGTAGGCGGTCGCCGTCCCGGTGAAGATTCCGGCCGACAGGCCCGAGACCACGCGCGCCACGTAGATCGGCTCCAGCGAATGGGCAAGCACGAAGAGGAGTGCGCTCGCCGCGGAGAGCGCGAGGCCGAGCAGGAGCACGGGCTTGCGGCCGAGCCGGTCGGAGAGGTTCCCGAAGAGAACCAGTCCGGCGATCACTCCGAAGGCGTAGATGGCGAAGATCACGGTCACTTGAAGCGACTCGAATCCGTACCGCTGCTCGAACAGCGGATAGAGAGGCGTCGGCAGCGTCGTGCCCAGCATCGCGACGAAGAAGGCGACCGCTGCCAGGACGAAGCCGGTGACCGAGCCGGCGTGCCCGTCACCGTGCACGAGTACATTCTCGCGGATGGACCTCGAGCCGCTCGCAGCCGCGCTCGACCCCGTCGACCTGTTCGCGCTGCAACCGGTCGAGGTGCGGGACCTCGCCTACGACGCGCGCGCCGTCACGCCCGGTGCGCTCTTCTTCGCGGTGCCGGGCGAACGCGCCGACGGGCACGACTTTGCAGCGGAGGCCGCGGAGCGCGGGGCGGTCGCGCTCGTCGTCGAGCGGCAGCTCGACCTGCCCGTGCCGCAGGTCGTCGTCCGCGACTCGCGCGCCGCGATGGCGCCCGCTGCGGACGTCTTCTTCGGTGAGCCCACCCGCGAGCTCGAGGTCGTCGGCGTCACCGGCACGAGCGGCAAGACGACGACGAGCCATCTCCTGTTCGCGATCCTCGCCGCCGCGGGCCGGCGCCCAGGGCTGCTCGGGACGGTCGAGGCTCGCGTCGGCGGGGAGCGCCGCGGCGTCGTGCGGACAACGCCCGAGGCGATCGACCTGCAGCGCCTGTTTCGCGAGATGCTCGACGCCGGCGACCGTTCGTGCGCGATGGAGGCGTCGTCGCACGCCTCCGCGCTTCACCGGCTCGATCGCGTCCGCTTCGCCGTCCTCGTCTTCACGAATCTCAGCCGGGACCATCTGGACTTCCACGGCGACATGGAGTCGTACTTCGAGGCCAAGCGGCGGCTCTTCCTCGTCGAGCCGCAGCCGGTCGCGGTCGTCAACGTCGGCGACGAGTACGGCCGGCGGCTGGCGCAGGAGCTGTCGGAGGCGCTCACGTTCACGGCAGACGATGCGAGCGCACTCGACGGCGTCGAGCTGCACCTTCGGGGGCGCTTCAACGTCGAGAACGCGCTCGGCGCTCTCTGCGCGGCACGGGCGCTCGGAATCGGCGAGGACGCGATCCGGCGCGGTCTCGAGTCCGTCCGCGGAGTGCCGGGCCGCTTCGAGTCGGTCGAGGCGGGGCAGCCTTTCCACGTCATCGTCGACTACGCGCACAAGCCCGGCGCGCTCGAAAACGTGCTGCGCGCGGCGCGCGACCTGGCGGGAGAGCAGCACGTGATCTGCGTGGTCGGGGCCGGCGGAGATCGCGACCCCGGCAAGCGGGCGGTGATGGGCCGGCTGGCATCGGAGCTCGCCGATGTGACGATCGTCACCTCGGACAATCCGCGCAGCGAGGATCCCGAGGCGATCGCTGCGGAGATCGTGTCCGGTGCCCACGGCGAGGTGGAGGTCGAGCTCGACCGGGCCGCCGCGATCGGACGCGCGGTCGAGCGCGCCGGTCCGGGTGACGTCGTGGTCATCGCCGGCAAGGGGGCCGAGCAGGGCCAGGAGTTCGCGGATCGAACCGTTCCCTTCGACGATCGCGCGGCCGCGAAGGAGGCCCTGAAGGCGATGTTGGAGACGAGCACCTGATTCCGCTGCCGCTCGCCGAGGTGCGGGCGCTCTCCCTCGGGGCCCTCGAGGGCGATGCCGACGCCGTCACCGGCGTCCAGGTCGACTCACGGCTGGTCGAGCCCGGGAGCATGTTCGTCGCCGTCGCGGGCGGGGAGGCGTTTCTCGACGACGCCCGGGCGCGCGGGGCCGCGGCGACGCTCGTGCCGGACGATCCGCACGCAGCGCTCGCAGCGCTCGGCAGTGCCGTCCGCGCCCGCAGCGATGCTCGCGTCGTGGCGATCACCGGCTCGGTCGGCAAGACCTCGACGAAGGACATTCTTGCGGCGCTCCTCCGCCCTCAGCGGCGCACCGTCGCGGCACCTCGGGGCTTCAACAACGAGATCGGTCTGCCGCTGACGCTGTGCCTGATCGAGCCCGACACCGAGGTCGTCGTGACGGAGATGGCGATGCGCGGCCCCGGCCAGATTCGTGAGCTCGCTCGAATCGCGCGACCCGATCTCGGCGTGATCACGTCGATCGCGCCGGTGCATCTCGAGCAGATGGGTAGCCTCGAGAACATCGCCCGCGCCAAGGCCGAGCTCCTCGACGAGCTCCCTGCCGGGGCCGTGGCCGTGCTTCCCGAGGACGCGCCGGAGCTCGAGCCCTTCGTGCCGGACGGGCTCGACGTGCGGCGTTTCGAGGAGCCGGAGGCCGAGGTCCGCGCAGACCGTACTCACGTGCCCTGGCGCGGTCGTGACGTCGTGTTCGGCTTCGCCGCACGTCACCAGGCGGCGAACGCGGCGGCCGCGCTGACGACGGCCGAGGCACTCGGGGTCGAGCCTCCAGCGGGGCCGGTGGAGGTCGAGTTCTCGTTGTGGCGCTTACAGGAGGCGGAGCTGCCGGGCGGCGGCCTCCTCATCAACGACGCGTGGAACGCGAACCCGGTGGCGATGCGCGCGGCGCTCGCCCACCTGCTCGAGCGGGCGAACGGCCGCCGGACCGTCGCGATTCTCGGCGAGATGGCGGAGCTCGGCCCGGAGGGCTCCCGCTACCACGAGGCGGTCGGAGCGAAGACGGAGGACGTGGACGTCGTCCTGGGCGTCGGCGAGCTTGCCCGCCACTACCGCCCAGACGAGTGGGCCGCTACGGCCGCGGAGGCGGTAGGCGTCGCGCGCGGCCTCGTCCGGCCCGGCGACGCGATCCTCGTCAAGGGCTCGCGCTCGGTCGGGCTCGAGGTCGTCGCCGATGCATTGCTCGGGGGCGTCGCGTGATCCGCGTCCTCATCGCGGCGGCGGTGGGCCTCGCCGTCTCGGTCGGGATCGGGCCGAGTTTCATCGACTTCCTGCGCCGGCACGAGTTCGGCCAGCACATTCGCGAAGAAGGGCCGAGGCACCACTTCGTCAAGCAGGGGACGCCGACCATGGGCGGGCTGCTGATTCTGTTCGCGGCGACGGTCGCGTTTCTGCCGGTCAGTCACTACCGGCTCCAATCCCTGACGGTCCTCTTCACCGCCCTCGCCTGCGGTGCGATCGGATTCGCCGACGACTTCATCAAGCTGACGCACAAGCGGTCGCTCGGGCTGCCCGGACGCTGGAAGCTCCTGCTCCTCGCGGGTGTCACGCTCGTGGTCGCGATCGTCGCTCGCCACCTGCACCTGAGCACGGACGTCTATGTCCCGGTGATCGACATCACGGTTCCGCTGTCGTACGGCTGGTACGTGTTCCTCTTCTTCGTCATCGCCGGCGCGGCGAACGGGACGAACCTCGCGGACGGGGTGGACGGCCTGCTCGGCGGGACGGCAATCATCGCGCTCTTCACCTTCATGGCGATGAACGTCGTCTCCTTCGTCCGCTCGAGCAACATTCCGTCGCACCGCAACCTGACGAAGCTCGACCTCGCAATCGTCGGCGCAGCGCTGATCGGAGCGGCGGTCGGCTTCCTCTGGTTCAACGCGTTCCCGGCCGAGGTGATCATGGGCGACACCGGCTCGATGGCGTTCGGCGGTGCGCTCGCGGCGTTCGCGATCATGATGAAGGTCGAGGTGCTCCTCCTCCTGATCGGCGGCATCTTCGTGATCGAGGCGCTGTCGGTGATGATCCAGGTCTTCTCGTTCAAGCGCTTCGGGCGACGCGTCTTCCTCATGGCGCCGATCCATCACCACTTCGAGATGAAGGCGTGGTCCGAGACGAAGATCACGGTGCGGTTCTGGATCATTGCCGCGCTGCTCTGCGCGGTCGGGTTCGCGCTCTACTACCGCTACTACTTCGGCCAGAGATGACCGCCGAGGTGGAGCGTGCCCTGCTCGACGCGGCGCGGCTGGAGCCCGAGCAGGACGTGCTCGTGCTCGGCGGCGGGTCGCTTGCGCTCGGAGCCCACGAGCGCGTCGGCGACGGCTGGGTCTACGTCGTCCGCTCGCAGGTCGACGAGCTGGAGGAGCTGCTCGGGGAGGCGCACGCCGTCGGGGCGAGCGGAGTGGCGTACCTCATGGGGCAGACGCCCGTCTTGCCGCTCCCTGATGCCGCGGTGGCGGCGGCCATTGGCCGGATTGCGACGGATGACGGGGCGCTCGCGGCCGCGGCGGAAGAGCTCGCGCGCGTCCTGTCACCCGGCGGACGTGTCTCGTTCGCGGAGCCGGACGAGGCGGGGGGGACGGAGCTTGCGAGCTCGCTCGAGGCAGTCGGCTTCGAAGAGATCGCGCTCGGCTTCATCGGCCTCGGCACCGAGGTCGTGGTGAGCGGCCGCCTTGGCTGAGGATGCAGGGGCCGGACGACGAACTTGTCTCCCATCCTCGAACAAGCCTCCACAGAGATGTCAGAGTCCGGCGCGTACGCTGACCTCAGGGGACCTGCGCCCCCCATTGGGGGGGAGCGTGCGTCGTGAGCGGGACACGTCCCGACGAGCCGTCGTTCGACGAGCCATCGTTCGACGAGCCATGGCTGCCGCGCCGGGCGCTGGTGGTCGGGCTCGCCCGGTCGGGCCTGGCGGCGGCGGGCGCATTGGCGCGTCGCGGTGTCGACGTGGTCGCTGCCGACCGCTCTCCCGATGTCGACGCCGGGAGGCTCGGCGGCCTCGGTGTCGAACTCCGTCTCGGAACGGAGGAGGAGGCGTTGCTCGAAGGGGTGGATCTCGTCGTGAAGAGCCCGGGCGTGCCGGCGGAGTCGCCGCTCGTTGCCGGCGCGCGCTCGCGCGACATCCCGGTCTGGAGCGAGGTCGAGCTCGGCTACCGGCTGCTCCCCGACGGCGCCCGTCTCATCGGGGTCACCGGCACGAACGGGAAGACGACGACGACCGAGCTGCTCGGAAGCATCCTCCGCACCGCCGGCCGGCGGGTCGAGGTCGCCGGCAACGTGGGGCGCGCGCTCACCGACGTGGCCGAGGTCGCCGCCCCCGGCTCCTGGATCGGCTGCGAGCTCTCGAGCTTCCAGCTCGAAGACGTCCACACGCTCGCGTGCGACGTCGCCGTCCTCCTCAACCTCGAGCCCGACCACCTCGACCGGCACGGCACCTTCGAGGCGTACCGCGACGCGAAGCTGCGCATCTTCGAGCGCGCACGCGCGAAAGTCGTGCCCCGCGGCTTCGGCATCGACGGGATCGAGTTCTCCGCCGACGACCCGCTGCCGGCGGAGCCGAGAATCCCGGGCCGACACAATCGGGAGAACGCCGCCGCTGCGACCGCTGCGGCACGAGCCGCCGGGGTGCCCGACGACGCGATCGCCCACGCGCTCGCCACCTTCCCCGGCGTCCCGCACCGCCTCGAGCTCGTCCGCGAGCTGAACGGCGTCCGCTGGGTCAACGACTCGAAGGCCACGAACACCGCCGCCGCCAGACGAGGCATCGCCGCATACGACGCGGCGCTCCGGCTGATCCTCGGCGGCTCGCTCAAGGGCGAGGACTTCGTCCCCTTCGCCCGCGAGCTGCCGGAGAACGTCCGCTCGGTGTATCTCGTCGGGGCCGCGAGCGACGAGCTCGCCTCCGCACTCGACCGCGCCGGACGCGCGTACGTGCGAGCGGGAGACCTGCCGACCGCCGTGGCGCAGGCTGCCTGCGACGCCGAGCCCGGCGACGTCGTTCTCCTCTCGCCCGCCTGCGCCAGCTACGACCAGTTCGCGAACTTCGAGGAGCGCGGCGAGACATTCCGCCGGCTCGTGGAGGAGCTCGCGTGAGCACACGCGGCAAGCGGCTCCAGTTCGAGTGGAACCTGCTCGTGCTCGTCACGGCGGCGCTCGTGCTCTTCGGGCTCGTGATGGTGTACAGCGCGAGCTCCGGATCCGCCGCGCTCGGCAACGCGAACCCGCTTGGCTACGTCGAGCGGCAGGCGATCTACGCGGTGATGGGCGTCGCGCTCCTCGTGGTCGTCTCTCGCCTCGAGCTCGAGCGGATTCGCGCGCTCGCCCCGACCCTCGTCGTCACGGCGCTCGTCCTCTGCCTCGCAGTGCTCGCGATCGGGCCGCGGATCAACGGCGCGCGGCGCTGGATCACCGTTGGGCCGCTCGTCTTCCAGCCGTCGGAGCTGGCCAAGCTCGCGCTCGTCGTCTGGACTGCGGCCTACCTCTCGCGGCGCCGGCCGCCGCGCACGCTGAAGGAGCTCGCCCGGCCGGTCGGATTCCTCGTCCTGCTCTTCGGTCTGCTCGTGCTCGTCGAGCCGGACCTCGGGACTGCCATCACGCTCCTCCTCGTGGTCGGAGCGATCCTGCTCGTGTCGGGAACGCGGCTCTCTCTGCTCGCCACGGCGTACGGCCTCGTATTCGGACTCGCCGCGATCGCCGCGTGGTCGTCGCCGTACCGGCGAGACCGCCTCCTCACTTTCCTCGACCCCTGGAAGGACCCGACCGGAGCGGGCCTCCAGAATGTGCAGGCGCTGATCAGCCTGGGGTCAGGCGGGATCTTCGGGCGCGGGCTCGGCTCGGGAATCGAGGCCTACGGGGGTTATCTGCCCGAGGCACACACCGACATGATGTTTGCCGTCGTCGGCGAGGAGCTCGGCCTGGTGGGCGTAACGCTCGTGCTCATGGCCTTCTGCGCCTTCGCCTACGCGGGGATTCGGCTCGCCATTGCCTGCCGCGACCCCTTCGCGAAGCGGCTCGCGGCGGGGATCACCGCGCTCGTCTGCGGGCAGGCGGCTGTCAACATGGCCGCTGCCATCGGCCTCGCTCCGCTGACCGGGATCCCGCTCCCGTTCGTGTCGTACGGGGGCTCGAGCCTCGTCGTGATGCTCGCGTCGGTCGGCGTCCTCCTTAACATCGCCCGTGGCGATGGCGCACGAGCGGCAGCTGCGGTTCCTGATCGCGGCCGGCGGGACGGTCGGACACGTCGCGCCGGCACTCGCCGTCGCGGAGGCGCTGCGGCGCAGGGGCGGGCTGGTGACGTTCGCAGGGTCGCCGGATCGCGTCGAGGCGCGGCTCGTTCCTGAGCTCGGCTACGAGTTCGATGCGTTCGCCGTCTCTGGGCTGCCGCGGCGGCCGAGCGTCGAGCTCGTGCGCGCGGCGGGCAGGGCAGCCGCTGCCCCGTTCGCCTGTCTCCGCATCCTTCGCAGCCGGCGGCCCGACGCGGTGCTCGGCGCGGGCGGATACGTCGCGGGACCGATGGTGCTGGCGGCGCGGCTCGAGGGGATCCCCAGCGCGCTGAGCGAGGCCGACGCGCATCTCGGTCTCGCCAACCGGCTCGCGGCACCGCTTGCGGAACGCGTCTTCCTCGCGCTCCCGCTCGGGCTGCACGGGGAGAAGTACCGCGCGGTCGGGCGGCCGATTCCCGCTGCGTCGCGGCCGGTGGAGCGCGAGAAAGCGCGTACCCGGCTCGGGCTTACGGCGGATGCGCGCGTCGTGCTCGTCTTCGGTGGCTCCCTTGGTGCGCGTCTTCTGAACGACCTCGCGCTCGAGGCCTGGGGCGACGAAGGGCCTGCCGTCATCCACCTCTGCGGCGAGCGCGACTACCCTGAGCTGCTCGGACGCGCGTCACGGCCCGACTACATCCTGGAGCCGTTCATGGACGAGATCGGCGTGGCATACGGCGCGGCAGACGTCACCCTCGCACGGGCAGGCGGTTCGGTCTGGGAGTTGGCCGCGGCAGGCCTTCCCGCGGTGCTCGTTCCGGGCGCCTTCGCGACAGGCGACCACCAGGAGAAGAACGCGCGCTGGTTCGCCGACGCGGGCGGCGCGGTGGTCGTGCCCGAGGCGGAGGCCGCGCGCGCGCCGGGAGTGGTGGAAAAGCTGCTCGACGAAGACGACCGCCTCGCCGGCATGGCCGCGGCGATGCGCGCGGTCGCCAGACCCGACGCAGCGGAAGAGATTGCGGATGAGCTCGTCTCCCTCGCAGCCGCTCGCCGGTAGGCGGATCTGGCTCGCCGGGATCGGCGGCGCCGGCATGAGCGGCTATGCCCTCCTCGCGCGCGCCTGGGGAGCCGAGGTCGCCGGCTGGGACCGCACCGAGACGCCGTACCTCCGCCACCTCGACGACGTCGCGGTCGAGATCTCGCCCGAGCCGCCGCACCCGCCGCCGGGCTGGGAAGTGTTCGTCTCGACGGCATTTGCGGGACAGGTGGAAGGCCGTCCGCGCGCCGACCTCCTCGCCGAGCTCGTCTCGCAGCGGCGCGCGATCGTCGTCGCGGGCGCGCATGGGAAGACGACCACGAGCGCGATGATCGCCTTCTGCCTCGACCGGCTCGGCCTCGATCCCTCCTTTCTCATCGGCGGCGAGATCGCGCAGCTCGGCGGCAACGCGCGGGCCGGCTCCGGCTGGCTTGTCGTCGAGGGGGACGAGTCGGACCGCTCCGTCGCTGCGCTGCGACCCGAGATCGCGGTGCTCCTGAACGTCGACCTCGACCACCACACGACGTTCGGCTCCCGGGCGGAGCTCGAGTCGTTCTTCGAGAACTGGCTGCGCGGCGTGCCGCGCGTCGTGCGGGCCCAACAGCTCTCGCCGGTGACGCTCGAGCTTGCGGTGCCGGGAGACCACAACCGGCAGAACGCCGCCGCGGCCCTCGCCGCGCTCGAGCTCGCCGGCGTCGTAAGAGAGGACGCCGAGGCCGCGATCGTCGAGTTCCGGGGTGCCGGCCGGCGGCTCGAGCGGAGAGGCGAGGCAGGCGGCGTGCTCGTCCTCGACAGCTATGCGCATCACCCGGCCGAGCTCGGAGCCGACCTTGCCGCGGTTCGCGACGGCGGGCGGCGGCTTCTGGCGCTCTTCCAGCCGCATCTCTACTCGCGCACGCTCCACCTCGCGCACGGGTTCGCCGAGGCGCTCGCCGGCGCGGACGCGGCGTGCGTGACAGAGATCTATCCGGCGCGGGAGGCGCCTGTGCCGGGTGTGAGCGGACGCCTCGTCGTCGATCAGCTCGCGACGCTGCGTCCCGGCATGCGCATCGGCTGGGCGCCGTCGCTCGACGATGCCGCCGGTCTCGTCTGCGGCTGGGCCCGGCCCGGGGACACGATCCTCACGCTCGGCGCCGGCGACGTCGATCGCGCCGCATCGCTCATCCTCGAGGCGCTTGCATGAGGTTCGAGGACGGCGTCGATCTCGCTCGGTTCACGACCCTCGGCACGGGCGGGCCGGCGCGCGCCTTCGGGCGGCCGGAGTCGGAAGAGGAGGTGGAGGAGCTTCTGCGCTGGGCGGACGAGCGCACGCTCGCCGTCGCGGTCGTCGGTCTCGGTTCGAACCTGCTCGCGGCGGACGCAGGCGTCGAGGCGCTCGTCCTCAAGCTCGGTGGCGGGCTCGCAGCCGTCGAAGTCGATGGGGATCTGGTGCGGGCAGGCGGCGGAGCGGCGAACGCCGTCGCTCTGCACCGCGCGCGCACGGCCGGGCTCGGCGGCTTCGAGTTCGCCTGCGCGATCCCCGGCACGATCGGCGGCGGCATCTGGATGAACGCCGGAGCGTACGGCGGGGAGTTCGCGGGCGTGCTCGAGCGTGCGCTCGTCGCGACGGCCGAGGGCAGCGGCTGGCTGACCCCCGCGGAGCTAGGGCTGACCTACCGCCACTCGGAGCTCCGGCACGGACAGGTCGTGCTCCGGATCGAGTTGCGGTTACGGCCGCGGCCGCCGGAGGAGATCAAGGCAGAGGTTCGTGAGCTGAACGCACGCCGGAAGGACGCGCAGCCGACGAACCGGCGCACCTTCGGCAGCGTGTTCAAGAATCCCCAGCACGAGCTGAGCGCGGGCCGGATGCTCGAGGCGTGCGGCCTCAAGGGGCATCGGATCGGCGGCGCCCAGATCTCGCCGAAGCACGCGAACTTCATCGAGAACGCCGACGGCGCAACGACGGCAGACGCGCTCGCTCTCATGGCCGAAGCCCGGCGTCGTGCCCACGAGCGGTTCGGCGTCAGGCTCGAGCACGAGGTCGAGCTGCTCGGCGAGCTCGAGTTGCCCCCGCTGTAGGAGGGATCGCGCCCGCGACGAACTCCGGAGGATGCCTGCCAGGGCTCGCCTCGCCCGGTCCATCGCGCGCGCTGAAGCCGTTGCGTCGCCATGGCTGCCGAGCCGCCACGACCTCCAGCCGAGGGCCTGGCTCGTTCGCCTCGCGCCGACGAAGCGGTCTCTCGTCGTCGGCTTCGGCGTGCTGGCCGTCGCGCTCGGCGCGTACCTGATCGCCCGCGAGACGCAGCTCTTCGCAATCAACCGGATCGAGGTCCGCGGCGGCTCGCGTCCCGTAGCGCAGCAGGTCGACCGGGCGCTCGCTTCCTTCCAGGGAGCACCCCTCGTCGGACTCGACGGCTCGGCAGTTCTCCGGAAGGTGGAAGCGCTCCCTACGGTGCTGCGCGCGAGCTACGACCGCGACTTTCCGCACACGCTGCGCATCACCGTGGTGCCGGAGCGGCCTGCCTCCGTCCTGCGGCGCGGCCCCGACAGCTGGCTCGTCTCGGCCGACGGCCGTGTGATCGAGCAGCTGTCGTCCGGCGCCGTCCCCCGATTGCCGAGGATCTGGATCTCGACGCACACGCCGGTGCGGACCGGGGCGGAGGTCGTGGGGTCGGGCTCGAGTACGGCCGCCCGCGCCGTCGGCTCATCGGGTGCGTTTGCGAGCCGGGTTGCGTCGGCGTCGTACAGCGACGGCGCGCTTGTCTTTCGCCTGCATTCGGGGCTTCAGGTTCTGCTCGGCGACGCCGGTGGCATCGAGCTCAAGGCCGCAGTCGCCGAGCGTGTCCTCCCGAGGGTGGCGCCGGGCACGACCTTTCTCGACGTGAGCACGCCCGGCCGACCGGTCGCCGGGACCGGATCTCCGGCGATCGTGCTTCCTACAAGCTCTAGTAGAGGTTGAGAGTATAGACCTCCGGCTCCGGTTGACACCGAGCGTTTGGGCACGTACGCTCCGCCGCGTCGTTGCTGACATCAGCCCCAATCCTCTACTGAAGGTTCAGATTCGAGGCACATGAGCACGAAGGACCCGGCCGGGAACTACCTCGCAGTGATCAAGGTCGTCGGCGTCGGCGGCGGAGGCACGAACGCCGTGAACCGGATGGTGGACGCCGGCCTCTCGGGAGTCGAGTTCATCGCGGTCAACACGGACGCCCAGGCGCTCATGGTCTGCGACGCGGACGTCAAGATCCACATCGGGTCCGCCGCGACGCGCGGTCTGGGGGCCGGCGCCGATCCCGCTGTGGGTCTCGCGGCTGCGCAGGAGAGCCGGGATGAGCTGAAGGAGGCCCTCAAGGGCGCGGACATGATCTTCGTGACCGCCGGCGAGGGTGGGGGAACGGGCACGGGGGGCGCACCCGTCGTCGCCGAGCTCGGCCGCGAGCTCGGCGCACTGACGGTCGGTGTCGTCACGAAGCCCTTCGGCTTCGAAGGCCGCAAGCGCTCGCAACAGGCAGAGCAAGGCATCGAGAGCCTGCGTGACAGGCTCGAGACGCTGATCGTGATCGAGAACGACCGCCTCCTGCAGGTGGTCGAGAAGCAGACGTCGGTCGTCGACGCGTTCCGCATGGCGGACGACGTGCTGCGCCAGGGAGTCCAGGGCATCACGGACCTCATCACGGTCCCCGGCCTCGTCAACCTCGACTTCGCGGACGTGCGGACGATCATGCGCGAGGCGGGCTCGGCGCTCATGGGGATCGGTGTGGCGAGCGGGGACAACCGTGCGGCGGAAGCTGCGCGCGCGGCCGTCTCGTCGCCGCTTTTGGAGTCGTCGATCGAGGGCGCCACCGGCGTCCTGCTCAACATCACCGGCGGCCCCGACATCGGCCTGTTCGAGGTCAACGAGGCGGCCGAGGTCGTGACGAGCGCCGCCGACGTGAACGCGAACGTCATCTTCGGCGCCGTCATCGACGAGACGTTGGGAGACGAGGTGCGGGTCACCGTCATCGCCACCGGGTTCGGCGGAGGGCGCCGCCGGCGCCGGGCCGCCGCGGAGCCACAGGTGGCCGTTCCTTCGGGCACGACGGAGCACCCCGAGGACGGACTCGACGTGCCGTCCTTCCTGCGCGACGAGTAGCGGCGCAGAGAGGGACTGTCCCGAGCGCGGCGGGGCAGGTTTCGACCTGCCGAAACGGGGCACACGTTGCGTGCCCTCAACAGGGTTGACCGATTTCACGTCAACCCCGCGACCCGGTCCGCCGCCCCGGTTTGTCTTCTGACGAGCCGGGGCGGCCCCGTTCCGGGGACGCTTTATCTACTGAACCGGGCGGCCGCGGCCACACACTAGGATCGGCCGTGTCCATGCCCGGGACACTCCTCCAGACGCCGCTTCACGACCGGCACGTCGAGCTCGGGGCGCGCATGGTCCCGTTCGCCGGCTGGGAGATGCCGGTGCAGTACGAGGGTGTCATTCGGGAGCACCGCGCGGTGCGGACGGATGCGGGCGTCTTCGACGTCTCGCACATGGGCGAGCTCGAGGTCGAAGGGCCTCACGCCAAGGAGCTGCTGCAGGGCGCGCTCTCGAACGACCTCGACCGGCTCTCGCCCGGCGATGCGCAGTACACGCTGCTCACGACCGAGGTGGGCGGAATCGTCGACGACCTGATCGTCTATCGCGTCGGCGGGCACTCGTATCTCCTCGTCGTCAACGCGGCCAATCGCGAGGCGGACTTTGCGTGGCTGAAGGAGCGGGAGATCCACGGCTCCGACGTCCGCGACGTCTCGGACGACTGCGCGCTGCTCGCAGTGCAAGGCCCGCGGGCGATCGAGCGGCTCGGCCTGTCGCCCGCACCACCGTTCACGTTTGCCGAGACGTTGCTCGACGGGATCGAGGTGATGGTCAACCGCACCGGGTACACGGGCGAGGACGGCTGCGAGCTGCTCTGCATGACGGAGGACGCGGTGCGACTCTGGGACGCCGTGCTCGAGCGCGGCGCGGTGCCGTGTGGGCTCGGCGCGCGCGACACGCTGCGACTCGAGGTCTGCTTTCCGCTGCACGGCAACGACATCGGGCCCGAGACCGACGCCATCTCGGCGGGTCTCGGCTGGACCTGCGCGCTCGACAAGGAGTTCGAAGGCGTCGACGTCCTCCGGCGCATCAAGGCCGAGGGTCCCGAGCGCCGGCTCATCGCGTTCGTCATGGAGGAGAAGGCCGTCCCGCGGCAGGGCATGCGGATCGAGGGTGGCGGCGAGGTGACGTCCGGTTCGCACTCGCCGATGCTCGACGTTGGGATCGGCATGGGATACGTGCCGGCCCCCCAGGCGCGGCCCGGCACCGAGCTGACGATCGACGTTCGCGGCCGTCCGCGCCGGGCGTGCATCGTCAAGAAGCCGATCTACGACAGGGAGGGTTGAGTGGCCGCTGCCGAGAGCTACCCCGAGAACCTGCAGTACCACGAGGAGCACGACTGGGCCCGTGTCGAGGGCGAGGAGGCCATCCTCGGCATCACGTGGTTCGCCGCCGATGCGCTGGGCGAGCTCGTCCATTTCGAGCCCCCCGAAGTCGGATCGACGGTGACGAAGGACCAGTCGTACGGGGAAGTCGAATCGGTGAAGGCGGTTTCCGACGTGATCGCACCGCTCTCCGGCGAGGTGCTGGCCGTCAACCAGCAGGTGGTCGACGCACCCGAGACGGTGAACGAGGATCCGTACGGCGGCGGCTGGCTCATCCGCATCCGCCTCGCGGACGCCGGCGAGGCCGACGCTCTGCTCGACGCCGACGCGTACCGGCAGGTCATCGCGAACCAGTGACGCAGCATCCGTTCCTCGCGCTGACCGACTCGGACCGGGAGGACATGCTGGGCGCGATCGGCGTCGACACGGTCCACGAGCTCTTTCGCGACCTGCCCGAGGCGGTTCGCCTCGGCCGCGAGCTCGACCTCGAGAGGGCGCTCTCGGAGCAGGAGGTGTTCGCGCACGTTGCGGCCCTCGCGGAGCGCAACGCCGACGCGAGTCGCGAGCTCTCCTTCCTCGGCGCGGGCATGTACGACCACTACGTGCCTGCGGTCGTCGACGCGATCCTCCAGCGCGGCGAACTCCTCACCGCATACACGCCGTACCAGCCGGAGATGAGCCAGGGCGTCCTCCAGGCGATCTTCGAGTACCAGACCGCGATCTGCGAGCTGACCGGCATGGACGTCTCGAACGCGTCCGGCTACGACGGCACGAGCGTCGCGGCGGACGCGTGCTACGTCGCGAAGCACGCGACCGGTCGCAGCAAGGTCGTGGTCACCGAGGCGACGAATCCGCAGGTGCGTCAGGTTGTGAAGACCTACGCCGCCGGGTTCGGGCTCGAGATCGTCGAGGTCCCGCACCACGACGGCACGACGGATCCCGACGGCGTGGAGAGTGCTGCGTCGGAGGCCGCGGCGGTCATCTTCCAGCAACCGAACTTCTTCGGCTGCCTCGAGCCCGCGCCGGATCTCGTCGCGGCTGCCACCGAAGCCGGCGCGCTTCCGATCGTGCACGCTGACCTTCTCTCGCTGGGCGTGCTCGAGGCTCCGGGCCGCTACGGGGCCGCGCTCACGCTCGGCGAAGGGCAGGCAGCCGGGAACTTCACGTCCTTCGGCGGGCCGCACTACGGCTTCCTGGCGGCGCGCACGGAGTTCATCCGCCGCATGCCGGGCCGTATCGTCGGCGAGACGCTGGACGCCGCGGGCGAGCGCGGCTATGTCCTCACCCTGCAGACCCGGGAGCAGCACATCCGGCGGGAGAAGGCCACCTCGAACATCACCACGAACCAGACGCTGCTCGCCCTCGGCGGGCTCGTCTACCTCACGTGGCTGGGGCCGCAGGGGTTGCGCGAGCTGGGGGAGGCCTGCCTGTCGCTCGCCGCATATGCGAAGCAGCGTCTCGAGCAGCAAGCGGGGCTGGAGAGTATGTTTGCAGACAAGACAACGTTCAAGGAGTTTGCCGTCCGCGTCGGACGGAACGCGCGGGAGGTCGTCGCTGCGGCGCGCGAGCGGGGAGTCCATCCCGGTTACGCGCTCGGCCGCGACTACGAGGGGATGGACGACATCCTGCTCGTCGCGGTCACCGAGCGCCGGACACCCGAGGAGATCGATCGCCTCGCCGACGTGCTCGCCGAAGTGGTGGCCCGATGAAGCTCATCTATGAGAAGTCGCAGGCCGGCCGCCGCGCCTCGGCGCTGCCACGGCACGAGAACCTGCCGCCCCCTCCGGGACTGCCGGAGAACCTGCGCCGGGCCGAGCCTCCACGCCTGCCCGAGGTGCCGGAGTTCGAGCTCGTCCGTCACTTCACGGAGCTCTCGACCCGGAACTTCGGAGTCGACACGGGCTTCTATCCCCTCGGGTCCTGCACGATGAAGTACAACCCGCGGATCAACGAGCGGCTCGCGGCGCTGCCCGGGTTCGCCCGGCTCCATCCGCTGCAGGAGGAGGAGGGGGCACAGGGCGCCCTCGAGCTGATGTGGCGGCTGCAGGAGATCCTCGCGGAGGTGACCGGTCTCGATGCCGTCTCGCTCCAGCCGGCTGCCGGCTCGCAGGGTGAGCTGACGGGGCTCCTGCTCGTCGGCGCGTACTTCGCGGCGCGCGGCGAGACGGAGCAGCGCCGCAAGGTCGTCATCCCGGACACCGCGCACGGCACAAACCCGGCCTCGGTCACGATGGCGGGGTACGAACTGACTCCGGTTCGCACCGACGCGCGCGGGAACATCGACGTCGACGACCTGCGTGGCAAGGTCGACGAGCACACCGCGGCGCTGATGCTGACGAACCCGTCGACGCTCGGCCTCTTCGACGAGAACATCCAGGAGATCGAGCGGATCTTTCACGAGGCGGGCGCGCTCATGTACTACGACGGCGCGAACCTGAACGCGGTGTGCGGGATCTCCCGCCCCGGCGACATGGGCTTCGACATCGTCCACATCAACCTGCACAAGACGTTCTCGCAGCCGCACGGCGGCGGCGGCCCCGGCGGCGGTCCGGTGGCGGTGCGCGACATCGTCGAGCCGTTCCTGCCGGTGCCGGCGGTCGTGCAGCGCGGGGAGGGCGGCTACGGGCTCGACTTCGACCGGCCGCAGACGATCGGCAAGGTGCGCGGCTTCACCGGGCCGTTCGGCGTGTTCGTCCGCTCGTACGCGTTCCTCCGGATGTGGGGGCCGCGGCTTCGCGAGATGTCGGAGACGGCCGTGCTCAACGCGAACTACGTCCTCGCGCGGCTCAAGGACGCCTACGACCTGCCGTTCGACCGCCTCTGCATGCACGAGTTCGTGGTCTCCGCAAGGAGCCTGAAGAGGCAGCACGGCTGCACCGCCCTCGACGTCGCGAAGCGGCTGATGGACTACGGCTTCCACCCGCCGACCATCTACTTCCCGCTCATCGTTCCCGAGGCGCTCATGGTCGAGCCGACGGAGACCGAGGCGAGGGAGACGCTCGATGCCTTCTGCGACGCGATGCTCGCCATCGCCCGCGAGGCGGTCGACGAGCCCGAGTTGCTGAAGGAAGCGCCGCACCACCGTCCGGTGCAGCGGCTCGACGAGGTTCGGGCCGCGAAGCAACCCGTCGTCAAGTACGGCTTCGCCGAGCATCCCGCGGCCAAAGGCGAGCCGCGTGTCGCGGCGGCGGCCGACGCTCCAGAGGGCGCCTAAGGCACCGTCGCGACCGCGGCGCGCGCGAGTTCTGCGACGTGCTCGGGCGCGATGTCGGTCGCAGCCTCCCACTGCAGCCGCTCGCTCCACATCGCGTCCGACCGCTCCGCGGCGCCGAAGTACGCGCGCGCGACGAGGCGCACGAGCAGGGTCTCCGCGCCGGGAACGCCGTAGAAGGCGAGATTGAAGCTCTGGAAGCCGAGCCCGTCGTAGACGCGGAGCACGGCCGAGATCCCGCGCCCGAGCTCCTGGATCCGCCCATCCTCGAGCTCGTGAGGGGCACCCACGCCGTCGACGAAGGCACAGATCTCGGCGGGCCCCAGCGGCGCGAAGCCGGCGATCCAGTCGATCCCGCCGGCAGAGAACACGTGCCGGGCTCCCTCCGCGCGCTCGGCGGCAACGTAGGCCGCCGGGTGCTTCGGCGGGACGGCGGCGAGCAGACGCTGCATCGTCGTGGGCAGTGGATGCGCGCTGCCCTGCAGGTGCGGATGGAAGATCGAGCTACCGGACGGCGGCAGGTGGTTCGCATTGACGCTGATCCACTTCGCCTCCGGGTCGGCCGCGAGTACCGCTCGTCCGAAGTCGCGCTGGGTGCGCAGGTTGTCGGCGATGAGCGGAGGCGTGAGATCCGGCAGCGGGAGGAGGTGAAGGTCGGGCGAGTAGACCGAGACCGAGCTCCACTTCGCGTACGGCGCGATGTTCGGGAAGAGGAGAGCCTTCCCGGACCCGATCCTCCCTGCCGCCGACACCTCCGGCGGCAGGCGCGGCGTCTGCTCCTCGATCCGCTCGGCGCAGAACGGGCACGCGTCCCGCGTCTCGGCCGCGAGTCGTTCGAGGTCGTGCCGGGCGGGCGGCGGAAAGCTTCCCGGGGGGAGGATCCGTGCGCTGTGGCCGGTCAGCGGGTCGCGGCGCACCTCGACCGTCGTCCTCGTGAGCTCGAAGCCGCGGCGCGGGTCGAGCAGCTCGGCCATGAAGGTCTCGCGCTCGAACGCGAGGCGGCTCATCCGGCCGGGACGGCGGCGCGGCGGCGTCGCTTCGGATCCGCCGCGAGCTGCCCGCAGGCAGCCTCGATGTCGCGCCCGCGTGTGAGGCGCACGGTGACGGGAACGCGCGCCCGCTCGAGCTCGTGCCGGAACGCCGCGATCCGCTCCCGAGACGAGCCGTCGTACAGCCCGGTCGGGTTGTAGGGGATCAGGTTGACCTTGAAGTGGTCGCGCCCGAGAAGCTGCCCGAGCGCCCGCGCCTGCTCGGGCGCGTCGTTCACGCCGGCGAGCATCACGTACTCGACGAAGACGCGGCGACGGGTGGTCTCCGCATGGCGGCGGCATTCGGCGACGACGTCCTCGATCGGGTAGCGGTCGTTGACGGGCATGATCCGCGACCGGAGCTCGTCGTCAGGCGCGTGGAGCGAGAGCGCGAGGCGAATCGGCTCGTCCACGTCGTCGACGAACCGTCGGAGGCCCGGCAGCCAGCCGACCGTCGAGATCGTCGTCCGGCGATGCGTGATCCCGAGATCCGGCAACCGCCGCGCGGCCGCGAGGACCTCGTCGAGGTTGAGCATCGGCTCCCCCATCCCCATGAACACGGCGTGATCCACCTCGGCGACCCGGCGGAAATGAAGCGCCTGATCGAGGATCTCGCAGGCCGTGAGGTTCCGCCCGAACGCCATTGCGCCCGTCGCGCAGAACGTGCACGTGAGCGGGCAGCCGGACTGCGACGAGAGACAGAGCGATCGCCGGCCGTCGCGGTAGCGCATCAGCACCGCCTCGACCGGATGGCCGTCGCCGGTGCGGAAGAGCGTCTTCACCGTGCCGTCGCGCGACTCGCGCTCGGCCTCGACGGAGAGGGTGGAGAAGGGGACGGCCGACGCGAGCTCTTCCTGCAGCGTGCGCGGGACGTTCGTCATCGCGTCGTAGCCCGCCGCGCCGCGTGCCGTCCACTCCCACACCTGACGGCTGCGGAAGGCGGGCTCGCCGCGTTCGCGCAGCGTCCGTTCCAGGAGCGCCAGGTCCATCGGGCTACGGTAGCGTCCTCGGCGGTGATCGATCTCCGCTCCGACACGGTCACGAAGCCGACTCCGGGGATGCTCGCCGCGATGGCCGCGGCCGAGGTCGGCGACGAGCAGGAGCGGGAGGATCCGACGACGAACGAGCTCCAGTGCCGCATGGCCGAGCTCCTCGGGCACGAGGCAGCGCTGTTTCTCCCGACCGCGACGATGGCGAACCAGGCTGCGCTGCGCGTGCTGAGCCGGCCCGGCTGCAAGGTCGTCGCGGAGGAGCGGACACATGTGCTCATCTACGAATGGGGAGGGCCGGCGATCCACTCCGGCCTCGTCATGCAGGGTCTCGTTGCCGAGGCGGGTAGGCCGACGCCGGAGCAGATCGGAAAGGTCGACGACTTCGGCCCGGGCAGCGTGCTCGTGCTCGAGAACACGCACCGCAGCTCCGGAGGCCGCATCTGGCCGCTCGAGGAGTTCCGCGCCGCGGCCGAGGCGGCCAGGTCGCGCGGTGCCGCCGTTCACCTCGACGGCGCGCGCCTCTTCAATGCCTCCGTCGCCGCCGGCATCGAGCCGTCGACGTGGGGCGTCGTGGCCGACACCGTCACCATCTGCTTCTCGAAGGGTCTCGGCTGCCCGTTCGGCGCGGTCCTCGCGGGCCCGGCCGAGACGATCGAGCGGGCGTGGGAGGCGAAGTTCCTCTTCGGCGGCGCGCTGCGGCAGTCGGGCATCGCCGCGGCCGCGATGCTCTACGCGCTCGACCACCACGTCGAGCGGCTCGCCGACGACCACGCGCGGGCGCGCCGGCTTGCCGAGGGGATCGGCGTCGCCCTCGCGGCCGTCGAGACGAACTTCGTCCCCATTCCCGACGAGCCGGGCCTGCGCGGGCAGCTGCTCGAGCGAGGCGTCGGCGTCGGCGACCTACGCCCGGGGTGGCTGCGCGCCGTCACGCATCTCGACATCGGCGACGACGAGATCGAGCAGGCCATAGAGCTCATGCAGGAGGTGCTCTCTGTCCACGCCTGAGAGCCTCGCGGCGAAGCCTCGACCGGCTGGTACGGCGAGAGCAGCGCGAGAAGCGCATGCCCGGCGTCGCCGCCGCCGTCCGCGACCGGATTCTCGCCGGCCACGGCGGCTCGATGCCAGGCATCGCGCAGCTCTTCTTCTCGGCGAAGGAGAAGGTCGTCGCCGCGGCGCTCACGTCGGCACGACGATCGAGGAGTGGCCGGTTGCGCCGGAGACGTGGCGGATCGGGGAGCCGCCGCCCGACGACGTCGTCCCGCTGCTCGGGATCTGGTTCATGGAGGCCGCGCGTCTGGTCTTCCGCTGGCGGGAGGGGAAGCTCGAGGCGCGGTTCGACGGCACGCCCGAGCCGGCGAGCCTCGTCCGTCTTCGACCGTGAGACCGACGACCGCTGGCGGACGGTCTCGGGGCCGGAGCACGGCGAGGCGCTAACGCATCCAGCGGGCGGCGGAGGGCTCGGTGGAGGGATGGTCCGGGCTATCCCGTGACGCGCGAGCCCGGTCCTGGCGCGCCCGCGGCCCAGCTACTCGTACTGGAGGGCTTGCAGCACGTTCAGCTTGCCGGCCCGGCGGGCCGGGAAGATGGCGGCGACCAAACCTGCCAGGATCGCAGCGATCACGAAGACGACGAGTGTCCCCCACGGGATCGTGAACGCCGGATACTTGATCGCCTTCCCGACCATGAGCGCGAGCACGACCCCCAGAGGGATCCCGAGAGCGGCGCCGATCAGCGCGGTGACGATGCTCTCGTGGCGGATCATGCGGCGCACTTGCCGCCGCGTCATCCCGATCGCGCGCAGCATGCCGAGCTCCCGCGTGCGCTCGAACACCGTCAGCACGAGGGTGTTCACGATGCCGAAGAGGCTGATGATGATCGACAGCGAGAGGAGCACGTAGAGCAGGTTGAGGAGAATGTTGATCCCCTCCTCCTGGTTCTTCTTGAACTGGCTCGCGGTCGCGATCTTCGCATCGGGGAACGCCTTCAACGCCGCTGTCAACTTTGCCGTGTTGGCCGGAGTGTCGCCGCCGGCCATGTCGACGAAGGCGTAGATGTCCTGCGGGTTCTGATACTCGGCGTCGAAGCGCTGGGTCGAGATCGTCACGTCGCCGTACGGCGACCCGCCCTTTGGCGGCGAGAAGATCCCGCGGAGGACAAGGTGGAGAGTCTTCCCGGAAGGCACCTCGACGGCGAGCGGCGAGCCGACCGACAGGCGGTGCTTCTTCGCGTAATCCTTGTCCACGAACGCGCCGTCCTCGCCGAGGCGCCCCGGGACGGCCTGGGAGCCGGCCTGCCACTTGACGACGATGACCTTGGTGATGTCGCCGGACACGCCGGTGACGCCGATCCTCTTGCCGAACGCCTTGCCGTCGCCGGCGCGAACACCCGACACCGTATTGACGCCCGGCACGTTCTTCAGAGCATCGGCGGACGCTCCGGAGAACGGGGAGAAGTTGTCCGTCGCAGTTACCGCGTAATTGCCCTTGAAGACCGCGTCGACTGCGTTGTCGAAGGTCGTCTTCAATCCCGAGGCCAGCACCGAGACCAGGGTGACGAGCGCCAGCCCGATCATCAGCGCCGACGCCGTCGACGCCGTCCGCTGCGGGTTCCTCATCGCATTGCCGCGTGCCAGCTCGCCGGACGCTCCGCCGATCCTCGTCGCGGGCCAGCCGAGCACCCGCGCGAGCGGCGGGACGAGCGTCTTCGCGAGCATCGCCACGCCGACGAAGACGGCCGCAGCTCCTACACCGAGCGCGAGCAGACGCTGCGTCGTCGAAAGGCCGCCCACGAAGAGGCCGACGAGCATGAGCGCGAGGGCTGCCGCGATCGTCAGGCAGGCCGTGACCGCGCTGAAGCGGGCGAAGCGCGACGTCGGCAGCACGGCGCCTTCGCGCACTGCGGAGATCGGCGGCACACGGGTTGCGCGGATCGCCGGTCGCAGGGCCGCGAGCAGCGTCACGACGATCCCGACGACGAGGGCGACGACGATCGTCCGCGTGGCGAACACCGTTCCTGCCTGCGGTAGGTCGATCCCGAAGTGCACGAAGAGGGCGTTCAGCCCCTTCGCGAGCCCGAGCCCGAGGAAGAGTCCCGTGACCGAGGCGAGCAGCCCGATCACGAACGCCTCGAGGAGCACCGACGTGAGCACCTGGCGGCGGTTCGCACCGATCGTTCGCAGCGTCGCGAGCTCGCGGGTGCGCTGGGCGATCGTGATCGACAGCGTGTTCGCGATCACGAACGTGCCGACGAACAGCGCGACGCCGCCGAAGGCGAGCAGGAAATCGTTGATGATCGAGAGGAAACCGTTCGTGTCCTTCGTCGCCTGCTTCGTCTCGCCTTCCGCCGTCCGCACCTGAGCCGTCGGTGGCAGGATCGGCTTGATCTCGTTCACGAGCTCCTCCGGGCTCGTGCCGTGTTTCGCGGCGATGTTGATCCCGTCGAGCTTCCCCTCCTTGTGGAAGATGCGCTGCGCGGTGGGGAAGTCGAAGATGGCCATCGTCGCCCCTCCGAGCGACGAGACGCCGCCGATCTTGACTATCCCGGCGATCCGGTACCTCGTCACCGGTCCGCGCGCGATCACGCCGATCGTCTGGCCGACCTCGTAGTGGGAGCTGCTCGCCGTGTGCTCGTCGATGTCGACCTCGTGCGGGCCGACCGGCCACGCCCCGGTCACGAGCGTGAGGGGGTTGAAGCGCTGGTTGCCATGCGGATGGACGCTGAACGCGAGAGACGGTGAGCCGTGGCCGGAGATCACCTTGCCGTCGCGCCCGACGAGGCTTGCGAGGTCGCTGATCCCTCCCTCGGCCTCGGCCACGCCGGGCAGGTTGCGCACCTTCCCGAGCAGCGACTGCGGGAAGGACGGCGGCAGGTTGTTGCTGTTGCTGTCGTTCCCGAACGCTTCCTTGCCGCTGATGACTGCGTCGGTCTTCGCGTAGACGGTCGTGAAGACCGTGCTGAACGCGGCCTTGATCGTGTCGGTGAGGATGTAGGTGCCGCTGATCATCGCGACGCCGAGCACGATCGCGCTCGCGGTCAGGAAGGCGCGCAGCTTCCGGCCCGCGAGCCCCTTGAGCGCGACGAGCAGCATCAGTGGAGGCTGCTCATCACGGAAAGGACGTCCGCGGCCGTCCCCTCGCGCAGTTCCTTCACGATCAGGCCGTCGGAGAGGAACAGGATTCGGTCGGCGGTCGACGCCGCGCGCGGCTCGTGCGTGACCATGACCGTCGTCTGGCCGTACGAGTCGACCGAGTTGCGAATCAGATCGAGGATCTCGCCGCCGGTCTTCGAGTCGAGGTTGCCGGTCGGCTCGTCCGCGAACAGGATCGTCGGCCGCGAGACGAGCGAGCGTGCGATCGCCACGCGCTGCTGCTCGCCGCCGGAGAGCTCCGCCGGCCTGTGGTCGCGCCGCTTGTCGAGCCCCATCTTCGTGAGCAGCTCGTCGAGCCACGCCTTGTCGGGCTTCTCCCCGGCGATCGAGAGCGGCAGCAAGACGTTCTCCTCGGCGTTGAGCATCGGCAGGAGGTTGAAGAACTGGAAGACGAAGCCGATGTGCTTGCGGCGCAGCCGCGTGAGGTGAGCGTCGTCGAGGCCGGTGATCTCGGTTCCGGCGATCATCACCGTCCCCCCGGTCGGCTTGTCGAGCCCGGCCAGGATGTGCATGAGCGTCGATTTCCCGGAGCCCGACGGGCCCATCACAGCGACGAGCTCGCCGGCCCGGACCTCGATGTCGACGCCGCGAAGCGCCTCGACGGCGGTCGTGCCCTCGCCGTAGGTCCGAGTCAGTCCCCGCGCCTCGACGGCGGCGTGGGCGGGCACGGCGAAATCTCCCCTCGATTCCTCTCTCACGGCCATGGCTCCACGCTAGTCAAAGCCGGGGGACGACGGAAAGGGTTGTTCACACGATCTTCACCGGCCGCCGCCGAAGAGGAAGCCGAGGACCGCGGCGGCGTAGGCCGCCACGAGGAACCACCCCTCCTTCCGCCTCGACCGACCGTCCCAAACGGTCGCAGCGACGATCACCGTGGCTCCTGCCATCGCGAACAGCTCGCTCCAGGCGAACGAGAGCGCGAGCGGGTGGGTGAGGAGGAGCGAGACCAGGGTCACGACCGGGAGCACGAGCAGCCCGACCTGGGCGCTCGAGGAGATTGCTATCTCGGACGCGAGCCGCATCTTTCCGTTCCGGGCGATGACGATCGCTCCGCCGTGCTCGGCTGCGTTGCCCACGACCGCCACGACCACGACCGCGATGAAGAAGTCGCTCAGGCCGACGGCTTTGGCGAACGCGCCGAGCGAGTGGACGAGGATCTCGCACACCCAGGCGGTCGCGCCGGTCGCCACGGCCAGGGCGGTGAGCGCAGTCGCGAGCGACCACGTGCCCGCACCGGGGTCCGCGCGTTCGCGGGCGCGCTCCCGGTGGCGCTGCAGATTACGCCCGACGACGGCGAGGTAGAGAAGCAGGAGCAGGATCGCGACCGGCACCGAGGCGACCACGACGATGTGTCGCTCGGGCGCTCCCGTATAGCCGAGCACGGTCGGAAACGCCAAGGCCACGACGGCGGCTCCGACGAGCCTGAGCTGTACGAGTAGCGAGCGGCGGTCGATCCGCGCTCCGTCCGGGCCGACGACCTGGGTGATCCCATAGACGAGGAGGAGGTTCGAGATCACGCTCCCCGCGAGCGACCCGCGCACGACTACGGGCAGGTTGGCCCCAACGGCGAAGAGCGCGACGATGAGCTCCGGCGCGTTCCCGAAGCTCGCGTTGAGGAAGCCGCCGATGCCAGGCCCGGTGTGCTCCGCAGCGTGCTCGGTCGCCTCGCCGATCAGCCAAGCGAGGGGGACGAGCGCGATCGCGGCGAGCACGAAGAGCGTGACGTCGCCCGCATCCGTGAGCTTGTCCACCGCGACCGTGGCGGGAGCGAGGAGGAGCGATGCCCAGAGGAGCTTGCGGACCACCGGGCAAGCCTAAAGAGCGGCTGGGCGGAAACGAGACGGCCGTGCGCGCGTCCGCTCCCGCTCCCGCGCCTAGCTCGACTTCCGCTCTCTGTCAAGTCTTGCGCAGCCTCGCATCCGCTCCGACAATGCGGTCATGAAGCCCGAGCAAGCTGTGGCGACGCTGCC
>Ga0335083_10001698_pt1 | contig 30075 bp, 27 predicted proteins | sample Lox_Sample_42_FD_206716 | JGI IMG/M metagenome (GOLD analysis project Ga0335083, IMG submission 206716) | Soil microbial communities from Loxahatchee National Wildlife Refuge, Florida, United States - Lox_Sample_4.2 | ecosystem: Environmental > Terrestrial > Soil > Wetlands | place: USA...
CAACAACCCGGAGGCGGCGGCCGCCGCCCTGCGCGACCTGGGCGCCGATGCGATCGCCGACGACGACCTGCTGGCGGTCATGCTGCGGAACCTGCGGCGCGCCGGCCTGGCCCACGAGGCGGCCCGGGTGCTGTCGCAGCGGATCGAGCTGGAGAAGAACCGCAAGGAGGGGGCCAACCCGGCCCGGATCTCCGAGCTGAACCTGGAGCTGAGCCTCCTCAGGCTCGACGACCTGAACGATCCGGCCGCGGCGCGCAAAGAGGTCGAGGCGGCGCTGGCCGCCTCACCCGACAACCCGGCGGCGCTGGGCGCGCTGGCCCGCCTGCACCTCAAGGCCAACGACTTCGCCGGCTACTCGTCGGCGCGCGTGCGCGAGGCCAAGGCGCTCTCCGGCAAGCCGGAGGCGGTCGAGGCCCTGCTGGACGCCGGCCGCGTCTACCGCGAGCAGCTGGCGCAGCCCGAGCAGGCCCGCGCCTGCTTCGAGGCGGCGCTGCGCGAGGACCCGAACAACGCCGAGGCGTTGCAGGCCCTGGCGGCGCTGCTGGCCGCGGAGTCGAACTGGGAAGAGGCCCGCAAGGTGCTGGGGCGGCAGCTGGAGATCACGACCGACCCGACGATCCGCGCGACCGTGCTGAGCGATCTGGCGCGCGTCGCCTGGGAGGGATTCAGCGACGCCACCGAGGCGCAGCGCTACCTGGACGAGGCGCTGGCGCTGGTCCCCGATCACCTGCCGGCGATCCTGGAGATCGCGGACATCTATTACAAGGAAGGCCAGTGGGAGCAGGCCGAGAAGCGCCTCAGCGAGGCGGTGCGGCGGCTCCGGCACCAGCCCCAGCAGGCGGCGCGGCTGTTCCAGCGGCTGGCGGAGGTCCACGAGAAGACCGGCAAGCTGGACGAGGCCTACCGCCAGCTGCTCGAGGCCGACAAGATGGGCCCCGGCCAGCTGCTCACCAAGCTGTCGCTGGGAGAGAACCGGTTCCGCGCGGGCAAGTGGCGCGAGGCGGCCCTGCACCTGGGCAGCCTGGCCGAGCACCCGGACGCCGCGCTGTACCCCGACGAGGTGGCGGACGCGCTGGGGCACGCCGCGCAGGCCGAGATCAAGCTGCGCCGCCCGGAGCGGGCCATCGAGCTGTACGAGGCGGCGCTGGGGCTGCGGTCCGGGCACCGCGCGTCGCTGCGGGCGCTGGCCGATCTGGCGCTGGAGCGCGGTGAGCGCGAGAAGGCCGCCAGCTACCTGCGCCGGCTGTCCGAGGAGTCGTCGGACCGTGCCGAGCGGGCCCAGACGCTGGAGCAGCTGGGCGATCTGTACCTGGAGGTCGACGACGAGGAGCAGGCGCTGTGGGCCTACGCCGAGGCGCGCCGGGCCTCGCTGGCGCCGTCCGAGGAGCAGGTCGGCTTGCTCGAGAAGACCCTGAAGCTGCAGCGCTCGCGCGGCGACGTCGAGGGCGCCGCGCAGACCTCGGCCCAGCTCATCGATCTGGTCAAGGACCCGCAGGAGCGCTCGGAGCGGCGGCGCGACGCCGCCCTGCTGCTCGCCGAGCAGGGGAACGTCGCCGAGGCGGCTGCGCTGCTCGACCAGTCGCTGAGCGAGAACCCGCACGACGAAGGGGCGCTCGCCGCCCTGTGCGATCTGGCCGGGAGGCTGCCGCGTGCGTTCGACCTGGACTCCAGGCTGGCGCGCGCGCTGGCGGAGCTGCCGCCGCCCGCCGATCAACCGGCCGCCCGGGCCCGGCGCGCGCGGCTCTGGCAGCAGCACGGCGAGCTGCTGGAGACCAGCGATCCGAGGGCCGGCATCGTCGCGTTCGAGCACGTGGTGGCGCTGACCCCGGAGCAGCTTCCGGCCCGGGAGGCGCTGGCGCTCCTCTACGGCGAGAGCCCCGAGCACGAGCAGGCCGCGGTCGAGAACCACCGGCAGCTGCTGAACGCGGACATCACCCGCTCCTCGTCGCTGCGCTCGCTGGGGGCCATCTACCTGCGCCGCGGTCAGCTCGATCGGACGCGCTGCTGCTACGAGCTGCTCGCCCTGCTGGGGACGGCCACGCCGGCCGAGCGCGCCTTCCTGGACGTCAACCGCCCACCCGAGCTGAAACCCGACGACCCGTACGCCGGGATCATCGACGATCGCGACCGGGCCGACCACCTGAGCCTGGGCGAGGCGATCGTCATGTCGGAGATCTTCTCTTGCCTGTGGGCCGGGGCGCCCGGACTCATTGGACAGCGCATCGAGGACTTCGGCGTGTCGGCGCGGGACAAGGTCTCGCCGATGGCCGACCTGGACCTGGGCCGGATCTACGGCCAGGTCGGCAAGGCGCTGGGGAACAAGAAGACCGCCCTCTACGTGCGGCCCGAGAGCGCGGGCGACGACGTCACCATCGTCGTGCAGGCGCCGCCCGCCCTGGTCGTGGCGCCCGTCCTGGCCGACGGCGCGCCGGCGGCCGAGATCCGGTTCCAGATCGCGCGCGGCCTGGAGATGACCCGGCCCGAGTACATCCTGGCCGCCGGCGTCCGCCCCAAGCAGTTCACGGCGCTGTTCGCCAGCGTGCTGCGCGCCTTCCATCCGCGGCACGCCAAGCGGCGCAGCGCCGCCGGCGACGCCGCCGCCGAGCAGGCCGCGCGGTTGAAGAAGAACGTTCCCTACAAGGTGTCCAAGCAGCTGGTCGAGCTGTTCCAGAAGCTGGGCAACACCTCCTGGAGCTCGCTGCGCTGGCGGACCGTCGTGCACCAGATCGGGAACCGCACCGGCCTCATCCTGTGCGGCGACCTGGCCACCTCGGCCCAGATCGTGATGCACGACGAGGGGAGCGTCCCGGCCGGCGAGACCGCCTCGCCCGAGACCATCCGCAAGCTGGCCACCAGCAACGAACCGCTGCGCGAGCTGCTGCGCTTCGCGATCAGCGAGGACTACTTCACGCTGCGCGAGAAGCTGGGAACCGCCATCGCCAAGGCGGCCGCGGCGTAGCCGGGCCGCCCGGACCGCCTCAGTTTTCGCGCGGCGGCGCGGACAGATCCACAGGCCCCCTGGCCAGCAGCCCCAGCATCTGCTCGAGCGTCGCGATGACGTCCGAGGCGGCCGCCCGATCGAGCCGCAGCGAGACCGGCCCGAGGGTCAGCACCATCGCCCCGCCGCAGGGGCAGGCCTCGGCGCGGGCCACGTTCCCGATCACCACCGGCCGGTATGTCCTCTGGTCGTCCATCTTCAGCTCCTCCCCCCGCGCGGTGCGGAGGGGTTCATTCGGTCCCCTCCGCACCGCCCCCGACCGCCCCGCCCAACCCTCCCGGCCCCGACCCGCGCCCCGACATGAAGTTGAAAGTCATTTTCAATATCATTTAGCCGAGCGGCGCGGCGCCTGTCAACGTCTTTTCCCGGCGGAGCTCAGCGGCGCGCGCGGACTCGGTCCAGCCAGGCCTGCAGGTCGGGCGGCCACGGGCTGGTGAAGGACAGCGCCGCGCCGGTGCGGGGGTGGGCGAAGCCCAGCGTGGTCGCGTGCAGCGCCATGCGGGGCGGCGGCGCCGCGGGGAAAGGCGCGCCGTACTTGTCGTCGCCCAGGACCGGATGGCCGACGGCGCGGGCGTGCAGCCGGATCTGATGGGTGCGGCCCGTCTCCAGCCGGCAGGAGAGCATGGTGGCGTCCGGCCCCAGACGCTCCTGCACCGAGACGTGCGTGACGGCCGCGCGCCCGCCGACCGGTCGGTCGATCCGCTTGACCCGGTCCGGGAAGCGCCCCGCCACCGCAGCGAGGTAGGCCCGTTCCAGATCGTGGGTGCGGAACCGCTCCGACAGGGCGCGGTTGGCGTCGTCGTTCTTGGCGAACACCAGCAGCCCGCTGGTCTCGAGGTCGATCCGGTGCACGACGAAGATCCGCCCGCTGCTGCCCGCTCGCCGCTCCAGCAGCGACACCAGGTTGTTCCGGTCGCTCTCCGGGGTGGGCGCGGTCAGCAGGCCGGCCGGCTTGTCGACCACCAGGATGTCCTCGTCCTCGAACGCCACCGTGTGGGGCGGCAGCCGGCTCTCGTCGCGGGCCCGGGCGTCGCGCCCGGGGCGCCCGGTCGCGCGGGCCAGCGCGCCGCCGACCACCGCCGTCACCTCTTCTCCGGCGTGCATGGGGCGACCGGCCACCTTGACCCGCCGGCCGTCGATGAAGACGCCACCGATGTCCAGCAGCACGCGGGCCTGGCGTCGCGAAAGGCCCGGTACCCGAGCCGCCAGCACCTGGTCCAGCCGCCGCCCCGCATCTTCGTCGGTGATCGTGAACGTGTTCTTGCCGGGGGGCACGGCGGCACCTTACAGCATTGACAGTCGCCGCGACGGCTGGATAAGTGGATCACTTGGACCGAAAGCAGCGTTTCTTCGTCTACCTGACGGCGATCTTCGTCGCGGCGTTGATCGTCAGCGACCTCATCGGCGGCAAGTACTTCCGCGTGGGGGGGCTCGACTTCTCGGTCGGGATGATCCCCTTCCCCCTGACGTTCCTGCTGACCGACATCGTCAACGAGTTCTACGGCACCGAGGGGGCCCGCCGCATCACCTACGTCGGCCTGGGCGTGGCCGTCTTCGTCTTCATCGTGATCAACCTGGCCATCGTGCTGCCCACCAGCCCGGAATCGCCCATGGCCGGCGACCAGTTCAAGAACGTCTTCGGGTGGTCGACGCGCCTCTATGTCGCCTCGCTGACCGCCTACCTGATCGGCCAGCTGCTGGACATCGCGATCTTCTTCTTCCTGCGCCGGATCACCGGGCATCGCTTCCTCTGGCTGCGCTCGACGGGCTCGACGGTCGTGTCGCAGGCGGTCGACTCGCTGGTGGTCAGCTTCGTCTTTCTTTCGGGCTCCAAGTCGGTGGGCTTCATCCTGCGCACCGCCCGCAACGGCTACCTGGTCAAGCTGGTGCTGGCGGTGGGCCTGACCCCGCTCATCTACCTGGGCCACGGCATCCTGCGCCGGCACTTCCACGTCGGCGAGGTGATGGTGAAGGACGCCGCCGCCTAGAGACGCGAAGCGTAGTCCTTCTTCATCTGGTCGTAGAGCGACAGGTCCGGCAGGTCGGTGTACGTGTTGCCCGAGCGCTGGAACAGGGCGTGGGTCGTCACGCTGGTCGGGTCGGTCGGCTGCGGCTTGTTCCAGTCTCCCTGCGTGGTCGGTTCCCAGTCGAAGGTCCCCATCCCCTGGGCGGGCGGCAGCGCGAACAGCACGTCGTTGATCTGCCGCTCCATCGGTCCGTACTCGGCCGCGAAGAACTTGATGGTCGGATAGGCGGCGACCAGCTGGGTGAACGTCGAGGTCCACCCGCTCACGGTGTTGGAGACGCTGTTCTTGTCCCCCTGGTACTGCTGGTAGCAGGACTCGCCAAAAGCGTCCGGCGTGGCGCCCTGCTTGATCGCGCTGTCGAGCCAGCTCTTGCTGGTCGAATACGTCCCTCCTTTGTCGATGTGGAACGAGACCAGGATGGTGGGATCGACCTCGCGCACGCCGGCCACGCCCGCCTTCAGCAGCATCCCCAGGTTGGGCCACCCCGTGCTCGTCGCGGCGCCCTGGATCGGCGCGTCGCTGGTGCGCTGCCCGCCGGAGTCGCAGATGTGCAGCAGCATGCCGGGCGTCGTCTCGTTGCCGATCTGCACCATGTCCGGCCGGGCGCCGCCCGCGATCAGCGTGGTGATCGACGCCTTGACGTAGTCGTGGAGCGCGGACGCCAGCGCGGTGATGGTCGTGTAGCCCTGCCAGGCCACCGGGACGCACTGCTTGCCCGGATCGGCCCAGTTGTCGCTCATGTGGAAGTCGACCAGCAGCCCGAACCCGGCGTCCTTCACCTTCTTGCCGAAGGTGGTCGTGTGCGTGATGTCGTCGTAGCCGTTGGTCTGGTCGTAACCGTCGGCCGCCTTCGGATCGACGAACGTGCGCAGCCGGATCCAGTTGAACCCGTGGGCTTTCATCTGCGACAGCAGGTCATCCTGCGCCGCCGCGGGCGCCGGCTCCTGGTCGGTGATGTCGGCGCCCAGGATGTAGAGCGCCGTCGGTCCGCCCCCGGCGCCGCCGGTCCCCACACCGCCGGCCCCTCCGCCGGCGTGCCCACCCGACCCTCCCCTGCCGCCGGCCCCACCCGCGACGCCGCCCGTGCCGGACGGCATTCCCCCGCTCCCGACCAACCCCCCCGTCCCTGATGACGACCCACCGGTCCCGATCATTCCGCCGGTCCCCGGCGTCGAGCCACCGGCCCCAACCGAGCCGCCGGTCCCGGCTGGCGCCCCTCCGGTTCCGGGCGCGCCTCCGGTTCCGGTCCCCACGGACGCGGATCCACACCCAACCAGCGCCAGGACCAGGAGCGCCCGGATTGAACGACGGCCGGCCATCTCCCCCATCAGGGGAGGTGGCCGGCGAATTACTGCATCAGGCGGCCGGCGGCGGCGCGGACGGCAGGACCGGCGGGGCCAGGACCCCCAGCTTCGGCATCTCGGTCAGCACCAGCGGCAACAGCTCGTCCATCCGCTTGACGAACAGGATCTCGATCTCGTTGCGCGGCTGCTCGGGGATCTCGCTCACGTCCTTCCGGTTGCGTTCCGGCAGGATGACCCGCTTGATCCCGGCCCGGTGCGCCGCCAGGAACTTCTCCTTGATGCCGCCCACCGGCAGCACCAGCCCGCGCAGCGTGATCTCTCCGGTCATCGCCACGTCGTTGCGGATCGGCTTGTTGGTCAGCAACGACGCCATGGCCACGAACATGGTCACGCCCGCCGAGGGCCCGTCCTTGGGGATGGCGCCGGCCGGGATGTGCACGTGGATGTCCATCTTTTCGAGGAAGTGCTCCTCGAGCCCCAGCCATCGGGCCCGCGAACGGATGAACGAGAGCGCGGCCTGCGCCGACTCTTTCATGACGTCGCCCAGCTGGCCGGTCAGCACCAGCTGACCCTTGCCGTTCATCTTGGTGGCCTCGATGAACAGAATGTCGCCGCCGACCGGCGTCCAGGCCAGGCCGGTGGCGACGCCGGGCTCCGCCGTCCGCTCGGCCACCTCGGAGATGTGCTTGGCCGGGCCCAGCAGGTCGCCGATCCGCTCGGCGCTGATCCGCTCGTTCGGCTGCGCTTTCCCTTCGGCGACCAGCACCGCGATCGCGCGGATCACGTTGGCGACCTCGCGCTCCAGGTTGCGGACGCCCGCCTCGCGCGTGTAGCTGTCGATCACCTCGGCCACGGCCGCGTCGTCGAACGTCACCTTCTCCCCCGACAGCCCGTGCTCCTCGAGCTGCTTGGGGATCAGGAACTGCTTCGAGATCGACATCTTCTCTTCGCGCGTGTAACCCGGCAGCTCCAGCACCTCGAGCCGGTCGCGCAACGCCGGCGGGATCGGGTCCATGATGTTCGCCGTCGCGACGAACATGACCTTGGACAGGTCGAACGGGACCTCGAGGTAGTGATCGGAGAACGTGTGGTTCTGCTCGGGGTCCAGCACCTCCAGCAGCGCCGCTGCCGGGTCGCCGCGGAAGTCGTGCCCCAGCTTGTCGATCTCGTCCAGCATGAACACGGGGTTGTTCGATCCCGCCTTCTTCATGCCCTGGATGAGGCGTCCGGGCAGCGACCCCACATAGGTCCGCCGGTGGCCGCGGATCTCGGCCTCGTCGCGCACGCCGCCCAGCGAGATGCGGATGAACTTGCGCCCCAGGGACCGCGCGATCGAGCGCCCCAGCGACGTCTTGCCCACGCCGGGCGGCCCCACCAGGCAGAGGATCGGCCCCTTCTTGTCGCTCTTCAGCTTGCGCACCGCCAGGTACTCGAGGATGCGCTTCTTGACCTTCTCCAGGTCGTAGTGGTCCGCGTTCAGGATGTCGCGGGCCCCCTGGATGTCGAGCTTGTCCTCGGTCGAGACCGCCCAGGGGAGCTCGACCAGCCACTCGAGGTAGGTGCGCGTGACCGTGTACTCGGCGGAAGACGGCTGCATCACCTTCAGCCGCTCCAGCTGCTTCATCGCGACCTTCTCGGTCTCGGGCGGCATCTTGGCCGCGACGATCTTCTCGCGGAAGTCGTCCAGGTCCCCGCCGCTCTCGTCGATCTCGCCGAGCTCTTCCTTGATCGCCTTGAGCTGCTGGCGCAGCACGTACTCGCGCTGGTTGCGCCCCATCTCTTCCTGGACCTGGCTGTTGATCTTCTCGCGAACCTTCAGCACCTCGTGCTGGCGCGAGAGAAACTGCAGCACCTTGCGCAGGCGGGCCTTGAGGTCGAACGTCTCCAGGACGTCCTGCTTCTCGTCGACCTGCACGTCCAGGTTCGAGATGATGACGTCCGAGAGCTGCCCCGGCTCGACCACGCTGTCGACCAGCGCGCTCGCCTCCTTGGGCAGCTCGGGCATCAGCTTGATGACCCGCTTGGCGACGTCCTTGACGTTCAGCACCAGCGCGTCCAGCTCGACGTCCGAGGCGGGCGAATCGGGCAACGCCTGAACCCGCGCCGTCATGAACGGTTCCTGGCCCCCGATCTCCAGGATCCGGATGCGGGAGACCCCCTGCAGGATCACGGAGAAGTTGTCCTTGGCCAGCTTGATCACCTTCAGGATCCGGGCCGCACAGCCAACCATGTAGAGGTCGCCAGGCCCCGGCTCTTCGGTGCGCGCGTCGCGCTGGGTCACGATGCCAATGACGGGGCGCTCCTTGGAGATCGCCTCCTCGACCAGCTTGACGGACTTCTTGCGGCCGACGTCGATCGGGATGATCGACCCCGGGAACAGGACGGAGTTCCGCAGCGGGAGGATCGAGATGACGTCGGGAACCTCGACGGGCCCTTCCGGCACCGGCTTCTTGGTCGCCATGTTTCGATCGTATACGGGTCGTCCTCTCGACGCCAGTCGCCCTGTGGGGGCACCTACAGGTCGGCGGGCGGCTGATCCCCGACGGCCGGCCGCCCGGGAGCGCGGGCCCGGGCCCGTGGTAAGATCCGGCTTCGTTTTTCTATGGGTGTCCCGCGAATTGCCGCTTCGCTTGCCCTGCTGACGGGTCTTGGGGGGTTCGGGGTCGCGCGAGCCGAAGCACCGGCTGCAGCGGTCGGGGTGCGCCGCCCGATGGACGAAGAGACCCTCTTTCGGATCGCCGGTCGCGAGGACCTGCTGCGCCGTTACCACCGCGAGGTGGTCGTCAAGAAGAGCCTGATGATCGGCGGTGGCGCGGCGATGGCCGGCGGGTTGCTGTACGCGTTCATCGCGGATTTCACCGGTCCCAGCCAAAACGTCAGTGCCTGCCCGAACAATGGGTGCAAAAGTTACCCGTCCCCTTCTGGCGGTCTCAACCCCGCCTGGGGTCTGGCGGCCGCCGGGGCCGGCCTGGTGTCGCTGGTGGTCGGCCACTACCTGGACCCGAGCCCGATAAGCGCGGGCGAGGCGGACCGGTTGGCCCGCGAGTACGACCCCGGCGCCCGTTAGCCTACGGCGCGCTCTTGGCTGGCCCGACCGGGCGCCGCTTCGCGACCACCTGCTGCAGGTCCCAGGTGCGCACGGTCCGTTTCGCTGCGCGGCCGCGAGCCGTGTCGCGCCCGTAGGTCACCCGAAGCGTGTGGTCGTCCGGGAACGTCACGATACCCGGGTCCATCTCGGTGACGCCGTCGATCGGATCGCCCCAGTCCCACTCGCGCCCGGAACCCTCGGCCACCGGGTGCGGCTCTGGCGGCGGCGCGGGCGGCTGGCCCAGCTCGTAGAGCGCGTCCTTCACGGTATCCAGCACCTGCAACCGGAAGTAGTGCTCACCCAGCGCCCCCACGAATACGATGAAGCGCCCGTCGGGCGACGGAACCGCCGCCAGCGCCATCCAGTCCTCGCTGTGGCGCGCCTGGCGAGCCACGCCGGTCGCTTCGTCCACGTACGAGATCACGTTCAGCGGCAGCCAGGCGCCGACCTCGAACTGCCCGCCCAGGACGAACATGTGCGCCGAGGGGACGTAGGCCAGCACGCGCCAGGTCCCCTCCATCGTCTTGGCGGCGATCGCTCGGTGGTCCGACAGCGTCTCCAGCCGCATGGCGACGGATCCATCGGACACGTCGTGACGCGGACTCTCCTTCACGTCGATCCTGAGGCGCGCGGTCCCGCCGGTCACCCACCCGTCTGCTGTCTGCGCGACTTCTGCCCGCGCGACCTCTCCAGGTCCGCCGGACACGAAGGCAACCAGCAGCACCGCGAGCGCCCACCGGGGCATGCGCCACTGTACCCCGATCTGGCCCTCACGCCACGAACGCGCCGCTCCGCAACGGCGAGCGCCTCGGATATTACATTTTCGTCAGACGTCGGCTCGCCCTCAGGCAGGCCACAGCGGCACCCCCGTCCCGGGCGCCAACTCAGTCGAGCCGTTCCACCCGGCTCGTCGAGCCGCGCCCAGTCCGGCCCGGTGGTACCATTTCCGGGTGCCGCTCTCGCCCGCAGAGTTCCGCGCCAACCTGACGCGCCGCCTGGCCGAGACGGCCGCCGAGGACGACCGGGCCGCCGCGGAAGCACGCGCCAAGCTGCCCGAGGCCGTCCACCGCATCGTCGCCGCGCTCGGCCCCCGCCGCGTCGTCCTTTACGGATCGCTCACGAAGGGCCTCTTCCGCGCCGCCCACTCGGACGTCGACCTGGCGGTGGACGGGCTCGGTTTGGAAGCGCCCCTCGAGCTCAAGACCGCGCTGCGCGAGCTGTTTGGCCGGCGTGTCGATCTGGTGGATCCCGCGCTGGTCGCCGGCTTCGTGCGAGACGCCATCGCCCAGGGAACGGTGCTGTTTGAGCCCTGACGAGAAGGGCCGCGCCCTGACGGCCGATCTCGCGGCGCGGGTTCGAGCGGATCTCGAGGCGGCGGACCAGCAGGCGCGCGCCAGCGCCGACCTTCTCGGCAAGCTCGATCAGGCCGGCGCACAGCCCGACGTCCCCGCCATGGCGTTCATGAGCGTCGCCATCGATCGGGCCTACACCGCCCTCGAAGCGGCGTTCAGCCGCATCGCCCGCGAGCTGGACACCGTCGTCCCGACCGGCGAAGACTGGCACGCGGCGCTGCTCCACCAGATGACGCTTCCGATCCAGGATCGGCGACCAGCGGTAATCTCGGCTGAAACTGCCGGCAAGCTGACTCTCCTTCGCCGCCACCGCCACTGGCTACGTCACGCGTATGCCGCCAGCTTTTCCTGGCCGCTCATGCAGGACGCAGCCCGAACGCTGCCGCAAGCAGTAGCGTCCGCTGCTAGGGATCTCAGCGCGTTCCTGACGTTCACGCGCGACTGACGGATAGGACGAGGGCACGAGAAGTCTCCCGAAACACCCCGAGCCATGATGGCGGCGACCTCCCGGGCGAGCTCGAGCTGGAGTGGCGCTGGCGGCGCTTCATCGCCGGGTGAAGCGCGCCGGCGCCCCTACCTCTTCTTGTCGGAGGTCGGCTTGGGCTGGGGGGTCAGGGTGTGCACGGTGGCTCCGGGCGAAGAGGTCCCACCGCCGGCCAGGGCGGGGGCGCCGACGTCGCGGGCGATGCCATGGTGGGCCAGCACCTTCGCCTCGATCTTGCGGGCGACGTCCGCGTGATCGCGCAGGTACTGCTTGGCGTTCTCGCGCCCCTGCCCGATCCGGTCGCCGGCGAAGCCAAACCAAGCGCCCGACTTCTCGATGGCGCCGCACTCGGCGCCCAGGTCGATCAGGTCGCCTTCGTGGCTGATCCCCTCGCCGTAGAGGATGTCGAACTCCACCTCGCGGAACGGCGGGGCCATCTTGTTCTTCACGACCTTCACGCGCGTCCGGTTGCCGACCACCTTCTCGCCGTCCTTCAGCGCGCCCACGCGGCGGATGTCCATGCGGACGCTGGCGTAGAACTTCAGCGCGTTGCCGCCGGTGGTCGTCTCCGGGTTGCCGAACATGACGCCGATCTTCATGCGGATCTGGTTGATGAAGATGACCAGCGTGTTTGACTTGGCGATGGTGCCGGTCAGCTTGCGCAGCGCCTGGCTCATGAGGCGCGCCTGCAAGCCGACGTGCGCGTCGCCCATCTCACCCTCCAGCTCGGCCCGCGGCGTGAGCGCCGCCACCGAGTCGACGACGATGACGTCGACCGCGCCCGACCGGACCAGCATCTCCGTGATCTCCAGCGCCTGCTCGCCGCAGTCCGGCTGGGAGACCAGCAGGTCGTCGGTCCGCACGCCCAGCTTGCGGGCGTAGCCGACGTCCAGCGCGTGCTCGGCGTCGACGAACGCGCAGATGCCGCCCATCTTCTGGGCCTCGCCGACCACGTGCAGCGCCAGGGTCGTCTTGCCGGAAGATTCCGGCCCGTAGACCTCGACGATACGGCCGCGCGGCAGCCCGCCCACTCCGAGCGCGATGTCCAATCCCAGCGAGCCACTCGGCACCACCTTGACCTCGGGCGGCGCCAGCCCCTCACCCAGGCGCATGATGCTCCCCTTGCCGAACTGCTTCTCGATGGTCGAGACGGCCAGGTCGATCGCCTTGTCCCGCGCGGGGTCGCGCTCGCGCGCCGGGCTGGCAGCGGCCTCTTTCAGGTCTGACTTCGGCTCGGACTTCAGCTCGTTTTTCTCGGTCGTCGCCATGTGCGTCTCCTCGTCAGTTGGAAGCCAAAGCGGCGCGGTGCCGCAAGACATACGTGGAGCCCGCGTTGTGGGGACCGCCACCCAGCTGGCTCTCGTAAACGTGAAGGGCATCGACGGTGGCCACGCCGAAGCGCTGCTCACTCAGCGTCGAAAGCGGCGCCCGCGCGTCGACCGGCGCCTTCGCGCGGCCGACGGTCACGTGCGCCCGAAACGGCCGCGTCTGCGGCTCGCCCACGCCCGCCCGCGCGGCCACGGTCTCGACCACCGCGGCCGCCCGCTGCAGCCCGCCGCTGGCATCGTCCACGCCCGCCCAGATGACGTTCGCCCGCCGCGCCGACGGGAACGCCCCCATGCCGCGCACGGCGATCTCGAACGCCGGCACCGTCGACAGCGCCACCTGCAGGTCAGCGCCGAACGCCGCCAGGCGGGACTCCTCGACACCGCCCAGGAATTTGATCGTGACGTGCATGTTCTCGACCTTGCGCGACCACCGCACCCCCGGCAGCACGTCCGCCAGCCGGTCAGCGACGCCGAACACCGCCGCGCGCACCCCTTCCGGCAAGGGAACAGCGATGAAGCTCCGGAGCTCCGTCATCGCTTGCGGGTATCGAAGTAGCGGCGCGCCAGGTCCAGCGCGTAGTAGGCAGCCGCCACCCGCACCCGCTCGCGGCTGCCGGCGAACAGCTTGGTCGACGTGCGGGTCGTCCCCGGCCCGCAGATCGCGAAGCAGACCGTGCCGACCGGCTTGTCCGGGGCACCGCCCTCCGGCCCGGCGACGCCCGTGATGGCGACCGCCACCGAAGATCCGCAGACTCGCTTGGCCCCCTCGGCCATCTCGCGCGCTGCCGGCTCACTGACGGCGCCGAAGTCCGCGATCGTCTCGGGCTTGACGCCCAGGACGCTGATCTTCACGTCGTTCGCGTAGGCGACGATGCTGCCGCGAAAGAAGTTGCTGGCCCCGGACTCCGTGGTGACCAGCTCGCCCGCCAGCCCGCCGGTGCAGGACTCCGCGAACGCCAGCGTGGCCTCCTGGGCCCGCAGCGCCTTGGAGACGGCGCCGACGAAGGTGTCGCCGTCCACGCCGTAGATTCCGGGCCCTATCCGCTTGCGGATCTCGGCGTCCACCTTGTCGACGATCGCGCCGGCCGCCCCGGGGTCCGGCTGCCGCACGACCAGCTTGACGTGGTTGACGGGCGCGGACGTCCGGAAGTGCAGCGTCGCCCCCTGGATGCCGTTCAGGATCCCGGCCAGCCGGTGGTCGATGTGCGACTCACCCATGCCGTACAGATGCCAGGTCCGGGTCGCGGGCGGCGGCCCGCCGATCTCCGCCAGCCGGCGTTGCAGCCGCGGGATCACCTCGTCGGTGAAGATCCGCTCCATCTCACGGGGGACGCCGGGCAGGAAGAACGCGTCCGCGCCCCCCAGCGGCACGACGAACCCCGGCGCGATGCCCGCCGCGTTCGGCAGCGCCTCGGCGCCGTTGGGCACCCGAACCTGCCGCAGGTTGTTGGGCGTCATCTCGAAACCGTGCGTCGAGAAGCGCTTCTTCATCGCGTCCAGCGACGGCTCGTCGGCGTGGGTGCCGGTGGCCAGCAGCTCCGCCACGGCGTCGACCGTGCGGTCGTCCTCGGTCGGGCCCAGGCCGCCGGTGGCGACGATCAGGTCCATCTCGGCGCGCAACCGGACCAGGGCCGTCCGGATCGACTGGGGGTCGTCGGACACCACCACCTGCTCGGCGATGTCGTAGCCGAGCTCGAACAGCCGCTCGGCCACGAAGGCGTCGTTCGTGTTGCTGATCTCCCCGCGCAACACCTCATCCCCGATGGCCAGCAACGCCGCTCGCTGCGGAACGCGCCTGGAACTAGACATTTGAGCAGTACCCTATCCGCCGCCGATCCCGATGTCAATCAATTGTCTGTCGCGCTCGCATGATTGACGCCCTCCGAGGGCGCCGCTACGATCGCTGGCTCCGATGCGCATTCGGTACGCGGCCAAGACTGACGTTGGCCTGAAGCGCAACCATAACGAAGACTACTTCTCGCTCATCGAGGACGAGCAGCTCTTCTTGGTCGCCGACGGCATGGGCGGGCACGCGTCCGGTGAGGTCGCCTCGAAGATGGCGGCCGACGTGATCCAGGAGTTCTACGCCCGCACCAAGGACGAAGAAGCGACCTGGCCGTACAAGATGGACCGCCACCTGTCCTACGTGGAGAACCGCCTGGTCGTCGGCATCAAGATGGCGAACCAGCGGATCTTCCAGGCGGCCAGCAAGGAGATGAAGCTGAAGGGGATGGGGACCACCATCGTCAGCGGCCAGGTGGTGGGCGACAAGTTCTACATCGCGCATGTGGGCGACTCGCGCTGCTACCGGATCCGGGGCGCGACCATCCAGCAGATGACCCGCGACCACTCGCTGCTCGAGGACTACAAGGACGCCAAGCCCAACATGTCCGAGGACGAGCAGCGTAAGTTCCCCCACAAGAACGTCATCACGCGCGCCCTGGGGATGCGCGAGCACGTCCAGGTGGACGTGCTCGCCCACGACATCCAGGACCGCGACACGTTCCTGCTCTGCTCGGACGGTCTGTCCGGCATGGTCGAGGATGCCAAGCTGCTGGAGCTGGTCCGGACCGCCCCCGACCTGGAGACGGCGGTGTCGAACCTGATCGAGGCCGCGAACGCCGCCGGCGGCACCGACAACATCACGGTGCTCGCCCTGCAGTGCGCCAACTGACCAGAAACCAGCAACTTTCGACGGAGCGCGACGAAACGTTCCCCGTGATTGACCACTGTGGTTCCGCGGAGTAGGTGTCGATGGTGGGCTCCGTGAGCAATCCTGATCGGCTGGAGCCGGGGACGACCCTCGGCCGGTACGAGATCGGTCGCCCGCTGGGCCGCGGCGGTATGGGAGCCGTCTACCAGGCCATGCACCGCGACCTGCGCAAGCAGGTCGCCGTGAAGGTGCTCGCCGGCTCGCTGGCTCACGATGAAGTGGCCAAGCAGCGGTTCCTGCGCGAAGGGGAAGCGGCCTCCCGGATCCGCCACCCGCACGTGGTCGACGTCACGGACGTCGGCACCGAAGGGGACCACACCTACCTGGTCATGGAGCTCCTCGAGGGCGAGGACCTGGCTTCGCGCATCCAGCGCGGCCCGCTCGAGCCCCAGGAGGCGGTGGATGTCCTGCTGCCGGTGCTGGCAGGCGTACACGCCGCCCACCAGGAAGGGATCATCCACCGGGATCTCAAACCCGAGAACATCTTCCTGGCGCGGCAGCGCATCGGCGGCCTGATGCCCAAGGTGCTGGACTTCGGCGTCTCCAAGCTGGCCACCGACGGCAAGGCGATGGCCCTGACCGGCACCGCGGCCGTGTTTGGCACCCCCTTCTACATGCCGCCGGAGCAGGTCCGCGGCGCCCGTCAGGCGGACCACAGGAGCGATCAGTACGCCCTGGGCGTCGTGCTCTACGAGGCGCTCACCGGCCGCCGCCCCTACGAGGGGGACAACGTCTACGCCATCCTGCACGCGATCGGCGCCGGCCAGTTCCCGCGGCCGCGATCGCTGAGGCCGCAGATCCCGGAGCCGCTGGAGGCCGCGATCCTGCGATCGATGACGCTGGACCCGGCCGGCCGGTTCCCGTCGGTGGCGGCGTTCGGCGCGGCGCTGCTGCCGTTCGCCAGCGACACGACCCGCGCGGTCTGGAGCGGAACCTTCCGGACCGCGATCAGCGCATCGGCGGCCACCGCCGTCCTGCCGCCTGGCGCCGATCCCGCGGCCGGCGTGCCCACCCCGTCGGCGATCACGCCGCCACCCGGACCTCCCGGCTCGATCTCCGGGACGCGGCTCCTGGATTCGAAACCGCCGCCGACGAAGACCACCCTGGGCGCGGCCACGGGCCAGATGGGGACCGACGCCGGGCCGCTCCGGCGCAACACCGGCCGCTGGGTCGGCGCTGCGGCGGCGCTGGCCGGAGCTGCCGGTCTGGTCCTGGCGATCAACTCCGGCGTCTTCAGTCACGACCCACCCGCGCAGACCAGCGCTCCTCCGCTGGTGGCGCCGGCCCGCGCCGCGCCCCTCCCGCCGCCGGACCCCGAGCCGGCGACCTTCGTCCTGGACGTCACGGCCAACCCGACGGAGGCCCGCTTCGAGCTGGACGGCGCACCGGCCGGGAACGGGCGCCTCCACCGGATCATGCCCCGCGACGGCAGCGATCACCGATTGGTGGTGCGCGCCCCCGGCTACCGGGACACCGAGGTCGTGTTCGCCGACCACTCGCCCCCGTCCCTGCTGACGCTCTCGCCGGAACCGGCGGCCCCCACGCGGCTGGCCTCGCCGCAAGAGGAGCATCACCACCGGCGAGCCACCGCGGCGCCTCGGCCGACCGAGCCGACTCAGCCCCGCCCGTCCCAACCGCCCCGGGAGCCAACGGTCACCCGAACGGCCAACGGCGCCCCCGTGCTCGACTGAACCTCAGAAGCTAAAGCCGATCGCCAGACCGACGCGGGTGGCGCCGGCGGCGGCGTCCGCGATGTCCGTGCTGACCGTCTTCGGGGTGCCCGGCGCGCCCGGGGCGACCTGCAGCGGCAGGCCCGGCACACCGACGGCGTCGAGCGCGATCTGGATGTCCGCCTTCAGCACGACCGGGGGCCACGGCCGATAGTCGAGACCGGCCCGCACGAAGCTCCGCGACGTGGAGGGGGCCTCGGGCGGAAGGTTCCCCGGCCCGGTGATCGCCGGCAGATTGTAGTTGTAAGGGGACATCACGCTGCGCGGGTTGACGTTCTCGAACGCCGCGAACAGCTGCAGGGCTTCCTTGGTGGCGATGGGCGCCAGCCGGAGCAGGTCGTAGCCGATCTCGACATAGAAACCGCGGCCCCGGGCGGGCACGGCGCTCTGCCCGAGCAACCCCAGGTAATCGTTCACCAGGTACGAGTTGACGATGTACTGGCGCGCGTACTCGGCGCGGATGTCGAAGCCGCGCCGGTGGTAGCGCAGGTCGCCCTCGATCACGCCCGCCCGAACCCCGGACAGGTCCGGGATGCCGTGCGAGGCGCCGCCGACGTACCCCGCGACCCCGATGGTCAGGCCACGGGGCGTGTCGGCCAGCTCCAGCCGGCCGACGACGGCGGCGTCGTGGATGGCCAGGCCGGTGCCATCGCCCCGCCCGCCCCACAGCGGAGCGACGGGCGTGAAGCCACTGCCGTCGAGGCCGCTCAGGACCGCCCCCTGGTAGCGCAGGGGGCCCACCTCGCCGAAGACGCCCGCGCCCAGCTCCCGCCAGACGGTGGGGATGATCAGCTGGTCGGTCAGGGGCCGGTCGACGGCCAGATCGGCGGTGGGCTCGGGCTGCAGGTTACCGAGGCCGAGCGGAAGAACCAGCAGCCCGCCGCGCAGGCCGAACGCGCGGACCGGGGACGCCTCGACCAGCACCTGCTGGAGCGCGACCGTCCCCTCCTCGGCCTGGACCGCCGCGACGAGCCGCAACCAATCCGTGGGCCGGTGATCGACCGACAGCGCGGCCAGGGGGAGCTTGGCGGTGGCGTTACCGGACTGGTCGATGAACAGCTGGACGCTTCCGTAGGCGCCCACCTTGGTGCGGCGGCAGAAGTCCTCCAGCGCCGCCGAGGACGAGGTCGAGGCGCCCGAGCCGACGAGGGGCGGCCCGGAGCGTGGGGCCGCCGAGCCGGCCGCGGGCCAAGGCACGGGGCCGCTCCCAGCCGGAGCCTCCGCGGGAGCTGCAGCCGGCGCCGGCGCTGGCGCTGGCGGAGGCGCTGGCGATCTCGCAGCCGGCGCCTCCGGGGCGGCTGGAGCCGGGGCTGCGGGCACCTTCGGCGCGGGCGCTGGCGTGGGCGCAGGCGCTGGCGCGGGCGACGGCGCTGGCGCGGGTGACGGCGCTGGCGCGGGTGGCGGCGCTGGCGCGGGTGGCGGCGCTGGAATCGGCTCGTCGAGCTCCGAGGGCGGCGGCTTTCGAGCCGCTGCCGGGCGAGATGGCGCTGCGGCCGGCGGTGACGGGGCCGGCGGCGGCGCGACCGACGCGGGCGGGTCGGGCAGGTCGGCGACGGCTCCCCAGGCCCCTCCGCCGCCGGCGATCAGACCTGTCGCGATCGTCGCGCAGGCGCCGAGCGCCCAGCGGGCCCGGAGGCCAACGCCATACGTGGGGTCTCGCCGGATCTCGGGCAAGCTGCGCTCCAGGCGCTTCAGAATACCCCGCGACATCTCCGGCGGCGAAAATCGGACGGTCGGGGACGCGGCTGGAGTGTCGCTCAGACCCGCCCGCGGCGCGCCGCCGAGGCGCGGGACCGCGAACGGACTTGGGCCTCGCCCTCCAGACCCTTCAAGGGGACGGGCTGGTCGCCGGCGGAGAAGCGTCCGGCAGCCATGCCTGGGCAGGCGCCGCCCGGGACTCCCCGTGCGCGCTCGCACAGACCGAACAGCTCGTGGCGGTGGCGGAGCACGTTGAAGCCCAGGCGCCGCGCGGCCGAATCCTGCAGCTGCTCGATCTCGTCGCTCTCGAACTCGATGATGAACCCGCAGGAATCGCAGATGAGGTGGTCGTGGTGCGCTCGCCCTTCGGCCACCTCGTACAGGGTCTGGCCGGGCCCGAAGTGACGGGCCGCCGCGATCCCCGCCTCTTCCAGGAGCTTCACCGTCCGGTACACGGTCGCCAGGCCGACCCGCGGGTGCTTGCGCCGCGCCGAGGAGAGCAGATCCTCGAGCGCGACGTGACCGGATGATCGCAAGAACGCGTCGACGATCGCCTCGCGCTGCTGCGTGGTCTTGAGCCCCTTGCGCTCGAGATACGTCCGCCAGTGCTCTTTCGGGCTCGTTGGAACGACCCCGACCGCCGTCGCGCGCTTGCTCACGCCTGCTGTCGCCATTTGATCGAACACCCCATCGACGCTCGCTAGGATACAACGGGAAGCGAGCACGCCGCGCTGGAACCGTCCTCGCCTTCCATGTACAACTAGCTCGCCATGGCGACCGAGGCCAACAACGATCCGGAGCCACTGGCCGAGACGGCGCGGTTCGAGGAGATCCTCGTCCGGCTTCGCGGCCTCGTCGAGCGCCTCGAAAGTGGAAATCTCCCGCTCGAGGAGAGCTTGCGCGCCTTCGAGCAGGGGATGGAGCTGTGCCGCCGCGGGACGGCCATCCTGGACGGCGCCGAGAAGAAGGTCGAGCTGCTGCTGGGAAACGCCGGCGCCCCTCGCCTCACCCCGTTCGACCAGACCTGAGGGCCAAATCCTGATGCCAGAGATCCCGGAATCCTCCGTGGCGTGGGTGGAGACGCAGAGGACCGCGCTGGACCGCCTGATGGCGGAGCGCATGGCCGAGCCTCCCGACGGCGATCCGGGCCGGCTGGTCGAGGCGATGCGCTACTCGTTGCTGGCGCCCGGCAAGCGCATCCGCCCGCTGCTGGCGCTGGCGGCCGCCGAGACGGCCGGCGGCATCGACGACGACGTCCGACTGGCCGCCGCGTCGATCGAGCTGGTGCACTGCTACTCGCTGATCCACGACGATCTGCCGGCCATGGACGACGACGACTTCAGGCGCGGCCGCCCCAGCAACCACAAGGCGTTCGGCGAGGCGACGGCGATCCTGGCCGGCGACGGGTTGCTGACCCTGGCCTTCGAGTGGATCGCCGAGGCGGGCGAGCGGGCCAAGGCCCCCGGCCGCTACCTGCAGGCCGCGCGGGCGCTGGCCCGGGGCGCGGGGGTGCGGGGCATGGTCCGCGGGCAGTCCCGGGACCTGGGCGAGACGCCTCCCGAGACGCTGGAGGCGCTGGAGACCCTGCACGCCGAGAAGACGGCCGCCCTGTTCCGGGCCGCGCTCGAGGTGGGCGCCCTGGCGGCCGGCGCCCCGCCGGACGCCGTCACGGCTCTGGCGCGCTTTGGCACGGCCTACGGCATCGCCTTCCAGCACGCCGACGACCGGGATGACGCCGAGCATTCCCAGCACGCCGGCGCCGCCCGCCAGCGCCTCGAGACCCTGGTCGGGGAGGCCTGCGTCACGGTTGGGGGGTTGGGGGCCGCCGGTGCCCGCCTGGCAGGATTCGCGCGCGCCTTGCTTCACTGAGCGCGACGGCTTGTGATAACATGGGAGCCGCCGGTATGGGGGCCGACGAACGCACCACGATCTTCGAGCCGCAAGCCGCGGCGCCCGGCGGCGTCAAGCGCGATCGGGCCTACCTGGTGGTGCTGGCCGGGGCCAGCGTGGGTGAGATGTACAAGATCGAGACCGAGAAGACCGTCATCGGTCGCGGTCAGAAGGCCCACATCCGGCTGCTGGACGACGGCATCTCGCGCGAGCACGCGCAGATCGTGGTCGAGGGACACCGGGTGTTCCTGCATGACCTCGGCTCGACGAACGGGACCTTCTGCAACGGGATCAAGGTCGATCCGCGGAAAGAGCTGGCCGACGGCGACAAGATCCTGGTCGGCTCGACGACCATCCTGAAGTTCACGTACCACGACAACCTGGACGAGATCTTCCAGAAGCAGATGTACGAGTCGGCCCTGCGGGACGGGCTGACCAAGGCCTTCAACAAGAAGTACTTCACCGACCGGCTCGAGAGCGAGCTGACGTTCGCCATCCGTCACTCGTCGTCGCTGGCGCTGGTCATGTTCGACATCGACCACTTCAAGAAGGTGAACGACACCTACGGGCACCAGGCCGGCGATCACGTGCTGAGCGAGATCTCGACGCTGCTCACGACCACGCTGCGGGCCGAGGACGTCTTTGCCCGCTACGGCGGCGAGGAGTTCGCGGTCATCTGTCGCGGCATCGACGTCTCGCAGGCGCAGGTGGTGGCCGAGCGCATGCGGAAGGCGGTCGAGAAGCAGCGGTTCGTGCACGAGGGGACCACCATCCCGATCACGATCAGCATCGGCGTCGCCGGTGTTCCCGACCCGCAGGTCGAGGACGCGACCGACCTGGTCGCGCACGCCGACAAGGCGCTGTACCAGTCGAAGCACGGCGGCCGCAACCGCGTCACCGTGCACCAGGGCGGCTGAGCCGGGGCGGGTTGGCGCCCGCCCCCCAGTGACAGACGAGCTCTGCGCGGCGCAAATGGAGCAGCTCGTGCGCTGGTTTTTTTGCCGAGGCCGGGTTGGGTTCGTACTCTGACGGGGTGTGGAGAGCTGCGATCGTCGCCGGCGCCCTGACGGCGCTGGCGGGTTCGGGCGCTCACGCCTCGCCGGGCGACGACGACGGCGAGAGCGCGCCCCCGCCCGTCAAAGAACCAGTCCGGACCGCCACCAAGGCGGTGCCGTTCGACCGGACGTGGCTCGAGCCGTTCTTTCAGCGCGGCCCCGCCAAGCAGGCCATCGAGAAGCTTCGCGCCGAGGACTGGGACGGCGCCCAGGCAGGGTTCGCGCGCGCCATCAAGTCGCTGCGCGGCGATGAGAAGCTGGCCGCGACCTACCTGTTGGCGACGGCCCGCGCGAACCAGGGGGACTGGGTCGGGGCCGGCAAGTTATTTGAAGACCTTGCCACCAGCTATCCCAAGCTGGCGCCGTACCACGCCTACAACGCCGCCCGCTGCCGGCTGCGGCAGGGGGACTGGGCGGGCGCCCTCGACTGGGCCGCCAAGGTCCCGGCCGGCACGGTCCCCGAGGCCGAGGCGACGCTGGTCCGGATCGACGCGCTCAGGTCGCTCACGCGCTGGAGCGACGCGCTGGCCGGGCTGACCGACTACCTGGCGCGGTTCCCGAACGGCCCGCGCCGCGCGGAGGCGCTGTTCAAGAAGGCCGAGGCGATGGAGAAGATCACGCCCCCCTCCCCGTCTGCGGACGTGGTCGCGATCTACCGGCGGGTCTGGTCCGAGGCGCCGCTCGAGGCCTGGGGCGATCGGGCCGGCGACCGCCTCTCACAGATCGCGGCCACCCTGCCCGCCCCCGAGGCCGCGGTCGTGCGCGGGCGGACGGCGGCCGAGATGGTCACCCGGGGCATGGTGTTCTTCGACCGCAACCGGAATCAGGAATCCGAGACGACCTTCGCCGCGGCGCTCGGCGCCGCCCAGCTGACCCCCGACCTGGAATGCAAGGCGCGGTTCTACCGCGCGCAGTCGGTCTGGAAGGCCCGCCAGCGTCCCCGGGCCGCGCCGCTGTTCGACGAGGCGGACGGGGCCTGCGCGCGCGCCGGCAACCGGGACCTGCACGCCAAGGCGCTGTACCAGGGGGCGCGCGCCTGGGCCTCGGCCGGGAACCGGGATGCCGCGCTGGCGCGCTACCAGCGCGTCGAGACCGAGCACGCCGATCACAGCTACGCCGACGACGCCCGCATCCGGATGGCCGAGCTCATGACGGACGCCGGCGACGACGCGGGAGCCGCCAAGGTGCTGGCCGAGGTGCCGGCCCGCTACCCCAGCGGCGACCTGCTGAACGAGGCTCTGTGGCGGCTGGCGTTCGGCGCCTGGCGTGCGGGTCACCTGGACGAGGCGCTGCACTGGCTGGACGAGAACCTGCGCCTGGTCCCCCACGAGGAGATCTGGTACGCCGAGGGGCGCGTCCAGTACTGGAAGGGGCGCGTCTTCGACAAGCAGGGGAAGGCCAAGGAGGCGCGCGCGTGGTACGAGCGCGCCGTGAAGGAGTACCCGCTGTCCGTCTACGCGCTGCTGTCGTTCTCGCGGCTGCGCGCCTCCGACCGCCACGCGACCGACGCGCTGATCGCGTCGCTGCGCAAGGGGCTGAAGGAGATCCCCGCCTGGTCCTTCCCGCCGCGGGCCCTCTACAGCGAGCCCGGGTTCCTGCGCGCCGTCGAGCTGGCCCGCATGGGCCAGGGGGGTGACGCCCGTCGCGAGCTGGCCAAGCTGGGCCTGGCGACCTCGGCCGACAAGCACGCCTCGGCGGCCGCCAGCGCGGCGGCCGTCGCGGAGGGTGAGGACGTCATCTGGATCACCGCGACGCTGCTGGACCGGGGCGGCGTCTGGAGCGCGTCGCACTCCCTGCCCCGCTACGGCGTGACCAACTACCGCCTGGAGTACCCGAAGGGGCTGAACGCCGCCAAGTGGAAGCTCGCCTACCCGCGGGCGTTCGCGTCGCTGGTGACCAAGAACGCCAAGGCCAACGGCCAGCCCGAGGCGCTGCAGCTCGCCATCATGCGCGAGGAGAGCGCCTTCTCGCCGCGGACCGAATCGTTCGCCAACGCCATCGGCCTCACGCAGATGCTGGTCAAGACGGCGCGGCGCTTCTCCGACGGACCGGTCACCCGCGACACGCTGCTGGACCCGGCCAAGAACCTCGAGCTGGGGGCGCGCTTCCTGGGCTTCCTCTACAAGCGCTTCTCGGGCGCGGCGCCGCTCGCCATCTCCGGCTACAACGCCGGCGAGGCGGCGGTCGACCGCTGGCTGGGCGAGCGCGGCGACCTGGACATGGACGAGTTCATGGAGACGATCCCGTACGATGAGACGCGCAACTACACCAAGCGCGTGCTCGCGTCGTACTTCGCGTACTCCTGGCTCTACAGCGACAAGCCGGTCCCGACGGTGCCGTTGAGGGCGCGACAGCCGCCGCCCAAGCCGGAGCACAACAAGCGAGACGCGCGCGCCGAGGGGCGGGCGTCGCACAAGGGCTGAGGCGGCCGGGGAGGCAGACCTCTCCCGCCGAGCCTCCGGCTCGGCGGCCTCTCCGCCAGCGGAGAGGCGCAGAGAAGATCTTGCCTCTCCCGCTTGCGGGAGAGGCCGGCGCGTAGCGCCGGGAGAGGGCGACCTACTACTTCTTCTTCTTCCGCCGGAACAGGCCGCCGCGCTCGGGATTCACGCGCTGGCCGCCGGCGGCCGCGTAGGCGCGCAGGTGTTGCTGCTCGTCGGCGCTCATCGAGGTGGGCACCACCAGCTTGATGTGCCCCACGACGTCGCCCTTGCCGCGGGCGCCCAGGCGCGGCAGCCCCTTGCCCGACAGGACCAGCGTGTCACCCGGCTGCGTGCCGGCCGCCAGCTCGGCCTCGACGTCGCCGTCCAGCGTGGGGATCGACACCCGGTCGCCCAAGGCGAGCTGCGGGAAGCTGACCGTCACCTCCGTGTGCAGGTCGGCGCCGTCGCGCTCGAAGCGCTCGTCCGGCTCGACGTGGAGCACCACGTAGAGGTTGCCCGGCTGGCCACCGCGCGGGGCGGCCTCGCCGCGGCCGAGCATGCGCAGGGTCGAGCCATCCTCGACGCCGGGCGGGATGGCGACCTGCAGGGCCTCCTGCTGCTCCTCGACGCCGGCGCCGCCGCAAGTCGAGCAGGGGTTGCGCACGATCCGCCCCTCGCCCCGGCAGACCGGGCAGGTCGACGAGATCATCAGGAACCCCTGCGAGTGCATCACCTGCCCGCGCCCCCCGCAGTGCTGGCAGGGCTCGGGCCGGCTGCCGGCGGCGGCGCCGCTGCCGCCGCAGGTCGAGCACGACACGTTGCGGACGACCTTGATCTCCTTGGTGACGCCCGTCGACGCCTCTTTCAGCGTCACGGAGACGCGCGTCTGCACGTCGTCGCCGCGTCCCGGCCCCCGCCGGCCGCCGCCGCCACCCCCGAAGATGTCGCCGAAGATGTCGGAGAAGGCCGAGAAGATGTCGCCGACGTCGCGGAATCCGCCCCCGAAACCCGACGCGGGGCCGGCGTGCCCGAACCGGTCGTAGTGGGCGCGCTTGTTGGGGTCAGACAGCACCTGGTAAGCCTCGGACGCTTCCTTGAACCTCGCCTCGGCCTCGGCGTTGCCGGGGTTCCGGTCGGGGTGCAGCTCCATGGCGAGCTTCCGGTAGGCGCGCTTCAGCTCGACGCCATCCGCGCTGCGCGTAACCTCGAGCACCTCGTAGTAATCCCGCTTTTCGGACACGGCTTGCTGAGTTCCTTTCCTGATGTTGTAGGAGACGCCCACCAAGGGTGTCAATTCAAGGCCGCCGGAGTATGTTCGCGGCATGAAACATAGCCCGGGTTTTCTCGCGCTGGTCGCGGATGCGAAGACCCGCGTCAAGGAGTGCACCATCGCGGACGTCAAGGCGCGGCTGGACCGGGGCGAGCGCTTCCATTTCGTCGACGTCCGCGAGGACAGCGAGTTCGCGGTCGACCGCGCCCAGGGGGCCCGCCACATCGGACGCGGCGTGCTGGAACGGGACGTCGAGACGCTGATCCCCGAGAAGGACGCGGCGATCGTCCTCTACTGCGGGGGCGGGTTCCGATCGGCGCTGGCCGCCGACAACCTGCAGAAGATGGGGTACACGGACGTCATCTCCATGGACGGCGGCATGCGCGAATGGCGAGAAGCGGGCTACCCGGTTGAGAAGTAGCGCCGCCGCGACCAGATCGCCGCGGCTGGCGCCGCTGGACGTCATCCGGCAGGCGATCGTCGACTGCCAGGACTGCCGGCGCCTGCGGACCTATTGCGCCGGCATCGCGCGCGACAAGAAGGCGGCGCACCGGAACGAGACCTACTGGGGGCGGCCGGTGCCGGGGTTCGGCGATCCCGCCGCCCGCCTGCTGCTGGTCGGGCTGGCCCCGGCCGCGCACGGCGCCAACCGGACCGGACGGGTGTTCACCGGCGACGGCTCTGGCGACTTCCTGATGTCGGCGCTGCACGCCGCCGGCTTCGCGAACATCACGACCTCGCGCCACGCGGACGACGGCCTGGCGCTGCGCGACGCGTACATCCTGGCAGCCGTGCGCTGCGCGCCCCCCGACAACAAGCCGACCCCCGACGAGATCGCGCGCTGCCGGCGCCACATGGTGGCCGAGATCGGGGCGCTGCCGCGGCTGCGCGTCGTGGTGGCGCTGGGCAAGATCGGCCACGACGCCTACCTGGCCTACGCGGCCGAAGCGCTGGGGGCGCGGGCGCGGCCGCGCCCCAGCTTCGGACACGGCAGCGAGACCCGCCTGGGCGCGGGGCTGCCGGTCTTGCTGGGCTGCTACCACCCGAGCCGGCAGAACACGAACACCGGAAAGCTGACGCCGCCGATGATGGTGCAGGTCTTCCGGCGGGCGCGCGCGATCATCGAGAGCCATTCGGAGACCGACCATGTCTGAGCACGATCACCTCCCCGACGACCCTGGTATCTGGAAGGTCCTGTCCCGCGAATACCTGGCGCGCGAGCTCTGGTACACGGTCCGCGTCGACCGGGTCCAGCTCCCCAACGGCCACGTCATCCCCAAGTACTGGATCAACGAGTACCCGCCCTGGGTCAACGTGGTGGCGCTGACCGACCGGGACGAGGTCGTCCTGATCCGGCAGTACCGGCACGGAATCGAGAAGGTCTCCTACGAGATCCCGGCCGGGACCACCGACCCGACGGACAAGTCGCTCGAGGAGGGGGCCCGGCGCGAGCTGCTCGAGGAGACCGGCTATGGCGGGGGCCGCTGGTCGCTGCTCACCACCCTGTCCGCCAACCCGGCCCTCACCAACAACCTGACCACGACCTTCCTGGCCGAGGGGGTGACGCGGGTCGCCGCGGCCGCCCCCGAGTCGAACGAGGACATCCGCGTTCACCTGACGCCGCTGGGCCAGGTCCAGCGGCTGATCGAGACCGGGGGTTTCCTGCAGGCGCTGCACGTGGCGCCCCTGCTGTTGGTGCTGCTGCGCCGAGCTCAGGCCGCCACCTGACATGCCGATGCCCGACGAGATCGTCGGCCTGCTGCGGTCGACGATCACCCTGAAGTGGCCGGACGGCCACGAGACCCGGTACCGCGCGCGCGACCTGCGCCTGGCCTGCCGCTGCGCCGCATGCGTCGAAGAGACCTCCGGGCAACCGCTGCTGGACCCCTCCAAGGTACCGGACAACGTGCGCGCGCGGTCGATCCAGCTGATGGGCCAGTACGCCATCGCCATCGAGTGGAGCGACGGCCACACGACCGGCATCTACAACTTCCGCGACCTCAGGGCCAACTGTCCGTGCGATTCTTGCCGCGCCGGACGTTAATCTCGCCATGAAGCTGGTCAACGCGACGCCCCACCAGGCGGCCCTGCTCCGGACGGACGTCGGGGCCGGGGACGTGCTGGGGGTCGCCATCGTCAAGTCGACCTTCGATTTCGACGACCGAGGCGCAACCGCCCCTGCCGCCGAGCCGATGCCTCTGGTGAAGCAGTTCCTGGAGACCCCGTTCGGGTTCTTCCACGACGAGCACTTCTTCAAGAAACAAGGCGTCGACCTGTGCGTTCTAGGGCATGTGAGGCGCAGCAAGCCGGTCTACGAGGCGCGGGTCCGGATGACCTGGGGGCCCCGCCGCTGGGAGCTGCTGGTCCTGGGCGACCGCCGCTGGCAGCGGAACCACGGGACGCAGCAGCTCGTACCCTCGCGCCCCGCCGCTTTCACCGAGATCCCGCTCGGGTACTCGCACGCTTTCGGCGGCGAGGTGAAGGTCGGCGAGCTCGCGTATGCCTACCCCGGCAACCCCAAGGGGCGCGGCTTCTACCGGACCCTCCAGGAAGCCGAGAACCAGCCCGTCCACAACATCGACGACCCGCGGCAAGCGCCGGCCACCTGGCGCCCGGCCGAGCTGCGCCCGGCCGGCTGGGGACCCTATGCGAATTTCTGGGCGTTGCGGGGAGCCGCCGCGATCGTGCAGGACCCGAAGACCCACCAGATCGTCAACGTGCAGCCTTCGCTCTTCAACCACGCGCACCCCGACCTGATCCTCGACCGTGTCGAGGCCGGCCAGGAGATCACGATCGAGGGGATGCAGGAAGGAACCATCCGGCTCGCCGTCCCGGCGCCTCCGACCCGCCTCGACCTGAGCGTGGGCGCCGAGAGCCGCGAGCTGGAGGCCCCGATCGACGGAATCTTCCTGTGGACCGACAGCCGCAAGCTGGTGGTCACGCAGCGCGCGCGGTTCCGTTATCCGATCCGCGCCCACGAGCTGCGAACGGTTCACGTCCAGGCCACCCCACACTGAGGACACGCCGATGGCAGGAATGCTCGTCTTGACCACCATGCAGCCGATCGTCGGCGTCGACGTCCACAACAGCCTGCCGCCCATCCCCGTGGCGCCCATCCCGCACGCGGTGGTCTGGGCCACGGGGCTCAGCCTGGGAATGGGTTTCCCCAAGGCCCTGAACGCGTCCCAGGCCATCTCCCCGCAGAACCCCGACCCAACGGTCGCCCAGAAGCCGGTGGCGGTCGGGATCGGACACGCTTGTGGACGCGGTCACGACGCCGGCAGCCACCTGGGCCACATCGCCGCGAACACCCTGCTTCCCATCATCTTTCTGGGCTCCGCCAGCAAGTCGGAGTTCGGTTCCGGCACGGTGCTGGTCGCCGGCAAGCACATGTGCGTGAACATGCTGCTGTTCCTGAACATCAACCTCGACTGCTGGGACCCGGTTCCGGTGCCGAGCGGGTTCACGTTTGCCACCGGCAGCGCGATGGTGTTCGCGAACTTCACCTGGAAGGATTTCTTCGATGGCCTGGTCCACATGATCGTGGACGTGATCATCGTCGCCATCCTCAATTACGTGGTCGCGGTAGGCGGGAAGGTGCTCGGCAAGCTCCTCGCGGGTGAGGGAGCGAAGGCGATCCTCAGTGTCTTTGGCTCGGAGTTCACAAAGGTGGGCGAACAGCTGGCGGATATCTTCGGGCGAAAGGTCGGGGGCAAGCTCGTCATGGACTGGAGCAACCTGACGGCCCGGGGATTCGCAAAACAGGCAGAAGCAGCCTGGGCCAACCTGATGTGGGGCGAGATGAGGGGCAAGTACATCTATCCCGCGCTCGGTGACGCCGCGAAGACGGCGGTCCCAAGCTGGTTGCTCGGAAGCCCGACGGGCGCATCGGCCTCACCGTACTACGGCAACGATCCCAGCCAGCAGAAGGCCTCGCCTGGGTTGAGCCCCGGCTCGAGAGCGTCGTCCGCAGCGGACGACACCATCGACAAGCTGTTCTATTAGACAAGATGAGTCAGGCAGTCTCACGCGTCTCGGCCGTCACCATCCAGCAGCGCAAGGAGGGCGGATGGCTGCTGGGAATCGTCGGCAAGCGCTCGTACGAAGTCACGCGCGGGCGCTGCTACGTGGCCGCAAACCAGACGAGCCTGGTCGAAGAACCGGACGTCGATGACACGGGGCGGTTGCACCACGACTCGGACCTCATCATCAGCCGTCTGGCGGCGGACGTCATCCTCGAGGGAACGGCCCGCGCGCCCCGACGGACAAATGCCTTCACCGTCACGCTGCGAATCGGGGATTTCGTTCGGGAGTTTTCGGTCGTTGGCGAACGGCGGCTCGAAGCGCGGGCGGACGGCCGACTGGCATTTTCACAAGCCGAGCAGGTCGACGAGGTGCCCCTCACCTGGGACGAAGCGTACGGAGGCGTCGACCGCGCCGCGATCAAGGACATCGGCGATCCGTTCATGAAGATCGCCAAGGAAATGGGCTCGCCGCTGGTCGAGACACAGTCTCTCTACGCCTATCCCCGCAACCCGTTCGGCAAGGGCTATTTGATCGAGGCGTCGCCGGCAGCCATCGACGCGTGCCGCCTGCCGCGTCTGGAGTACGGTTGGAGTCGGGTCACCCCCGAGAACGTCGTGCGAACGCACTTCGTGACCTGGCCGCTGGCGCCGATTCCAGCCGGTCTGTCCTGGCTGGGGTACACGGCCTTCCCG
>Ga0335083_10001699_pt1 | contig 30061 bp, 27 predicted proteins | sample Lox_Sample_42_FD_206716 | JGI IMG/M metagenome (GOLD analysis project Ga0335083, IMG submission 206716) | Soil microbial communities from Loxahatchee National Wildlife Refuge, Florida, United States - Lox_Sample_4.2 | ecosystem: Environmental > Terrestrial > Soil > Wetlands | place: USA...
AGAGCCTCGACTCGCTTGCGAAGTTGTTGCAGTCCGGCCTCGCTCGAAGCCGGACCAATGTATTCGGAGCCGGGGATGTGTGCCTGCGAGAACAGCACGTGAGAGCCTACCTGAATCATGAGCGGTTTTTCTTTGCCGGGCGTCTGGAGCAAATTCGCTAAGTCTTCGGGATTGATGAGGCGGCTGCTGGAGATGGAAGATGCCTGGCCGGCGGCCAAGGTCACTGACATGACTGCGATCGCCAGAAAACTGACGACAAGGCTTGTTTTGCGGATTGCAATTCTCATAAAAGTCCTAAGGACAGTCTCAATGCAAAATTATTGCGCTCGGAGTACCGGCCAGAATACACCGGGGCCTGGCGAATTGCAGTGCTAGGCTCGGGCCAACTCCCGAAGGCGCCCGGCCGCACTCTCAGCAGTGATGTCGCGTTGCGGCGTGCCGAGCATTTCGAAGCCGACCATATGCTTCCGAATCGTCGCTGACCGCAACAGGGGCGGATAGAAATGAGCGTGGAAATGGCATTCCGGATGTTCCGCTCGATCCGTGGGGGATTGGTGGAATCCCATCGAATATGGGAATGGAACTCCGAAAACTTTGTCGTAGGTGGAAGTGACGCGATGAAGGATGTGGCTTAGAGAATTTACTTCCCCGGGGGCGAGTTCGTTCATGCTTCCGAAATGGCGGCGGCTGCAGATCAGTATCTCGAAAGGCCAAACGGCCCAGAAGGGCACGAGCCCAATGAATGCGTCATTCTCACAAACCACTCGCACCTGCTCGCGTTCTTCGAGCGCGACATAATCGCAGAGGAGGCAGCTAAGACGCGATTTCCCATAGGCGCGTTGAGCTGCGAGTTCTTTGGATGGCGCCTCTGGAATGGATGCTGTGGCCCATATCTGGCAGTGCGGATGCGGATTGCTGGCGCCCATCATCGCGCCGCGATTTTCGAAGATCTGTACGTAGTTAATAGTGTCCCGTGCTCCCAACTCGCGAAATTGTTCCGTCCAGGTACGGACGACGAACTCGATCTCGTCTACGGGCATGGTTGCCAGCGTCAGATCGTGCCGCGGAGAGAAGCAAATCACTCGGCAAATCCCAGGCTCAGCTTCAGCAACCAACAGACCCATTCCGTCAACGTCGAGGCGAGCGGGAGCGGTCTGCGGCTTCAGTGCCGCGAAGTCATTTTCAAAAACAAACGTGTTCGGATACGCGGGATTTTGAAGCCCCCCGGCGCGAGAGTTGCCGGGACAGAGGTAACAAGTTGGGTCATAGGCGGGCTCTTTTCTGCTTGAAAGCGGTGTGACTTCTCCTTGCCAGGGGCGGGTTGCGCGATGGGGCGAGACCAGCACCCATTCGTTGGTGAGGGCATTCAGTCGTCGATGAGGATCTTCGCTGAGATTCAAGTTTGGCCTGGGCAGCATTCTACGACGAACTGAGGCCGTTGGGAGCAGGCCAATCGAACACCTACACAAACATTAGCTTATGGCTTTAGCGAGTTGCCCATCATCAGAGCGAATAACAGCGGAAGGTAGATTACGGTGGCCTGCAGCACGTGACGGGCGCGCATCTTTGAGGGTGCGCTGGAGAGTGGCTGGTTCAGGAACGCCAGGCGGATTCCGAAATAGAGCAGCGCAAACCCAAGTACCACCGCGCCCACCAGATAGATACGGCCCGCCATCCCCATAAAACTGGGCAGAAGGCTGATCGGAATCAAGGCCACCGAATAGACCAGGATGCGGCGAGCGGTTGAGCGGCCATCTTCCTCAACGACCGGTAGCATCTTGACTCCGCCCTTCGCATAGTCGTCACGATAGAGCCAAGCGATCGAGAAGAAGTGCGGAAATTGCCAGATGAAGAGGATGCCGAACAGCACCAGAGTGCCCCATTCCAACTGGCCTCGAACTGCGGTCCAGCCTAGAACTCCAGGCATGGCCCCAGGAAAAGCGCCAACGAAGGTGCAGATGGGCGAGATCCGCTTGAGCGGCGTGTAGGCGGCGAGATAGACCACTGAGGTCAGGAAGGTCAGCAGTCCGGTCAGAGGATTGGTGAAGATGGCCAAGTAAATCGATCCACCCACTGCCGCAAGAACGCCGACTGCAGTCGCATGAAACAAAGTCATACGCCCGGCGGGAAGAGGACGTAGCGCTGTGCGCCGCATATAGGCATCGACATCGTGCTCCATCACTTCGTTCAATGCCGCCGTGCCGCTGGAAACGAGCCCAATTCCGAGTAAGGAATGGAATAGCCCCCAGCTAATCCATGAAACGCCGGCTTGGTGTGCGCCAAAGAAATAACCGCACCATGCGGTCATGACGATCAGGCTCGTCACCCGAAGCTTCGTCAGCTCGGCGTAGTCGCGGAGAAGGGAAGTTGCCCTGGTTCGGAAAGCAGAGAGAGGCAGTGTCATCGAGCTCATTGTTTGGCCGTGTACAGCGTTTGGAAAACCGTTCCTGGTTGATACAGAAAACTACGTGACGGACCCCACGCCCGCTACGTGCTCAAGGATTGCATAGGTACTCTGATCGATTTCGAAAGTCAAGTTAAAACAGAATCCGACTCAAGGTTCAGGCTAACACAACGATCCCACGCTGGTCTGCACACTTTGTTACCGGCTTCCCGCAGCTGCCGCGGAATCAAATGTTTCCGGGGGATCAAAGAAACACTTGTGCCACAGAGCCGAATCCGACAACGTGCCAGCCTTCCATTGTTGCAACGTCGGCATGGTGGCGGCAATCATGCCGCCGTCCGCGGAGTCGAAGATCACCACGATACCCGCCAGATCCTGCGGTTTTTGCGCAATTTCCTTGTAACTCTTTTCGAGGAGAAATTTCGCGTATTCGAGCCGTTCCGTGGCGCCCGCACTCTTGGCGTTCTCGTCAATCTTCTGCACGGAAATAATCTTTACGTTCTTGTTCTTCAGGGGTTCCCAATCTCCGGGGAACGTCGATGCTTCTTCGCGGATGACATGGAACAAATCTCCGGCGGAAGGCATCGCAACCGACGCAGTCGCAGCGGTGTCGGCGATGCCGTCGGGCATCTCCACGCTGTTACGCCAGATCCAGCCTCGTGATAGGCCGGAAATGCGTACATGCACCCAGTCAGCGTTGAAGTCCAGCAACTCAAATTCGTCGTGCATGCTGGCCAGGAATTGCGGCTTCGCAGTCAAGCTGGGAGAAGCGACCACCGGAGTGCCGGATTTCTTGACCGCGACCAGGTTCTTGGGATGGGCGGTGTTCTTGAGGATCTCTTCCAGGCTCTCGGCTTCGGTCTGCAGTGCACTGTTCGACTTGTCGGCCAGTGCGTCCGAAGGCCGCGTGTTGGTGCGCACCTGATCTGCCAAGCCTTGGCTCACGGACGCAGAGAACGTTCGATCGGGTTCCGGGAACTTGCGAGCAGGAGCGGAAATTGCGGGCTCCGTAGTCGCAGGGGGTTCGAGGGCCGGTTTCGGAGTCGCGATCACCGGGCCCCGGCTGCCACTCTCCGCCGGCACTTTGGCGAGTTGCTCGGTCAGTTCATCCAGCACGTCGCCTTCGAGGCGGCCGTTCGAAGTCAATAGCTGGTATCCCGAGTGCGCACTCGCCGGGTCGGCATACCAAGCTGTGATTTTAGTGGTGATCCGCACGATCGATCCGCCAGAGGGATTCGAAGTCACTTGGACCGTCGACTGGTAGTAGCCGCGCTGGTAGCTATCGAGCGGATGCTCTCCTGACTTGGCGAATCCGTCCAGCACCGGAAGGCGCCCTGCCAGACTGGGCTGGATTGCAGTCAGGGCCTTCTCAACAGTGGGTTTGGACTGCGGAAAAGCACGCTCGTAGGGACTGACTTGTGCGGGCGCCACTATGCCTGCGAAAAGGGCAAGAATTGCCCCTAGCACCACCCGGAACGTAGTCCGGCTCTTCGATCCCACGACGGCTCTCATGGTACAAACTCCAGTTCGTCGCGCAGAATCCACCCGTGTTGGCCTTCATGAGTCTCCACTCCAAGCCAGTACGTTGTCGAGATCACAATCAGAACCTCGGTTCCCGTGGGTAGGGATTGCAAGGTTGTTGCGGTGTGAAACGGGGCGGATTTGAGCGGGGCACCCGGCGCTTTCACCAGCCGTTGGACCTGTCGCCGAAGTTCTTGAACGCGTTGCTCCGGGGTTTGTGGGGAGGACGTCGTGCGCGGGGATGATGGTGCAGGGGATGATACCGCCGCTGTCGGTGCGGCCTCTGACGTAGCGGTGCTCGCCGGAACCGGCGGAGGGACGCTCACGGCTGCCTCGTTGCTTGCGGCCGGCATTGCGCTCCTCGATATCTGCTCCTGCTTCTCCTTCTCGGCCTCGACAGTCTGGGCTTTCATGGACTCGATTGCGTCCAGGTGGTCGTGAATGTCTTTGTATTCAGCGCTTTCAACCGAACCGTTTGAGGCGTGCGTGATGTGGCGAAAATCCTCCTCAAAGCGCGCGTCAATGCGTAGGACCGTGTTCTTGTCTCCCTGGGGCTGTACGACATAGCGGACGACAAGCGTCCCCACGTCACCGCCATCTTTGAAATTTCGAGGGTCGATCGCTTTAAGACGCTGCTTGTAAAATACCTTTCCACCCTCCGTCCACTCCGGAAAGACGTGGCTTGAGGTCACCGGGTTTGCGTCGGTGATGTATTGGTCCTTGTTGTACTCCTTGGTTCCCCGAATGATCCCGTTCTGAATCAGGTCCTGCACGACCTGCGCGACCTCGCTCTCGGGGAACGGAAGGTTGACAATAAGTCCCATCCCGTATTCGGTAGCATCCTTTTCCTTGGCTGGTGCCGCCAATGCAGCGACCGAAATGATCAGGATGGCAGCGGTTCTGCCTAGAAAGAGTCCTGCTGAGTGCCCACCCTTGGCAAGAGTTACGAGTTTTTCGGGATGCGTTTGTTTGTTCGCCACACGAATGTCCCCTGTCGGCACAGATTCTCAGCAATGTGCGGACCTGTCAACCCCACCCTTGTCTTGATTCTTGTGGCCAAAGCCATGGAACGCCCGGCGTTACTTTGTAAAAAAAATGTAAAAAATATTTCTCGGACCACTTGAAATTGATCAGGGAGCCGTAGTAGGATGCGCCCCGGTACGGTGGTAGGACCTGTTCGAGCAAAACCGATTTAGGTCCTTCCACCCGAGAAGCCGCTTGCGAGAAGGGGTTCCGCCTGCAGCTTCTGATTTGAGCGAAAACCTCGCCTTTGCAGTGTGGGAATGCAGTTCAAAAATTTGCCTGAGGAGTTCGGCATGCGAATGGGGAAGCAGTCACGCCTTTGTGGGAAGGCGCCGTGGGCGAAGCATTTCCTGACCGCGGCTTTGGTTCTGGTCTTCCTAGTCCTGAGCGGCAGCCAAGAAGCGAATGCCATCCCGGCGTTCGCCCGCAAGTACGGCCTGCGTTGCTCGGCTTGCCACGAATCCTGGCCGATGTTGAATTATTTTGGCCAAAAGTTCAAAGACAACGGGTATCAACTCATGAACGATCGGGATGCCCCGATCTGGCAGAATCCGGGCTACTGGCCGATAACCTTTCGCATCATCCCAATCTGGCACCGGGTAAGCACCGGCAAAGTGGCGGTCGATCAGGGAACGGGTGTAACCCGGGTCACCACTAACGGCTTTGATATCAGCGGGTTGGACTTCCACACGGGCGGCACACTGGAGAAGAACTTCTCGTTCTACGTGCTGCCGTCATCCGATGAAAACGCATCCTTCCACTTCGAAACCGTGATGGCTCGGCTGGATAACCTTTTCGGCAGCCCGTGGTTCAACCTCAAACTGGGGAAGTTCGAACTCGATAACCTCTTGTCGGAAAAGCGGATCCTGACGCTGACCGGCAACGGAGGCATTTACCAGCTCTACCACTTCATTCCGGTTGGGGATGGCAACATCTTCGGTCAAATTGGCGATAACCAGCTTGGCTTGGAAGTGATGGGGCACTCGTACAACGACCGGACGCGATACTCCGCCTCGTTGCTCAGTTCGAACGACGGGACGCCAGGCTTGCCTTACGGCAGTGCCTATACCGGTTTCTTTACGTTCAGTCAGGCGTTCGACACCGGAAAGCTGGGGGTGGATCGCATCGGCGCCTATGCCATGGTCGGAGAGGCACCGACGTACTACCTAACGCAAGGCGGGACGCCGCTGGGCGGTTCTGGCATCAGCAACAAGTCGTTCAGCCGCGAAGGAGTCGTCGGGCAATTCTACTTCGGCCAGCACGTCGATCTGCAGGTCGTGACGCAGCACGGTTCGGATAGCGCTTGGTTCGGACAGGGCTACGGCGACCCCATCGACAATCCCGGCGCTCCTAATAACCTGAACGGCACTACCCTTCCAGTCGGGTCGCAGGCGCCGAGTTGGAATGGCGTAACGCTCGAAGGCCACTACGTCTACAGCCCGCAACTAATCTTCATCGGTCGGTATGAGTCGATCCGGATGTCGCAGCAGGCGAATGGACCGGCATCGGCCAGTCCCTCCGCTTCCAATCTGGGCAACATTTCAACCTATACGATCGCATTCCGCTACAACCCATTCATGACCAGCCGGGCAGGTTTCGCCTGGCACAACGAGTACAACTGGCTGCATCAGGACGGCACTGGGCCCATGCTCGGTTTAAACACGAGCAACGTGAATACCAGTGAAGTTCTGACTGGATTTGACTTCGACTTCTAACGAGAATGAATCCGCGGGCGACCCGGTCGCCCGCTTGGAATTCGTATGAGGATGCCAATGAATAACGTGAAGCGAGTGCATTTTTCCAGCGCGATTCTGAGTTTCGTTCTCGCGGTCGGATTCACCGCAGCCCAGGCGCAGGACGCGCCCGATGTGGGACCCCATCCGCCCCAACCCGTCAAACCGATGGAGAGTCATATTGGCAACATAACGGGCCATTCCGCGGACGCCAAGATGGATTACCGGAGGTATTGCGCCGGCTGTCACGGCGACCTTGGGGATGGCAACGGCGAGAATGCCGTTTGGCTTGATCCCAAGCCACGCAACTTTACCCTCGCGACCTTCAAGTGCCGTTCCACTCTCACCGGCACGCTGCCCACCGACGAAGATCTCTACAACACCATCGCGCGCGGGCTGACCAACTCCAACATGCCGATCTGGAACACGTTCACCAAGCAGCAACGTGCGGATTTGGTGGCGTATATCAAGACCTTTTCGCCGCGGTGGGAGAAGGAGAAGGCTGGTGAACCCATCAAGATTCCGGCCGAACCTCCAGTCACGATTGAAAGCATTTCGCACGGCAAGGCTTTGTTCACAAAGCTCGAATGCTGGAAGTGCCACGGGCCGCAGGGCAAAGGGGATGGCCCCTCTGCCGCGACTCTGACCGACAGCCAGGATCAACCGATCCGTCCCTACAATTTTGCGAGCGGCGGCGAAGATTCCCGCTTTAAGTGCGGATCGACGAACGCGGATATCTATAAGATTTTCATCACTGGCGTGGATGGAACTCCAATGCCGTCGTTCGCGGACGTGATCACGCCGAACGATGCGTGGGATCTGGTGCACTTCCTGCGCACACTGCAAGTGAAGCGTCCTAGCAAAGAGAACGATGTGTTGAAAGCGGCGGGCGGGACGATTCCCCCCTACGTCGAGAAGCCAGCCGCAGCCCCCGCGAGCCAGTCCGAAAACCGGCTCGCAGCGCCATCCAATCAGTCCGAGAATCGGGCTGCAGGTGGCGGAAACTAGAACCCGATTGTTCCCAGTCAGGAGGCAAGTGGAATGAATGCTCGACGGTTGTTAATAGCAATACTAGGTACGGTAGTTGCGCCTGCGCTGCTGTTCGGCGGCACGATCAGCGGGAAGGTGACCTATACCGGAACCCCGGTAAAGCAGAAGCCGATCGATATGTCGAAGGAGCCGACCTGCGCTAAGCAACACAATCCTCCGGTCACCACCGAGACGGTTGTGACCGGCCCCAACAACACTCTCGAGAACGTTGTGGTCTACATCTCAGCGGGCGGCGACGACGCCAACGCACCTGCCCAAGCCGTGACCTTCACGCAGAAGGGCTGCCAGTATTTGCCGCACGTCATCGCGCTGCATACCGGTCAGGAATTGCAGGTCATCAACGCGGACCAGACGTCGCACAACATTCACCCCCTGGCGAAGGTCAACCGTGAGTGGAACAAGTCGCAGCCGCCGGGTTCGCCGCCGATTAAGGAGAAGTTCGACTCCCCTGAATTTATCTCGGTGAAGTGCAATATCCACCCTTGGATGCACGGTTGGTTCGTGGTCTTGAAGACCAACCACTATTCCATCAGCGGGGATAACGGCGGTTTTTCGCTGCCCAATCTTCCGCCAGGAAAATACACCGTTACGGCGTGGCATGAAGACTATGGAACTCAAACACAGGACGTGACGATCACGGGCAACGAGACGAAGTCAATCGACTTCAGTTTCAAAGCGAAAGCCTACTAGGGATCACTCAACCTTCACTCCTTCGGGGCCGGCGCGCTCGCGCCGGCCACCACTTATCTACATTCCGAGTCCCGGCGACCCGGGTAAATGCGAGGGAACATGGGCGGCAAGTTATTCGCAGTGATTGTGATCGTGATTGCGTTGGCCTCAGCGGTTCCCATCATCAATCACACGTTTCTAGGCGCCTCCGTCACGCCTCCCGACGACATCTCGACTCATGGAGCTGAGATCGATCGGCAACTCGACGAAACCATGATCGAGGCCGGCTTATCGTTCCTTGCGGCGCAACTTGTTCTGGGTTTCTTTGTGTGGCAGTTTGGTGGGCGAAAGAACGGTCCCCTGAAGAACTTCCCGGGCGGAGCCAGGTACTTGGTCGTTGCCGCGGTTCTTCTGGTCGGAGCGGAAGCGATTGCACTGGGTGCGCTCGGAACCAAAGCGTGGGGGAAGGTTTACTTTGAGCCAGCATCGGCGGATGCGCTGCCGATCCAGGTGCAAGCCGGGCAGTTTGCGTTTTATTTCCGCTACGCTGGCCCGGACGGAAAGTTCGGAGGGATCCATCCCGACAAGATCGATGAGGGCAACGGGAATTTCTTCGGACTGGATCCGGAGAACGACATCCCCGCCCGCGATGACATCACTTCGGCAGAAATGGTGATTCCCGCCAACAAGGAAATCCACCTGATGATGCATGCTAAGGACGTAGGGCACTCGTTCTATGTTCGCGAGTTGCGGATTCAACAAGATTTCGTGCCGGGTCTCGATCTGTCTCTGCATTTCACCGCGACCAAGCCCGGCAAATATGAAATTGTCTGTACCCAGCTCTGTGGCCTGGGGCACTACAACATGAAGGCGTACTTGACTGTGATGTCGCAGGACGATTTCGACAAGTGGTTGAAGGCGCAGTCGAACTAGGAACGTCCTTGGTTGTTAGGTGTCGGTCGTTGCAGGACCGGCTAATGACGGCGCAGCTCAAGAATCAGTTGATGGCAAACGGGACTAACGACGACCGACCAACGACTATCGACCAAAAGAGGGAACCAACCAATGTCTGAGGCATCCGCACACGTAGTGCATCACGGACCACCGACGAGCTTTATCCGCAAGCACGTCTTCAGTCTCGACCATAAGGTGATCGGCAAGCAGTATTACGCACTTGCCTTGCTCGCGGTCTTCACGGGGATGGTGCTCTCTTGGATCATGCGCATTCACCTGGTCTGGCCGAATGCTCCGATCCCGTTGCTGGGCGCGCTCTCGAAGGTCGGTGCGCCAGGCGGCGTGGTCACGCCGGAATACTACCTTTCGCTGATGACCATGCACGGAACGCTCATGGTGTTTTTCGTGCTGACGAATGCACCCTTCGCCGCATTCGGTAACTACTTCCTTCCGATCCAGATTGGAGCGGAAGACATGGCCTTCCCCCGCTTCAACATGATGTCGTTCTGGACAACATTTATTGCGTTCTGCATTTTGATCGCGGCGTTTTTCGTGCCAGACGGCCCACCGCTCTCCGGTTGGACCGCGTACGCTCCACTCAGCGCCGTGGGCACAGACTCGGGTCCTGGCGAAGGACTCGGGCAGACGCTGTGGGGCCTATCGATTTTTGTTTTCTGTATCGCTTCGTTGCTGGGATCGTTGAACTTCATTGCCACCACTCTCGATCTCCGGACCAAGGGCATGACACTAGCCCGCATGCCGATCGTGAGTTGGGCATGGTTTATCACGTCATGCATCGCGCTGCTGGCATTTGCGGTGCTAATGCCGGCCTGCTTACTGCTGATCCTGGATCGCGTGGCGGGAACGAGCTTTTTCATTCCTTCGGGACTGAACATCAGCGACCACCTCCAACCACACCAGGGAGGCTCGCCGCTGCTCTGGCAGCATCTGTTCTGGTTCTTCGGGCATCCCGAGGTCTATATCGCGATCCTGCCCGCGATCGGCATCGTGAGCCACATCCTCATCAACAGCATGCGCAAGCCCATGCTCAGCCATAAGACCCTCATCTATTGCATGATGGGCATCGGGTTCCTCAGCTACATGGTCTGGGGACATCATATGTTCCTGAGCGGGATGAATCCGTTCTCGGCGCTGGTGTTCTCGTTCCCAACCCTGATGATTACGATCCCTGCGACGATCATGACCTTGATCTGGCTGGGCAGTTTATACGGCTCCAACCTTCGCATTAACGCCGCTTCGCTGTTTTGCCTCGGTTTCATTTCGATGTTCGTCAGCGGAGGAGTTAGCGGCTTCTTCCTGGCACAGCCTTCCATCGACATTTATTTGCACGCGACCTACTTTGTGGTGGGTCACTTCCACATGGTGATGGGCGTGGCCGCCATCTTCGGAGTCTTCGCCGGGACGTATTTCTGGTTTCCCAAGATGACGGGCCGCATGATGAGCGAGAGATTGGGCCGTCTGCATTTCTGGTTTACCTTCATCGGGACCTACTGCATCTTCATGCCGTTCCATTATCTGGGGCTGGCGGGCAATGTCCGCCGCTACTCGGCGTTCACCGATGACTTCCTGGTCCCGCTGATGCCTGTGCACAAGTTCATTACCTACGCCGCTCTGTTCACGGGAGCGGCGCAGCTGATCTTCATCTTCAACTTGATCTACAGCCACTCGAAAGGAGCGATCGCGCCGGAGAATCCATGGGAGGCTACATCGCTTGAGTGGTCGACCCCCTCGTCGCCGCCGCCGTTCGATAACTTTGGTGGCGTGCACCCGGTGGTCTACCACGATCCTTATCAGTACGGAGTCCAGAGTTCCACGGGCGATTACCTGATGCAGGCGTCGCCGGAGCGGGCTGGCGAAACTCCGTAACAAAACCAGAACCGACGAACTGAACCCAGGGGCGGGAAAACGGGGCATTATGGCAACTATACTTCCACCACCGCACGTCGACGTCGAGCGCGAACTGCGTCCTCACCATGGAGATGGCGGCGGGCATCGGGGACTGGCCCCGGCCAGCGGCGATTTGCGCGCGCTGAAAGATCCGCGAGGCGAACCAACTCGCACCGGCATTTGGGTCGGGTTGTCGGCCATTGCCATGATGTTCGCTGCATTGACGAGCGCTCTGTACGTTCGTGAAGGCTCTGCGACCACTGATTGGCACCATATCGTTCTGCCTTCGATCCTGTGGTTCAACACCTTGGCGTTGATTGCCAGCAGCATCACGCTGGAGTTGGCCAGGCGCCGGGTGGCGGCTTTCATGCGCGGGGAGGAGAGCAGTCGCTCTGCGGCCACGCTGTGGCTGAACGCAACCATGTTCCTCGGCATGGTGTTTGTCGTAGGGCAGTACCTGGCGTGGCTCAAGTTGAGATCGCAGGGACTTTATCTTCCGACGAATCCCAATAGTTCCTTTTTTTATGTATTCACGGCGGTGCACGCCGTGCACGTAATCGGCGGGCTAGGTGGATTGACCCGGGTGATGGTGAAGTTTCGTAGTTCAACACATCCCTTGCGCCGGAGCACCCTTGATGCCACCTCGTATTACTGGCATTTCATGGGGATGCTGTGGATCTACCTGCTGTTTGTTTTGTGGATGAAGCTATAGCGCAATTCAACGGAGGCACTGTGAGCGAAGCCAATCTGACCATGGGGCATGGCGCGGGAGTGATGGAAGAACGCCCGTTTGCGATTCCCTCGAAAAAGCTGGTGATGTGGCTGTTCATTATCTCCGACGCATGCACGTTCGGGGCGATGCTGTTTGCCTATGGCTATCTCCGGAACGCCTCGCCCGATTGGCCGCACCACTTTCAAACAGCGAGTATCGTCAACGTGGCTATCATGACGTTCATCCTGGTCACCAGCAGTCTGACGATGCTGATCGGGACGCGAGCCGCCAAAGCCGGTGACAAAGCCGGGGCACTCCGCTTTACGTTTATTACGGTGGTTCTTGGACTGATTTTCGCGGCGCTGCACCTGCGCGAATGGTCGAGCATGATCCATGAGGGGGTGAGCCTCTTCCACAACGAATGGGGCGCGCCCTTGTTCGGCGCGACGTTTTTCGGGATCACCGGGCTTCACCTGGCACACGTGATCAGCGGCGCCATCGCACTCACCGTTGTGGCTTTGGGCTACAAACGCGGTCGCTATAACTCCGACGATATCGAAATCTGGTCGCTGTACTGGCACTTTGTCGATTTGGTCTGGATGTTTGTCGTACCCATGATCTACCTGTTGAACGTGGCGCAATAGTTCGCCGACCGTCTGATCCGAGGGAGAACGCCGATGAGCGCAGAAGGCAGCTTGAAGACCGATCTGATGATATATGTGGGAATCCTCGCCCTTGCAGGGGTACAGATCTTTATGGCGTATCACAGCCCCGGAGTCATCCGGATGCTCTTGATCGCGGCGATTCAGGCATTTCTCGCGGTGATGTACTTTATGCACCTGCGAGATGAGCAGTCCACTCTGCGGTTGGCCCTGATACCGGCTACACTGTTCGTGCTGGTGATGATGAATATGGTCTGGGCTGACAGTTTTCGTCTGATCCAGTTCCGATCGTTTCCGAAATAGAGGAGGCGCGCGTGGCCTATTTTCGAGGATTACGGCTACCCCGCCGTGCCAAACTGGCGCTGAGCGGCGCTCTTGTGTTCGCGGCGAACGCTGCCTGTTACGCACAGAGTTGCGCGCTCTGCTATACCCAGGCGGCCGGAGCCGGGCACCGATTTATCGAGGGGCTGAAGACCGGCATCCTGGTCCTCATCGTGCCTCCTATGTTTATGTCTGTGGGAATCACCGTTCTCGCCTACAAGAAGCGGAACCGCACCAACGACAAGAAGGAATCGGACAAGTCGGACAACGACTGGTAGAAGCTCTGCTTATCCGCTCATATTTACTCTTTTGTCCGCTCGGACAAAACAACTCTGCAGCACTTCTCCTGCACGTGGCATAATCTTCGGCAACATCTCCCAATCAGGTGCCAAGCGATGCGTTCAGTCCTGACCGCCGTTCTCAGTCTGTGGGTTTGCCTCGCGGGTGCCAGTGCGCCTTGCGCCGCCGCGGCTGCAAACTCGAAGCCGTTGCAGATATATTTCATCGACGTGGAAGGCGGACAGGCGACGCTGATCGTAACGCCTTTGGGCGAGTCGCTTCTCATCGATACTGGATGGCCCGGATATGAAGGGCGCGACGCTGACCGGATCGTAGCTGCGGCTCACCAGGCAGGCATCAAGCAGCTCGACTACGTGTTGATCACCCACTTTCATCGCGACCATGTCGGTGGCGTGCCGCAACTCGTCGACGGAATTAAGGTAGGCACCTTTGTCGATCACGGACCGAACCAGGAAGATTCAGAGGTTACGCGCACCGACTACGCCGCCTATGAAAAGGCGATCGCAGGTCATGCGCATGTCGTCGTAAAACCCGGATGGGGGCTTCCGATCAAAGGTCTCGAGGTTCACGTACTGGCCGCGGCCGGAGATCACATTACGAGCCCGCTGCCAGGAGCCGGAGAGGCCAATTCCTACTGTGGTTCCGAACCGGCTGCCGCAGTCGACAACACCGAAAATGCCCGTTCCGTGGGTGTTCTGATCACGTTCGGACACTTTCGCTTTCTCGACCTCGGCGATCTGACCAAGAAGAAGGAGCTGGAAATTGCCTGTCCCAACAATCTGATCGGGACCGTCGACCTCTTTCTGGTAACGCACCACGGGGCAGACCTTTCGAATCCCAAGGCATTGGTATGGGCGTTGCATCCGCGCGTAGCCGTGATCAACAACGGCCCTCGCAAGGGATCGAGTCCCGCGGCGTGGCAGATCGTCCACGATTCTCCTGGGCTCGAAGACTTGTGGCAGTTGCACTACGCAGCCGAATCGGACAAGGATCACAACGTGGACGGTGAACGCATCGCGAACGTGAAGGAAAACTGCGAAGGGAAGTATCTCAAGGTTGAAGCGCAAACGGATGGTTCGTTCACCGTTACCAACGCGCGCACGGGCGTCCAAAAGACATACACAAAGAAGTAAGAAGTCGTAGCGCCGTCGTCCCGGCGGCTGTCCCTTCGCATGACTCAGGGCAAGCTGTGCGGGCGTCTAGTCTGCTCTCCAAACCGCCAGAAAGTCCTGTACGGTTTCGTGGAAAGTCCTATCGAGTGTGCCATCTCACTAAGCAACGGGGAAGAGACCCAGGGTCGCGTTTAGAATCCATACCCATGGTCGTGATCATGATGGGAGTAACCGGCGCTGGCAAGACGACGGTCGGCCGTCTGCTGGCCGACCAGTCCGGATGGGAATTCGCTGATGCTGACGACTTCCATCCGCCCGCAAATGTAGAGAAGATGCGGCAGGGAATCCCGCTCAACGACGACGACCGGTGGCCTTGGCTGGAATATCTCCGCCAAGCGATCACTGATTGGATCGCCGCCCAGCGCAACGTGGTGCTAGCCTGCTCAGCCTTGAAGCGGAGCTACCGGAAGGAACTCCAAGTGGGGCCGGAGGTTCGCTTTGTGTATCTAAAGGGATCAACAAACCTGATCGCGGACCGCCTGCGCTCGCGCCATGGGCACTTTGCCGACGAGCAGATTCTCGCCGGCCAGTTCGCCGATTTGGAAGAACCAGAGACTGCGGTCATAGTCGAAATTGCGTCGAAGCCGGAACAAATCGTTGCCCAGATTCGGGAAAAGCTCGGCTTAGCGTAGAATCCTCGCACCAAAGAACTCCGAAACACCGGCACGCACTTGGACACCGCTCCCGACCGCCTTGAATCCGACGTAATCTCCCGGCTGATGTGGCGGCTCATGCCATTTCTCTTCCTCCTTTATATAGTCGCCTACCTGGACCGCATCAACGTGAGCTTTGCCGTCCTCCAGATGCGGGGTCAGCTTGGACTCAGCGACCGAGTCATTGGGCGCGCGCAAGGAATGTTCTTTGCCGGCTACTTTTTCTTTCAGCTTCCCAGCAATCTGGTGCTGGAAAAGTTCGGCGTACGCCGGTGGATTGCAGGCCTAATGGCGACCTGGGGAGTGATTTCCTGCCTGATGATCTTCATCCGTGGACCGATCAGTTTCTATGCCCTCAGATTTCTTCTGGGCGCGGCCGAGGCGGGATTCTTCCCCGGCATGATCCTCTATATGAAACGCTGGTTCCCGGCCCGCGCTCGTGCTCGCGCCGTTGCCTGGTTCATGACTGCGAACCCACTCGCGGGCATTGTTGGCAGCCCGGTTTCGGGAGCATTGCTCGGCCTGACCGGCAAAGGGCTTTCGGGATGGCAATGGATGTTCCTTCTCGAGGGCGTTCCAGCCATTTTTCTAGGAGCGATTGTTCTTTGGGTGCTTTCCGATCGCCCCGACGAGGCAACGTGGCTGAAGGGGCAGGAGCGCATCTGGTTGTTGGCCAAACTCACCGACGAACGAGAGGCGGAGTCACGTCTTAAACAAGGCAGCGTCTGGCAAGTTCTGATCGCTCCGAGAATCTGGATGCTCTCCCTAGTCTACTTTGGCGTCTCCACGACGATGTACGGGGTCACATTCTGGTTACCGAGCCTGATCCAATCGCTGTCAGGGCTGGGCAATTTTGAGACGAGCCTGGTTGCCATTCTTCCGTTCGTGGTAGCGACCATCGCGATGGTGCTGGTCGGCTCGCTCTCCGATCGGTCCGGCGAACGGCGTTGGCACACGGCGGTTCCGGCGTTCTTTGCGGCATTAGCCTTGGTAGCGGCTGCGTATGGCAAGGCGCCAGCGCTCATTATTGCGGGCGTTGGACTCGGAATGGCCGGGGCCGAGGCCATGGTGGGACCATTCTGGGCAATGGCGACCACCCGCATGGCCGGCCTGCCTGCGGCGGCAGGAATCGCGATGATTAACTCCCTGGCGAATCTGGGAGGATACTTTGGATCTGACATCATCGGATTCTTTCGCGCGTCGAATGGCGGGTTTAGCGGCGGACTTCTGGCTATCGCTGCGACCCTGAGCATCAGTGGCACAATCGCCTTAATCGTAGGCCGTGCAGTGACCGCCGGCCAGAAGACTTAGCGCCGGAACACTGCCGGGTGTCCCGAGTGAGTCACCACCTCACGAATTACCGGGAAGCCAATGGTTTCGACTTCGCTCCGTCCCCTCAATTGTTTACAATAGGAACTTCGTCTGACTGCTCGCAAACGGAAGCCCCGTCGAGGGATAAACAGCAATTTTGGAACAGATAAACAATTCCAGTGCGGCCCCCACCGTCTACTGGCGGGTCGAGGGCAGCCTGCTCGATCTGACCGTGGTCGAGCCAGTGGCATTTTTTACCTGGAATGCCCAGACCTTCGCCGAACGCTTCCGGCGGCGCGGGCTGATCTTCCTCATGGCCCTGTTGCGCCCGTTCCTCTATTCCACAAACCGTAAGTTTGCCACGCGGGCGGTGCATACAGTGCTAAGAGGAGTGACCCGCGACCGCCTCGACCTGCTGGGCGAGGAGTTCTTTCTATACAAGTTAAAGCCGCGTCTCAAGGAACGCGGCCTACGCCAGGTCCAGGAATTAGTGGAATCTGGCGCAGATGTTGTGCTGGTCAGCCAGGGATTGGAACACGTGATGCGCCCGCTGGCCCAGCATCTCGGTGTGAAGCGAATCGTGGCAAACCGGCTGGAGTTCCGTGATGGTACAGCTACGGGCAGGCTCATCGAGCCAGTGATCCGTCCACGAGGGGCGTTCGCGCGCATTTCCGAGGAGAAGCCCGACGGGCGACGGGCTCCAAAAACGTTGGCGCGCCAGTTGGATATTTCCGTGGAGGACCTGCGGGCCGCTGTGATTCCCGCCGAGCGTAGCTCCGTTGCTCCGACGCGCCCGATCGTCCATTTTGAGGGACACAGGCAAGCCCCCGGCTTTTCGGTTCGCAGGGCGTTCTCGGGCAAGCAAGTAATGCTCATCGGTGTCACCGGATTTATTGGCAAGGTCTGGCTGGCAAACACGCTTCTGGATTTGCCGCAAGTAAAGAAGATCTACCTCTTGATCCGGCGGCAGAAGTCGAATCCCGCGGAACGCCGCTTCGAAAAGATGGTGGAAGACTCTCCCGTCTTTGACCCGCTATTTGAAAGGCACGGAGACCGGCTCCTTGAGTTTCTCCACGAAAAGATCGAAGTGATCGAGGGAGACGTCACCCAACCAGACCTCGGACTTAGCGGAGATACGGCGCGGCGCCTGCAGAAGAACCTGGATCTGGTCATTAATAGCTCCGGCCTGACAGACTTCAATCCCGACCTGCGCGACGCGCTCGCCACGAACACCGACGCCGCCGTCAATATTCTGGAGTTTGTTCGGTCATCTGACCACGCCGGGCTTCTACATCTTTCCACGTGCTACGTGGCTGGTGAGCAGGACGGGCGCGTCGCCGAAAGATTGACGCCGAACTACAATCCGCGCGGGTTGGCGGGGTTCGATGCCGAACAAGAATGGCATTCGCTCCAGGAATTCGTGAAGCAGGCGGAGATCCAGGCCGAAAGTGACGAAGTCACATCGGGTTTGCGAATGCAGGCGCAATCCAAGGAACATGCGGCAAAAAATCTGCAGGGCGCCGCGCTCGAGAATCAAATTCGCAAGAACCGAGTTCGTTGGCTCAAGACGTATCTGACCGAAGCTGGGACTAGGCGCGCGAAAGAGTTGGGATGGCCGAATACCTACACGCTTACCAAGAGTCTGGCCGAGTCGCTGATCGCGAAATACGGCGCGGGACTTCCGGTTGCTATCGTGCGACCCGCGATTGTGGAAACGTCGGTGTCCAAACCGTTCCTGGGATGGAATGAAGGCATCAATACTTCCGCGTCGCTGTCCTACCTGTTGGGAACATACTTCCGGCAGTTGCCCACGAACAAAAGCAAGCGGCTCGATATCGTTCCGGTCGACGCTGTGTGCAGTGGAATGACCCTCATCGCCGCGGCGGTCATCGATCGAAGGCACGACACGATGTATCAGCTCGCGACTTCTGTGACCAATCCCTGCGACATGGGAAGGTCCATCGAATTGACGTCATTGGCGCACCGCAAGCATTACCGGGCGCAGGAAGGTCTGGAATCCTGGCTGCGTCTGCGCTTTGATGCGATCCCTGTTTCAAAGACGCGCTACAACCGCATGTCCGCTCCTGCCCAGAAGGCGATTGTGAAGTCGATTCAGCGCATTATGTCGCCGCTTCCGCTGAAGAAAGCGCCACTGGTGAAGACTGAGCGCAGTCTGGAACGTCTGGAAAAACTGATTGAGTTGTTTGAGCCGTTTATCTTGCTGAACGAGCATGATTTCGCGGCTGAAAACATTGAGAAGCTTTCGTTCGCCCTTGTGCCGGAAGAGCAGCAGACTTTTGGCTACGACACGCGATCGCTCGATTGGTGGGAATATTGGATCAACATTCACATTCCCGCTCTGCGCCGTTGGACCTATCCACTGATTGAAGGGAGACCTCTCGAAGCGCGGCCTCCCCGCCCCTTTCAACTTACGCCCGTGAAAGCAGATGCTGTAAAGACCGGGACTGATGGAGCCACGTGGCGATATTCCTGACCGGATCGACCGGATACATCGGCGCGCACGTTGCCGCGAATCTTCTGGAAGGGCACGGCGCCTCGCTGAATGTGCTCGTGCGCGCCCGTGATCCGCAGGAAGCGCAGTTGCGGCTATGGCGCGCTCTGCAGTTGCACCTGGATTTCCCACGCTTCTTCGAGTACCTTCAGACGAAAGTGCGAATCTTCTGCGGAGACCTGACTTCTCCTGGTTTTGGACTGAATCGGGACGAATATGATCGCCTGGTGCACACGACAGATTCGGTCATTCACTGCGCTGCTTCGTTAAACCGCAAGTCGGAGAAGAGCTGTTTAAACGTGAATCTGCGGGGTACTCTCGAAGTTCTGACCTTGGCGCGGCATGCCGAGCACTATCACGGCCTGCGCCGTTTTAGCGAAGTCAGCACGGTCGCCGTGGCAGGAAAGCGTAGCAACGAGATCGTGGCCGAGGATCGATCCATCGAGTGGGATCGCTCGGATTACGATCCCTATGCCCGCACCAAGAAGTTTTGCGAGCACATGACGCGCGTACTGCTTCCGGATACGCCGAAGACGGTGTTTCGTCCCAGCATCGTGCTCGGCGACAGCCGCCACGCGGAAACGACTCAGTTCGACATGGTGAAGGCCTTCGTATTTTTGGCTGGCCTGCCGGTGCTGCCATTTCGGCCCATGGACAAGATCGACATCGTGAACGTGGACTTCGTCGCCGACGCGATTGCAACGTTGCATCAGAAAGACCAGCCGCAGTACGACACCTACCACCTTTCTTCGGGCACGGGATCGCAGACCTTTCGCGAGCTGACGACCGCGCTGGCCGCCGCCCAGCAAAAGCGCGGCCCCGTGTTTCTTCCTTTTGCCGAAAGACCTTTTGCCGGTTCCGTCAACTTCCTCGCAAATCGTAAGGGATCGATGGCCAAGGGAGCTTCGCTGCTGAAAGTATTCATGCCTTATCTGGTGTGGAACACCGTATTCGACAACACGCGAGTGACCTCCGAGTTGAAGCGCAAACCGGTTCCGTTTTCGCAGTATAGTTTTCCCCTACTAAAATTCAGTCGCGAGAATAATTTCGAGTACAAGTACAAGCCCTGGCCCGCGACCGCGGGAGGAAATGCCGCATGATGGATTTATTCCTGGAAGCGTGGGTCAGCGGCAATATCGAGCGCGCAAAGGCGGGCTGGATGCTGGGAGCCGGCAAGCCGTGGCACCCGGGTGAGAAACTCAAGCTTCTGTTTGCCGGATATAACGGCACCCGCAATATGGGCTCGGATGTGCGCGTCGAAGAGATGCTGCGCCAGATCCGCCACATTCTCGGGTCGAAACGGGTTGACTTCACCGCAATGACTTTCGACTTTGAGCGCTCCAAGGGCTACTTCGAAAACACGGCTCAAGTTCGCCTGCCGGACATTTTCCCACCTTTCTTGTCGGACGAAGTGCCGAAGCATCATGGCGTGGTGGCCTGCGAAGGCTCGATGTTCAAGAGCAAGTTCGCCAACGCCCTGACCACCATGATGATCGGCTCTCTCGGCATTGCTGCGGCGCAAAACAAGCTCTCCGTAGGTTACGGCGGGGAGGCTGGCGACATGGATCCCCTTCTGGCCAAGATGTGCGCGCGCTACTGCAGAAATTCTCTTGTCATCACCCGGAATGAAGAGTCCCGCACTCGGTTGCGTGAACTCGGCGTCCCGACGGAATTAGGTACGGATACGGCGTGGACTTTTGAGCCGCGTCCGGCCGAATACGGCCAGAGCATTTTGCGCCAGGTCGGATGGGACGGCCGCACCCCAGTGCTCGTGGTTTGTCCGATTAATCCCTTTGAGTGGCCAGTGAAAGCCTCCGTGGCCAAAGCGGCCTTGCACAGCCTGACCGGTGCCTACAAGAAAACGCATTATCGCGGACCGTACTTCCATAACTCGGGTCCTGCTGCCGATCGCGCCTACGAACACTACCTCAGTTCGATTGCGAGAGCAGTGGACGCGTTCCGCAAGCAGCGAGATGTGTTCGTGATCCTGGTGGCCACCGAGCGGTTGGATGCGCGTCCGGCCAATCGCATCTCCGAAAAACTCGGCGGGCTACCGATTCTGACTTCCGACCGATACAACATGTACGAAATTGTCAGCATCCTCCGCGCGTGCCACATGATGGCTTCGTCGCGGTATCACGGGATTGTTACGTCCATGCCGGCGCTCGTGCCCTCCGCGGGAATCACCATGGATGAGCGTATTCGCAATCTCATGCGCGAGCGTGGTCACCAGGAATTGCTCATGACGGTGGATGATCCGGATCTCGAAGCGAAATTGTTGGTGGCGCTTGAGACGCTAGCCGCGCAGGGAGAGCGAATCGCCGATGGCATTGCACGCACGGTAGTGAGGAATCTGAAAGTGATGGCGCGAATGGGCGTCCTGTTCGAGGAAGAGGTTCAGCGGCGGTACCCTGAATTCCCGACGCGCACCGGCGAGTGGAGTTGGGAGGACTATCTCCCGCCCATGAACGCCTCTCTTCGCCAATTGGTGGCGGCGTATAGCTGAATTCGCCGCTTCTGCGGTAAGAAACTCATGCCATTTGTTGGGGAACTATTTTCGCAACTCAAGACCGCCGCGGACACCAGGGTGCTCCAGGAAATCCGCGATGGCCAGGTCTCGGGCGTCACTGGCAGCGAACTCCTGGAATTGATCCGCAAGGCAAGGACATTCTTTGCCGCGAAGGGGCTGAAAAAGGGTGACCGCTGCGGCCTGCTCGCGGCGAACAGCATTCGCTGGATGGCGGTTGATTTGGCCGCGATGGCCGAAGGGTTAATTGTCGTCCCTCTTTACTTTCGCCAGGCTCCGACAGAGCTGGTCTCGATGATGAAAGACAGCACGCTATCTTTGGTCTGCTGTGGCGACGTTGCTTTGCGCGATGGCATCCGACGAAGCTGGACGGGTACGAACTGGCCTGAACCGCCGCCGCATTTCTTCTTTGATGAAATCTTTGCCGGCGTTGAGGGAATCGCGCTGGATCGACCGCAGGTCCGCGATGAGGACGCGGTCACCATCATCTACACCTCGGGCACTTCCGGAGAAGCCAAGGGCGTGGTGCTGGCTGCTGCGAATGTTGGCTTCATGTTGGGTTGTACGTCCGCCCGACTCGATTTACTCATGGGCGGCCGATCCGGACAGGATCGCGTTTTCCACTACCTCCCGCTCAGCTTTTGCGCATCCTGGATCGCCGTTCTGACCTTCCTGTTGCGCGGAAGCCTCGTCACCCTCAACACGGACTTGGCCAAGATCCCCACCGACATGCCGGCGACCGCTCCACACTACTTTCTGAATGTGCCGCAATTGCTCGAGCGCATGCGGCGCGGGGTGGATGAGCAAATCGTCCAAAAAGGTGGAGTTGCGCAAGCGATTTACTCGCGCGCTAAGCTAGCCTGGGCACGGAAGAAAGAAGGCAGTTCGCCAGCGAGTGATGCGCTTTGGCTGTGGCTGGCCAATACCATAGTCTTCCCAGCGATTCGCAAGAAAATGGTGGGCGGGAATCTCAAGGCGCTGATCTGCGGCTCGGCGCCGCTCACTCCCGAGACTCAGGATTACTTCAGCATGCTCGGCATCCCGGTTCTGCAAGTCTATGGCCTCACAGAGACCACTGGCATCTGTACCATGGACGATCCGAATCATGTCGTTCCAGGGCGCGTCGGGCCTGCGATTTCAGGCATCGAGATGAGGCTCGGCGATCATGATGAAATCATAGTGCGTGGACCGAATGTGTTTCCCGGCTATTGGAACCGCCCGCAGCAAACGGAGGAGGTACTGCGCGATGGCTGGTTTCACAGTGGCGATCAGGGCGAGATGGATGCCTCGGGGAACTTGCGGATTGTGGGGCGTATCAAGAATCTGATCGTCCTCGGATCTGGCCACAAGATCGCGCCGGAAACCATCGAAGAGGAAATCGCGCACCATCTGCCGGAAGCCCAGCAAGTGGTCATCGTTGGCAACGGGCGCGGGTACCTTTCGGTGATTGTTACGGGCAATGTTACAGGGGAGCAGGTGCAATCGGCGCTCAAGGCCGCCAATCCGCAGCTTCCGCACTACAAGCAAGTGCGTGCGTATTGCCTGCGGCCAGAGCCATTCTCCATCGAGAATGGAATGCTCACGGCAAACGGAAAGTTGAAGCGTGATCTGATTGCATCCCGTATGAAGAGCGAGATCGAAGGCATGTATCAGGTGAAGCAGGCGGTATAAGCGATTTGGCACTATCGATTCCGACCGGGGAGCCGGCGCTACGCATGACGCAATTTCAAGGGCAAACGCTGTCTTGGGAGATGAGGGACGGCATCATTGAGTTGGCGCTGCACCGTGAGCCTCTCAACGAGATCAGCTCGGCCACGCTCGAGGAATTAGAGAAGTTTGTCGCAGCACTTGGCGATCTCGGCCGAGATGCTCATGCACTGATCCTGCACAGCACGCTGAAGTCCGGGTTCTGCGCGGGAGCGGACCTGCGCGAACTGTATCAATGGATCCAGGATTACGGCCAGGCGGAAGTGGCCAAACATGCCAGAGGATACCTCGATCGAATCCACGCGGTGATGAACACTCTCGACGCCTCGCCGTTGACGACGATCGCGGCAGTCCATGGCGTGACTTTCGGGGGCGGCTTTGAGATGGCGCTGACCTGCGATTTGATCATCGCCGACAACATGTCGCGATTCTGCTTTCCCGAACTACGTTTGGGCCTGATTCCTGGATACGGCGGAATCCCGCGCCTGAAGCGCGATCTGGGCAATGCTGTCGTCCGCGATCTGCTATTCACAGGCCGAAGTTTTAATGCCAGCAAGGCGCAACAAATCGGGCTGGTAAGCCAGGTAGTTGCTCAAGGAGAGAACCTGCGCGCTGCACGCGCAACCGCCAAACAGATGGCAAAGTTTGACCGCACTACTTCGGCTGCCGCCAAGCGCTTCATTAAGCCGATTCCGCACGAAGAGCTGCGTCGCGAAATCGACATTTTCTGCGAACTTCTCTCCCGGCCAGCAGTGCAAGCTGGTTTGAAGAAGTTCGTCGAGAGTACGGATGCGCAGCCGTATCTCCCGTAATCAAAACTAGATTAGAATAAGCGCCTATGGAAACAGCGGAAAAGACACTCGACGAGATACTCACGCTCGCCGCCGCACACTTTAAGGTGCCACGCGGAAAGCTCTCGCCTGATGAAGACTTCTTCAAGGCGCTCGGCATCGACAGCCTGCAGACGCTCGATTTGCTGACCAAACTGGAGAATCACTTTCACGTGGAACTGCCGGATTATGAACTGCAGGGCGTGACCGATTTTCGCACCCTCGCCGCCAAGATTCAGGCGCGCCTGTAATGGGAAGCTCCCTTGATGATTGATGATTTTTGATGGTTGACTGCCGGGGCACGTGCTCGCGCGCAAGATATCCGTTCGTGAATCAACCATCTACAATCTAAAATCAGCGTTTCTTATGCTCGATCTCCGCCAATACACCTGTCTGGGCGCCGCGTTGCGAGACGCGCTCGACCGCTTTTCTTCTGAAGTTTGCCTGATCGAAGCGGACCGCGATCGCGAAAAGGTACGCCTAACCTACTCCGACTTCAAGGAGATCTCGCTGCCGCTGGCTCGTGCGCTCGAGGATGCCGACTACGATGCCGGCGACCGCGCCGCCATCATCATGACGAACCAGTCGAAGTGGCTGATCTCGGCGTACGCCATTTTCTACTGCGGTGGTGTGCTTGTGCCGCTCGACTACAAACTGACGGCGGCGGAGCACTTGCAACTGCTAGCCCATTCAAAGGCCAAAGTCCTGGTCGTCGAGTACTTCCTCTGGCGAGCGATCATGCAGTCCGCTGATTTTCAGAAGATTGGGACCAAGATTGTTCTCGTAACCGAGGCCCCGCTGGGCGTGGAGTTGGCGGGGGCGTTCCGGTGGGAGGACTTCAAGCGCAAGGGCGCGCCGGACTTCGTCATGCGCCAGAAAGAGGACGTTGCCTGTATCGTCTACTCGTCTGGAACAGGCGGTCGGCCCAAGGGCTGCGTTCTCACCCACGAAAACTATCTGGAACAATGCCGGGCGCTCACAGCTTGGTATCCCTTCTGGCCGGGAGTGCGGTACTTGAGCATTCTCCCCACGAATCATGCGATTGATTTCATGGTCGGCTTCATCGGCCCGTTTGTCTGTGGAGCCTGCGTCGTCCATCTGCGCACTTTGCGCCCCGAGTTCGTGCGTGATGCATTTGTCCGCTACCGCATCACTTACGTGGCGTTGGTTCCGATGATCGTCAAGAATCTGGAGCGCGGCCTGCGGGCGAAGTTCGACGAACTCCCGTCATGGAAGCGCGCGCTGCTCAATGCCATGATTGCGACCAATCGCCTGCTCACGCGTAAACGTCCGAACGTGAAACTGAGCCGCATGTTGTTGCCAAACGTTCATCGGGGCTTTGGCGGTGAAGTTCTGGCGCTGATCACCGGCGGTGCATTCATGGAACCGTCGACCATGCAATTCTTCTATGACCTGGGCATTCCAGTGGTGAACGGATACGGTCTCACGGAAGGTGGCACGGCGCTCACACTTAACGACCTCAAGCCATTCCGCGCCGATACGGTCGGTAAGCCGCTGCCGGGAGTCGAACTCCGCATTCTGAATCCGGATGGCGACGGTGTGGGGGAAGTGGCTGTCCGTAGTAAGACGGTAATGTCGCATTATCTGGATGACCCTGAACTGACGATAGAGACCATCGTCGACGGCTGGCTTCTGACCGGCGATCTGGGCCGGTTGGAATCCGGAGGGCATTTGCAGCTCTTCGGACGCAAGAAAAACATGATCGTGACCGAGGGCGGAAAGAACATCTATCCGGAGGACATCGAGACCGTTTTCGACGGTCTGCCGGTGAAAGAGTACACGGTGTTCGCCGCGAACTATGTCTGGCCACAAAAGGAACTTGGGCGCGAAAGCCTGGTTCTGGTGCTTCGTCTCGAGCAAAATCAGGCATTCGACAGTAAGTTGCTGGAAGATATCTCCGCGCGAAATCGCCGCCTGCCCGACTTCAAGCGTGTGAACGGATATCTGATCTGGGAAAAGGATTTTCCCCGCACGGCCTCGATGAAAATCAAGCGGCAGGTGCTGGCCGAGGAAATCGGCAAATCGGTGACGCGGGAAACAGTCGTGGGGTTGTGATCGGCTGAAAATATTTGGCTCTGACCTGACAGGGCGCTAGCGCGTACCTAACTTCGAAATACCCGGATCGGAACCCTTTGGGACAAACCTATCTTGCGATCGTGAATCCGGCGGCCGGTGGCGGGCGAAGCCGCAAACTGCTCGGCCCTGCGCTGGAGCGTCTCAAGGCGGGCGGTATTGAGGTCAAAGTGGCTGCTACGCGGGCTCAAGGAGATGCCACTGAGATCGCTCGGCAGGCCTATGGGCGCGGCATCCGCAACTTCATTGCCGCGGGCGGCGATGGCACATCCTATGAAATCGTGAATGGCCTGTACCCACAGGCCCTTGGCAAGGAGCGGCCGACCCTTGGCTTCCTGCCGCTCGGGACCGGCAATTCCTTTCTGCGCGACTTCAGTCATCAGGGCGTCGAGTATGCGATCGAATCGTTACTCGCAAACCGCAGCCGGGCCTGCGACGTCCTGCGCTTGCGCCACCGAACTGGCGTCATCTATTTCACAAATCTCTTGAGCATGGGCTTTTCGGCGGATGTCGCCACTTTGCGAGCGCGTCGTTTCAGCCACTGGGGCGAAGTGGGCTACCAAACCTCGATCCTTCTGACTCTGGCGCGATTCAACCGCCGCCCCTTTCCGGTTCGCGTCGACAATGGGGAAACCTTTGATGATCGCCCCTGCCTCTTCCTTACCTTCAACAACAGCAAGTTTACGGGCGGAACCATGATGATCGCTCCCCAAGCTGAGATCAATGACGGCCTCGTGGAATACGTTCGCTGGGGTCCAATTGGGAGACTAGGGCTGATCCGCAATCTGCCGGGACTTTACGACGGCACGCATATTCAGCATCCGCTGGCCGAGCGCAAGAGCGCCCGTCGCATCGAGTTTCAACTCGATGGGCCCGTCGATGTCATGGTCGATGGAGAAGTCCTGACACTGCATTGCGAGGAGCTAGACGTACTTCCCGGAGCGCTCAACGTTGTCGCCTGATCATCGGGAAATAAGATCGACGAGATCGGCGTGATATAAGGATGGGTCATGTCTGAAGAACGACGGAAACGGCAAGAGGAGCGCTCTGGCGACGCCGATGGCGCGAACACAAAGAAGTTCATCACTTACGGTGTCGTCGTCATTCTCCTGGCGGCAGCCTTCATCGCAGGCCGCCACTACAGGAATCACAAATACGATTCTTTTGCGAAGTGCATAGCGACCAAACAGGCGAAGATGTACGGCCTCTACTGGTGTCCGCACTGCCTCGAACAGAAAGAGATGTTTGGCGAGGCCTTTCACTACGTCCCCTACCAGGAGTGCGCGATCAAAGGCTCCTCCGAAGAAGCGCCTGCTTGTAAGATCGCGGGAGTCAAGATGTTTCCCGCTTGGCAGTTTGGGGACGAAGCGCCGAAGGAAGGCGTGTTGTCCCTGGAAGCCTTGAGCGACAAGACCGGGTGCAGCCTGCCGTGACAGACTCCGCGTTCCGTAATCAAATTCTCTTTGCTTTGATCGCCGTCGTTTCGCTCGCGGGCGTGCTGGTTTCGGCGGTATCGCTGCAACGCCACTATGCGAAATCGGCGACGACATTTTGCGATTTCAGCCAGAAGCTCAATTGCGATATTGTGAACCGCAGCGAGTATTCGACCATCGAGGGGATTCCCGTAGCGGGGATTGGCGTTGCTGGCTATGCCGCGCTTTTTATTCTGGCCACATTTCGCAAGTCACGCATGGGGACGCCGAACTATCTTTTGGTGGCAGCGCTTGCGGGATTAGCCTTTGCCCTCTACCTCACCTACATCGAAGCCTACGAACTCATGACCTGGTGCATCTTGTGTGTGATTTCGCTGGCCCTGATTTCGCTGATCAGTATTCTCGCAATCGTCGTCAAAGTTAGAACGGCGCGGGAGTAAATCGAGCCTTCCGTTGTATTCTGAGACGACACTTCTTTCATGGAAGAAATCCAGCAAACAGAAAATTATGCCGGGCCGTCTGCCGGCGTAATCCGCGTGCAATCCGCGACGGGAGATTTGCGCCTGCACGAATTCCGCAGCCGCATTTTTCGCAACACTCGATTCTTGCGCGTATGGCTGCCCCCGGGATACGACGATCCGGGCAACGGGGGCCGAGACTATCCGGTGCTCTATCTCAATGATGGTCAGAACATTTTTGAAGCGGCCACCTCCTTTGCGGGAATCGAGTGGCAGGTCGACGAAACGGGTGACCGCCTCATCCGTGAAGGCGTGATTCGACCTATGATTCTGGTCGGAATCGACAACGCTGCCCGAGCCCGCATCCGCGAGTACATGCCACATCGCTCGTTGAACCCGATGATGATGCGAGCGCACGGGACGCGCTATCCTGCGTTTCTGTTCAAAGAAGTCATGCCATTCCTGGCCCGTAACTATCGAGTGGCGACGGGACCGGAGAACACGGGATTGGGAGGTTCATCTCTCGGAGCTCTGATCGCGCTCTACACGGCTGCCGTGCGTCCGGGAGTGATTGGCCGCTTACTGCTCGAGAGTCCGTCGCTTTGGGCCTCGAACCGGCAGCTCATCCGCCAGAGCCGTGGGGTGAAACGCTGGCCGGAACGGATCTTTCTGGCCACGGGAACCGCCGAAGCCGGACGCAAAGATAAAGATCAGAGCATGGTCGACGACGTTCGAGAACTGGCCGCAATCCTGGGTCGCGCCGGATTGGATGACTCACGTTTGAAGTTGGTCGTCGACGAGGGGGGTATCCACCACGAATCGGCCTGGGCCCGGCGGTTTCCCGAAGCGCTGGCATTCTTGTTCGGAAATCAGTCATAGATCACCAGCAAGTGTTCAGGACGGCGAGGTCCCAACGATCATTGCCGGGATTGTGAGTGCTCCCGAGCGATTGATCTCGCGCGAGATCCTCCAGATCAGCCATACGGTAGCCGTCATCGCAACAACCGAAAGTTGGACGTGCGTCCAGCGAGTGACCGGACCCGCCAGCGGAAGCATGTACACCAAATAAAGAAGAGTGCTCAACCGGCGAGTCAGCGGCGTGAGTGGTCGACCCACGATCCAGTCGGCCAGCAGTAGAAACGCGGGCGCCAGAATTACCAGGTCGTAAACTGTGAGGTGTGGCGCCACGAGCACGCTTGTTAAGAGCAGGAGCGAGAATCGTAGCGGCAGCGGCACGGCGGCAGAACGCTTCCAGCAAGCGACCGTCAGGGCGATCACGAGCACTGCGCTCACAATATAGAGACCGAAGGAGAGCCCCGGCCAAGGGATCAGCATCGACCAGAAAGTCCGCAAGGAGTGAGTCTGATAGAGCTTGGGCTCTAACAGAGGCAATAGCCGGGGTACATCTCGCAGCATGAGTATCCAATGATGGAGGGGCTCGGGACCATAATAGAGAACGCCCAAAGCGAGTTGTCCCGCGGCTGAAAGGACCGCTCCGAAGACGGTTTTCCAGGCTCCGATCGAAATGAATACGATGGAGGCGGCCAATCCCAACTGCGGCTTGAAGATCAGGCAGCCCAGAACCAAACCTGCGAAGAACTCACGCCGGTCACGCAGCAGAAGAAACACGAGCGTGAAACATCCCAGTGCCACGGCCGAGGTCTGACCCCATGCAATCAGATGAAAGAATGCAGGGAAAGCAACTGCGAGAAGTGCGGCAGTTCCTCCGTGCTGGCGCAGATTGGGGCAAGCGCACCACGTGCCATAGCAGCATATGCCATAGATTACTGCGCTGAAACCCCACCACAAAAGAAGCGCTCCGCTGTAAGAAAGCCGAGCCAACGGCGCGAAGAAGACGGAAACCTGCGGAGGGTATAAGGGGAGATATCGGATGCCCGCAGCTTCCGGTATGCGTTGTGCTGCCAGCGCCGCCTGCGCATTCATGTCGTACAGATCGACGCCACGATGAGCAGCCGCAAGAGATCCCAGCGCATACAGATGAAGAAAATCAGTGCCTTTGAGGTTCCCGTTGCGGTCGCGCAGGCCTGGGGACGAAATGTTCCATAGATACATCGACCACAAGCACAGGGCAAGAATTGTGCCATGA
>Ga0335083_10001700_pt1 | contig 30057 bp, 25 predicted proteins | sample Lox_Sample_42_FD_206716 | JGI IMG/M metagenome (GOLD analysis project Ga0335083, IMG submission 206716) | Soil microbial communities from Loxahatchee National Wildlife Refuge, Florida, United States - Lox_Sample_4.2 | ecosystem: Environmental > Terrestrial > Soil > Wetlands | place: USA...
CTTAACGATAAAGGTAAGCGGCCTCGCTCATGCGAATTGCGCAGGGGTACATTTAGCGACGAGCAGAGTGATGTCATCGAACTGCTCGTCGGCACTAAAGCTCTTCACATCGTCGATGATGGCGGAAAGCAGCCGTTCGGCGGAGAGTTCGCGATGCTGGCGCAGGGCATCGACGATCCTGCCCTGACCGTATTCCTGCCCGGACCGATCGACTGACTCGGTGATGCCGTCGGTGTAGAGGGCAAGCGTGTCTCCGGAGGCAAGCTGCGATTCGGCGATGGTGCAGGTCCATCCGGGAAAAAGTCCAAGAACGGTGCAGGTGGCGTCGAGCAGCTCGACGGCGCCGTTCTGGCGCATGAGAAGTGCGGAGAGGTGACCGCAGTTGGCGTAACGCAAACGTTGGCGTTTGTCGTCGTACTCACCGAAAAAGAGGGTCGCGTAGGCGCTATCGTTGGTGTTCTGGTAGAAAAGCTCGTTGACGGATCGCAACAGGCTTTGCGGCTCGTCGATGGCGATGGCGCACTGGCTGCGCAGATTGGCCTGCAGGTTCGCCATGAGGAGTGCGGCGGCCATGCCTTTGCCGGAGATGTCGCCGATGACGAGGCCGATACGATCGCTGCCGAGATTGAGGAAGTCGTAGTAATCCCCTCCAACCTGGCGCGCCTGAATGCAGGCGCCGGCGTAGTCGAGGGTGGCGAGCGGTGGAAGAAATTGCGGGAATAGCCGAGCCTGCACCTGGCGAGCGAATTCCAGTTCCTGTTCGGCGCGGCGTTCGCGCTCCTCCTTCTCGGCGGCCTGGCGGCGGCGTTCCTGAATCTCGCGAGCGACATTGTCGAATCCCATGAGGGCCACGACGTTGCCATCGGGGTCAGAGAGACTGGTAAAGGTTCCACCCCAGGGCGGCGTGGTGGGCTCGCGATGAAAGTGGACGCCGCGCGCCGACCATTCCCTGTACTTGGCATGAACGTCTTCGGTGATAAGGACAACGCGCTGCTCCTGCTCGATCATCTTGTACTGGTCCTGATCGGGGCGCGGGGTGACGAGTCCGATGAAGACGGGGCCGTCGGGTGGCGCGACGGCGACAAAACGCTCGCCGGAGGGGAAGGTAAAGTCGATGAGGACTTCGAAACCGAGCTTATCGACGTAAAAGCGCAGGCTGCGTTCCTGGTCGCGCACGAACAGGGGAACGTGATGAACGCTGAGATAGGGATCAGTGGCGTTGAGACGCAACGAGTAACGATCGCTGGAGATTGGCGACTGGGTGCCGGCCATGGGTGGCGATTATAGCGGAGGGTTTGGCGAGACGGCGGCGGAGAATCGGCAAATAGAAAAGGCCCGGAATGCCGGGCCTTTGCGCGTGCATGAATGGGTTATTCCGGACGGAGCCGCAACGGCTGGTCGAGGCGGAAGGTGAGCGTGCTTTCGGACGGGACGTGAACCGACTTGCCACGGGTCAGGACCTGGGTTCCCGCACCCGCACCTGCGCCAGCGATGGCGCCGATGGCTGCGCCTTTTCCGCCGCCGGCAATGGCGCCGATGAGGGTGCCGAGAACTGCGCCTCCGCCGACGTATTCACCGGTGCGCTTGTTCTTGCCGATTCCGGCGTTGCCCTGCTGCGCTATATCTTCGGTACTGACTTCATAGTTGTGGCCAGCGACCTCGATGGATTGCAGGTCGAGCGCAAGATCGGATGTTCCGGTGGTGCCTCCGCTGTTAGCGCTGCGAATGACTAGCTCGGCGTTGGCGCCTTTCGGAATGACGACGCGACCGGAGTCGGTATCCATGACATCCTGCGCGATGCTGGCGGCGAAGGTCTGCCCTTCGTTCGCGGTTTTCGAGTCGATGGTGTCAGTCGTAATGACACTGATCTGGGTTCCGGCGGGAAGCGTGACGCGATCGCGTCCGTTAAACTTGCCGGCCCCGGGTTCGAGATCGCGGTCGGTGTAGTCGTTGGTGTTCTGGGGCGGCGGAGGCACCGGAGCGGCAGCAGGCGCGGGAGCGGCAGGCGTGTTCAGCTCGATGTTTCTCACCTCGGAGCGGGGGTAGCGATGGAGCGTCCCGCCCTCATCGAGCGTGATGTAGTTCTCGGAAACGCTGTCGAGGATGCCGTCGTGGCGGCTTCCGTCGCGCAGCACCAGGGTGTCGCCCAGACACAGGCTGCAAGTAAGAAGAAGGAAAAAAGCGGTCTTCAGCACAATTCACCTCTCGATTATTGAGATGCACGTTTCGACGGAAGCGACAGGTCGTTGGAGCGTATATGAATCACTAACACAGCTGGGACAGAATTGTTGCCGGGGCTCAGGGGTTGATTTCGACCTCGGTACCGATGGGGACGAGTTTCCAGATCTCTTCGATTTCGGAATTAGAGACGGCGATGCAGCCGTCGGTCCAATCGTAGTTCGCCTGAAGCGATCCGAGATAAGCGAAGCGATCGGGGACGCCGTGGATCATGATATCGCCGCCAGGGCTAACGCCGAGTTTCCGGGCGCGTTCGCGATCAGCGGGATCGGGATAGGAGATGTGAAGCGAGAGATGGAACTTGCTGTGCGCGTTGCGGGCGTCGATGCGGTAACGGCCTTCGGGAGTGCGATGATCGCCCTGTCGCGTTTTCGGGCCGACGGAGTGAGGTCCGAGGGCGATTTTGTAAGTCTTGATGACGTGGCCGTTATGGTAAAGCTCCATGGTACGGCGAGCTTTGTAGACGACGATGCGATCGGCCTGGGGCGAGTTCGAGGCGTGGGCGAAAACCGCGAGGAGTAACGGAACCGTTAGAGCGACGCCTGTGCGACAAGTGGTCAGGATGCTGAAAATCCTAAACATGTTTGGTTGAAGCGCCTCTTGAGTGATCCAGTTAGTGCCGCATTGTCGGGGTCCTTCGGCTCGGCCGTGCGGCCTCGCTCAGGATGACAGCATTGTAATCCCGCAATTGCACTGCACTCATGGCCTGGTTCGGGATAACAAATTAAGAGTGGTGCGTCTCAGCCGATTTCGATGGTCCAGCCTTCCTGCTGCTGGCGCTGGTGGAGCCAGCGATCGAGCGCAAGTTGCGATTCGACCGGGAAATGAATGAAACGAAGACCAGCTTTCTTCTGGACGTCGGCCCAGGCGACGCGGGCCTTGGTTTCGACGATGTCGTTGGTTTCGGGCAGCGGGAAACGCAGCTCGAGTTCGCCGGAACATTGCAGCGGATTTTCGATGCCGCTGACGCACATGCCACCGGACGAAAGATTGATGACGCGGGCCTGGAGTTCGAGTCCCTTGGTGTTCTTGATGGTGACGGGAAGGTCGATGCCGGCGCGGAAATAATGTTGCTGTTCGCGATTGAGAACGCCGAGCGGACCAGCCTCGTCGTCGCGATCGTTGTTCAGGTTGTAGAGCTTGAGCTTGCGGCTGAGCGTGCGGCGGGAGATGCCGAGTTGTTCGGCGGCTTTGCCCTGGTGTCCCGCGGTCTGTCCGAGCGCGCGAAGGATGGTTTGTTTTTCCAGTTCCTCGAGATCGGTGACGGTGCTCTGCACGGTGATGCGCGCCGACTTGTGCAACGGCGCGGCGGAGGTGACTTCCACCGGCTGCGTGGAACCGATGCCGATCTCGGGAGGAAGATCGTTGGGCCGCAATTCGGTGCCTTCGGCGAGCATCGCCGACTGGATCACGACGTTGCGCAATTCGCGAACGTTGCCGGGCCAACTGTAATTTCGCAGGACAGCAAACGCCGCCGGAGAGAAGGACAGTCCGGGACGCTGCTGTTGCAGGAAGAAATCGGCGAGGGCGACGACATCCTCGGGCCGCTCGCGAAGCGGCGGAATACGTAGCTGAATCTGTCCGAGGCGGTGATAAAGATCGCTGCGGAAGCGTCCGCTTTTGACGGCGACCTCGAGATCCTGGTTGGTGGCGGCGATGACACGAGCATCGACCGCGACTTTGCGGTTGCCGCCGAGACGATAGTAAGGAGCGCCATCGAGGACGCGCAGCAGCTTGACCTGGACTTTCGGCTCCAGTTCGCCGATTTCGTCGAGGAAGAGCGTGCCTGCGGTCGCGAGTTCGAAGAGTCCCTGCTTCATGGACTCGGCGCCGGAAAAGGCGCCCTTCTCGTATCCGAAGAGCTCGCTTTCGACGAGGTGCTCGGGGAGCGCGGCGCAGTTGAGATCGATCCATGGCTTGTTGCAGCGCAGAGAGTGATGATGAAGCGCGCGAGCGATGAATTCCTTGCCGCTACCGGTCTCGCCGGTGATCAGAACGGAAGCGTTACTGCGCGCCACGCGCTCGACCATCTGCATGAGCTTGCGCATGGAGTCGTTGCAGACAACGGCGTCAAATCCCTGCACCTGATATTGCGAGGAAACCGCGGAACCCGCCAGGTTGTTTGAACCGACTGCCAATTCGGTACCACTCCTTCACGATGTCGTCGGGGACCGATATCAAGAGAGCAATCGAGCAGCCAATCGAGATGGTGAGAATTCTGCGCGACGGTTCATTGTCCGACTGGTTGGGAAGACGCGCCAGTAACGGCGGTAACAAAACGGGACAGTTTGTCCCGAAAGGAGGATTTGAGGGCGACAGGATGTCGCGACGGCGGCTTCCCAATTCGGGAAAGGTCAGGCGAATGAAGAGGTTAGCGTTGGCGAGGTTTTTGCAAGAGAAGGAACCGCTCCTGGGAAACCGGGACATCTCGAAAAGAAGGATCCAGCCGATGAAGAAAACTGAGACCACCGAGATGCTGGAACAACAGCTGAATGAAGAGTGTTCGGCGGCATGGGGCGGGGCAAGGACGGCGACGCAAAACGTCGCGTTTCGAGTCATTGAAGTGGTAGACGACGTGAACGGGGGACGGGTTCCGATCTGGGGACCGTGTCCGTTGACGGAGGAAGAAGAAGCAATCCTGCGCGGACTGACGCAGATGAACTAAGCGGAAAAGCCGCGCAGGGAACAATAAATGAATAAGTTGGAAGCCTGGAAATGACCCTCGAGATTCCGGGCTTCCTCGGCCGTTCCGCGGCATCAGCGCCCGCGGACGGCCGTCTTCAAAGTTGAGTCAAATTGTCTCATTCTGAATTCGTGCGGCACGACAATTTGACGTAATTGGTCTTGCTGACTTCCGGACCCTGGTGGGGATCGCCGTAAGTAGTTGAAATAACAACAGAAATGATTTTGATCCGCATGCACCGTCTGGCCACAGGCGTGCGGTATAGGCACTGGAGCTCAGTGTAATGACCTTGAAAGCCAAGGTTTATCTGGCGAGCGTGTACCTGGTCGGCCTCGCGACGTTGGTGGTGACGATGTCGCAGTGGCAAACCGTCGACCTGGGCCGTTTCGTCTGCTATCTGCTGATCGCCCTGCTGGCCTCGGGACTGAAGGTGAGCCTGCCGGGGATCAACGGATCGATGTCCGTCAATTTCTTCTTCATCATCCTGGGCGTGATGGAGTTGAGCATTCCCGAGACGGTCATCATCGGCTGCGCATCGAGCCTGGTACAGAGCTTCTGGCGATCGAATTCCAAGCCAAAACTGATTCAGCTGACCTTCAACATCGCCAACATGGCAACGGCGATCTACGCTGCCAGCCTGGCTTACAAGTTCACCGACACCTATACCGGCCACACGATTGCCTTGATGCTGGTGGCGGCCGCTTGTACTTATTTCGTTACAAACACGGTGCCGGTAGCGATCGTGATCGCGCTGACGGAGAAGAAGAGCTTCCAAAAGATCTGGGCCGAGTGCTACTTCTGGTCGTTCCCGTATTACCTGGTAGGCGCGGCGATTTCAGGTTTGGTGAGCTACATCAACAAGTTCGTAGGCTGGCAGACCTCGCTGCTGGTCTTCCCGGTCATTTACTGGGTCTATCGTTCTTACCGCCTTTACCTGGGCCGACTGGAAGATGAAAAGCGGCACGTAGAGAACATGGCGGCGCTGCACTTGCGCACCATTGAAGCGCTGGCACTGGCGATCGAAGCCAAGGACCACACGACCCACGATCACCTGCAGCGCGTGCGGATCTATGCCATCGAGCTGGCGAAAGACCTGAATCTCACGGATGAAGAAATTGAAGCATTGCGTGCGGCGTCGTTACTGCACGATATCGGCAAGCTGGCGATTCCGGAACACATCATCAATAAGCCGGGCAAGCTGACGCCGGAAGAGTTCGAGAAGATGAAGATCCACCCGATCGTGGGCGCGGAAATTCTCGAGCGCGTGAACTTCCCTTACCCGGTGGTGCCGGTGGTGCGCGCGCACCACGAAAAGTACGACGGGTCGGGCTATCCTTTTGGATTGAAGGGCGAAGAGATTCCGATTGGGGCAAGAATCCTGGCATGCGTGGATTGCCTGGACGCGCTGGCGTCGGACCGCCAGTACCGCCGAGCGCTTCCACTGCATGAGGCGATGCAGGAGGTTGCACGGCAATCGGGAAAGTCGTTCGATCCGCGAGTGGTGGAAGTGCTGCACCGGCGCTACGTGGAGTTGGAGCAACTGGCGCAGCAGAAGGCGCAGCTACTGGAAAAGCGCAAGCTTTCGACGGACTTGAAGATTACGCAGGGTGCGGCTCCGGCGGCGGGGTTTGCCCATCCTCCGCGCAATACCGATCAGACCAGCGGAAGCTTCCTCACCTCGATCGCAGCGGCACGGCAGGAAGCGCAGACGCTGTTCGAGCTCAGCCACGAGCTGGGCAATTCGCTGAGCCTCGACGAAACGTTGTCGGTGTTATCGGTGCGGTTGCGCAAGCTGGTGCCATTCGACTCGATTGCGATTTACGTTCTGCGAGATTCGAAACTGATTCCTGAATACGTGAGCGGCGACAACTTCCGGTTGTTCTCGTCGCTGGAAATCCCGCTGGGGCAGGGGCTTTCCGGGTGGGTGGCGGCGAACCGGAAACCGATCGTGAATGGCAATCCGTCGGTCGAGCCGGGATATTTGTCCGATCCGGCAAAGCACAGCTCGTTGCGGTCGGCGATTTCGGTCCCGCTGGAAGGCGTGAGCGGCGTGTTGGGTGCGCTCACCTTGTACAAGGCCGAAGCGGATTCGTTCACGCAAGATCACCTGCGCGTGTTGCTGGCGATCAGCTCGAAGGTGGCGCTGTCGATTGAGAACGCGCTGAAGTATCAACAGGCCGAGAGCTCAGCGACCACGGATTACCTGACCGGCCTGCCGAACGCGCGCTCGCTGTTCCTGCATCTGGACCAGGAATTGTCGCGTTGCAAGCGCACGGAAGCGTCGGTGGCGGTGATGGTTTGCGACCTGGACGGATTCAAGGCGATCAACGATCGCTTCGGACACCTGGAAGGCAACAAGGTTCTACGGGTGTTCGCCAATGCGCTGCGCAATGTTTGCCGCGAGTACGACTACGTGGCGCGTATGGGCGGCGACGAATTCATCATTATCGCGCCGGGATTGACGCGCGAGGCAGCGGAGGAAAAAGCCGCGCTGCTGAATGATCTTGCGGTGGAAGCAGGACGCGAAGTCTGCGGTGAGGAACTGCTTTCGCTGAGCGTGGGGACCGCGTTCTTCTGCGAGGACGGAATGGACGCCGAGCAACTACTGGCCGAGGCCGACCGCCGGATGTACATCGTGAAGCAGATCCATCACGAAAAACTGGGTGTGGCGGAACCGAGCGATTCTTCCGGCATCGACATCTCCGTCAACTGAGGCAATGCGATGCTGAAGTTACTGGCACGTCACCTGCTACGAATCAGTGTAACGCTGTTGTTAGGCGGGCTACTGGCGGCGACGCTGATCCGGTTCGCGCCGGGATTCGATACCGACGAGCGGCAGATGGATTCACGGCTGAGCTCGGAATCGGTCGAAGCGCTGCGCCAACAGCGATCGGCGCAGGGCAACGTGCTGAAGTTTTATGGAGCGTTCCTGTCGGCGGCGGTGCGAGGCGACTTCGGCCAGTCGGAGACTCTGGATCGTCCGGTGCGGGAGCTGGTGGCGGAACGTGCGCCGGTCACGCTGAAGTTAATGGCCTATGGGCTGCTGGTGGGATGGAGCCTGGCGCTGGTGTTCGCGGTGTCGGCGACGATGGCACGAATCGCAGCGTGGGACGTGGCAACGACGGCAATGGCAGGGCTGTTTCTCTGCATTCCGTCGGCGGTTCTGGCGCTGGCGTTCGTGTTCGCACGGGCGCCGGGATTTATCGCGCTCGGACTGATCGTGTTCGCGAACGTGTTTCGCTACTGGCGCAATCTGCTCGACAAGAGCTACGCGATGCCGCACATCCTGACGGCGCGCGCCAAGGGGCTGGGGACGTTGCGGATTTTGTTGTGGCATGTGCTTCCGGTATCGGGGGCGCAGTTATTGGCGGTGGCGGGAGTTTCGGTGAGCGTGGCGCTGGGTGCGTCGATCCCGGTGGAAGCGTTGTGCGGGATTCCGGGAATCGGACAACTGGCGTGGCAGGCGGCGCTGGCGCGTGATTTATCGCTACTTGTAACGCTGACGTTGCTAGTGACAGTGGTGACGCTGCTGGCTAATACGACCTCAGACCTGCTGGGACAGGCATTCAGGACGCAAAGAGCGTGAAACGGATTCGCCAAATCGCATGTGTCGTTCTGCTGGCTGTGGCGGTCATGAGCCTGGCGGCGGAGCTGTTCGCGCCGGCGAATTATGCGACGCAGTTTCGCGATGAGCTTCCGAATGCGGGTCCGTCGAAGCTGCACTGGCTGGGGACGGACGATCTAGGTCGCGACCGATTTTCTCGCGTGCTTTACGGCACAAGAGTTTCGCTGTTACTGGCCCCGACGGCGGCGCTGTTATCGACGCTGCTGGCGGCTTTCATCGGCACGCTGGCGGGCTACCGTGGTGGTGCGTGGGAAAAGGTGGCGATGGCCGGCGCGGACTTATTTCTTTCTCTTCCATGGCTATTCCTATTGTTAATGGTGCGGGCGATGCTGCCGCTGAATGTTTCTGCGTTTACTTCGGTCGCCGTAACGTTCTTATTACTTGGACTTTTAGGATGGGCGGCATCAGCGCGCGTGGTTTGTTCGGGCGCGCGGGCGATCCGCAATTCTGATTTCGTTTTGTTGGCCCGGGCTTCGGGCGTAAGCCGCGTTCGATTGCTGATGCGGCATGTAATGCCGAACCTGAAGCCGGTTTTGCTGGCGCAGTTCTGGATTTCGATTCCAATCTTCATTCTCAGCGAAGCGAACCTGGGGATTTTAGGGCTGGGCGTGGCGGAGCCGCTTCCCTCGTGGGGAAGCCTGCTGCGGGAGCTGGAATCGTTTGCCAATTTCAGCAACGAGTACTGGCGGCTGGTGCCGCTGGTGTTGCTGGTGATCACTGTGACCAGCTTCCAACTGATTCTTTCGCGTGACGAGGTTACCGCATGATTCGCAAGTTTGGATTCATTCGATGGATTGCCGTTTTGGCATTGTCTTCGTCGCTGGCGCTTGCGCAGGGCGGCGAGTTGCATTTCTGCCTGAAGTCGGAACCGAAGACTTTCAATCCGGTGTTGACGTCTGACGACTCCGAAGAAGTAGTTCGTTACCTGACGGGTGGAGTGCTGGTGCGCGTAAACCGCCAAACGCAGCAACTGGAGCCGGAATTGGCGACATCGTGGAAGGTCACGGACGCGGGCCGGACGATTACGTTCAAGCTGCGCGAAGGACTTTATTTCTCGGACGGCACGCCTTTCAGCGCCGACGATGTGGCGTTCACGATGAAGCAGTTGATGGATCCGAAACTGCACTCGGTTACGGGCGATGCGTTCCGCTCCGGCAACGGCGACGTTACAACCAAGGTGTTGGCGACGGATCGAGTGGCAATCACCTTCCCTGCCCCGGTGGCCGGGATCGATAAGCTGTTTGACCAGGTGGCAATCATGTCGGCGAAGTCGCCGAAAAAAGAGATGGCTGTATTGGGTCCGTTCTATGTTGCCGACTACAAGGCGGGTTCGTATGTGTATCTGCGCAAGAACGGCAACTTTTGGAAGAGGGACGAGCAGGGTCACAAGCTGCCGCTGCTCGATGCGGTGAAGCTCGACATCCAGCCGAATCGCGATATCGAGTTGATGCGATTCAAGCGCGGCGAACTGGACCTGATCAACGCGCTGGATTCGGATTACTTCGACAAGCTGGCGGCGGCGTCACCGAACCAGGTGCGCGATGCGGGCCCGTCGCTCGACTCCGAGCAGATGTGGTTCAACCAGGTGCCGACAGCGCCGATTCCGGATTACAAGAAGGCGTGGTTCCGGTCGCAGAATTTCCGGCAAGCAGTTTCGATGGCGATCAATCGCGCTGACTTGTGCCGCATCGTCTTTGCCGGACACGCGCAGCCGGCGGTGGGTCCCACGTCGCCGGCCAATCATTTCTGGTTCAACAGCAAACTGAGACCATACCCGTTCGACCCGCAAGACGCGCTGAATCAACTGGCGCTGGCTGGATTCAAGATGCAGGATGGCGTATTGCGCGACAGCGGTGGTCACGCAGTGGAATTTTCGATCGTGACCAACTCGAGCAGCAAGCCGCGCGAGCGCATGGCGACGATGATCCAGCAGGACCTGCGTGAGGTCGGAATCAAGGTGAACGTGGTGGTGTTGGACTTCCCGTCGCTGATCGAACGAATCGGCGAAAAGTTCAACTACGAGGCAGCGTTGCTGGGGCTGATCAACACCGAACTCGACCCGAACGTGCAGATGAACGTGTGGCTGAGTTCGGCGGAGAACCACCAGTGGAATCCGAATCAGAAGTCGCCGTCGACTGAGTGGGAAGCCGATGTCGACAAGTTGATGCGCCTGCAAGCGTCGACAGCGGATCCGAAGAAGCGCAAAGCGGCGTGGGATCGTGTACAGGAGATCGTTTACGACCAGCAACCGTTTATCTACCTGGTGAACAAGAACGCACTGTCGGCGGTGTCGCCGAACCTGGCAAACGCGCAACCGGTGGTGCTGCGTCCGCAGACTTACTGGAACATCGACGAACTTTATCTTCGTAACGCTGGAGATAGGGCGGGAAAATGAACGAGCCGTTTCTCTCGATCTCGCTGACCGTCAACTACCGGAATCGTCCGGCGGTGTTGAAGAACGCCTTCCTGCAGATGCGGCAGGGAGAGGTGTTGGGACTGATCGGGCAGAGCGGGTCGGGAAAGAGCACGCTGGCACTGTCGATCCTGCGACTCCTGGAATTGAAGGGGGGCAAAGCGACTGGCGGAATTTTCTTCCAGGGGCGTGATCTGCTCACTCTGAAGGAGCGCGAGATGCGCGAACTCCGGGGGCGGGAGATCGGACTGGTATTGCAGAGCCCGCTGTCGTCGCTGAATCCGGCGTTGCGGATCGGCACGCAATTGCTGGAAGCGTGGAAAGCGCATGCGTCGGGACCCAAAGACGAGGCGTTGCGCAGGATTGAAGACGCGCTGGCAAGCGTGAGCCTGCCGCATGATCAGGAATTCCTGCGGCGCTTGCCATCGCAATTGAGTGTTGGCCAGGCGCAACGGGTGCTGATCGCGATGGCGATCATTCATCGGCCGGCGCTGTTGATCGCCGATGAGCCAACGAGCGCACTCGATGTGATCACGCAAGCCGAGGTGCTTTCGTTGTTTCGCAAGCTGAATCAGGATCGGGGAATGGGTATCCTTTATATTTCGCACGATCTGTTGTCGGTGTCGTCGATTTGTGATCGGATCGCGATTCTGAACGAAGGCGAGATCGTGGAGTGCGGGCCCACGGGGCAGATCTTCAACCACCCCGGGCACGCCTATACACGCAAGTTAATCGAGGCTTTGCCGGAAAAGCCGACCGTGCTGCGGGATCAGAGGCTGGAAGGCGTGATCCGGCCGGGCGTGCTGACCGTCCAATAATTTTTCAAGATTGAAGAGACTGCAAGACGGAGATTAGTTGTCTCCGCCGCCACACATGCCATTGCGGCATCCACCGCCGCCGCAGCCGCCCTTCCACTGCTCGCCACGCCAGCCAGAGCCCGCTTCGGCGCGAACCGCATAGGTGGAGAACTTCTCTTCCAAATTTGCGCTTCCGCAATTCGGACAGGCGGCTTTCTGGGAGCCCATCACGAGGGCCTCGAAGGGGCGTTTACACTCTTTACACACGTATTCGAAGATTGGCATAGCTTTCACCGCGGTGCACGGAGGCATCCGCTACACTCATTCTAATGGGCACCGAAGCTTCCAGCAAAACTCAAGCCACGACGATCAGTGACGGGCGACCTTGCCCCAGCGACTTCGTTCCGCGGCGCTGGTTGCGCGGTGGGCATCGTCAAACGGTCTTTGCCGCCTATCTGCCGCGGCAAAATCGATTGCCGAAGGCGGAAGAGCGATTGTTCTCCGTAGAGCCGGAGGTGCAGATCCTTGCGCATTGCCACTGGCAGGCAGACAGAAAGAATCACACAACCCTGGTGATCGTGCATGGGCTGGAGGGATCGAGCGAAGCACAGTACGTGATCGGCACGGCAAACAAGGCATGGGACAAAGGGATGAACGTGGTCCGCATGAATATGCGGAATTGTGGAGGCAGCGAGCGGTTAACGCGGACGTTATATAACTCCAGCATGTCGAGCGACGTGGCAGGCGTGGTGAAGACACTGATCGACGAAGATGGCTTGCCCGCGATTGGCGTCGCGGGCTTCTCGATGGGTGGCAACTTGGTCCTGAAGATGGATGGCGAATGGCGAGCGAATCCACCGGCGCAGGTGAAGGCCGTGATCGGCATTTCGCCGGCGCTGGATCTTACGCTGTCGTCGAAGACACTGCATGAGTGGCGGAACCGGCTCTACGAATACGGCTTCCTGATCGGGCTTCACGGCAGCGTTACAAGGAAAGCGAAGCTTTGCCCGGATCTTTACCGCACCTATCCGCTGTTCTCGATCCGGTCGCTGCGCGATTTCGATCATCAGATAACCGCCCGCCATGGAGGATTCGAGAGCGCAGAGGACTATTACTACAAGGCCGCAGCGGCGCGGGTGGTGGAAAAGATTACGGTGCCGACGTTGATCATCCACTCGGTGGACGACCCGTTTATCAAGATTTCCGGAGAGACGCGGACGAAGATCCTGGCGAACCGACACATCCGATATATCGAAACTGAGCATGGTGGTCATTGTGCGTTTATGGCTGAACCGGCCGGCTACGACGGGCGATGGGCCGAGAAAAAGATCGTGGAATTCGTGGAGGAATTCGCGCAGGCAACAGCATGAGCGGCGATTGGCCTTAAGATGGGCGAAGTTCAAGTTCGCGAAAGATCCCGAAATCTATGCTCAAAGTTGCCGAGAAGATGGATACCGAATTCTCCGTTGAATTAGGCGCCGACGATCCCACGCTCGCACTGCCGTGGTCCGATCCCGAGGGACGCTGGCAGTATGTCGACCTGCGAGCGCATCCAGAGCGGATCTCCGAGATCGAAGAGGCGCAAGAATTTCCAGCGTTGCGCGAGTTCCTGGCGGCGACAAACTCTGCGTTGTCGAACCTGCAGTCGGCGAAGTGCGATACGTGGTTCAGCGAGGAGATCACCGAAGAAGAAGCGATCTTCGGCGCTGCTTGCAAGTTTGGAACCTATGTGGATGTAGCATTCCATCAGGCTGCGCCGCAAGCGTCGTTCGCAATTCACGAAGCCTTTGCACTGCGGCTGGTGGAATTGCTGAAGCGAGCGCCCGAGCTGCCGGCGTCGATGGAAATTATCATCCGCCGAGCGCACTATGAATCGAGTGGGCCGGTACGCGAAGGGTTCTACTTCACGATTTATGTTCTCGGTTACGGCGACGACGAAGCCGATGCAAGGCAGGCTTGTGGGATCGCGCTGCGACTGGTCGGACACGCGACGCTGCAGATGTCGACGGGTCGCGGCGTGACGAACCGGATACAGTAAATCGTGGGTGGGACGGACGAGTTGCGGTATCCTGTTGAGGAGGGGGCCCGTAGCTCAATTGGATAGAGCATCAGCCTTCTAAGCTGAGGGTTGCTGGTTCGATCCCAGCCGGGCCTACCACCCTTCCTCTTCAATGACTTACAAAGACCCTGCCAAAACCTCATCGCGAACCGTAGCAATTGGGGTCCGGTGAAAACTCAAAGGAGGTTTTGGGCAGGTTGCAGTATTGCCTGGACGGCAGGCATCTTCTCTATTGTTTTCATCGGCAGGAACAGGCGCTTGTCCTTTAGCGGAATGAATCCATGCTTCTGATAGAACGCCTTAGCGTTTTCGTCTTTCGCATCTACTAATACTGCAAAGGACATTACGGTCTTGGTCCCTTCCAGGGCGCGGACAAGCGCATCGAACAGCAACATTCCGCCTAAACCAGTGCCGCGAACACTCTCGTCAATTGCGAGCCTGCCAATGAGAGTGCTGCCAAATTGACGGTATCTTCCAGCCCGCTTCCGCAAATCCTCAGGTAGATCGCCAGCGTCCACGTAGAGACTGGAAAGTGTGTAGTACCCAAGAACCTTTTCCTGATCGTCTTCTCGAAGAAGGACGAAAACGGCTGAGATCTTTTCTCGCACGTCCCTGGATGCGCGTTCTAAGAAGTATTTGTCCAGTTCGGGCGTGCCACAACAAAAGGCCGCTCGGTCTTGATCCCCGAGCGGCATAATGATGTATTTAGGTTCTTGTTCCAAGCTAGCGACGTACCATCCTGGTATAACGCTCCGCAGCTCTGGTCAGGGTATCGGTAGGCGCCGGTGGATTCATCATCGCATCTACGAACATTTGCTGATCTTCAACTGCCAATCGCAAGAGATTGTACTCTTCGACAGTTCTTACCGCGGCTGCTTGCAGTGTATCGATCGCAAAGTCTGTTAACGTCAATCCTCGCAAAGCGGCGGCACGGGAGAAGAACGCTTTCTGCTCCGGAGCCACACGCATTTCGAGACGTGCTTCCGAGCGGTGTGTCGCTCGACGGTATTTCTTAGCTGTTGCTCCCATATTGAACTCCTGCGTCTTCTCAAACTGTACGGCAAACTGCCGAACAAGTCAAAACCACTAAGTGATAATCAGTTTGTCAACTGTACGTCAATTGGCCGTACGATGTCAATACTTGTTTGACGCAGCAGGATGACTTCAGGATGCAGCGATATTTCCGTCCGCCGTTCCACGAAGTTGGTACTGCGGGGATTTCACCGATACTCTCAGACCTGGAGTATACGTATCCGTATCATCAATCCATTGGCTTTTATCTTGATCGTATCTTGGATGCGCAGATTACTCGGGCGAACAGCTTCGTCGCTTTGGACGCCTCGGCATTTCCTTGTTTCTATCTCACCTGCGGGATGAGGGATGCAGCGCGAGATACCAAGTGGAGAGTTTACTTATCCCAAAGAGCTGAGATGAGTAGCTGGCGACGCGCGAGTTTAGCTATATCCGCTACGCATAACCGAATCGACCAGCCTATCAATTCAGAAAGAAGGCACTGCTTCACAACTCCGGATAAGGTGTGATTTGGGCGTAGCTAACTCTAGCTGATAAAGTGCGTTTGTCTAAGCAGTAGTAGTACATAGCGAGGAGGCGCAAAGTCTAGGACAGACTAAGCGCCTCACTGTTAAGCCTTTGCTGCACTTCTAAGCTGAGGGTTGCCGGTTCGATCCCAGCCGGGCCTACCATCCTTCCTCACATTAACGATTCTAATTACTGTTCGAAAGCTCCAGGATCCGGAGTGTGTTCTCGCGCCCGGCCTCTGTGCACTTCATATTGACGTGCTTACCCATGTGCGGTTTGGCCATTTCCTGGTTCTCAATATTCATGACTTTGCCATCATCGTCCACAAACACCGCCACTCCACTCTTTTCGGTGCAGGCGGGATCACATGTGTTTCGGTCATTCACCTTTGTCACGCACTGAGCGTCGCAGATGCTGCCATTCTTCGTTTTTGATTCTTTATTATTCTGATCTGTATTCTGATTCGCGGCGAACAGGAGCACCGCCGCACCCAGAACAGCTATCAACACTTTCGAACTTCGATTCACAGTTCCTCCTGGAAGCAGCTCCCCGGCTCTGAGTCCGGCTTTCGCTTTCTTAGGGATTCTCTATCCGAAGATAAGTTGCCTGGGGCGCATATTGTCCGCAAATGACGCGTGTGCCACCGTCAACATGCAAACGGCAAAGCGAGCGGGCCAGGAACTAGGGTCTGCAGATTACGAATCATGCAGCAGCGAAAAACCCTAGAAGCTGCTGCGCTTTCTATTTACGCCAGATTCATAAAGCGTGCCGTGAAGCGTCAAGATGTGCAAAGCCGGGAGTTATTAACATGATTGTTAGTTAAGCCATTGACCTTGACCCGGGATCACGGTTTACTTGGGCACACACGAGAGAATCCCCTATGAAACGTGCACGCCCACGTATCCTATCGGCCAGCGCTGAACCTCTCCTTTTTGAAACCCGTAACCGAGTGCTCGAATCCGCAGGGTTCGACGTAGTACGCTGCATGCGCGGCATCGGAGCCCGCGAATGGTTCCGAGGCGAACGTTTTGACGCCGTCGTACTGGGGGGCTTTGACGATCTCGGCATTCGGCGCAGCCTGATCGATGAGTTCAAGCGGCAGCGGCTAAATGTGCCGATCCTTGTCGTCTATCATCTCGACGATCCGTGGGAAACTTACGCTGGCGCAGACCAAACCATGGAGTCGCTGGATGGCCCGAAGCAGTTGATTTCGCTGGTGGGGCAGATGATCAAGTTTTTGCCGGCGTCGGCCACCCCGCGCGATGCCGCCGCCGCACATGCCGGCGACTGACCTTTCGTGATCCGCAGTTGGTTACCGATTTCCGCAAGCTCGATGCTTAACTTGCGCGCGACTAGCTTGACACTGCTAACACTCTGGAACATAGTCAAGTAGGAGCTTTCGGGCCTGCTCAGGCCACTCAACGCCATGGTCAAACGCACGGAGCCGCGCCTGACTCAGGAAGCGGCAGTTCGCATTTTCGGAATGGACGCGCAGGGGCACCCCATCCACCTTGCCGCGACGACCATGGACATCAGCAAGTCGGGCGCGCGGCTAAAAGGGATCCGTTGCTGGGATTTTCCGGGCGAAATCATCGGAGTGCGGCACGGAATGGAGAAAGCCCGCTTCCGGATAGTTTGGGTCGGTCCGCCGGGAACGCCGGTCGATGGCCAGATCGGGCTGCTATGCGTGGAAGTGGGGCGCTACATCTGGGGAGTGATGCCTCCGACGGCCGACGGTAAACCTGAGCCGCTGGGACTGGTGAGCGGGCCACGGCCGAGCTTCGCCAACCTGGGGATGCAGGTGCAGGCGAGTGGATATCCGGACCGTCGGCGTAAAGATCAGCGATTCACCGCGGGAGGCGGCGTGAATATTCGTGAGGTGGGCTCGGGTGTCCCGCAATGGTCCATGCTCCACGACATCAGCGCGGGAGGGTGCTACGTGGAAACGACCTGCCCGCTGCTGCCGCTAAGCCGTGTGGAACTGACCATCCAGGTCGGCGATCTGCGGATCGAAACCAAAGGCAGCGTCACAGTGAAACATCCGCTGGTGGGGATGGGGATCAAGTTTACGGAAATGTCGCCGCTAAATCGCGATCGCCTGGCGCACTTAATGCAAAGCCTGGAACAGGAAGCAGAGAAGATGGCGGGAAGGTTTTAAAGACAGTTTCGGGTTTCAAGTTTCCAGCGTCGAGTTTCCAATTCCCTACTTCAATGCGCTGGTCGTTTCGAGCGTTTTTGCCACCGTTCCCGACTGTTCTTTCAAGCGAGTCAACGTGGCGTTCATCGCTTCCACCTTTTCTTTGAGTCCGCGCGCTTCGGCGACCTGCGTGATCGACGAGCACTCTTCCTGTAAACGGCTGGCAAGATGGAGCAGGTAGGCGAGTGAATCGGCGTGGGGCTTCCAGAGATAGGCGGAAGTAGTACGTGAACGAAACTCTTCGAGCTCGTTTAACATGCGGGCGTAGATGCCAACGCCGCGGGTGATGCCGGTAGCGTAATCGCCGCGAAAACTTTTTTCGCCTCGGAAATCGGCGCGAAACGCATCGACCTCGGCTTGCGTCAGCACCATGTTGCCGTGGCGCATGGGATAGATGTTGGCCGACTTGGAGTCGGCCGCAAGAATGAAGTTGCGGATCGACTCCATTGTAGTTTTAAGCTTCGTCTCCTCGGCGTTGCGGTCGAGGCTCTTGGGGAATTCATTGGCGGAGCCTCCGGCGAACGTCGGCGCGCGACGTCCGGAGGCGGCAGCGGCATGACTGCGCAGCGCAGCACCAGTTGATTGCGGCGGCGCCTGCGTCTTACGCGTGTCCACAGCTTTCTTGAACTTTGAAACCTTGCGGAGATGTTCCTGGGCGCGACCGTATTCCTGCTCAAGGATTTCTTCTTCTTCCACTTCCTGGAGCTGTTTGACGGTGACGTCACCATCGACGCGCGCCATGATGCTGCCTCCGGCTTCCTGCACCGAGACAGCAAACTGCTTGATGCTGCGGGCGGCCTGCCGGAACAGCTCGTCGAAGCGACCACCGATGAACACGTTGTATTCGGCAATGGTCGAGAGCACGCGTGGGTGATAGAACGAATATCCGAAACGCTGCTTGATATCGCGGACGCGCTGCATGACGCCGGAGTCCATGAGTGCATCGAAGTGGCGGATATCTTCGGCTTCCTGGCGAATGAACGGAAACTCACGCACGAGCTGGCGATGTTCGTCGGGCAGCGGAAGTACTTCTTCCAACGACAGGATGGCGTATATCTCTTCTTCGAAGCGGGAAGGCTCTTCGATCGTCCACTCTTCGGCGGTCCGGAGCGGCATGGCCAGCATGCGGAAGAGGTAGGTAACGACAAAGTCGGCCTTGTCGCGATCGGCGTCGTCGGGCGAGTGCTTGCGGAAGTAGTAACGAAGCAAGCCTTCGGCAGCTTCCTTGGTGGTGATTTCTTTTAGCCCATCGCGGACCATCACGGGCGCGATCGCGAGATCGAGCAGCGAGAGCCAGTGGCCGAGCGGCTTGAGCGATTCCTCAGGATTGTCGTTGGTAATGGCGGCGCTGACTTCCTGTGGAATGGGGATTTCGTGCCCCAGTTTGTCGCGCAGCAGCTTGCAGTAGAACGCATGGACTGTGGCCATGTCGTGCAAGTGCTGTTTGGGGCTTTCCATGCTCGATGTCTCCAGAAAAACGTTTGCGGCTGGCCGATGGGATCGGGCCAGTTTATTCGAGTGTTAATGGTGCCGCAAGCGTAAACATTGCACGAAACACCGGTTACCTTCTAGTTCTGGAATTGCAGGCCCAGCAGCTTGCCGTCGCGCATGCGCACTTCGACTTTGAAGTGATTGCGCACATCGCCGGGCTCGACAACGCTGATGTCGAGTTTTGTGCCGGAGTTAAAGTCCGCTTCTGAAATGTTCTCGGAGAGGCGAACCTGCATTCCGCCGGCGCCAACTTTTTCCACGCGGCCGATATCGCGACCCTTGGCGTCGAGGCAGCGAACGTCTTCATTCACATCGAGACGCAAGAACCGGCGGCGTTCGGAGCCACTCTTCTCCTGTTCGCTCATGCTATTTGCCGCCCATCACGAGCTTGGCGATGGTCGCCAGCTGCATGTTCGACGTGCCTTCGTAGATCTTGCCGATCTTCGAGTCGCGAAAATATTTTTCGACGGGATAGTCCCTGGTGAAACCATAGCCGCCGTAGATTTCCACGCACAAGGACGACACACGTTCGGCCACCTGCGAGGCGAACAGTTTCGTCATGGCAGCTTCTTTCACGAAGTTCATGCCGGCGTCTTTCATGCGAGCGGCGTTGTAAACCATCATGCGGACAGCTTCGATCTCGGTCGCCATCTGCGCGATCTGGAACTGGATGCCCTGGAAGTTCGCGATGGCTTGTCCGAAGGCCTTACGTTCCTGCGCGTACTTGACGGCATACTCCCACGCGCCGCGCGCGACGCCCAGCATCTGCGCGCCGATACCAATGCGTCCTTCGTTCAGCGTCTCAATGGCAATCTTGTATCCCTTGCCGACTTCGCCGAGCACGTTTTCCATCGGCACGCGGCAATCTTCGAGAATCAGCTCACAGGTGCTCGAGGCGCGAATGCCGAGCTTGTCTTCTTTCTTGCCGACCGAAAACCCGGGGAAATCTTTCTCGATGACGAAGGCAGTGATGCCTTTGTATCCCGCGGCAGGATCGACGGTCGCAAAGAGAATGAAGATGCCGGCTTCCTTGCCGTTGGTGATCCAGAGCTTGCGGCCGTTGAGGACGTATGCGTTGCCTTTGAGTTCGGCTTTCGTGGTGAGCGCGAAGGCGTCGGAACCGGAACTGGCTTCGCTCAACGCGTATGCGCCAACAGTGTCGGTGGCCATCTTGGTGAGGAACTTTTTCTTCTGCGCTTCGGTTCCCCAGCGCAGGAATGCGTTAGCGACGAGCGTGTTCTGCACATCGACGATCACGCCCGCAGACGCATCGACCCGAGAAAGCTCTTCAACCGCGAGAATCGCCTCGAAGAATGTGCCGCCGCCTCCGCCATACTGCTCAGGCGTTTCAATGGCCATGAATCCAAGCTGGAAGAACTGGTCAATCAGGCTATGCTCGAAGACACCTTTTTCGTCCATCTCCTTCACATGCGGGCGGAGGGCTTGGTCGGCAAATTGGCGAATGTTGTCGCGGAAGAGCTGCTCATCGTCAGTGAGCGCGACCAACGGCTTGGGAGTTTCAGCGGGGGGAGTAGCTACTTGCGACATGAGAACCTCGAGCGAACGGAATCAGCAGAACGGTGATTTTACCATCCGCGACAGATGTTAATCGCTGGCGGCGGCCTGTCCTTGGGCGGCTTTGACGTCGTCGGATGCGGATTGTTCGACGGAAACTGCGGCGCCGTCGCGATAGCGAACGTAGCGCCCGGAGATGGCGGGCACGCGCTCTCCCGGAACGATGATGCCGATGAGGTTAAGCGGATCGGCCGCCGAGAGAGTAACGATTTCGCCGCGCGGCTGTTCGCGACGAATAGCGCGGAGCGATTCGACGGCAATGGGAAGAGCGAACTGTTCGCCGACGAATCCGGTAACGAAACGACCGCCACGAATGTCGCCGCGATCTTCGAGACGCCGGAAGGCGATGCAAAGTTCGCGCCACTTCGGAACCATCGTTTCGCGGACAAGCACTTCGCGGAAGACGACGCCATAGCGGCGAAGCAGCATCCAGCAGGTGGCTTCGATCGCCTTCGCGCGATCGGCCAATTCGATGGGATAAAGCAACGACCAGCGCCCGCTGGAGTGGCGCTTGCGCGACGAGCTTCGATCGATGAGCGAGCGAAGATTGTCGAAACCATCGGCGGTGACAAGTCCGGCAGCGACCAACTCCCACAGGGCGGTTTCGATCTCGACTTTCGACTTCGCAGCGCCACGAACCACGTCAGCAAAGAAGGAAGCGCCACGTTGACGCAGGAATTCGAAGACATCACGGGCATTCTGGCTGAGTCCGGAATAGATGTCGTTGGAATCGCCGATCGAACCTACACCGAGATGAGGATTGATGCCCATCCAGTCGCACTCTTCGCGCAGGAAGAAAGCAATCGGCGCGACTGAAGTGGGAACGATTCTTCGGGTGCGTTGAGCTTCACTGTTGATTTCGACTGTTGCAGGATGGGGCGAGAGTCGGCCCCAGCCGACCGCACCCGACATGCAGAGCTGGTCAAGAATGTCGGGCTTGTAGCCGCGAAGGCGATGCGCGAGCACGTCGCGCTCCCAGGCGTTAGCGGGAATCTCGAATCCCTGCAGCTGGCGAATGACTTCAAGCGTGCCGTGCTCGTCAACGGCTTGCGATCCGGGCTCAACGTGCTGCCATCGCAGCAACCAGCGCATGAGCTGCGCGGGCGAAGACGGCTCGATCTCTTTGCGCAGCTTGCCGAGCGTAAGCCGATGAATTCGGGCGAGCAAACGGCGCTCGCAGAATTCGATGTCCGTCGTTAATCGTTCGTCGTTGGCCGTAAATGAACCATCGGCAGGACGCGCGAGCGCGTACCAGCCACGCAGGATCGCGCCGGTCGCTTCAAGCCGCAGCAGCGACTGTAGAACTTCTTCAGGATGGAGGTGCAACAGAGACGCCAGTCGCGCCGCGGTGATGGGCCCGATGTGCTGCATCCATCCTTGCACAATGGCGTAAGCGGCATCGGAGTGCGACGGGTCGTCTTTCTCGGTTTCGGCGACCGCACTTTCCGCAACAGCTTCGGGGTAGGCGGCGCGAAAGGTCTTCGCGCGTTCCGCGGAAACCCAAAAGCGTTCGTCACCAACGGTGACAACGGTGGCACGATTCGCAGCGCGAAGCTGGTGGAAAAATGCCGCCATCGGGCCTTGGTCTTCGCTAATGGACCGAGCACCCATTAACTCGGGAAGTGCAATCAGCGTGTACAGCGCATCGTGTAGTTCGTCGGCGTCGCGAATGTCGGGCCATGCTTCATCGCGAACTTGTTCGATCGCTGCCGGATCGAGTTTGCCGACTTCCTCCAAAACCGATGGCGGCAATGTCTGGCGCAACGACACGGCGCGCGCACGGCGCTCCTCGAGCGGCGCATCGTCGAGATAGGCGTACGGATTCGCGTTCAGAATTTCGTGCGAGAACTGCGACGGCACCGGTGTATCGACGGCGATGGTACGAATGGCGCCGCTGCGAATGCCTTCGAGAAGGTGAACGAGTCCGTCGAGGTCCATCGCCTCGTGCAGCACGTCTTTCATCACTTCGTCGATCAGCGGGTGATCGGGAATCTGGATGTCGCCGTCGATGTTCTCCCCGCACGCCGCCACATCCGGGAACACGGAGGCCAGCAGGTCATCGCCGCGAATCCGCTGGATCTGAGGCGGAACCTTCTTCCCGCCCTGATAGCGCAGAAGTGCGAGCGAACGATTCGCGTCCCAGCGCCAGCGTGTCTGGAAGATTGGCGAGCCGGTGAGCACCGCCTGCTCCAGAACTTCTTTCACGGTTTCCGGTTGCAGGAAGTTGAAGACGTCGGCCAGCGGAAAACTGTGCTGCTCGGCGAGCGAGACATTTAGCCCGTTATCAGTGGCGGCAGCCTGCAACTCAAAATTAAAGCTGCGGCAAAAGCGCTTGCGGAGCGAGAGTCCCCAAGCCTTGTTGATGCGTCCGCCGAACGGTGCATGGATCACCAACTGCATCCCGCCGCCTTCATCAAAGAAACGCTCGGCGATGATCGTCTGCTGCGTCGGCACTTCGCCGAGCACCGCACGTCCATTGAGGATGTGCTGGATTAACTGTTCGGCGCCCGATTCGTCGAGGCCACATTCTTGTTGCAGCCACTCGATTGCAGCCTGCGTGCGGGCTTCTGTAAGGTGCCCAGCGACGATCGACGTGAACTCGGTCGGTGACAACTCGCCCATCATTTCGCTGACGCGCAAACGAAGTTCGGCAACATGCGACGAAAGCTCGGCCGTTCGTGCCGGGGCTTCTCCGCGCCAGAAAGGGATATTCGGCGGCTGGCCATGCGCATCTTCAACCAGGATGCGTCCCTTGCCTGACTCGATGCGCTGGATGCGCCAGGAGGTGTTGCCAAGCAGAAAAATGTCGCCCGACAGGCTCTCGACCGCCCAGTCTTCATCGACTGTGCCGACCACGGTCGCGTCGGGCATGGAGACGACATTGTAGAGAGCGGTTTCGGGGATCGCGCCGCCGCTGGTAATGGCCGTCATGCGTGCACCGCGCCGAGATCGCAGCCGCTTGTTCACACGGTCGTGATGGAGGTAAGCGCCGTAACGCCCGCGTTTGGCGGCAATGCCGTCGGAAAGCATCACGAGAACACGATCGAACTGTTCGCGCGTGAGGTTGCGATAGGGATAGGCGCGGCGGACGAGTTCGTACAACTCTTCTTCGCGACACCCCGACTGAAAATCTGCCGACGAATCCGAAAATAGCGCCGGCGTCTCGCCGGCCGTCGCGTGGATGTCTCGCCCAGGCTCGCTCTCCGCAAGAGATATCCTCTGCTCCCTCGCTGCACATTCCGCCACGATCTGCTGCGCCAGGATGTCGAGCGGCGCGTCCGGAATAATGATGCGATCCAGTTCACCCTGATGAATCGAGCGGATGAGAGCCGCGCATTCGACTAGATCGTCGCGCGTGACGGCAAACAAGCGACCCTTGGGAATGGCGCCACGCCAGTGTCCGGCGCGGCCGATGCGCTGCAAGGCCACGGCGATTGCGCGAGAAGATTCCAGCTGACAGACGAGATCGACAAAGCCGATGTCGATTCCAAGCTGTAACGATGCCGTTGCCACCAGCAGCTTGATCTTGCCCGTCTTGAGCCGGTTTTCGGCGTCGAGGCGCAGCTTGCGCGCCATGCTGCCGTGATGGGCTGCGACAGCGTCTTCGCCAAGGCGTTCGCTCAGGTGCATGGCAACCCGTTCGGCAAGACGGCGCGTGTTTACGAAGACGAGCGTCGAACGATGCTGCTGAGCCAGGTCGGCCAGCCGGTCGTAGATTTCGCCCCAGTGTTCGTTGGTCGCAATCGGACCGAGTTCGCTGCGCGGAACCTCGACGGCGAGATCCATCTGGCGACGATGGCCAACATCGACTACCGCGGGCGGCTCACGATCGGATCCTGTCAGGAAATGCGCGATCTCGTCGAGCGGCTTCTGCGTAGCCGAGAGACCGATCCGAACCGGCGGTTTGGCGGTGACCGCTTCAAGGCGCTCGAGCGAAAGAAGAAGATGCGAGCCACGCTTGTCGCCCGCTACGGCATGGATCTCGTCCACGATCACCGTTTCAACATCGCGCAGGATGCGGCGGCTGCGTTCGGCGGTGAGCAGGATGTAAAGCGATTCCGGTGTTGTAACCAGGATGTGAGGCGGACGGCGCAACATGCGCTGACGCTCAAGAGCTAGCGTATCGCCGGTGCGAACCGCCGTACGAATTTCCGGCATCAGTATGCCGCGTTCGGCAGCCAACTGCATGATCTCCGCCAGCGGGCCTTCCAAATTCTTCTGGATGTCGTTTCCCAGCGCCTTCAGAGGCGAGACGTAGAGCACTTCGGTACGGTCGCGCAGTTCTCCATTGAGTGCCTTACGGACGAGTTCGTCGATGCACGCAAGAAACGCCGCCAGCGTTTTGCCTGACCCCGTGGGGGCGGCGATCAACGTGGTGCGTCCCGCGATAATGTGGGGCCAGCCTGCGATTTGCGGCTCGGTCGGCGAACCAAAGCGGCCGAGGAACCACTCCTGCACGATGGGATGCGCCCATTGCAGGGACCCCACGTCCCCCGTTACGGGTACTGCGGAAAGCATCGTGACATTCTAGTGGCTTTGCGCTACTTTCGCCAGATCTTCGCCTTCGAAAGATGCCCCGCGCCGGTGGTACACGGCCTGACGGGCATAGGGGGGATTGGACGATTGTCTTAGAATGCCGATATGGGCCTTCCCACGCTGAAGGATGTGATTCGGTGTCCCCAGTGCGGCAGCAGCGACGTAGTTTACTCCTGTGAACCCAAATGCTGCTTCAATCACGTATGCGCCGAATGCCGAAGCACCTTCGAGTTGAACACACAGAAAACCGGCCAGACCGATCCCACATGGAACGACACCAAGGAGCCAGGATCGAGTGACCCGACCACGTCGTGCGCCAGTTGCGGCAGTCTGAAGGTGGCAGTGCTTCGTTCATCGCCGGCGGAAACACTCGTGCTCTGCGCGGATTGCGAAGCGGTCTCGAAGCTGGTGATCGAAGAGTTCGTTCCCGGCGTTTTCTGATCTGACGGGTGCGCTTAGAACCTTGAAACGGGAAAGCTAAAACTGTTTTTGTACAATCGCTCCATGTCCTCGAAAGACCGCGCCCGCAAAATCAAGTTAATCCTGTTTGACGTCGATGGGGTAATGACCGACGGCACCATCTTTCTCTTTCCCGCTCCCGCTGGAGCTACCCAGCATTTGAGCGGACGAAAGGAAGAAGTCGCCGATCAGGGTGGCTATGCGATTCACAGCCAGAACATGATCGAAGCCAAGGGGTTCAATGCGCACGACGGGGCCGGCATGTCGCTGGCGAAACTCGGGGGCTTGAAGCTCGGCATCATCACCAAACGAATTTCTGAAACGGTGGCGTTACGTGCGCGCGATTTGAAAATCGACATCGTACACCAGGGGATTGCCGACAAGGGCAAGTGCTTCACCGAAATCCTGAAGAAAGAAAAGCTCAAGCCGGAGCACGTCGCGTATGTTGGCGACGACATCATTGACCTGCCGATCATGCGCCGCTGCGGGTTGGCGATCGCCGTTCGGAATGCGCGCGAAGAGGTGAAAGACGAGTCGCACTTCGTCACCGATCACGAGGGCGGACATGGCGCCTGTCGGGATGCAATCGAGTTCATTCTTCGCGCCCAGGGATCTCTTGACCGCGTAATCACTGCGTACATTCACGACCGGTCGCCAGGGGCTCCTCCCAAGGCCAGAAAATAACTCGTACTCAAAATGTGTGGCTGTTTCGTCGTCACCCTTCCGGGTGCCGACCGAGTTTTTTTCTTTTGTTAACGGACTGTTATTATTCCCGCCGGACGGAACCACATTTGTCTTAGGGAGCCTACATGCCATCTTTAGTCTTGCTGTCACGGCGGACTTTCGGGTTGATCTCTTATTTTTCCTTCGTCGCACTTATTCTTTTCACCTCGCTCGCGATCGCTCAACAAACAGCCAACCGTTCCACCGCACTCACTGACGACCAGGTAAACGCACGCGTTGAGTCGATCTTGAAGCAGTTGACCCTGCACGAAAAGATCGGGCAGATGAACCAGCTCGGGGCGGCTGACTGGAGCTTCAAAGCAGATCCTGTTTCACCTCAAGAACATGCGCGCCGTTGCGACGCCGGTTCGTTCCTCTGGACCACCGATTCAAAATTGATGGATCAGTTGCAACACATTGCCGTGGAACAGTGTCACGCCAAGCTCCCGCTCCTATTCGGCTTCGATGTCATCCACGGCTACCGCAACATCTTTCCGATCCCCATCGGCATGGCCGCCAGTTGGGATCCCGCGATGATCGAGAAAGCCCAGTCCATCGCAGCGCTGGAAGCTTCTTCCACCGGGCTTAACTTTGATTTCACTCCCATGGTTGATATTGCCCGTGACCCGCGCTGGGGCCGCATCGTGGAAGGCGCCGGTGAAGACCCATACCTGGGCGCGGCCGTAGCTCGCGCGCAGGTGCTCGGATTACAGGGTCCGCAACTGGGCACTCCTGGCCACATGGTCGCCTCGGTGAAGCACTTCGCGGGATACGGCGCCGCTGACGGCGGTCGCGATTACGACTCCTCGTACATTCCCGAGGAACTGTTCCGCAATGTGTACCTGGTCCCATTTCACGCCGCGATTAAAGCCGGAGTCGGAACGGTCATGTCCGCTTACATGGATTTGAACGACGTTCCCGCAAGCGGCAACCGCTGGCTGCTGCGGGACGTGTTGCGCCGCGATCTCGGATTCAAGGGCTTCGTCATCAGCGACGCCGATGCGATAAAGAGCCTGCAGGTTCACGGCTACGCCCGCGATCCGCAGGACGCCGCCCTCAAAGGTTTTACCGCTGGCGTCAACATGGACATGGCCAGCAAGACTTACCTCGACAACCTGGAAGGGCTCGTCAAATCGGGCAAGATCAAGGAATCCGAGATCGACGAAATGGTTCGTCCGATCCTGGCCATCAAGGTTCGCATGGGGTTGTTCGAGCATCCCTTCGTCGATCTTTCGAAATCTGAAGCAATCCTGAACGATCCGTCGCATCGGCAATACACACGTGTCGCGGCACAGCGCGCGATGGTCTTGCTGCGCAACGAGAACCACACTTTGCCCCTGAACAAGGAATTGAAGAGTGTAGCCGTCATCGGCCCGCTCGCCGACGCGCCGAAGGATCTCACCGGTTCATGGGGAGTCGAAAACGCCAATGTGGGGCCAAGTATTCTGCAGGCCGTCCGGGCAAAACTCCCAAATGCAAAGGTCGACTACGTCGTCGGCGGCGAAATGAAGCGCGCCTTCCTGCCGGTTCCCTGGATTGACCATACCCGCGAAGACGCCAAGCCCATGACCCCGGAGCAACTGGCAGCGGAGGTAAACAAATCGGTCGAGGCTGCAAAAGCCGCCGACGTCACCATTCTCGTCCTCGGCGAAAACTCAACCATGAGTGGGGAAGGCTCTTCTCGCTCCACGCTCGTTCTTCCCGGAAACCAGCAACAACTTCTTGAAGCCGTTGCCGGCGCCGGCAAGCCTGTTGTCGTAGTTCTCATCAACGGGCGCCCGCTCGACATTACCTGGGCCTCCGAGCACGTTCCCGCGATCCTCGAAGCCTGGTACGGCGGAACCGAAGCGGCGAACGCGATCGTAGACACGCTCTTTGGCGATTCCAATCCTGGCGGCAAGCTGCCGTTCTCATGGCCGCGCGGCAGCGGACAGGTGCCGATTTACTACGCCCACAATCGCACCCAGGCTCCCGAGGATGCGCCCGACTTTACTTCGCGCTATTGGGATATTTCGAGTTTTCCTCTCTATCCGTTCGGTTACGGGCTCAGCTACTCGGAGTTCACCTTCACCAACCTGCACGTGAGTTCGCCCACGTTGAAAATCGGCGACAAACTCGAGGTCACTGCCGATGTCCAGAACACCGGTGCGATTGGTGGTGATGAAGTGGCTCAGCTTTACATTCATCAACAGGCCGGCAGCGCTTCTCGGCCGGTTCGGCAGTTGAAGGGATTTGAACGGATCACCCTCGCACCTGGAGAGAAGAAGACCGTTCACTTCACGCTCGGCAAAGACGAGCTTAGCTACTGGAGCGGCCAGACGAAATCGTGGATCGTAGACCCGGAGCAGTTCGATGTTTGGGTCGGGGGAGACTCCAAGGCTCCGCTCCACAGCTCGTTCCAGGTGGAAGCCGCACAGTAACCGACTGCGACAGCTCGCAGCGACCAGTTTGGCGCAAGAATGCGCTAAGAAAATTCTGCGAGCTGCCGCCCTCCTGTGCTAACTTACCGCCCACTCCGTCGGGGTGTGGGTGTGGACATGACGACTTATGCTGTTGGCCGTGCGGCTTTTCGGGTCGCCTGGTTTGTAGCGCTGGTTCTTGCTTTTGGAGAATTTCCGTCGCACGCGCAAATCCTCGACCAGGTCAACACGGCGCCGATCAGATCGGCGAATCTTCCCCACATTGCTGGCGAAGAACTACGCACACACTCGAGGCCGCTTACCGTTGACGTCGATCTCGTCCTGGTTCCCGCCACGGTCACCGACGGATTCAATCATCCGGTCACTACGTTGCAGAAACGAGACTTCCACCTCTTCGAGGAAAATACGGAACAAGATATCCGTTACTTCGCGGAAGAAGACGCGCCCATTTCCATTGGGATTCTGCTCGACACCAGCGGCAGTATGTCGATGAAGTATGAACTGGCGCGGCAGGCGCTCGATGAATTCTTCGTCAACTCGAATCACGACGATGACTATTTCGTGATCACATACTCCAATCGGCCGAAGCTATTGGCTGATACCACGCAATCGGTAAACGACATTGAAGACGAGCTTGCCGAAGTTGTGCCGGACGGCAGTACACCACTGCTCGATGCGATCTATCTCGGACTCAGTAAGCTGAAACAAGCACGTTACGAGCGGCGCGCACTGCTGATCATCTCCGATGGAGGCGACAACCACAGTCGCTATCGTGCGAAAGAAATTCGCGAGATGGTGCAGGAATCGGATGTTCAGATTTATTCGATGGGAATTTTTGGCGCGTTGAACATCACCCTCGAAGATCACCAGGGGAAGAAGTTGTTGCGCGACATTTCGGAGGCGACGGGCGGCCGCGCGGAGTTTTTCACTTCGCCGGCGAAATTACCCGAAACAGCGGCTCGCTTCAGCCGCGAGTTGCGTAATCAGTACGTGCTCGGATACCGGCCGCGCACTCTGCAACGCGACGGAAAGCTCCACAAAGTCACGGTCAAAGTCGTCGAGCAGATAACGCGTCCGTTACAGGTTTCCTATAAGCGCCAGTACCTTGCTGCTCGCTAGTTCGAAATCTCGATCCGCTGTTCATGATGGCGGTTTAGATACCAGCACGGTTGCATGCCCATGTGGGGATAAAGCGAGTTGGTGCACGGCTGCGGCTGGGGTGGTTGGACGTCGTACTCGATGTTGCCGTTCTTGAGATGCGACGCGTAATACACCGTCACCGTCACCTGCCCGAACGCATTC
>Ga0335083_10001701_pt1 | contig 30052 bp, 34 predicted proteins | sample Lox_Sample_42_FD_206716 | JGI IMG/M metagenome (GOLD analysis project Ga0335083, IMG submission 206716) | Soil microbial communities from Loxahatchee National Wildlife Refuge, Florida, United States - Lox_Sample_4.2 | ecosystem: Environmental > Terrestrial > Soil > Wetlands | place: USA...
TAACGTCAAGCGAGGGTTACGCCGAAGAGCTTGCCGACGCTGAAGGTGACCGCTCCTGCAAGGCCGCCGAGCAGCAGCATCCGCAACCCCGAGACCATTGCGCCGCGACCGGTGAACAGCGACAGCGTGGCGCCGATCGCGAACAGCGCGACCGCGGTGAGCAACACGGCGATCGGCAGCGCATGCGCACCGGCGCCGAGCGCGAAGGGCAACAGCGGGATCGCCGCGCCGACTGCGAAGGAAAGGAGCGACGAGATCGCCGCACCCCAAGGCGAGCCCAGCTCGTCGGGGTTGAGGCCCAGCTCCTCGCGCGCGAGCGTGTCGAGCGCATGCTCCGGATCGGCAACGAGCTGCTTCGCCACGCGCTGCGCTTCGCTGCCCGAGAGCCCCTTCGCCTTGTAGATCAGCGCCAGCTCCTGCGCTTCCGCATCGGGATACTCCGCCAGCTCCTCGCGCTCGAGACCGATCTGGTATTCGAAGAGCTCGCGCTGCGAGCGCACCGAGACGAACTCTCCCGCCGCCATCGCAAATGCTCCTGCCGTCAGTCCGGCGACACCGGTCAGCAGCACGACGGCGACGTCGGGGTTCGCGCCCATCACCCCGAAGATGAGGCTTGCGTTCGACACGAGTCCATCGTTGACGCCGAACACGGCCGCGCGCAGATTGCCGCCACCGCCGAGGCCGCGGTGCCGGTGCTCGACGCCACCGGCGATCGGCGCGCTGTGCCCGCCCGGCTCGCGCTTGCTGTAGATTGCCATGCCGCGCACCTTCATCGCGGCGAGCACGCCGCGCAGCCGGCGCGGCCCGAGCACCTGCACCAGCTTGGCGACGAGACGCGTGCGCGCGTCGGGGACGAACGGCGGCGGGGCGGGCTTTCCGCTCGCCGTAAGCTGCGCGCGCCAGATCGCCGCCTGCGCTTCAGCCTCGCCGGCAAGGCGCCGGAACAGATCGGCCCGCGCAGTGCCGGCTTCCGCGTCGGCGCAGGCGCGATAAAGAAACGCCGAGCGCTGCTCCTCGCCCCAGCTTTCGAGCGGATTGCTCATCCCGCCTGATCCTCGAGCGCGGCGTCGATGCGCGAGAGCACGTTCGTGGACAATTTCGGCATGATCGCGACCGCTTTCATGTTCTCCGCGACCTGGGCCGGGCGCGTCGCGCCGGTAATCACCGTGCTGACGTTCGGATTGCGCACGCACCACGCGAGCGCGAGCTGCGCGAGCGTGCAATCGAGCTCGCGCGCGATCGGCGCGAGCCGGCGCACCTTGGCGATCTTAACGGGATCGACAATGCGCTCGGCGAGCCACTCGTAGCCTGTGATCGTCGCGCGCGATCCCGGCGGCACGCCGTCGTTGTACTTGCCGGTGAGAAGCCCCGAGGCGAGCGGGCTCCAGGTCGTCGTTCCCAATCCGATGTCCCGGTAGAGGGGCAGGTACTCGTTCTCGACACGTTCGCGTCGAAAGAGGTTGTACTCCGGTTGCTCCATGACCGGCTTGGCCAGATGAAGCTTGTCGGCGATCTGCCACGCCTGCATGATCTCGGCTGCGCTCCATTCAGAGGTTCCCCAGTAGATCGCCTTGCCCGAGCGAACAATGTCGTGCATGGCCCACACCGTCTCCTCGATCGGCGTCTCGGGATCGGGGCGGTGGCAGAAGACGAGATCGACGTAATCGAGCTGCAGGCGCCGGAGCGAGCCGTCGATCGCCTGCATGAGGTATTTGCGGTTGAGCGTGTTCTTCTCATTGGCTCCGTCGTAGAGCCCCCAGAAGAACTTGGTCGAGACTACATAGGAAGAGCGCCGCCAGCCGAGCTTCTTCAGCGCAGTGCCCATGATGGTCTCGGCCTTTCCCTTCGCATACACCTCGGCGTTGTCGAAGAAATTCACGCCCGCGGCGTACGCGGCGGCCATGCATTCGCGCGCCAGATCCTCGTTCACCTGGTTGCCGTAAGTCACCCACGAGCCGATGGAGAGCTCGCTCACGCGCAGACCCGACGCACCCAGCCGGCGGTAATTCATCATGGCCCGAGTTTACCGCATCGCAGCAGGCGCACCGATCATCGGGCCTGTACAATGCGCCGCGCGCGGAGCCTCGCGCCGATCGATCCATCTCGCGGAGCCTCCATGCCTCGTAGCAAGCGTCCCCTCAGCGTCGAAGATCTCTGGGCCATCAAGCGGATCGGATCGCCGACGCTCTCGCCCGACGGTCGCCTCGCGTGTGCCGCGGTCACCGCGTACGACATGGAAAAGAATGAGGGCCGGACCGAGCTTTGGCTCTTTCCTACCGACGGCGGCCGCGCGAAGCGGCTGACCTCCGGCGACAAGGACAGCGAGCCCACCTGGTCGCCCGACGGCAAATGGATCGCCTTCGCGGCGAAGCGCAAGGACGACGAGGAGCCGCAGATTTATCTGATCGCGCCCGACGGGGGCGAGGCGAGGCGGCTCACTTCCGTCGCCAACGGCGCTGCGGGACTGCGCTGGTTTCCCGACAGCAAGCGCATCGCCTTCATCTCCTGGATCTGGCCCGATCTCGCGACCGAAAAGGCGCAAGCGAAGCGCAGGAAGGAGCGCAAGGAAGAGAAGGTCAAGGCCCACCTCACCGACCGTGCCGAGTACCGCTTCTGGGACAAGTGGCTCACCGACGGCCGCGCGCCGCACATCTTCGCGGCCGACGTCGCGACCGGCCGCGCTCGCGATCTCCTCGCCCGAACGGGACTCGCGCTTCAGCCGTGGGAGCCCGGCGCCGAGCTCTACGACATCAGCCCCGACGGGAAGGAAATCGCGCTGACCGTGGACCTCGCGGCCGAGCCGGCGATGATGAACGAGACCGACGTCGCGATCGTCAACGTGGCCACAGGCCGCCATCGCACCTTGACGGAAAAAAGCGGGCTCGCCGACGCGGCGCCGCGCTACTCGCCCGACGGCCGCCACATCGCGTGGACAGCCTACAACGTCAAGCGCGCGTTCAACGATCAGGGGCGGCTCATCCTGCACGATCGGCGGAGCGGCCGCGCGCGCCGGCTCGCGCCAAGGCTCGACCGCGCGACGTTGCATCTCGCGTGGATGCGCGACGGCAAGGGTCTCTATTTTCTGCTCGAGGATCGCGGCCGCCACGGCTTGTATCGCCTCGGCTTGCGGGATGCGATGCCGCAGCCGGTCGCGCCGAGCGGAACCATCGGCGGATTCGCGCAGTCGCGCGACGGCAAGCGCATCGCCTTCGACCGCGCCACGCTCACGCATCCGCCGGCGCTGTTCGCGATCGGGGCCGACGGAACGGGCGAGCGTCCGATCGAAACGCTGAATCGGGCGCTGCTCGCGCGCGCCGCGCTCGGCGCCGTGCGCGAGTTCACCGTGAAGGGCTGGCGCGGACACCCGGTGCAGGTGTGGGTCGTTTATCCGCCGCGCTTCGATCCGAAGAGGAAGTGGCCGCTGCTGCACTCGATTCACGGCGGTCCGCACGCGGCGCACGTCGATGGATGGCACTTCCGCTGGAACACGCAGGTGTTCGCCGGACACGGCTATGTCGTCGTCGGCGTCAACTATCACGGTTCGTCGGGATTCGGCCAGGAGTGGCTCGAAACGATCACCGGCGACTACGGCATGCGCGAGTACGCCGACACCGAGGCGGCGACCGACTTCATGCTGCGGCAGGGCTACATCGACCGCGAGCGGCTGGCGGCGAGCGGCGGCAGCTATGGCGGCTACATGGTCGCCTACATGAACGGGCACACCGATCGCTACAAGACCTATGTCTGCCACGCCGGCTGCTACGATTGGGTGAGCATGATGGCGACCGACGGCTACCGCTTCTTCGCCAAGGAGCTCGGCGCTTTCCACTGGGACAACCCGGCGAGGGTGATGAAGCAGTCGCCGCATCACTACGCGCGGCGGATGAAGACGCCGACGCTCGTCGTTCACGGTGAGCTGGACTACCGTGTGCCGGCCACACAGGCGCTGCAGTACTACAACACGCTGCGGGCGCGCAAGGTGCCGGCGCGTCTGGTCTACTTTCCCGACGAGAATCACTGGATACTGAAGCCGCAGAACTCGCGGCTGTGGTATCGCGAGTTCTTCGCCTGGGTGAAGAAGTACGTTCCTGCGGGGCCTCGGCAGAAGCGCGCCTAGAGCGCGAATCTCTCGCGGCTAGAGAGAGGGCTGCCCCGGCTTGCCGTGAGCTTTCTCGAAGGCCTCCTGGCAGACGATGCAGCGCAGCGCCGTCGGGTTGGCGTTGAGTCGCGGCCAGCCCACCGGCTCGCCGCAGTCGCGGCAGGTGCCGTAGCTCCCGTCGCTGATGCTGGCGAGCGCCGCATCCACCTCATGCAGCTCGGCGGTGTCGCGAGTGACCATCGCGATGTCCAGGTCGCCCAGGATGTCGGCGAGCACCCAGTCCTCGGTTGCCGCGAGCTGATCGCGCAGGCCCGCGACGCGCGGGTCGTCGCTCGCTGCGAGCTGCTCGGCGACCTCGGCGCGGAGCACCTGCCGGCGCTCGGCCAGCCGCTGGCGCAGGACCTCAATCTCTTCGGCCGTCAGCGGTTTCATCATGTTGGCCTGCCTCATTTGATCCGCTTGGCCGGATATTCTTCATCGATGTTGTCGCGGAAGAAGCTCCACGGCGATGAAGCTCCGACGAAGCGCCGCCACGTGTCTGCGCTGACGCCTGTGTATTCGAACTTGCCCGCGGTCAGCTCGACGACCAGCGTGCGGTTTCGCTCGTCGTAGCCGGCGGCGCGGAGATTGCCGCCGGAAAGGCGCTTCATTTCCATCGCTTCACGACGGACCTGTCAACCCGCGTCGCCGGATGAGTCCGGCGTTAGGCGGCCACCTTCGGCACCGACGTTGCGGGCTGGGTCTTTTTCTTCTTGTGCGGGCGCTTCTTGCCGTAGCTGCCGTTGAAGATCTTGCCGCGCCGCCCGCGAACGTCACCCTTGCCCATGCCTTCGCCCCGCTGGAGAGAGATTGCGAATGTTACGATTATACTGCCGGGCCGAGATTGGAGCCCCCGCAAAGATACCGTGAGGATAGCTCGCGTATTCGCCGCGGCCTTGTTCGCCGCAAGCTTTGCCGCCGGCGCCGCTGATCCGGGCAAGGTGCTGCGCACTGCATTTTCCATCGCAGAATCGAGCTTCGATCCGGTGCTGGCCTGGGACGCCGCCTCCAACTCCGTAGTCGAGCACATCTCGGAGTCGATGCTCGAGTACGAATATCTCGCGCGGCCGGTGAAGCTCTCGCCGCTCACGCTCGAGCGGCTGCCCGAGGCGTCCGACAAGGGCGCGACCTATCTGTGCCGTTTGCGCAAGGGAATCTTCTTCGCGCCGGATGCCGCGTTCAAGGGCAAGCAGCGCGAGCTCGTGGCGGCCGATTACGCCTATTCGCTGAAGCGACTCCTCGACCCGGCGCTCAGGTCGCCGTGGGCCTGGCTCGTCGAAGGGAAGCTCGTCGGCGGCGATGAGCTGGTCGCCGCGGGCAAGGGGAACGGGAAGTTCAACTATGACCTGCCGATCGCAGGCCTCGAGATCGTCGACCGCTATACGCTTCGCATCCGTCTCAAGCAGCCGGACTACACGTTTCCCTACGTCCTCGCGATGCCGGCCACGTCGGCCGTCGCGCGGGAAGTCGTCGAAGCCTACGGCATCGATACGGGGGCGCACCCGGTAGGTACGGGCCCTTACCTTCTTCGCGAATACCAGCGCAGCCATCGCATCGTGCTCGAGGCGAGCCCCGGATATCGCAAGGTCGTGTTCGACGAGCCGATTCCTGTGAACCGAGAGGATGCCGCGATCGCGCGCTTGCTCAAGGGCAAGCAACTTCCCTTGATCGGCCGCATCGAGATCTCGGTCATCGAGGAAGGGCAGCCGCGGTGGCTCGCGTTTCTCAAGCAGGAGGTCGATTACCTGCAGCCTTTTCCTCTCGACTTCATCGCGGAGCTGCTCGACGACAACGGAAAGCTCAGGCCCGAGCTGGCGGCGAAAGGCATCCACCACGAGCTACTGCTGCGCCCGAATACCTGGTGGACGTATTTCAACATGGAGGATCCGGTCGTCGGCGGTTATGCGCCGGAGAAGATCGCGCTGCGGCGCGCGATCAGCATGGCTTTCAATACCGGGGAATTCATTCGCGTGCTCTACCGGGGCCGAGCGGTCCCGGCGGAGGGTCCCGTTCCTCCCGATGTCGCGGGCTACGACCCGGCGCACAAGACGCAGGCGCAGCTCTACGATCCGGCGGCCGCGCGGGCGCTGCTGGATCGCTTCGGCTACAAGGATCGCGATGGCGACGGCTACCGGGAGTTGCCCGACGGCAAGCCGCTCACGCTCGAGCGCTGGTCGACGCCGTCCTCGAGAGACCGCCAGATCGACGAGCTGTGGAAGAAGAACATGGATTCGATCGGGATCCGAATCGTGGTCAAGAAGGACAAGCTTCCGGAGATCCGCAAGATGGCACGGGCCGGCAAGCTGCAGATGCGCATCGACGGCTGGAACGCCGACTACCCCGACGCTGACAACTTCATGCAGCTGCTGTACGGCTCCAACATCGGCCAGTCCAACGATTCGCGCTTCAATCTGCCCGAATTCAATCGGCTCTACGAGCAGTCGCGAAAGCTTCCCGACTCACCGGAGCGAACCAAGCTCTACGATCGCATGACCGATCTGGTCATCGCCTACGCCCCCTGGAAACTGACGCATCACCTGCTCGAGGATCACGTCATCCAGCCCTGGGTCGTCGGCTACAAGCCGCACCCCATCCGCAGCGACATCTGGAAGTATCTCGACATCGACCCTGGCAAGCGGCCCAAGTAGAAACCATCACACGAGACTACGACCACGGCGGTTTAGAATACCAAGTCCGAAAGAGGGGCATCCATGAGCGAGCACAGCTGGCGCGGCGTCTATCCTGCCCTGACCACCAAGTTCAAGCCTGACTACCGCCTTGACATCGCGGCGATGGAGAAGCATTTCGCCTGGCAGATCGAAAGCGGCGTCGACGGGCTGATCGTCTGCGGCTCTCTGGGCGAGAATTCGGTCCTCTCGGGTGAGGAGAAGCTCGAAGTGCTGCGCGTCGCGGCGCGCGTGTCGGGCGGCAGGGTGCCGGTGCTCATGACCATTGCGGAAGGAAGCACCGCGGAAGGCATCACGCTCGGCGAGCGTTCGGCGCGCGAAGGCGCGGACGGACTCATGGTGCTGCCAGGGATGCGCTACGTCTCCGATCGGCGCGAGACGATCGCGCATTATCGCGCCATCGCCAAGGCGAGCCCGAGACCGATCATGGTCTACAACAACCCGATTGCCTACGGCGTGGACGTGACGCCGGAGATGTTCGAAGAACTCGCCGATGAGCCGGCGCTCGTTGCCATCAAGGAATCCTCTGACAACGTGCGCCGCGTCACCGACATCATCGCGCGAACGGGCGGACGCTACGCGATTTTCTGCGGCGTCGACGATCTCGCGATGGAGGCCATGCTCATGGGCGCGTGTGGCTGGGTCGCGGGGCTCGTCGATGCCTTCCCGCGCGAGACGGTGGCGATCTATCGGCTGATCAGCGACGGCCGCGTCGAGGAAGCGCGCGCGATCTATCGCTGGTTCTCGCCGCTGCTGCATCTGGACGTGTCGCGCAAGCTCGTCCAGAACGTCAAACTCGTCGAAGCGATCGTGGGCGTGGGCACGGAGATCGTACGGCCGCCGCGGCTGCCGCTGGCGGGTGAAGAACGCGCCCAGGTGATCGCGCTGGTCGAGCAGGCGTTGAGGACGCGTCCCGTGCTGCCGGCCGTCGAATTCGCATAGGTTCCAAGCCGCGGATTCGCGCCGTGAAGCGCCGGATCGCGTTCCTCGATTCGCATACCGCGGGGGAGCCGACGAGGCTGGTCCTCGACGGCGGACCCGATCTCGGCGAAGGAACCCTGGCGCAGCGGCTCGCGGTCTTTCGCGAGAAGCACGATCGCTGGCGCTCCGCGATCGTCAACGAGCCGCGCGGCTCGGATGCGATCGTCGGCGCGCTCCTTTGCCGCCCCTCCGACCCGAGCTGCGAGGTCGGGGTGATCTTCTTCAACAATGTTGGCACGATCGGCATGTGCGGACATGGCACGATCGGGCTCGTCGCCTCGCTTGCGCATCTCGGCCGCGTCCGTCCCGGACGGCTCAGGATCGAGACGCCGGTCGGCATCGTGACCGCCGAGCTGCTCGAGTCCGGCGAAGTCGTCGTCTCGAATGTGGCCAGCTACCGCGCGCGCAAGGACGTCGCGATCGAGGTTCCCGATCTCGGCCTCGTCCGGGGCGACGTCGCGTGGGGCGGCAACTGGTTTTTCCTCGTCGAGGGACACGGGCTCGACATCGGCCTGTCCAATCTCGACGCGCTGACGAGCTATGCGAGCCGCGTGCGGCTCGCACTCGCCCGAGCCGGCGTGCGCGGCGACGACGGCGCCGAGGTCGATCACGTCGAGCTTTCTGCTCCCGCCGATCCAGCCGAGGCCGACGCGCGCAACTTCGTGCTGTGTCCGGGCAGGGCCTACGACCGTTCGCCGTGCGGAACCGGGACCAGCGCCAAAATGGCCTGCCTGTTCGCCGACGGCAGACTGCGCGCAGGCGAGCCGTGGCGCCAGCAAGGCATCCTCGGCGGCCTGTTCCACGGGCACGTCGAGGTACGCGACGGCCGCCTCTACCCGTTCATTCGCGGCGAAGCGCACGTCACTGCCGAAGGCGCGCTCATCATCGACGACCGCGACCCGTTCGCCTGGGGCATCGCAACGAAGCCGCGCTGATTGGCGCTTACTGCTTCGGCAGCGTATAGGGCGCGCACTCGACGAGCTGCGCCTGGGTGGCATTCGTGAAATCGAGGAGCGTGAATTCCAGGTCCTTGCCGCGAAGCTCGAGGTTGCCGTTGCTGAAGCGCATGCCGGATGCGCTCGGCACTTGGTAGAGGATGATGCGATCGCCGCCCAGAAGAATGCGCACCTCGCCGGTGTCGAAGCGGATCACCACCCGCTCGCCGTGGAGCTGGCAGACGATGGTGTTCTTCGCGGCCTCCTGCTCCTCCTTGCTCGGGTTGTCGACGCAGCCCACGAGAGCGATCGCCGTGAGCAGCGCGCCGCCCAGCCGAGCGCGGCTCATGTCTGTCTCTCGTCGCAAAGACGCGACGCCTGCATGCGCCCGCCGGCCTGGGGCTTGAAGACGAAACGGCACAGGTCGTATTGCTCTGCGGTGAGGGCGCCGACGGCTGCACGCAGCGCGTTGTCGGACAAGGTCGGCTGCCGAGCGAGAATCCGGCCGTAGTGGAGCGAGGGCTCGGCGATAACAAGGTAGTCGCCTCCGGCTGCGATCACGACCTGGTTGCGACCAAAGGGGTACCACCAGATGCCGAACTGGTTGACGAAGGTCACCTTGAGCACGGCAGGCATCGCGGGATCGACCGGCCGGGCGCGCCCTTCGCTTTGCTCGGTACCGCCGTCAGGACGAACGCAGCGATTGCGCACGATCAACGCGCCGCCTTCATCGGGCACGTATTCGACCAGTGTATCGCGCGCACACTTACCCTGGAAAAACCCGGGGATCGAAGCAATCTCGTACCACTTGCCCTGATAGCGCGAAAGCTCGAATTCGCTCAGCGGCGTGAGCGCGACGGCCGGCGCGCTCAGCGCCGCGGCCAGCATAGGCCATACGCATCGCATCGTTGGTCCTCGACTCCCAAAAAATGGGAGCTTAGCAATCGACGACGTTGACCGCCAGTCCGCCGAGCGAAGTCTCCTTGTACTTCGCCATCATGTCGCGGCCGGTGTCATACATCGTCTTGATGACCGTGTCGAGCGCGACGCGATGCGTGCCGTCGCCGCGGAGCGCGAGCGACGCGGCGTTGATCGCCTTCACCGCGCCCATGGCGTTGCGCTCGATGCACGGAATCTGCACCAGTCCAGCGACCGGATCGCAGCTCATGCCGAGGTGGTGCTCGATGCCGATCTCGGCCGCGTTCTCGATCTGCGCGTTGGTGCCGCCAAGCGCAGCCGTGAGCCCGGCCGCTGCCATCGAGCAGGCCACCCCGACCTCGCCCTGGCATCCGACCTCGGCGCCGGAGAGCGAGGCGTTGCGCTTGCACAGGCCGCCGATCGCCGCAGCCGTGAGCAGGAACGCGACGATGCCCTCGTGGTTGCGCTCTTCGTAGTTTTCGCGGTAGTGGCGAATGACGGCGGGAATGATCCCCGCAGCACCGTTGGTTGGCGCGGTCACCACGCGCGAGCCGGCGGCGTTTTCCTCATTGACCGCGATCGCATAGACGCTCACCCAGTCGGTCGCCTCGGTCGGATTCCTTTCCTTGGCCGCCTGCTTCGCGAGCAGCCCATCGCGCAAGGATTTTGCGCGGCGTCGGACGTTGAGGCCGCCGGGCAGGATGCCGTCGTGTGCCATGCCGCGCTCGATGCTGTCGTTCATGACCGACCACAACTTCAGAAGGCGGCTGCGCACTTCTTCCGGGCTGCGCAAGGCGTGCTCGTTGACACGCATCATCTCCGGAATGCGCTTCTTCGCCGCAGCGCCGTTCGCGAGCAGCTCCGCCGCAGTCGCGAACGGGTAGGGGACGTGCAGCGGCTCCAGGTGTCCGCCGAACTGCTGCGCCTCCCCCTCGTCGACCACGAATCCGCCGCCGACCGAAAAATAGGTCTTGCGCGCGATCATGACCGGGGTCGCGTCATATGCGGTGAAGCGCATCCCGTTGCTGTGGAATGCGAGAGCCTTGTCGATGCGGAAGCGCAGGTGATCCTGCTCGACGAACGGGACGGGTCGCCGGCCGTCGAGCAGCAGCATCCGCTCGGCCCGGATGCGGCGCACTTTCGGCTCGACCTGATCGGGATCGATGCCGTCGGGCGTTTCGCCGGACAGGCCGAGCATGACCGCGCGATCCGTTCCGTGGCCGCGCCCAGTGAGCGCAAGCGAACCGTAAAGATCGACGACCACGTGCGCCGTCTGATCGAGCTTGCTGTCGGCGGCAAGCTCGTGCACGAAGCGGCGCGCCGCACGCATCGGTCCGACGGTATGCGAGCTGGATGGACCCAGTCCGATCTTGAACAGATCGAAAGTGCTGACGAACATCGCGAGGCGGTGCGGCTTGTGGGTTGAGCTCCGGCGGTCGTCGCCGCGTGGTTTCATCGGCATGCGCGAGGCGTGCGCCTGCGCGCGTATTCGACCTGCCGCCGATGTTAGACTGAACAATCATGATACTCCGGGGGCCATGGTGATGCACCGTGCGTGCGCGATAGTCCGCATGGTCCTCGTGGTCTTCGCCTGGGGCGTGCTCGCGGCCATCGCGGCAGCGCCGGGCACCGAGGCGGGCTGGCAGGCTTATCGCGGCGGCGACTATGCCGCGGCCCGGGCGATCTACGAGCGGGGCGCGGCGAAGGGCGATCGACTGGCGCAGTTCAACCTCGCCATGATGCTTCTGCGCGGGGAGGGCGGTCGCGCCGACATCGACGGCGGCGTGGCCTGGCTGCGCAAGGCGGCCGAAGCGGGCCTGCCGCAAGGGCAATACAACCTGGGTCTTCTATACGAGAACGGGATCGGGGTGACCCGCTCGCTGACGATGGCCACCGAGTGGTGGCAGAAGGCGGCCGATCAGGGGCACACCGAAGCCCAGGTCCAGGTGGCTACGCAGTATTTTCTGGGACGCGGCGCGCCGAAAGACTGGAAGCTCGCCGCCAAATGGTACGAGGCGGCGGCGGAGAACGGCGACGTCGGGGCGCAATACATCATCGCTAGCTTCTACGAGCACGGCGACGGCGTGCCGCAGGATCTGAAGAAAGCGCTCGAGTGGTACATGGCCGCCGCGAAGCAGGGCGACGCGGGCGCGGCTGTGCAGGCGAAGGACGTAGCGCGGCGGCTGGCCGAAGGGAAGAAACCGTAGCGACAACGAAGGCCGGCCTTACGTCCGAGGCGCGAAGCGCACCCGCTCGGGATACGAAAGCACTTCCGGCAGCTCGCCGACCGCTAGGCGGTCCTGCGCCGCCTTCCACCAGTCGGCATCGAGAAGGTCGGCGTGAGATGCCATGAAAGCCGCGCGCACGGCGGGATCGGTCAACAGAAAAGTCGCGAACTCCTCGGGAAAGACGTCGCTCGGCCCCACCGGATACCATACTTCACTCGCCATCTCGTCGTAATCGGTCGGCGGCGGTGGAATCCGCTTGAAGCGACAGTTGGTTATGTATTCGATCTCGTCGTAGTCGTAGAACACGACGCGGCCGAAGCGCGTGACCCCGAAGTTCTTGAACAACAGGTCGCCCGCAAAGATGTTCACTGCGGCGAGCTGCTTCAGGGCGTCACCGTAGTCGCGGATCGCTTTCGACCGCTGCTCCGCCGTGGCGGTCTCCAGAAAGAGGTTCAGCGGCGTCATGCGCCGCTCGATGTAGACATGACGCACGATGATCACGTCGCCGTCTTCCTCGATCGCGGAGGGTGCGACCGCCTTCAGCTCATGGATGAGCTCCCGCGTGCAACGGGCGCGCGGAATGGCGACGTCGGAGTATTCCAGCGTGTCCGCCATCCGGCCGACGCGGTCGTGGTGCTTCACGAGGTAATACTTCTCCTTCACCCTTTCCGGAGTCGTCTCCTTCGACGGCGCGATGCGGTCGCGGATCACCTTGAACACGTAGGGGAACGAGGGCAGCGTGAACACCGTCATGACCAGGCCCTTGATCCCGGGCGCCACGATGAAGTCGTCGGTCGAGTGCTTGAGATGGTGCAGGAAATCGCGGAAGAAAAGCGTCTTGCCCTGCTTCTGCAGCCCCACCATCGTGTAGAGCTCCGCCTCCGTGCGTACGCGGGCGACGTCCTTCAGGAAGGCAACGTAGGCGGAAGGAACCTCCATGTCGACCAGGAAATAGGCGCGGTTCGCCGAGAACAGCAGAGCAATCTGGTCCGGGTCGAGCAGCAGCGCATCGAGATAGAGCTTGCCCTCGGTGTCGTGCTTGATCGAAACGACGAAGGGATAGACGTGAAAGCCGTTCAGCACGCGCCCGACGATGTATGCCGTGCGGTTGCGGAAGAACAGCGAGGAGAGCACCTGGAGCTGGTGGTTCGCTTCAGTGACGAACGGCCGCGGGAAGCGCGCCCGGAAAGCCGCGAGCACGTTTCTCAGGTCACGGCGAAAGTCCGCGAAGCGGGCGTCGAGCTGGAAGTCGAGGATGACGTCGATCAGCGCGCGGCGCAGGCCGTGTTGCCGCGGATAGTACGACCGGTACGACGGCGGGTCGGCGTCAATGTGATCGGTCGAGACGGCAGGGCGCACAAACAGACAGCGGTTGTGAAAATAGTTGCGGTGCAGGATCTTGCAGGAGACCGAATTGAAGAAGGTTTCGGCGCACTCCGGCTGCTTGTGGTCGATGAGGAGCGATATGTAGTTGCGCTTGACAGCTTCCCAGCGCGCCTCGTCGATGTGCGCGCAGCCGAACTCCCGCTCGAGGCGCGCCACCGTCTCGAGCACGCGCCGGTCGTAGAAATCGATGCGGTCCTGCGAGGTGTGCGCGATGGCGAGCCAGTGGCGGTCCTCGAAGTGCTTCTTCGCGGTACGGGCGCAATCGCGGAAGATCGCGTAGTGCCGGTTGAAGCCGTCGAGCGTGGCTCGCGCAATCGCGGCGGGGTCAGCCGGGACCGCCAGCTCGACGGGCCGCGGGCGCGCGGCAGATTGGGGCGGCGGCTTCGCTGGTGCGGCAGGCGTTTCCATGGGCATCGGGGCCAGATCGATCGGGCGGCGGCATGAGTTTACCGCGCTGGAGATGACGCTGCGCCTGCAGCGGCGTAGAGTGAGCAGATGATCCGTCTCGCTTGGCGCATTTCCGGTCGCTTCCGGTCGCACCCGCAGGGCGCGCTGTTCCTTCTTGCCGCAGTCTCTGCCGTGCTTGGTTCACCGGCGGCGGCGGAGATCTTCAAATGTACCGACCAGACCGGAAACGTCACCTACCAGAACGAGAAATGTCCCGCCGGAACCAAGGCCGGAAAGGTCGACATCTTCGACAACAACTGGACGGCGAGCCGCAGTGAAAGGGATGCCGAGTGGCAACGCAACGCCTCGCAGCATCGCGTGTTGACCGGCATGCCGGCGCGTTGGGTACGCGAAGCGCTGGGCGATCCTGCGGAGACGCTCGAGACGACGACCGGCGGCGCATCGGAGCTTTGGGTCTACAACCTTTTCGACCGCAGCGTCCAGGTCGGAATGCTCGACAACCAGGTCGTATGGGTGCGGGAGACCCCGCTGGCGGTGCCAAGCGCACGCGTCGCACCCGAACCTGCGGCCTCGTCCGCGGCACGATCCTCCGCCGTGTCGCCCCCTTCAGCATCGGCAACGCCGGGGGCCATCGACATCCTGCGCGCCCCGGAAATGCGCTCGGCCGAGGCCCCACGCGCGGCTGAGACGCCGCGCGCGACTGCGACTGAGACGCCGCGAGGGCCTGACGCGACAGCGCAGCGTGCGGCCGAGCCGCCGCGGACGGCGGATGCGTCACGCCGCATCGCGCGTGGCCGCGATTGCCGCGAAGTGCTCGCCGAGCTGGGTCCTCCGGACCGGCAGCGCGAGATCCCGGCCAGCGATGCCGCGGGAACCGACGCGATAACCGAGTACCTCTACGAGCCGAGCGGTAGCGCCGACCCCGCGCGAACGCGCATTCTCTGCGCGAACGGAAGAGTAGAGGGCGTCGACCGGAGCGTTGCGCGCTAGCTCCGCCACGGCAGTCCCTCGCTGCGCTCGCTCCGCTCGCATTGACAGCAGATCCCTCGCTGCGCTCGCTCCGCACGCACTGACAGCAGATCCCTCGCTCCGCTCGGGATGAGGCGCGCTTACCGGCGCGCCTCACTTATCCGTGTCGAGCTGTTTCTTGATGTCCTCGGTGTACTTGTTGTACTCGGTAACTGCCTCGTTGCCCGAGGCGATCGCGGTGTTCGCCAGCGTCCGGGCGTTGTCCACATACTTCCTGATGCACTCGCCGTACTCCTTGTACGAGGCATTGAAGGCCTTGATCTTGGCGTCGGACGCCGACTTGCCCGGGTATGGGGGCGCGACGCAACTGTGCGGCGGGATCGTCGGCATGCCGGTGGCTGCCGCGGCGGGCTGTGCCGGCGGTGCAGGCGTTTCAGGCGTTGCGGCGGTTGGAGCCGGCGGAGCCGGGGGACGCGCGGGCTGCGGCGGCGCCTGGTAGGTCTGAGCCAGTACGATCGACGCCAAGGGCGCCGCGATCATTGCGATCAGGGCGAAACGGACGTTCATGAGCTTTAGCCTCTGAGCGGGGAGAAAGAAAACATTTTAGCAGGCTCATGCGAGCCGCAGGTCAGAGCCGCAGCAGCATCGACGCGACGAGTGCGATGCCCGCGCCGACGAGATCGCCCACGATGGGACTGCGGTCGCTGCTGCCTTCCGGCGGATGCATGGAGAGCGCTTCGGCGAGTCGGTCGATGTCGATCGAATGCGCACGCTGATCCGTCGCTCCCAGGGCGCGCACGGCGTTGGTCACCGCGTCCGGGTCGAGGATCGAAATCGGGGAGCCGCAGTACTTGCACGCCGTGTCGTGCTCGAGATCGAGCGGGGCGCCGCAATTGGAACACTGCACCTGCTGCACGTTGGCCTTGAGCGCCGCAAGCTCGGCGCCCGTGATCGGGCGCACGAAGTTCTTTTCGAGCAGAAATTGAAAGAACGGGGTCAGCCGCCCGTGCCCGAATGGGCAGCGGAAATAGGTGAAGCGCGTCGCGTGCTGAAGATCGTGCGTCAGCTCCAGCCTCGTGTGGCAGCGAGGACAGTTGATGACGCCCGGCAGCGCGCTGCGCGCCGGCACCCGGTGCTCGTTGAGGGCGGTGAACACGTCGAGCACGCCTCGAGCGGTGAGCTGCTGGCTTTCCATGATATCGAACCAGATGACCTGGCACTGGAAGCAGAAGTCGAGCGACACGCGGCCGATATCGTGGCGCTCGAAGTCGAGCGCGGTCATGCTGCCTCCACAACCAGGACAGTTCACGCGCCGATCTCCCTGGATGACCGTGCGCAGCGTGACGCACTAGCAACTATATTACCCTGACTCGTCGATCGATCGCGGCCAGCTCGATTTGAGCAGCCGCGACAACGCCCGGTCGGCAAGAATCACACCGCCCGTCTGGCAGCGCGCGCAATAATTGGTTTCGTTCTCGGCGTAGACGATGCGCTGCACCGGCGCGCCGCACACCGGGCACGGCGCGCGGAACCGCCCATGCACGGCCATCCCGGGACGGAACGCGGTTACTTTCTCGGGAAAGCCTGCTCCAGCGTCGGCGCGGAGCCGCGCGGTCCAATCGGCGAGGACCTCTCGCGCCGCCTCGAACAAGCGCTCAATCTCCGCGGCGGCGAGCTTTTGGGTCATCGCGATGGGCGAAAGCCGCGCTCGATGCAGAATCTCGTCGGAGTACGCGTTGCCGATGCCGCTGAAGAGCCGCGGATCGGTCAGCGCGCGCTTGAGCGTGTGATTTTCCCGCAGCAGGCGCTCGCGAAAAGCGCCTGCATCGATCTCGAAGATATCGAGGCCGCCCATGTCGAAGGCCGCGAGGGCCGCTTCGCCCTGGACGAGATGCAGCGATGCCCTGCGCTTGGTGCCGGCTTCGGTAATGACGAGCGTGCCGGTCGGGAAGTCGAACAAGGCGAGCGTTATTCGCGCCGGCGCCTTTGCGCCCTTCTCGAGCCAGCGCAGCCGGCCTGCGATCATCAGGTGCAGCACGAGGAAGAGTTCATCCTCGAGCGCAAGCACGATGCGCTTGCCAAGACGGTGCACGCCGCAAACTCGCTTGCCCTCGGCGGCGGCGATCGGCGGCACCGCGGTGCGCAGCAGAAACGGATTAGCAAGCCGCACGCGCAGGAGCGGCTGACCGATGACGCGACGTTCGAGCGCCTCGACGTACACGACGACGTCCGGCAGCTCGGGCATGGCCGGCGGCCCGGGTCAGACGAAGCCTGCAGCGCCGAGGATCGCGGCGGCGCCGAGGAACCACAGCGGATGCAGCGAAGTCGCGAGCCCCAGCACAAGTGTGGCGCCCGTGATTGCATAAGCGATCCAGCTTTGATCTGCTGCGCGGGTGAGAACATAACCCGAGGCTAGTATGAGCCCGACTGTCACCGGCGCGAGCCCGCGCTGGGTCGCGATGCGCCACGGCGCGTCGCGGAACCGCTCCCAGGCGTGGGCCACCGCATAGGTAAGGATCGACGACGGACCCGACATCGCCAGCATCGCAACGACGCCGCCCGCGATGCCGGCGACCTTCCAGCCGATCAGGCTCACGATCAGGACGTTCGGCCCCGGAGCCGCCTGCGACAGCGCGAAGAGCTGCGCGAAGTCCGCGTCGGTCATCCAGTGCTCGACCTCCACCGCCCGGCGATGGATCTCCGGGATGATCGCGTTGGCGCCGCCGATCGACAGCATCGACAGCAACAGGAACTGCGCGGCAAGCTCGACCAGCACGGGATGAATCAACCGCGCCTCCACCAGGCGATCGCGATCGACAGCGGGCAAAGAACGGCGAGCAGCCAGAGCAGCGGCACGCGCAGGAGCGCGATGCCGACAAAGGCGATGGCACAGATGCCGATCTGCCACGACTGCTGCTTCAATGGCCGCGCGAGCTTGAGCGCGGTTGCGAGGATCAACCCGGAAGCGGAGGCGGAAACGCCGCTGAAGGCGCCGCGCACGGCTTCGATCTGGGCCAACTGCGCGTACAGCGTGGCGAGCGCGAGCACAATGACGAGCGGCATCAGCATGAGGCCGGTGCACGCCGCGACCGAGCCGATCGCGCCACGGAAGCGGCGGCCGATGATGATCGACACATTGACGATATTCGGCCCCGGCAAGAACTGCGAGAGGGAGAGCACGTCGAGAAATTCGGCCTCGTTCAACCAGCGCTGCTCTTCGACGATCATCCGCCGCGCGAACGGCATGACGCCGCCGAAGCCTGTCAAACCGATCTTGAGGAAACCGAGAAACAGCGCCGAAGCGCCGACGGCCGGCTGCTGCGCCGTCACTTGCGGAGCAGCCAAAGGATCAGGCTAACCAGCGCCGAGACGATCAGGCCGGAAGTCAGCGGAAAGTAGAACGTGAAGCCTTCGCGCTCGATGCGGAAGTCGCCGGGGAATCTTCCGAAACCAAGCTTGGCGAGAAATGGCCAGGCGAGGCCGGCAACGACGAGGATGACGCCGAGCGCAATCAGCAGCCGCGACATGCCGCCATTGTACCGCCCGGCCCGGCGGCTCAGCGCCGGAAAGGGAACCTAAGCGTTGTTCTCGCCGCGCTGCTCGCGCGAGGGCAAGCTCATGCTGCCGACCAGGGGCGCAAAGCCGATGTGCGAGGAATCGAGCAGATCGGCGTCGATCTCCACCGGGTGCGAAGGGCTCGGCGCTGACTCTTCGGTCGCGGCACGGCGAGAGCGAACGATGTGCACAACGACGAGTGCGATCACAACGATGAGGATGATCGCACCGAGGAGCTGGGCGTAGGTCCAGAGCGAGGCGAATCTTTCCATAGAGGCTTCGGTGCGTCCGTCACTGCGAGCGCAAAGTCTAGCACCGGCTAGGCGACCTGGTGTCGTGAAAATTCACGCCCGAGCTCAGGGCGCCCGCGGCGTCGTCCTCGGCGGTCCCTTCAGTTCGACGGTGTTGCCCTCCGGGTCAGTGACGTAGATCGACGGCCCTTCGCCTTCCGCCCCGTAGCGCGACTCGACCGGCCCCGCGCTCACGCCGTGCGCCTTCAGATCGCGCTCGATGCTAGCGGCGTCGAAGGGTTCGACGCGAAAGCAGAAATGATCGAGATTGCGACCCTCGCTCGCCGGCGCCCCGCCGCCGGCGCGGCCGAGCTGCCCGCCCACGGGCACGAGATCGACGAGCGAACGGCCTGCCCTGAGCTGAACGAGTCCGATGTCGTCGCGGCGCCGCTCGATGGAGCAGCCCAGAACATCGCAGTAGAAATGCAGCATCCGGTCGAGATCGACCACGCGCAGCACGATGTGGTCGATCTCGCGAACGTGGATCACCGATGACCCCAGGCTCCTCGCCTTACTACGCCGGCGCGCGCTGCCGGTAGATGAACGCCGTGATTGAAGCCAGGAGCAGCGTAAGAATCCCGTCGAAGATGATCTGCTTCGCGTTCATGGTTTCTCCCTTGGTTGCCTTGCGCTTGTCAGGCCGCGGGCATTGATCCGCTCTTGCATCGCTCGTCACGACTTCGCGCGCGGGTGCCGTGAAGCAGTATGCCACGAGGCGGCTTCACGACGACCGGACTCCGAACCAGGCGCCGTAGAAACCGACGACGATGGCACCCGCGAGCATCAGGCGCGCCGCGTTGCGATCACCTTCGAACAGCGCGGCCAATTGCTTGAGAAGGAGCTCGAGCACGATAAAAAGAGGCAGGAGCGCGAATCCTGTCCAGGCGAACTTGTCGCTGGGCAGCTTCGCCGCCGCGATTGCCCCGGCCACAGCGCCTAGTGCGGCCGCAGCGACGATGGCCGCGCCGCTCCGCAGGTTGACCGGGGCGGGCATCAGTTCAGATCGATGGCGCTGCGCTTGAGATCGTCGAGCGCGACCACCGCCAGCGCTTCCTCGTGCGTGGCCGACAGCACGACCGGAGGCGCGACGCCGGCTTCGAAGGCTTCGCGCCAACGCCCCGCGCACACGCACCAGCGATCGCCAGGCTTGAGGCCCGGGAAGCCGAACTCGGGAACCGGCGTCGAGAGGTCGTTGCCCGTTCTGCGGGAGAACTCGAGGAATTCCGCCGTTATCCGCGCGCAGACGACGTGCAGTCCGAGATCCTCCGGTCCGGTGTTGCAGCAGCCGTCGCGATAGAACCCGGTGCGTGGCTCGACCGAGCAAGGCTCGAGGCGACCGCCGAGCACGTTCTTGTCTTCCGCCATGGAGGTCAGGGCTTGAGCGCGCGGTAGAGAAACGGCAGGCTCACGTCCATCCGGTAATCGACGTCGGAGTGGTTGTCGTCGAATTCCTCGTAGCGATGCGCGATGCCGGCGCGAGCGAGCCGCTGCGAGAGGAGCCGCGTCCCGTAGTGAATGTGATACTGGTCGCGCCAGCCGCAGTCGATGTAGATCCCGGAGAGTTTGCGAAGATTCGCCTTGTAGCGATCGACGAGCAGGACCGGATCGTGCTCGAGCCAGCGCTGCCAGCGCCGCCCGATCGGCTCGCCCGTCTCGAGATTGAAAGGAATGCGAAAGCCGAGTGGCGCTTTTGGGTCGGGATCGTAGGTCGCCGCCATACACAAGTTCATGATGCAGTGGGCCTCGGCGAGCGAAAGCTTTTCCTTGGCCCAGACATGATCGAGGAAGCGCTTCACCCGGCCGTCGTCGAGACCTTCGGCGAGCCCGCGCCGCGCCGCCGCGCTGGCGACATCGTAGCGCCCCACCTTGCGCTTCGGCCGCCGGTGCTTCGTCAGCTCGTTGAGCGTATTGGGCCAGTCGTGCCAGTAAACGAAATCGAAGAACGAGTCGCCGGAATGATCGCCGATGGCGCCCCAGTACTCGGCGTACTTCATGCCGTGGATGATCGCGCCGTAGCCCCCGGAGGATTTCCCGAAGCAACCGCGATGCCTGCGGCTCGCCAGCGTGCGGAACTCGCGGTCGACGAAAGGAATGATCTCCCGCGTCAGGTAGTCCGCGTAGCGTCCGATCGCGGAGGAGTTGATGTACTGGTTGCCACCGAGCGCGGTGAAGCAGTCGGGGAAAACGAAGATCGCCGGTCCCATCCTACGCTCGAGCATGAGCCGCGCAGCGCGCTCGGGCACGTTGTAACCGAAGGCCCGCCAGCCAACGTGAGAGAGGCCCGAGCCGGTGAAGCCGACCATGTCGTAGAGGACGGGGAAACGGCGTCCTCGCCCGCGGCCAGCTCCTTCATCGTATTGCGGCGGGAGCCACACGCCGAGCTTGCGTACGTGCGGGTCGCCCAGCGGATTGCCGCGCAGCACCCTGGACTCATGCTCGAGCGTGACGAGCGTCCCACTCCTGCCCTTGAAGCGTTTCAGCGCCATCGCGTCCTCGGCCGTTTGCGGTGGCGGCATTGTAGCGCGGAGGCTTGTCCGCGCTTGAGCTACAGCACCGACGCCCAGCGCGTCGGGAGTCGCGTCGCACCGTTGGCGCGAGTGCGACGCTTACGGGGCCTCGCTCCGACGCGAAGCCGCGGCGCGGGAGCGGCTCGGCCTGACCAGCATCCGGGAAAGCATCTGCACGAGCTGCGGGACCTCGCCCTGGTTCTTGAGGTAGAGATCTGCGGCGCTCTTCGGGTGGTGTTCGACGCGCACGGTGAGCACCAGGGGCGAGCGCAGCCTGAACACTGCTTCGTCGGAGACGTCGTCGCCGACGTACAGCGCGCGCTCGCAGCGCGAGTGCACCAGGAGCGCGCCGAGCGCATCGCCCTTGTCCGGCGCGCCGGGCGGGACGAGGTTCAGCACGCACTTGTCGTCGAGCGTCGTGGGCGCCGGAACGAGCCTCTGCACGCGCTCGGCGAGCAGCTCCTGCGCCCGGCGCCGATCGGGCGCGCGACGGTAGTGAAACGCGAGCGAGCAGGTCTTGTCTTCGAGCGTCACGCCCGGCAGCGCGCGCCAGTCCTCGCTGTCGGCGGAAAGCTCGTCGAGCCAGCCCCGGCATACGCGGGCGAACGCGACCGCCGCGCGCTCGAATCCCGGCACGCCCTCGGCGCCATGGTTGCCGATGAGATAGCGCGGCGAGAATCCCAGCATCGGGCGGGCGTCGTTGACCGCGCGCCCGGTGATGACCGCCACCGGCCGGCGCGCGGCGAGCGTGGCAAGCGACCGCTGCAGCTCGTCGGGTACGCGCGCGTCCCAGGGCCGGTCGACGATCGGGGCCAGCGTGCCGTCGATGTCGAAGGCGAGAAGCGCCTTGCCTGCGACGCACGCGTCGATGCGCTCGAGGCCGGTGGCGGACAGCGCGTATCTCACTTGACGTCTACGCCTGCCATGCGCTGGTGCGCGTCGATGCGCTCGGAGATACGCTGCCGCTGACGGAGCTCAGCTGCGTCGATCAGCATCGCGCCCGCCCAGCGGTAGACGTTGAACTCCTGCACCAGGCGCCGCATGCTGCGCATGCGCACGCGCTGCTCGTCGGGCGGCATGGTGAGCGCGCGGTAGAGCGCGTGCGCGCACTGCTCGCTGTGATAAGGATTCACGAGCAGCGCATCGTGCAGCTCGCGCGCAGCGCCGGTGAACTGCGAGAGCACGAGCACGCCCTGCTCGTCGTCGCGCGAGGCGATGAATTCCTTGGCGACGAGGTTCATGCCGTCGTGCAGGCTCGTCACGACGCAGACATCGGCGGCGCGGTAATACTCATTGACGATCGGTGCGTCGTGATGCTCGGCCTTGAGCCGGATCGGCTGCCATCCGGCGCGGCCGAAGCGAGCGTTGACGCGGCCGGCGAGCGCGCGCACACGAGTCTCGAAGTTCTGGTACTCGTCGAGCGTGGAGCGCGACGGCGCCGCGATCTGCACGAGCACGAGCCGGCCGATCAGCTCCGGATGCAGCTCGAGCAGGCGCTCGACCGCAGTGAAGCGCTCGAGGATGCCCTTGGTGTAGTCCATGCGGTCGACGCCCACCAGCAGCAGCACGTCGTCGGGAAGCTGCTCCACGCGCAACACCTTGGCGCGGCACAGCGGCACCGAGAGCTGGGTGTCGATCCACTCCGGCGGCCACTGGATCGAGATCGGGTAGTGCTCGACGCGCGTGAGCTGTCCGCCGTGCGAGATGGTCGACGACTCGCGCTCGATCCGAGCCTCGAGATAGCGGTCGACGGTCTCGATGAAGTTCTGGCAGTGGAAGCGCGTGTGGAAGCCGAGGATCGTGCTGCCGAGCATGCCGTCGAGCAGCTCCTCGCGCCACGGGCAGATGCCGAACGATTCGGAGTTCGGCCACGGGATGTGCCAGAACGTAATGATCGTCGCCTTCGGCAACAGCTCACGCACCATGCGCGGCAGCAGCGCGAAGTGATAGTCCTGCAGCAGCACGACCGGATCGTCGGTGCGTGCCTCGGAGCGCACGGCCTGTGCGAAGCGGCGGTTGACGCGCAGATATTGCTCCCAGTCGGGCGTGCGGAACACCGGACGCACGTGCGCGATGTGGCAAAGCGGCCACAATCCTTCGTTCGCGAAGCCGTAGTAGTAGCCCTTTTCCTCTTCCGGCGAGAGCCAGACGCGGCGCAGCGTGTAGGAGGGCTTGTCGGGCGGCACGCGGATGCGATCGTGCTTGTCGACCGTCTCGCGGTCGGCGTCGCCGCTGCCGTGCGCGATCCAGGTTCCGGAGCAGGCGCGCATCACCGGCTCCATCGCGGTCACGAGCCCGCTCGCCGGACGGCGCACGGTGATCTTGCCATCGGTGTGCACGTGCAGGAACGGCTCGCGGTTGGAGACCACGATGACTTCGTCGCCGAGGAGCTTTTCGCGCAACACGCCGCGCAGCATGTCCGGGCTCCAGGTCGCGCTGCGGTCCGGGTTGCGCCGCGACAGGTCGATCTCGCGCAGCAGCGCGCGCAGATCGCTCGCCAGCGGGTGCAGATCCGAGTTGTTGCTGCCGTTCTGCTGCGAGAACGGCTGCACGATGCCCTCGCCGCGCAATAGCACGCGCACGCCCGCGACCCAGCCGCGCCAGGAGAGCTGCGCGATGAAGACGGTCACGAGCGAGATGACGATGCCAAGCACGACGAATAGTCCGATCAGGTAACGGCGCGTGTCGGCGCTGCGCCGCTCGACGAAGCTCATGTCGTGGACCAGGATCAGCGAGCCGATCCGATCGTTGCCGGAGAACACCGGCTCCTGCACGACGTGCAGAGGCCCCTGGCGCAGGTGCACGACCGAATGGTCCTGCTCGGAGGTGCCCACCGGCGGGTTGCAGCCGAGCGAGCGCGGGTAGGTTGGCGTCTCGTAGCGCAGCTTCCCGCTCTCGTCGCAGAAGGCGAGCGCATACAGCCGCTCGTCCTGCAGCGCGCGCATGAACAGCAGGTTGATCTTGCCGGCGGCTCCCTGCGAGGCGAGATCGCCGAGCTGCTCCTGCATCGTGTTGGCGATGAGCTGCGAGCGGGTGTCGAGATCCTGCACCCACCAGCGCAGGGTGAGCCGGTCGACGAGCGGCACGAGCGCATAGGCGAGCAGCGCCAGCGTCACCGCCAGCGGGGCGATGAAGCGCAACGACAGACGGATCGATCGAAGTCGGTCCTGAGCACTCATGGCTGTTCCGATCGCACCCCTTCACTCGCGGGTGCCGCAGCCACCGCTACTCGCGCTTGTCGCCTCAGCCGGTAAATTCTACAAACTGCGAATAGCGGTTGCGGCGGCAAAAGACCGCTGCACAACCCGTCGACCACGGTGAACCCGTTTGACGGAATGCGCAAGGCCCCTTCCCGCGCCGAATCACGCAACGATCGTGCCCGTCAGACCGCTTCGGGCAGGTGACGTTCACGCTGCCAGCGAATCAGCGCTCGAGAATGGCGGTGACGCCCATGCCGCCCGCGGTGCAGATCGAGATGAGCCCGCGCCCCGAGCCGCGCTCTGCGAGCTGTTTCGCAAGCGCGGCAACGATCCGCGTTCCGGTCGCGGCGAAAGGATGCCCGAGCGCGACGCTGCTGCCTTTGGGATTGAGCTTCGATCGATCGATGGTCCCGAGCGGATCGCGCTTGAGCTTCTCGCGGCAGTAACCCTCCGACTGCCAGGCCTTGAGCGTGCACAGCACCTGCGCCGCGAACGCTTCGTGGATCTCGTAGATGTCGAAGTCCTGCAGCGTGATGCCGGCGCGATCGAGCATCGCGGGCACCGCGTAGGTCGGCGCCATCAGCAGTCCTTCGCGCGGACCGGCAAGCCCGGCATAATCGACCGCGGCCACCGCGGAATGAGTGATAAAAGCCTGCACGGGGAGCCCGCGCATGCGGGCCCACTCTTCCGAAGCGAGCAACACGCAGGATGCGCCGTCGGTGAGCGGCGTGCTGTTGCCCGCAGTGAGCGTGCCTGCGGGGCTGCGATCGTAAACGGTCTTCAGCGCCGCGAGCTTGGCGAGGCTCGTGTCGCTGCGCACGTTGTTGTCGGTGGCGAGTCCGGCAAAGGGCGCGACCTCGGCGTAGAAGCCCTCGCGCCACGCCGCCGCCGCCTTCTGATGACTCGCGAGCGCGAGCTCGTCCTGCTCGGTGCGGCCGATCTGCCACTCCTTCGCCATCAGCTCGCAATGCTCCCCCATCGACAACCCGGTGCGCGGCTCCGCCACGCCCGGCGTCGAAGGCTTGAGATCGCGGGGGCGCAGCTTGAGCCACGGCGCGAGTCGCGCCCCGAGGGTCTTGCCGCGCGCGCTGGCGAGCGCGATGCGCGTGAAGCCGCGACTGTGCACGATGGGCACGTCGCTCGTGGTGTCCACGCCGCCGGCGATCGCGCACTCGATCTCGCCGCGCGCGATGCGATGCGCGAGCTGCACGGCGGTGGTGAGGCTCGTTCCGCAGGCGCGCTGCACGTCGTAAGCAGGGGTGTGCGAATCGAGGCCGCAGCCTTGCGCAGCTTCGCGCGTGAGGTTCCAGTCGCGGGAATGCTTGATGACCGCCCCGGCGGCAACCTCGCCCATGGTCTCGCCCTTGAGTCCGAACCTGTCGACGAGCGCCTTAAGCGCGGCGGTGAGCATGTCCTGATTGCTTGCGTCGACGTAGGCGGTATTGCTGCGCGCGAAGGGGATGCGGGCGCCGCCGACGACGGCGACGGGACGGATGGTCTCGGGCATGATCGGCTCCGGCGAGAATCGTTTCGATTATCCCATGCCGTCATTGCCGGTGAACGACGGCGCCGGGGTGCTGCCTAATCGTAATCGCCGTGATGCAAAGGAGACTCGTCATGCCTTACAAGGACATCTCGGAACTGCCGCAAGCCCAGGTCGACCAGTACGACGAGCATCAGAAGGAGGCTTTCCTCAAGGCCTTCAATAACGCGTACGAGGAATACGGGCACGACGAAAGCCGCGCATTCGCGGTCGCGCACAGCGCGGCCAAGAAGGCGGGCAGGAAAGAGGTGGCGCCGCATCACTGAAGAACTCCCGCCGGGACGAACCCGGCCCCATCGAGGCGTTGACTACGGCGGCGTCGCACCGATAAGCGTCAGGATGAGCGGAGTCGTCACCGCGGCAAGCGCGGTGGAGAGAACGAGGCTCGCCGCGACCGGACCGCCCAGCGTGTCGAACTGGCGCGACATCAGATAGACGTTGACGCCGACCGGAAGCGAGGCCAGCATGACGATCGCCTGCGTTTCCAGGGAGGGAAGCGCGAGCGCGCGCGCGAGCAGCCACACCACGGCGGGTTGCAGCGCGAGCTTGATGAAGGTCATCGTCGCGCTGATCCGCCAGCCCTCGCGAATGCCGTATTCGCCAAGCCCCATGCCGAGCGCGATCAGCGACAGCGGAACCGCGGCATCGCCCATCAGCTTGAGCGTCGCATCGACGAATGCAGGCAACGGCAGCGCGGCGATGCCCCACGCCGTGCCGATGAGAATGCTCGCCACGACGGGATTGGCGAGCACCGCCTTCGCTGCCTGCAGGTAGCCGGACCACGACAGCGAGCGGTGCCGCGCCCATTCGACCGACGCGGTGACCAGGGTCCATAGCGTGAGCGAGTTGAACACGAGGACCAGCGAAATCACCGGCAGCGAAGACTCACCGAGCGTGACCTTGGCGAGCGGAATGCCGAGCAGCACGTTGTTGGCGAAGATCCCGCCCAGCCCGAACACCGACTGCGCCACGCCGTCGAGGCGAAACAGGCGCGCGGCGAGGAGTCGCCCGAGGACGAAGACGAGGAGGCACGCCCCGAAATAGGCGATCAGGAGCCGCGCGTCCACGGGCGGGAGGCGCGAGAAATCGCTCATCAAGCGGAACAGCAGTGCCGGGATCGCCACCGAAAAGGCGAAGCGGGTGAGCGCGTCGGCGATGCTTCTGGGCCATTTCCCCCAATGGGTGAGGGCGAACCCGAGCCCGACCAGCAGGAACAATGGCGCGGTCAGCGCGAGGATGCGCGCGAAGGCCTGCATCAAGGTCCGGTCGAAGCGTGCTTCAGCGCACGCTATCCGTCGCCGTGTCGCCGGGCATGGCCCAACGCCGCGCGCGGCGCCGTCATTCGTGACGGCTGCCGATGAGCGCGAGAAATTCTTCGCGTGTCGCGGCCGACTCGCGGAAGCTCCCGAGCACCGATGACGTGACCATCATTGAGTTCTGTTTCTCCACGCCGCGCATCATCATGCACAGGTGCCGCGCCTCGATCATGACGCCGACGCCAACTGCGCCGATCTCGTCCATGATCTCCTGCGAGATCTGCTCGGTGAGCCGCTCCTGGAGCTGCAGGCGGCGGGCGTACATGTCGACCAGGCGCGCGAGCTTCGATACGCCGAACACCTTTCCGCGCGGGATGTAGCCGATGTGGCAGCGTCCGAAGAACGGCAGGATGTGGTGTTCGCACAGGCTGTAGACCTCGATGTTCTTCACGATGATCATGCTGCTCGTCGATTGCGTGAAGATCGCGGCGTTAATCACGTCTGCGAGCCTGGCGCGGTAGCCCGACGTCAGGAAAGCGAAAGCTGCGGCAACGCGCTCCGGCGTCTTGAGCAGCCCTTCGCGCTGCGGATCCTCGCCGATCTCGACGAGCAGCTCTCGCACGAGGTTCGCGACTTTGTCCTGATTCATGATTGCCTCGGGCCATCGCGCGCATGCCGCGCGCGGAAATTATCCCACGGCCGCGGCGATCGATCGTGCCAGCGGGAGGGCGCGAAGGTGCCATAATGTGAGCGCGCCTGAACGCAGAAGCGTGGCCCTCTCCTGGTGGAGAGGAGAGCGTCAGGGAGAGGCAAGGAGAAGTCAATCATGGGTCAGTGGCTAAACCTGGCCGCGGCCGACGGCTTTCGGCTGCAGGCTTATCGCGCAGATCCTCCTGCCGGCAGCGGCAAGCCGCGCGGCGGGGTGGTGATCGTGCAGGAGATCTTCGGCGTCAACAGCCATATCCGCAACGTCTGCGACGGATTCGCGCAAGAGGGCTTCGTGGCGATCGCGCCGGCGCTCTTCGACCGCGTGCAGAGGGGTGTAACTCTCGGCTACGGTCCCGAGGACATCGCGCGCGGACGGGAGCTCAAGGCGCACGCCAAGACCGACCAAGCGCTCTCCGACATCGCCGCTGCGCGCGCCGCGGCGGCGCCTGCCGGCAGCGTCGGCGTCATCGGCTATTGCTGGGGCGGCTTCGTGACCTGGATGGCGGCGGCACGGCTCAACGGCTTTGCCTGCGCGGTCTGCTACTACGGCGGCGGCATGACCGAAGCGGTCGATGAAAAGCCGGAATGCCCGGTCATGGCTCACTTCGGCGAGCGCGACGCGGCGATCCCCGTCGACGGCGTGCGCCGCTTCGCGCAAGCGCACCCGGAAGTCGAAGTCCTCCTCTACGACGCCGAGCACGGCTTCAACTGCGACGAGAGAAAGAGCTACAACGCCGCCGCCGCGGCGCTGGCGCGGCAACGCACGCTCGACTTTCTGCGCAAAAACATCGGCTGATACCACGAGCTCCAGCATCGCTTGACAAAGGCAATCGTATAGTTGACATTGGCACGCATCTCGCTCCCTGCGGGCGGCCCGATTGCCCACGACGATTTCTGTGGCCACCGTTCCTGAACGGCGCATCGCCGCGGTGCGCCGCTTCAGCCGCTTCTATACGCGTCGCATCGGGGCGCTGCGCGAGCACCTGCTCGACAGCCCGTTTTCGCTCGCCACGGGGAGGGTGCTTTATGAGCTGGCGCAGTGGCCCGGCGGAACGCAGCCGACGGCCGCCGCGCTCGCCGTCAAGCTCGGCCTCGACCCGGGATACCTCAGCCGCATCCTGCGCGGCTTCGGCCAGCGCGGACTCGTCGCGAAGGGCCGGCACGCGGCCGACGGCCGCGAGAGACCGCTCGCACTGACCGCGAAGGGCCGCAACGCGTTCGCGCCGCTCGATGCTCGCTCACGCGCGGAGGTCGGCGCCATGCTGGCGGCGCTCACCGTGGCGGACCAGGAGAGGCTCGTCGAGGCGATGCGAACCATCGAGGGGCTGCTCGACGCGCAAGCCACGAGCAACAAGGCCGTGCCGTACCTCCTGCGGTCGCACCGCCCCGGCGACATGGGCTGGGTGGTCCACCGCCACGGAGTGCTGTACGCGCAGGAATACGGCTACGACGAGCACTTCGAAGGTCTGGTCGCCGGGATCGCGGCCCATTTCATCGAGCATCTCGACCCGAGGCGCGAACGCTGCTGGATCGCCGAAATGGACGGTGAGATCGTCGGCTCGGTGTTTCTCGTTCGCAAGACGCCGACCGTGGCCAAACTGCGGCTGCTGCTGGTCGAGCCGCGCGCGCGGGGACTTGGGATCGGCGCGCGGCTGGTGGAGGAGTGCGTGCGCTTCGCGCGCGCCGCGGGCTACCGCAAGATCGCGCTCTGGACGCAAAGCGAGCTCGATGCGGCCCGGCACCTCTATGCGCGCGCGGGCTTCCGGCGGGTGCATTCGCAGCCGCATCGAAGCTTCGGCAAGAAGCTCGTCGCGGAGACCTGGGAACTGTCGCTATAGCGATCAGGCGGCTGCCGCCGTAGCCGACGCCGGCTTCTGCGCCGCCAGCTCGTCGAGCGCTGCGCTGACCGCGCGATCGAAGAGCGGCACCGGCTCGAGCACGACGCGCGCGCTGCCGGCGCCCAGCTGCCAGGCCAGCTCCTCGGGCGTCACCGCAATGGCGCGTGAGCGCGAGCGGCTCGTGAAAATGTACTTCGTGCGCATCGGGCTCACCCACGACAGCCGCGCATTGACGCTTTCGCCGTCGCGATCGAAGGCGAGCCACGTGCCAACCACCATTTCGCCGACGAAGTCGTGCACGTTCGCGATCTCGGTCACCGCCGGGATGGGCGGGGGAGGGGCCGGTTCGAGGGCGGTCGCGGCCTTCGGCTTGATCGCCGCCATGTGCAACTGATACACGGCATCGAGGAAGGGCTTCATGCGATCGTCGCGGACATCGACCGCAGCGCCGCCCGTTCGCAGCCCGCGGATGAGTGCGGGCACCATCTTCGCGAGGCGCGCCTTT
>Ga0335083_10001702_pt1 | contig 30051 bp, 57 predicted proteins | sample Lox_Sample_42_FD_206716 | JGI IMG/M metagenome (GOLD analysis project Ga0335083, IMG submission 206716) | Soil microbial communities from Loxahatchee National Wildlife Refuge, Florida, United States - Lox_Sample_4.2 | ecosystem: Environmental > Terrestrial > Soil > Wetlands | place: USA...
GCGGAGCGCGCGGAGCGCATCGCGTACGCGCAGTCGCTCCCGTATTTCGATCCGGTCATCTTGGAGAAGATGATCGAAAATCAGAAACGTCACGAGGAGGCGCTCAAGCTCGCCGAAGCGGAGAGCGTGTGATGATCGAGAGAAGATGGACGATGTGATCGAAGAAGAATTAGAGCACAAGCACGCGCTAGAGCGTGCATGCGAAGAGGTCGAATGATGACGTGCTCGTGCGATGAGAAGACCGGGGAGTTGTGTGGCCATCACGCGCAGATCGTTCGCAATGAGATTGCGTTTGCGCTCAAGATCGAACGCGAGGAACGGGCGACGGACCCAACGAAGGTCCGCGTCCTCTGCGTCATGCACGAGCGCGGCTGTCACGGCCGGAAGCGCCACAATCGAACGTGCGCGTGCTGGCGCGAGGCGTTCAAGATGTTAGCCGCCGATCCCGATCTCATCCTGAGTGACGGCACTCGCGGAGGTATCAAATGAAATGCAAGGATTCTGGCGTCAAGATCGAAGATCATGAGGTCTACACGGTCAAGCTCGTCGTCGCGACTTCGTATCGCGCGAAAAGCATCGGTCCGCTCTTGCGCGATGCGATCGAAACTGTACTAGAGAAAGATGCTGGTAGCCACGCGTTGATTTCGATGGACGTGACACCATCGAGCGACGACGACCTTCGCACGGCCATGACCAAGCTGGACAATGTGCCCGGATGACCATCCATAAGGTCCGCTTGCCGGAAGAGGGCTTGGTACAGATCAAGCCCGGAGAGAAATACGAGTTGATGTTCGGCCCGGCGCGCTGGGCACGCATCGTCGGGATGCTTCCGATCGAAGGCGTCGACTGCGAAGCCTTCCGCATCAACATCACCATCAACGGCAAAGTTCAGTTGCCGCCAACCATGGAGAGCGTTGCCTTAGTGTCGATGTTGACCGGGCCGCTGTCGTCGGGCTATCGGACGCACATGATCCCGCCATGGCCGGCTGGCACCGCGACGTTGGAAGTTTTCGGTCAAGGCCCGTTCGCAGTGACGTTGCTCGTGCAAGAGCCCGATGCAGCGCCGGAGGAGAACTGATGACACAACCAACACACCAGCGATCATCAGGCCACGTACGCACGGTGGCCGCGGCATCTCGGAGATAGTTGATGGAAAAGTGTTCATGCGGTCAACCGGGTGCGGTTGTCTGTTCGTACTGTCAACGATCACGGTGCAAAAAACATTCTCAAGTTGAAGACGAACAAAAATATTGCGTCCCGAAGTGTGTTGAAGCAATGGCCGTGGCGTCGTCGATGGTTGACAGAGAGATCCCAAGTTTCCCGTTCTACTCATACAATTTTCCGATTGATAAAATGCGTCATTGGATCGAGCTTCAAGGTAAGAGAGTCTTTACCGTCGAAGAAGCTCGGTCGGCAACCGGTCTGGACGCCGCTGCGTATCTGAGCCGATTAGAGAAGAAAGGCGAACTGGAATGGATCGGGCGAGGTAAATATCAACGTACAGAGAAGTTGTTCTTAGTAGATTTTGAAGAAACGAGAATGTTCGCAGAAAACTTGAACGATCGCGTACGCGAGATCTTGAGAATCTTCATAGAACAAGATCTGCGGCGATTGGTAGTGCAGTTGCGCGAAGAATCAATAAAGTTGGCGAGCGTGGAAGTGCGTCGTTGTGCAGGGGAATTAGAGAAAGTGCTCGATCGAGTCTTTTCGCGAGGAGGCGTCGATGGCTAAGAAACCGCCACAGTTTATAGGAAGACGTAGTCGGTTGAGTCCTGAAGATTTTGTGAGAGCTTGGCAAAGCTCTGCAAGTATCAACGAAGTTGTTGTGAAAACTGGTTTAGGGAAAAATATTTTACGATCGCGTGCGGTCTCGTATCAAAAGCTCGGGATCAAGCTCAAGAAGCTTCCAAATATTATCAATCCGCTCAATGTAACGAAGCTGAAAGCGTTGGCGATCCGGCTCGGTAAGAAAAAGAAACCCACGCGCAGAGGCGTCGATGGTTAGGCCACGTTACCGGAGGCGATGCAAATGGCACGCCCTGACAAGTCACGGCAAGACGCGGTGTGGGATCGATTCGCACAAAGCGGTTAGCATGAATTCAACGGAAGCGACGAAGAGATACAGATACGGTGATAGAGATCGCCTTTGTCGTCGCTGTTGGGACAATATTTTCAAGTACGGAAGCGTGTCTGGGGAGCCGCCGCGTAGGAGAAGATGGCCATGGTGAGACATTAGATGTCGGAGATCAATAAGATAAATCAGGAAAAGGGCGTGGCTGGCGGTCGCGCAAACGCGGCCAAGTACACGCACGAAGAACTTAGCCAGCGAGCGAAGGACGCGCATGCTCGTCGAGCAAAAAGGAAATCGGTCAAATCGGATCAAAAAATTTTTCGGGTGAGGACATCAGATCCAGAATACACCGTGTTTGTGCTGGCGCCCGATCTGGCAGGGGTATCTCAAGTATTGGAGCTAGCTGCGACAGAGATCGACGACGTGCTCGCGATAGAGTATGTCGAAGGTCAGGTATTTAGTTGGGAGCAAATTTCGAAAAAGGGAGATCAGAAATGAACACGACCACGGAAAACGAGAAGTCCACGAACGGCAAGCAGGTGTTGATCGAGCGCAAGACGCCGTTCGATTTCGAGGCCCTCAAGAAGAAGGTTCTCGGCGAGCATTGGCGCAAGTTCGCGGTCGAGGTCAAGGTCCGCGAGAAGATGCACGGTGGCAAGCCCGTGCAGCTCGACGCCGCCAAGGCCATGCTGAAGGCCCGCGGGCTCGAAGACATCGTGGAGGCGCGCGAGGCGGCCGTCCCCGGCGAGGAGCGCGCCATCACGGTCGTGGACGAGGGCCTGTGTGCGTTCCACCGTCGCGGCCCGGCCGTCGAGGGCGCTCCCGACAAGCCCGGCCTGTGGTGGCCGTCCAACAACTTCAAAGCGTGTCTGAAGGAGAATTGGTCGGCGCTCGGGTACAACATGGACGCGCGGCCGAAGTCGAAGCGCGGCAAGTCGACCAAGGAAGGCGAGGGCGGCGAGGACGCCGGCAAGGCGCTGCGGGGCTCGCGCGGCGCGCTGCACGAGGGTCTGTTCGTGGTCTCGGCGAATCCCGACGACCTCGATTGGATCTATCTCGCGGCGAAGGCGGATGGGATCGATCAGAACGTTTCGCACACGACGGGGCCGAAGGGTCCGCAGTCGAGCATCAAGCGGAACGAGTATTTGTGGCAACCGTCGTTCAAGGTGGAGATTTGGATCGCGAGCGCGGTGGTCCAGAAGATTCCCGACGAGACCTTGGTCGACGTGCTGCTCCACGCCCAAGAGCACGGCATCGGTGCCAACCGCTCGCAGGGCTACGGCAAGTTCGACGTGGTGAGTTGCGTCGAGATCTGAAACCGTGTCGCTCCACGCCCAAGCGACGTTCCGTGACAAGCCGAGTCTATTCGAGCCTCGAACGACTGGCCTAATCGGTGCGGCACGCACCACGCCGAAGCGACACGCCCTGTCGCGACTAGCCGAGCCATACCAGGGACGAGCCCGTGCGACGACACGAGCCCTGTCCATTTCACTGCGACGACCCGAATCCTCTCAACGCACCCCCAAAGCGACGATCCAGGCCATCGTGCCAAGTCCTGACGATTTCGGTCCACGCCGCAGCGACATGCCCATTCAGTCCATGCCCACCCAAAACGACGACCCATTCTCCGTCAAAAGCGTTACCGATCCGCAGCGACATGCCGTGTCCGACCCGAGTCCCTCCCACAGCGACGACACGAGCCCGAGTCGTGCCTATCTTGCCTTCGCACCACAGCGACGAGCCCAGCCGAGTGCTTCCGAGCCACAGCGACAAGCCAGTTCGGGATCAAGTCGTGACTAGCCCAACCACAGTGACATGCGATTCCAGATCTTGCCGCTTCGCCACAAGCCGAGCCGCAGTGACGTGCCGTTTCAGTCTGCTACAAGCCCAATCATATCGACGAGCCTTGTCAATTCGATCTCGGCCAAAGCGACCAGCCATTTCCGAGCCGCACCCTTTCGCAGTCCGACCACGGCGACATGCCCAAGCACGACCTGCCGAACCCGAGCGACTTGCCTATACCATCCGGTCCAGAGCGACATGCCGAGCCGATCCCAGCCTCAACCCAATGCGACGATCCGATCCAACTCAGACCATTTTCTTGGAGGACACAATGAAGATCGTAAAAATCGCAGTTCTCGAAAACAATGAGACGCTACACGTCGGTGTGCCGTCGGATGAATACAACGCGCTCATGCAAGTGAGCGCCGACGGCTCGCGGATCTATTTCTTGAAGAACCGTTTCGGGCGCGAGGGTGTGTATTTGCACGAGAGCTTCGATGTGCGGAGCGGAATAAGAGATCGTTTGGCCCTGGCCGCGTTGACAGGAATGCTCGCGAGTGCGCCAAGCGGTCGTTGGATCAATGCCGGTGAAGCGGCCAAGGTCGCGTACGAGTACGCCGACGCGATGATCGCCGAAGGCAAGAAGTGATGCCGGCCGCCCGTAGAGCGCAGTCGCAGGCCGGCTCGAAGCAGGAGCAGAAGGCTGCGATCGAAGAAGCGCTGCGAGAGACGAAAGGCGTGGTCTCGATCGCTGCGCGCAAGCTGGGCTTTGCCCGGAGTCACATGAACCGGCTGCTCGACAAATACGAGCTACGTGCGTGGGCGGCCGACTTGAGGAGCGCGGCCGGTGCCGGCACGCTTCGATCAGGCGGTGTTGTCGGCGCGGGCTAATCTCTTCGGGCGCGTGGTGAGCGTCACCTTGAGGGTCGCAGCGACGGTAGGCACGGTCAAAATTCTTGATGCTGACCTGTCACCAACGGGACAGTATAGGTGTCCATGTCGTGACTTGACACTGACGGGACAGTATGGCATGACTGTCGGGACGTGAGTACGATGCCCTCCATGCCTCGCTCTGATCGTGGTCCGAACGCCAGGAAGGCGTTGACCATTCTTCTTTCCGACGACGAGAAGGCCGAGCTTCAGAAGGCCCTCGACGACGAGAACCGGGAACGCGCACAGGATCTCGGACTCGGATCGAAACTCAGAGAACTTGGCTTGCTATGGGCACGCGCTCGCAGGGAGAGCGCCAATGCCAAGAAAACGTCACGCAAGTAGCCTCAGCCTTCCGGCCATTCGAGGTAAGCAGGGACGATACGCTTACTACACCTGTACAATTTCGTTGCGCGATCTCTTGAGGGTGCTCGCGCCGATCGACAAGTCCATCGCACCCGAGATGAGCGCGCAGCGGCCCCTGAATGAGAAGCGGGCCTACAGCTTGTCTGAGTACATCGGCAAGAACGAGAACTACACCTTGCCGCCTATCACCGCGAGTGCGGACAAGGTATCGTTCGCGTCCAGCCGCAAAGGTTCTGCCGTCGGTACCGTCACAATCAAGATCGACGGCAAGCTCTTGTTCCTCTGCAACGATGGGCAGCATCGCCGACGCGCGATCGAGATCGCCCTAGAAGTTTATCCGCACATTGCCACCGACACGGTGAGCCTCGTGCTCTACGAAGACTCGAATCTGCCCTCGATGCAACAACGCTTCGCTGACCTGAACAGCGCGCAGCCGGCTGCTCGGAGCGTCAAGCTGCTCTACGATTTGCGGCGTCCGTCGAAAGCGCGGACGGCTGTTCTCAAGAAACCATTTCGTGGTCTCGTCGAGATGCAAGCTGCGAACGCGTTGCCGCAAAGCGAGAAGCTCTGGACGTTGTCAGGTCTCGACAAGACGCCCAACATCGACAAGACGGCATTTTGGACGACGCTGTTGGACGCGCTGCCGGGCTTCGATGACTTGCTCGCGGGTAGAATCACGGCGAAGGACACTCGCAAGAAGTTCATTTGGGCTCACAATGTCGCGCTCCAGGGTATCGGTTACTTCGCCGACAAGGTCTCTGCCGACAAGCTGGTAGCGGCGATCGACTGGGAGCGTTCCAATCCTGAGTGGGAGAACCGAGCGCAGCGCGGAAGCAAGATGCTGGCGACGCGCAGAAATGCGGTTCTGATCACAAACCTTCTGCTTCAAAAACTAGGTCTGCCGCTGCCGCCGCAACTTATTCGCATCGAGAACACTTATCTGACCGAGCAGGCCGTCGCCAACGCGAACGCCAACGGCAACGTTTTGAAACCAGCCGTCACTCTCTACCAGCCACCCGCTCCTGCGTTGATCAGAAGTACGTCGAAGCTGAATCTCGACGAGTGGGCGCGATTTTTTGCGACGGGGCCGTTCGCGTTCGGCGACGCGCCATCCTTCGCGGGTATCTCAGGCGGGCGAACTTCGGCCATGATGGCTGCTCTGCTAGATCCGCGCGTCAAGCTGTGCTTTGAGAATACCAGCCGCGAGCACTCGAAGACGTACGAGTTTTTGCTTCGTGTTGCGGACGCGCTCCAGCGGGAGATCGTTTGGCTCGAATGGCGTCCCCCACTCCGAAAAGGGGCGCCACCGTCGGAGTTCGGATTTGCGATCGTCGACGAGAAAACATGCACGCGCAACGGTGACCTGTTTGATGGCTTGCTTCAAGCCCTGAAAGATTTTCGTGCGACGAAGGGCGAAGGTCCGGTCGTGCCGTATTTCTCGATGCGGATTTGCACCGCTTACCTGAAGCACCGGGTGCAGCGCGCGTACATGCAATCACTCGGCATCGGAATCAACGACGACCAGATCCAGTACATCGGTCTCCGATACGACGAACCGACGCGCATCGCCGACCTACGCAGTGCCGAAACATCGGCGCGGCACTACCTGACACCGCTGGCCGACGCACAGATCGCAAAGCTCAACGTCAATACGTTCTGGCGTACGCAATCATTCGATCTCGAATTGGAGCACGATCGTCAAGGAAACTGTGGTGGGTGCTTCCTGAAGGCCGACGCCGACCTGTCGCGCGTCCTCGGAGAAGCCGAGACCGACGCCGCGTGGTGGATCGATATTCAGCGACGCTATCCGGGCTTCGGTGGCAAAAACAAGTACAGCTACGAACAGCTTTTGAAAGAACGTTCAGTGAGGTTGGCAATAGAGGCCGCTCTGCGTGACGGGAAAGATCCGGCGTCGTGTGACGACGGCACTTTGACACCCAACAGATTCAAGCTCGTGGTGTTGAACGAGAAGCAATACCTCGCGGAAGAGTCGAAGTCCTTTGCCTGCGCGTGTGAGTCGTCAATCGTGTTCGCCGACAAACTCGACGACGCAGCGTGACGAGTGAAGTGGATTTTCGGGCAGCCAGTCACGATTCTCGGGCAAGCCAACCTACTGGCGCATGACAGCGGAAGGGTTGAAGCGGGTGGGTCGTGCCGTCGGCGCGTAGAGCGCAGTCGCAGGCTGGCTCGGAGCAGGAGCAGAAGGCCACGGAAGCGAAGATCTATGCCTTGATTGATCCCGAAACGAACACGACGAGATACATCGGGGCAACAATTCAAAAGCTGAGCACGCGACTGAACCAGCATCTCGCGGAGAAGTTCTACAGCGGCTCGCGTAGAAAATTCGAATGGCTGTCGTTGTTGCGAGCGCACGGCTATCGACCGCGTGTACAGCTTCTTGAAGTGGTTCCGATCGAGCGCGCAACCGAGACAGAGCAGCGATGGATTCGCACGGCTCTCAATGCTGGCGTCGATCTCGTCAACAACGAGCCGCGTCTCTGGACGCGTTGGGGAAGCCGATGAGCCCTCGCGCGTGGGACGAGAAGAAGGTCGAGGTCAATGAACTGCGCCTCGATACGTGGAAAGCGGCTCTGATCGAAGCCAAGGGCGTCGTCTCTCACGCCGCCAGAGCCGTCGGGATCAATCGTTCCTATGCCACGAAGCTCAATCGCAAGTACGCCTTGACCGAATTTGCGGCAGAGCTACGGAGCGCTGCCGGCGCGCGCACGCTTCGATCAGGCGCTCGCGCCGGCACAGTCGGTCTTGGTCGACCTTCGAAATAATGGCTCCTATAGGGTCCATTTAACCGTAAGTCCTTGTTTTCGTCGGTGGCAAAAGTCTAGTTTTGCCATTGACGGTCGACCGGGGGTCGGGCAGGATGGAAAGACGAGTTCCCGTAGGAGGGCCAGAGCGATGGCACGAACGAAGTTTGAATACGCGGCGCGCAAGAAGCGATTTAAGGGATACGTCCTCGATGATGCACAGGTCGTCGCGTGGCTGAACCGACTTGGAGCCGCCGGCTGGGAGGTGGTGAAGCTGGGGACGAGCGGCTCGTTTGGCGGCGGGCTCGTTTGTCGTGCCGTCCTCAAGCGCGCGCTGCTTCCGCGGTGAGAACCGATCCGGCCACCCGATGACGACCATGACGATGAACACGCGAGGAGACTAACGATGGGCGACGACGTGAAGTACAGGCCGCTGAGCGAGCAGGGCTTCGGGCGAATGGTGACTGCGCTGTTCGACGGCGGCTTCGGACAGTTCATCCCGCTCGCCGGTCGCAAGCTGGTCAGCGTCGCCGTCGAGAAGGACAAGACGGAGCTGGTGTTCCGCTTCGAGGATGGCGAGGTGCGGTACGACGCCACGGGCGATTGCTGCTCGTCGTCGTGGATCGAGCATATCGAGTTGCCCGGCGACGTTACCGGTGCCGAGATTGTCAGCGTCGCCGAGGCGCCGGTGATCGACGCCACCACTGACGACGCGAAGAATCCCAGGCGGCCTCCGGCGTACGAGGGCGACGAATACGAACGCCGCGAACACGAGTGCTTGCAGGTCTATCAGACCGTGTTCGGCACGACGAAGGGCGAGATCGCCGTCGAATACCGCAACTCGTCGAACGGCTACTACGGTGGCAGTCTCGAACTTCAGCCGTTGCCGTGCCCGAAATGCGGCGAGCACATCGATCGCTACAATGGCAGCGAGCACGCTAAGTGCTTCGGCGGCGAGTGAGAACTACCAGACAAATAGATCACTCAAAATAAACAATCACAAATGACCCCATTCGAAAAAGTAGCTCGCGAGCACATCGGCTCTCGCGGCTCCCCAGATACCCGCCCCCTCTACCTCGCCGATCTCGCCCGCTGGGTCCACTTCTGCCAACTCAGAGGCTTCAACGTGTCCGCACCTACGCTGGAAGCTACGACCGCGTTCCGCGACGAGCTACAAGAAAGTCTCGCCGGCCCTACCGTGCGACGCATCTTGTCAGCGCTCTCGAAGATGTACAAGGTCGCGGTCGCGCGCCAAGTAGTCAATTGGAACCCCTTCGACGTGGGTGTGCTCGCGCGCCCGGCTGCCGATGACGCCGGCACAACCAAGCTGTTTTCGAGGGAGGAAGTTGAAGCAATCATCGGCGCGGCCAAAGGTGATGATCCCCTCTACGTGCGCGACCGCGCCATCATGCGCCTCCTCTATGACACGGGCCTCCGCGTCTCTTCTGTCGCCAAGCTCAAGCGCGGAAAGATCTTTAAGCGAGATGACGGATCGTGTGTTGTTCTCGCCAAGATCAAAAAGAAGGGTGACAGCGAGGTTGAATTAGCGCCAACGACTGTCGCGGCGCTCGATGCTTGGTTGGCTATCGCTAAAGAATCTCTATGGGTATTCCCATACAAAGGTAGTCATATCAGTCGAAAAGCGATCGGTGGACGCATCTCCCACTACGGCAAGCTCGTCGGCATCAAGGACGCCCATCCACATCGTTTCCGCGCGACTTTCATTTCGGATGCTCTCGATGTCATGCCGTTGCACGAAGTTCAAGCGGCGGTGCATCATGCAGATCCGAAGACGACGTTGAAATACGATCGTCATAAGAGAGGATCGGGAGTCACGTCAGCGGTCGCTGCGAAACGCGGAAAAGATCGCTGATGCACTATCGTTCGTCGCTGCGTAACGTCAAGCTTGAGATCAAAGAGGGGCGACCCGACATGCAAGCACTGCATTCGGATAACAGTGGTCAAGGGGTGATAGATGGCGACGCAGGATAGGACGTACGAGCTAGAGCGCTGCCTGCGCCGGCTCCTAGACCTCCTCGATGAGACGTGGCCGCCTCTGTGCGCGGCCTGGGGCGCCAAGGAGCACGCCGATTATGAGGCCCGTATCGCGGCCTGGACGGCGAACGCACGCGCTCTCTTGCCGGCAGAGCCGGTGAGCTTGGCCACGGCGGACGCGGGTTCGATTGCGCGGGCGCTGGACCGGAGGTCGTAGATGAAATCGAGTGGTTGGGAAGCGGCTCACGCGGCCGGTCGAGACGCCGAACCGAACACGACCGCGTGGTTTTTAGTCGGTGAAGACCGCCGTGTGCGCGCCACCGTATGGCGTTGGCGCGGATACGAGCGGTGGTCGTGGTCGGCGGTTGACCGGGAAGGGAATTACTACGAAGATCGACCGGAGGCGCCCGATGCGCGGCTGTTCGATACCGTCGAAGAGGCCAAAGAGCAGGCTTTGATCGTCGCCGGCATCGACCCAGAAACGTTCGAGGAGACACCATGAAACCCTCTGTCAGTCGAGACGTGCATCTTCGGGTCGCGGGTGTTTGCTGGGCGGCGAAGATCACAAAAGTGTACGAAGACGGCTCCGTCGATCTCGTCGTCTTCCCGCCGGCAGACAGCGAGCTAATTGCCGCGGCCTCGAACGTCCCCGAAGAGAGTGATTCGCGCGAGTCGCACTCGTTCATGCGTGATATTCATGGGGATCAACTGTGGGCTTATGGTGGTCCGATCAGTGGTGTTCGCTGGCACTGGCCGGAGCGTGTCGAATGATCGAACGTCGTGTCATCGAGGAGGTCTTCGACGAGTGGCCCGAGCCGCGGAATGCGGACGAGGCGCAATGGCTCGCGGCGCAGAAGCAGTTGATCAGACATTTCGTCAACTGTGAGATCTGCATGCTCGCCCTCCAAATCTCCTCCTCCACCTTCCCACCGTGCTCGCTTGGTGTGTCACGGCTGCGTCGATTGATGAAGACGCTGTTTTCGATTGAGACCGATCGACTGGCAACGACCTCGTTCACAAAATACCTCATCGATCACATGCCCACACGCTGGGTCTCGACGCTGGAAGAAGTCCGGCGACTCATGGAGGTCCACCGATGACCAAGGGGCTTCTCTATCGGGGTGGGTTGACGACGAAGACTTCGGCGCGACTCGCGGGGGCGATCATGCGCGAGTTCGGCTCAGAAGACGGCGGGGTCGTGCTCGATTGGTTGATCACACGCATCCAATACGCCGACGGGCTGTACGAACGCGCGGTCTCGGTCGCCGACAGCATTGGAAGATCGCAAGCGACGGCGTGGGAGGGGTGTACATGGTGCAATGGTAATAAAGCTGATTGCGATTGCGGTGAGCATACCGAGGCACAGTCACAGGCGGCAGCGACGAAGAAGAAAGGAAAACGCAAATGAGCTTGAGATTGCTCGCAGAGTGCGATGGTTGCAGATCGACGATTTCCATGGGCACGAACATGAGCGAAGTGCCCGAGGGCTGGAAGACGTTCAATCTCAACGGCGCCACGATCCACGCCTGCTCCAAAGACTGCGCTGACGTGGCTGTGGGTAAAGCCATCGCCAAGTTTTTCATCGAGGAGCGTCCGCGTATGCGACCGGCGCCGCGGAACGGGTGATTCGTGGCTGACGATCGTTGTCGCGTCGAACCTCTCTCGTCGCGGATGTGTCAACGGGGAATGCCCGGTTGCGTTGTCGATCATGTCGACAACTTCCAAGAGCATCATCCGCTCTGCTGTTTGCAAAAGCCGCACTATGGGATCTGCTTCGTGCTCGGCGAGTGCGACCCGTGCCACGTCGCTCGGTCGGAGCATCGGAATCACATCTGCGACAGGCCGGCGTGCCCGAACTACGAGGCGTCGAAGAAGACGCTGAGCTACGTGGCGTCGATGAAGACGCTGAAGTCCTCAGAGCTTTCTGAACGCAAAACGGGCGAATTGATCTTCCCAACCGGCAAGCCTGCGACCGTCAAGTGCAACAAGTGCCACGTGGCCAAGCCGGTGACACCAGTGCGGATGGAGCGGCGGCCATTCTCGGAGCGTCCGCGCATGAGCGTCATGGTCGTGACGGAATTTCTCATGCCGGAGGGGTGGACGAAGATCGAGATCACGGTATGCGTTGACGACTGTGAAAAACCAGAGCAAACGATCTTCGTCTGTTCAAACTGCACCGTCACAGTGGGGTGAATCCGAATGGCCAAGAAAAAATTGAAGGTCTATGGCGACTTCTGCTTTACGAATCTCCTGAAGGCGCTCTTGAAGCACACCGTCTCCTTGCACATGAAGTCGGGAGATGGGTTCTGCGGTAAGGTCGTCGAGGTCATCGATGCGTTAGAACCGTCCTACGTCGTGATCGAAGGCGACGACGCAGATTACTACATCTGTGTCGAAGACATCTCAGGGGTCCAGGTGGGTCACGGAGAATTGGAATGAACGCCACCAAGAACGTGGGGATCGATTTCCGTGTGGGCGGCGCCAAGGGCGACATCAAGTTCGCGGTCACGGTCCCATATATGTCGTTCCGCGGCACGAAGTTGGTGGCGAACGACGATCAGAACGGCCACGGCACCAAAGTCCTTGGGATATACATCGACGGCAAGCTCGTGACACCCAAGCGGTCGTTGTCGTGGTGGCGGCGTCTGTGGTTCAAGCTGCGGCGCATCTCGCCGAACGGAATCCCGACGGTCGCCTTCAGTAGCGGGGTCTTCGGCAACCGCATGAGCTTGCCGACTTGCCCCGCCGAAAAGCCCATGAGCATCGAGATCGAATTCCTCGCCGACAGTCTGTGGCAAGGCACGATCTACGGCGAGCGCACGGTACTCGAATGACCGCAGAACTGAAATGCAGATTTTGCAGTCTAGTTTTTCCGGCGCTCAAGAACAAGAAACCTGCCTGGAAGGCTCTTGCAGCACACGTTGCCGATAAACACGAGAAAGAACATCGATCGATCGAAACGTTTTCGCGCAGCAAGAAAGAACCGGAGAACCTCGCTCGGCACGATTGCCGTTCCCGAGGTAAGGCATCACTTGGTCGCGAGTTTCGTCGTCGGATGGGTGAGAATCAAAATACGCCCGGCGCTGAGAACAAAGCGGGTAAAGAAGGATGAAGATCTCCGCCTACAAGTTCCCGGTCGAGCAGATGTCCGATGACGACATTCGCGCCGAGTTGCACAGGCTCTATGAGTTTCGATCGTACCTATATTCAACTCTAGATGATCTCGGCAAGGAATTGATCGGCATACAGTATCTCATCGAGTCTGGTGCCGTCCCCGCGGACGCCAAATCGTTGGTGGAGACTCGTCTCGGGAGGCTTGAAGTCAGATCGAAGGCACTTCGCAACAGCGAATGGCTGACGAGCCGAATCGACGAGCTTGAGGTTGAAGCGCGACGACGTGTCTCGACGAAGTGGCCGGCATAGGAGCGCACAATGGGTGAGCAGCTACAGCACCATTCGATCAACGGCGGCTCGTGCAGCCGGTGTGGCCTTCGCTATTCGGTCAAGACCTCGTACGTCGCTTGCTTCGAAGAGGGCGACACGTTCGAGACGTGGTTCGAGCGGCAGTGCGAAGAGGTCAAGGAAATGATCCGCCCCGGCAGCGCTGCCAAGGACAAAGACGCAGCCAAAAAGAAGGCCGATTCGCGCTGGCCTTGGGTCGAGAGACCGGCTTTTCGGGTGCCTGACGAGACTGGCTGCGGGTTCTGCGGTGTGCATCCTCGGGGCGCCTGCCCGGCCAAGTGCGCGTGTCACAACTACGAAGGAGAAGCGTCATGATCGCAAAACTCTTGTTCGTGCTCATCTTGCAGTTCAACCTTCCGGCCATCCACGACACGCTCATGGCGCGCATCATCGCGAACGAGGCGGCGGTGCATCATGAACGGGGAGAGTGGATCGATGCGGCCAACGAGTTCGATGAGGCGTTTCGGCTGTATCAAGATCCGACGCTGCTCTACAACGAGGCGATAAGCTGGGCCAAGGCCGGGCTCTACCCGTCGGCCTACGCTTCGCTGGCGCGCTTTCTCACGTACGACATCCCGCCGAATGAGCGCGATCTCGCCAAGACCCACCAAGCCGTCCTCCTCCAAAAGATGAACCATTCGCCGCATCGGCATGTGTTGGTGTGGTGGAATCACGCGGCACATGATCGAAAATTTCCGCACGGGCACAAGCATTTCTAAATGCACCCTTTTCGAGAAATGGCGCCGACGAAAATCGAGCCGGAAAAGTGTGACGAATGCGGATGCTCGATTGGCGATCACTATTTTATCAATAGTGAATTTGTTGAGTGCTTAGGGAAAGGTCGACCGAAAATTCAACCGCCTCCGGCAGCGTTCCCGTCAGCGTATTGTAAATGTACCGGGCGGATCAAAAGGCATCGCATATGAAGAAACCCACCAAACAGCAAGAGCAGATCCATCTGACGCTGTTCGATCCTCCGTGCGCCCCGAAGCCGGAACCTCGCGCCGTTCTCGAATACGGCGGCGTGCGCGTCGAATTGACCCTTACGATGGTCCATCATCTGATCAACTGCCGCGGCTGGGGCAACCGCGACAGCGCATATTCGACCTATGACGACAAGCTGCACGAAGCCTTCGTCGAGATCGAACGACGGATGTATGCTCTCCTCGGGATTGATTCTGACGGCAACGTGATACGATGAGCGCACTCATCTACGCTTGGCTGCTGCTGATGGGCGCGTGGATCGGTATCGAGCTAACGTCTATCGTGTGGTTCGTTTGGGTCGTGATGAGCGACTTACGCGCGACGAGATCGAAATCGACGACAGGAGAATGAAAACGATGGCCAAGAAACCGAAGACCGTGAGGGTCGTAGTTGATGTCGAGCTACGCGGCTCCGTAATGGTCGAGATGGAAGAAGCCGCCGCGAACAAGCTGGTCGACCGGATGGACGAGGTTCGCGGAAGCGCGCCCGTAGACACACTTCCGTTCTCGATTAACTGGGACGACCTGATCAATAGCAGCGAGCCGACTGTCGAGGACATCTACATCAAAGCTGAGATCGGGTGAGGCGAACTATGACGGCGAAGTGCGGCAACTACTACCTCTGGACCGACGAGTGCCGTAAGGCTGGCTGCAAGGAGTGCGGCACGATTCGTTTGGACGGACTCCCGCCGGAAGGTTGCACCTGTGCGGTCGCTACCGAGATCGGTGGTTACGTCTATCAAACGACGCTGACACGGAGCGGGAGTTGCGCGCTTCACGGGCGCTGCCAGTGCGGCAACGGGCCAATGAAATACGACAACCACCGCGAAGTTGACTATTGGGATCGCGTATGGCGGCCGGCGTGTCCACTGACGGAGCACGTGCAAGTGAGAACGCAACCGGCCACTCGATGACGACGATGACCATTGATTGGACAGTGTTCGACGGAAAACCCGAAAACATTTGTGTCTGCCGCTGTGTGTACGACTCGTTAGAAGACGGCGACGAGGTTCCGACGTTCATGAGCCACGTCAAGTACACCGTTAGCGGACTCGTGGCGCGCAAGCCGTGTCCGAGATGTGGCAGCCACACCAATCTGCGGTCGGCGAGCACCGGCTGGCACCGCGGGTGAGAACTACCATAAACGGAGTTGGGTGATAACGATGGACAACCCGGCCACATGCGATGTCTGCAAGCTCGTCGATTCGCGCGATGCGGCGTGCGACGAGGACGCAGCATCGGACAGAGATCAGCACGGCGTGCTGACGTACGCTATGCGCGCGACCGATCAGGCCGCGATGATGATCCGCTGTGCCATCGCTCCTCTGGAGTCCCATGCGGAGATGACCGCGGCGGCGCGCGCACTCACTGCGGTGGCCGAGGCGAAGCAGGCCGTTCGCGAACTGGCGCGCGCCGTCATGCTCGCGGCTGGGCATCATGTCTGATGGCGTGGTGGGAGCCGCTGCTGAGGCTGGAGATCGAGGTGATGTTTCAGCACCTCACCCCGAATCCGTACGACACCTTCGAATGCACGTGGTCGTTCGAATCGGTAGAGAGGCGCGCGCGAGCCAAAAAGCGCCGTCAGTATCAAGAGAATCGCGAATGGTGCTTGCAGCGGTCGAAGCGATCGGAGCAGCGGAGGCGCACGGACCCGGCATTGCGAGAGGAATTCCTCAAGAAGAAGCGCGCCAACTCGCAGCGTTGGTACGAAGCGAACAAGGCCAACGAGGAGAAGATGCGAGCGATCCGCCAGCGACGAAACGAACTGCGTCGCAGTCGCCGAGCGCTGATGACCGCGCCCAGCGGAAAGCTGTACTGAAGAATATCCGCGATCGGGTGTGTCTTACCCTTTTCGTAGGAGTTGAACTGTGAACGACCAGAAGTGGTCACGTGGCTGCACACGCCAAGAGGCGGGTACGGCTACACGATGGCCGTCGACGCGAAGGTAGTTCGCTACACGAAGGCGCGAGTTCGGATCGAAGTGACGACGCGCGCAGGCAGAATCGTGCAGCGCGACGTGAAGCCCGAGAACCTGCGGTGGCGAAAATGAGCGCACTGGGAACCGATCCGGCCACCCGATGACGACCATGACGAGGGAGCAGGCCATGAAGTTGACGACGAGCGAGCGCGAGACGCTCAGGCAGATGGTCAGGCACCAGGACCGCAACGGCTTCGACGGCATGGGCGCGATCGGTTCTGCGAGCTGGCAACGGATGAAGCGTCTTGAAGCACGTGGCTTGGTGCGCTTCGTCGACTACGGCGCGCTTGAGGACTGCGACTCCCAACTTGCCCGCTGCCGCAACGGCTGCCGCGAGGACCACCCGATCTACTCCATTACCGACGAGGGCCGCAAGGCGCTCGATCTCGTCGAGTGACGACCATGACGATGAACACGCGCGTAAAACCGCACTGCCCGAAAGACCGCCCCGTGACGAAGTGGTGGTCGTGTAGCGAGTGCGGCACGAGCAATCACCCATTCGAGGCGCGCTGTCATGAATGCGGCGCGCGGAAGCCGTGCCAGTACAAACGAGGAGGGCAAACGTGGATGTGACCATGAAGGCGTGCGACGGCTGCGGCAAGAAGGTCGAGAACCCGTACCAGCACGAGGGGTGGATTCAACTGACCGCCCACAGCGTCGAGCCGATCGAGATTTCTCGTTCGACCGGGCGCTACGGCAAGAGCAGCTACGAAACGGACTACCTGCAACGCGTTCGGGATTTCTGCTCTGTCGACTGTCTCGTCCGAGCGCTGGACAAGAAGGCGGCGGAAAGAGCGGCACGCCCCAGGCCCGAGTGCGGCTGCGACCCCGGATATCACGGACGATAACTACCAGACAAATTCGTTAGTGTTCAAAATCGATCTCAAAATCGAAAAGGAGCTTCCCATGATGTTGATCTGCAACGAAGGCAAAGAAGACAAGAAGTACCACATCGCCTACCAGCTCAACATCGCGAGCCCTGTGATCCCCTACTGCCGCTCCGTCGGCCATCTCGACGTGCTCATCCAAGTCCAGTCGGATAATCCGAAGATCTGTGAGAAGTGCCGCAAGGTCGCCGGCATCCCCATTCTCACATCGGTCAAGAACGAAGCGTTCGCCGAAGGCGCGAAGACCGTTGCTGCCCTCACGCCCACGGTCGTGCCGATGTCGTCGGTCGCAATCGGGCGCGAGAAGCTCCGGCCGCATATCGAGGAGTTGTTCTCAATCAACGAGGAGTTGATCAAGTGTTGTGAACCTGACGGTGTCGTCCTCCGCGAGCTTCAACAACGCTTGTCCAACGTGACCGAGACCCTCGAAAACGTCTGCGGCTTCGACTACGATCCGGCGACCGGGAAAGTCTCGTGAGCGGCAACGAGCTTCTCTATCAGACGCGCCGCGAACGCGACGCCGCCATCGAAAAAGAGCCCTCGCCGCCGAGAAAGCCGTTCTCGAAGAGAGGGCCCTGTGCGCCGCTATCGCTCGCGAGTACCAAGACGGTGCTTGCTGCGACGGGCACTGCGGTGCCATCATCGCCGAGAAAATCGAACAAAGGGGATAGTCCATGCGAAAATTGAATCCGCCGTTCCGGTGGGACGCCCCGGCGCTCACCAAGACCGCCATCAGCGCCATCCGCGTGCTCGATGCCGATACCCACGTGCGCGTCGAGTTGATCGTCCCCGCCCACGGCTCCGAGCGCGTGGAAAAGACCATCGACGTGCCCTTCATCCCGCGCGTGCTCCACGCCGACTGCATCTCGGTCAAGGACCACGAGGCGAAGATGGCCAAGGCCGTGGAAGCCGCCGTGACCACCGCCACGGCAGACGCCGAAGTCCGAGCTTCGGCCGCCGAAGAGCGTGCCAATTTCACCGAGACGAGCGCCAAGGTCGTCGTTGCCGAAGCCGCCGCGCGCATCGTCGCGGCCGAAGAGCGGTCGGCAGAGCTTGCCAAGGAGAACGAGCAGCTCCGGCGACAGTCGGCCGCCGCCAAGGACATCCTAGACCTCGCGCGCGACATCGACCGGCTGAACTTCCTCTTCGCCAACCGGCCGGTCTACGCGCATCAGCTACGGGAGAAGCTCAAATCCTACGCCGGCAGCAAGTTCCCAGCATTCGTCACCGAAGACGCCCACAAGGCCGCAGTCGCGAAGCTGGTAGAGGAGCACGCCCAGGAGACCGTTCGTGCAATACGCGAGACGGCAGACCGCTTCCGCGACGTGTTAGAAGGGTGCTCGCGGCTGATCAGCGATGTCACCACGGCCTTGCCCGAGGCGCTCCCTCCCCACCGGGCCGAGACCGTGTTGGCGTCCATCGAAACGGTCTTGGCCTCGTTCGAGCCATGACCATCACGGAAAGCCGCCTCAAGTACCCCGTCCGCTTCTGGGACGAAGCCTTCCCCGCCGGCACGGTCATCGAGGTCGCCACGGACATGACATGACCAAGGCGGAGATTCTGTCGGCGATGAAGCGCGAGGGCCTCTTGCCGAACGGTATCAGCACGCAAGTCGACAACGGCCAGCTTGTCGTCGCGAAAGTCGCCGGCAAATGGCGGCTGGTCATGGCTGACAAGAATTCTTTAGCGAACGGATGAGACCGGCGCGTACACGAGCGAACGCGTCCGATAATCCTCGATCTTGAGCTTGTAGACGACGCCCTTGTAAGTGAAGTGACCTGGGCAGGCGACGTAAAACTCACTCTCAGCAAGCGCGCGCTCCGTACCGTTGTCGACGATACGAATGTTCATTCCACATCCGTGTTTGATCGGCGCCTTCGCAGCGCGCTTTGGTACTTGCGCGACAGGTGCCGGCGTCGTTGCACAACCACAGAGAACGATCAGAAATAACCAGCGCATCTTTCCCTCCCGATCAATAGACCGTGAAATTGTCCCAGCGCTCCAATGAGTCGCTCCCGCCGGTGGCGTACGCGCTCTCACTCGTGAGCCCAACGCCCTTGACGCCGGACAATGTCGAGTTCGTCAACGAAGCACGCATCGTCGCATCGGTGTAGATCACGATGTTGTCGCCCGTGACGGTCACGCGCAGAGTCGTCCACGGGACCGTCGGCGCCAGCGAGACGCTGGAGAGCTGCGTCCGCGAGCCCGCCAACACGTAGCCTGTATCAAGTTCGTTGTTGCCGCTGTTCGAAGTATAGGAGCTGTACCAATAGTTCTGTGCATCCTGCACGCGGAACGCTATTCCCGTTTCCCTGTTTCCCCAACTTCCGTAACGTGAATCAACCCGCACATCCATATCGGCCGTATCGTTGGTAACGTACGCCTCGCAGGGGTACCCAGTCTCGAAGTTGACCGCGCGCCCGTTGAAGATGCCCCACTGCGATGGCTGCATGCCGGCGGGTGCGAGACAACCAATCGTGTACGTCTGAACCCCCAACGTCCCGCCCTCCGTCGAGCCAAGAGCCGGTACCTGAACATGCCCGTAATCTTGGTCTGGTCGCGAAAACGAGTCGTAGATTTTCGCGCCCGGTGGCGGCGACGGAGGAACAAGACCTCGGTCGGGCGGCCCCGGATAGGGGTTGTTCGGATCGAGCGGCGTGCCGCGCACGTATCGGATCTGCGGCGTCGGCAGGTACGTTACCTGATCGATGTTGCTGCCCGTGGTCGGCTCGAACACACCCGGCGGCAGGGTGTAGATCATCGCAGCATGGAGCGTCTTGACCGCGCTGCTGTTGACTTGATAGCCGAGCGAAAAATCAGGGATGGTGCCGGCGGTGATCTTGGTCGCGTCGAGAAAGAGATCGGCCGGCAGGTACGCGCTATTGTTTGCGACGGCGCTCGATGTCCACCGCGGCGGCGTGAACGCAGAGAAAACACCCTGCCCGAAGGTCGAGTACCACGGATTGTGCTGGTCCCAGGCGCGCATCGTCGCCAGATAGAATTGCGCGTTGAACGAGTTGCTGCCGCCGATGTAGAGAATTCCGCTTGAGCCCAACTGCGTCGAGCGCTGGTGCCCCGGCGTGATCTCCGCGCGACCGCAGAGAATGCCGTTGATAGCACTCGTGATCCAATAAACGCCCGCGTTATCTTCGACACCTTGAACACGGAAGTGCGAGACGACGTTGGGTGGGGGATCGTCGTCGCAGCCGAAAGCGACGCTTGAGTTGTCGTCGAGGAAGATGTCACCGCCGGTGCCGTCCCACAAGAGCGCGTGAGCCCCGGCCGCGCCGTCGGAGACGACGTAGTAGCCGCCGCCGGAAATGATCCGGCCCCACATCTCCCAACAGAAGAGGTTGCCGAGATTGACCTCGGTCCCACCGGGAGACGGCCACATAAGGCCGGCAATCGCCTGCGTGTTCTGCGACGACGCTTGCAAACCCGTGAAGTAGACCATGGGTATGCCGGTGTTCCCCGAGGGCGTCACGCGCCAGAGGCACTTGAACACTGTCCCCGGAGTCGCCACCGCCGCAGTTACGGCCGTGCAGACACCGCTCGTGGTTGCTTCGCGTACTTCGCCGTCGACCGCTTGGCTCGGTTGAATGAGGTCGCCCGGCGTGATGGCCGAGTCCCCGTCCGAGATGACGTTCGTGACCTCGCCCGCCTGGGCAACCGAGATGACGACTCCAGCGCCGCCGGCCGCCTGCTGCGCGACGCCGGCTGCATCGGCCGCCGCATCGGTCGCCCCGAGGGTCGAGACGTGGTTGGCCGAGCTGTACTTGACGATGGCGTACTGCGGGATCGCTGCATCCGCGGTAAGCTGCACCGTCGACGGCACGTAGCCGGCGTCGACCGTCGAGCAGGTTGCGGTGACAATCAAGACGACAAATGATCTGGCGAGCGTTCGCATTTGGCGTCTCCCTAGTAGACCGTGAAATTGTCCCAGCGCTCCAATGAGTCGCTCCCGCCGGTGGCGTACGCGCTCTCTGAGGTCAGGCCGACGCCCTTGACTCCTGAGAGCGTCGAGTTCGTCAGCGAGGCCCTCAGCGTGGCGTCCGTGTAGACGTTGATATTGTCCCCGGAGACGGTGACTCTGAGCGTCGTCCATGGAACCGTCGGTGCCAACGACACGCTAGAGAGCTGCGTTCTCGATCCCGCGACGACGTAGCCGGTGTCCAACTCATTGTTGCCCGAATTGGACGTATAGGCGCTGTACCAATAGTTCTCGGCGTCCTGCACGCGGAACGCGATCCCTGTCTCATGGTTGCCCCACGATCCATAGCGCGAGTCAACCCGCACATCCATGTCGGCCGTGTCGTTGGTGACATACGCCTCGCAGGGATAGCTCGTCTCGAAATTGACGGCTCTTCCGTTGAAGATTCCCCATTGTGAGGGCTGCATCGACGCGGTTCCCAGACAGCCGATCGTATACGCCATGGCGCCGAGCGACCCGGACTCCGTCGAACCGATTGCCGGGACGCGAACGTGGCCGTAGTCCTGATCCGGGCGCGAGAACGAGTCGTAGATCTTCGCCCCAACGGGTGGAGCCGGCGGCACGAGGCCGCGGTCGGGCGCTCCGGGGTAGGGGTTATTCGGATCGAGCGGCGTACCGCGTTCGTAGACGATGTACGGCGTCGGAACCGCCGTCACGCGATCGATATTGCTCCCCGTCGTAAGATCGAATGAACCGCTCGGCACGCTGTAAAAAATGCCGGCATGAAGTGTTTGAGCCACACTACTGTTAACTTGATAACCGAAGGAATAATCGGGGATGACTCCATTTGTCGCTTGAGTCGCGTCCAAATAGAGACTCACCGGATAGTAGGTAGTGCTGTTTGCGACAGCGCTCGATGTCCACCGCGGCGGCGTAAATGCAGAGAAGACACCGGGTCCAAAAGTCGAGTACCAGGGATTGGCCTGATCCCAGGCACGCATCCCCGCAAGAATGAATTGTGCGTTCTGATGATCGCTGCCGCCGATGTAGAGCATCCCCGACGATGTGGTCTGCGTCGCGCGCGTGCGCCCGCCTGGAAAAGCGGAACGGCCGCACAGAATGCCGTTGATGGCGCTCGTTGCCCAATAAACGCCCGCGTTATCTTCGACACCTTGAACACGGAAATGCGAGACGACGTTGGGTGGGGGATCGTCGTCGCAGCCAAACGAGATAGCAGAACCGTCATCGAGAAAGATATTCCCGCCACCGCCGTCCCACAAGAGCGCGTGAGCGCCGCCCGCGCCGTCGGAGACGACGTAATAGCCGCTCGCCGTGATGATCCGCCCCCACATCTCCCAGCAGAAGAGGTTGCCTAGACTGACGTTGGAACCGCCGGGAGACGGCCACATTTGACCGGCAATCGCTTGTGAATTGACACCGCCTCCTGAAAGGCCCGGAAAATAAACCATCGGAATACCCGAGCGCCCCGACGGTGTGTGCCACAGGCACGAGAACACCGTGCCGGCGGTCGCGACAGCGGCAGTCGTTGCGATGCAGATTGCGCCGCCGTCGCCGCCTTTGGTCACGTCCCCGTCGATGGAGGCGGAGGGCTCGATGAGATCTCCGGCGGCAATTGCCTGCACACCGTCTGAGATGACGTTGGTCACGATGCCCTGGGCAATGATGATCGAGATCGTGTGCCCTGCGCCCGCGGCGGCCTGTTGCGCCACGCCCGCGGCGTAGAATGCCTGATCGGTCGCGCCCATGACGGCGATGTGCGTCGCCGTCGGCGTGTATTTCACGAGCGCGTACTGCGGGACCGCGCCGTCCGTGATGACCTGGACCGTCGCCGGCACATAGCCAGCATCGCCGGCTGACGGGATGAGCGCCAGAACTGCGATGGCGACGAGCCGCGAAATGATCTTTTTCATCATCATTCTCCCTTACGCCGAGATCATCCAATCGGAGACGCCGTCAGAGACGAACGTCTGCGACCCGAAAGCCGGGATGTCGACCGACGGCCCGAGGTCGATCGTATCTCCTCCCGACGGCAACACGGTGACGCTGTTGACGCTACCAGTCTTGTTCTTCACATTGATGACCGCGGCTCCACCCGAGGCGGCAGCGGAGGGCAACGTGACGTTGAACGGTGCCGCCGTCGGGTCGCACTGCACATAGTCATCGACGACCGCGTTGTAATCTGCGGTCTTGACCGGCGTCAGGTTCAATCCCGCGCCGCTCGCTTGGCCATACCCCGCCACTGCGTACCACGTCGTCACACCGTCGGAGACGACCATGATCGACTCGCCGTCGGTGAGCGTTCGCACGAAGTCAGCGCCGTCGCCCGCATGCAGGTTGACCCCGACTGTATGACCGCCGGTGCCGTCGTTCTTGATGGCGACGATATTGGTGCCGGTGGGATCGACCGAGGACGCCGCTGGGAGGTTCACGGAGATGTTGCCGGCGGTCGAATCGGCGACGACGAAATCGCCGAAACTTGCGCCGATGTTCGATGTGGTCGGGACCACGTTGAAGGCAAACGCACCACCGCCGGGTGTGAGCCCGGCGAGCTTGGCGGCTTGCTCCTTGGTCATGACACCATCGTTCTCGGGCGTCGCATCCTGAATGACTGCGACCTGAGGCATCGTGACGTGCGGATCGAATTTGACTTGAACGGGCATCGAAATTCTCCCCTCGGGTTATTTTCCGGTCTTCATGCGAGCGATGGCACGACGAATTCCGAGCACGACGCGTGAGATCTGATCACGGCTCTTGCCCGCAATCTCCAACATCTCGCGCGCTGGTATACTCGTCCGCCCACCCGCGTTCTTGGCCCGCCACGCCACCACGCCCGACTCGCAGTTACCGCCCGCCACTGAATCGGCGATGGTGACTTCGACAGTCATGCCGGTCGAAAATTCGAACGAATGAAGCTCTGCGGTGACGGTTGCGAGGATGAGATCGTCTTTGTCGCGACGGGCCTCGACATCCACCGCCGACTGTTTCTTTTTCTGTTCATCGGTCATCGATCTTCTCCTCATCAATCAGACGATTGACCGAGATAGGTATACGCAATCAACCAATTCGCCCCGTTGCTCACGAACACCACGGCGCTGAAGTCGTTGCCTCTGTTGATGGTCGACAATGAGAGACCGAAAGCGTAGAAAGTGCCGTCGATCGTTTGGCTGTCCGTTGTCGTGACCTTGATTCCCACCGAAACTGAGCCGCCAACCGCGTCTTTGACAGCAACGAGTTTTCCCTTGCACGTCGTTGCGTCAGGGAGCACGACTCCGACGTTGCCTTCGCTCGCATCGGTTGGAACAAAGTCGTTCGCCGCCGCGCTGTAGGTGTCACCGCCGACTTGTTCATCGACGATGTTCCACATCATCGCACCCCCGCCCCCGCCGCCGGCCACCAAGGTCGCGAGCTGTTGCGCTTGCAGCTTGGTCATAACACCATCGTTGATGGTCGTGGCGTCGGGAATGTTGGCGCCGAGAACCTGCGTTCCTCCATTCGGATCGATTTTCAGAAAGACAGGCATCTCAGCCTCCCTTGTGCTTTCCAGCCTTCTCGGCCAACCCCGCGAGTGCCATCACGCCGACCCGTGCCAGTCCTGCGACGCCTTCGGCAACAAGCTCACGGCCGATCACACGCATGTCGCGAGAGATGATCGAAGCGAGCTTGTGAACAATTTCTCCGCTCACCAGATCTTGCTTCTTCAAGAGGCCCGACTGAATGCAGCCTCGTACGTACTGCCGAAGAAATCCGATGCGCTCGTCTGAAGTCATGGTCGATCCCTCCACGGCCACCCGGTGATCTTCGCGATCTGCTTCTTCTGCGCATCGAGCGCCAATCCACGTGCCATCACGTCGACAGTGAAGGAGCTTGCCCGCGTGTTGGGTGCAGGAAAGATGTTACCAGTGGCCGCGTGGACCATGCGAATGTTGTTTTTCCACAGGTACGCGCTCACCAACGCGTCGTCGTCTCCACGCAGCCCGAGCGCGTCAGGGCCACCCTCCGCCTTGACCTTGTCCGCGAACGCTTGGAGACCCACCAAGACCCCCGCACGCAACGCCAGCCCACAGCCCGCGGCGTACATGAGGTCCCCGGCCGCCCAGTCGCCCGGCGGCGCTGGCTTGCCGTTGAAGTGCCTCCCCATGGCCGCTGCGGCGCTCTGGTTGGCCTCCACCACCGTCACCAGTGCCTCGACGCACTTGGGCGCCTTGATGAGCATGATGTCGTCATCGAAGTTGACGAGGATGTCGTCGGCCGATACGTCTTTGGCCACTCGCCAGCGCGCCCCCGGCCCGAGCGCCTGCGGCGACCGATAGACGTACTCGATGGGCAGCGGACACTGCGGGATGGTGTCCTCTTCGGCATAGCCGTCGAGCACGAGCACGACCGCATCCGGCCGGCGCGTTTGCTGCGTCAACTCCGACAAGAGCCGCTCGACCGAACGGCGTCTCGGCGGAATCGTCGCAACCAAGGCGATGATGCGAAGGGTGCTCACCAGCCCCGCTTTTTCTTACCGTACGCTCGATACACTGTGCGATTTTCTGCTTTCGCTGCAACCGCTGCTTGCTTTCGTGTGACGAATGTGTTTCCGCCGAACATGATTTTGTGTCGCGGATCGAAACGGTCGCGCACGACCCAAGCATGACCGTGATCTAACTGCACACGATCTACGTAGTACCGAGCAACTTTAGACGGCCATGGGATTTTCATTTGCTGTAATACCCTCTCCGCCCGAGCGCGAACCGCACCTGATAGCCGAGCTTGCCCGGCTTGTGCTGATCCCGCACCAAGAGCTTCAACGGGATCTCATCGCCGAGTGGAATCCCGTAGTGCCGATGCAGATGCCCGCGCGTGTACTTCTGCCCGCGATGAGCATACTTGTCCTGCAACCAGTGCAGACGATGAGGACGCCACTTGCCTCGCTTCGCACGAAAGCTCCGCGGCGGACGCTTGTACTTCTTCGCCCGCCGTGCCGTCGGTTGCTTCTTCTTTCCGTAGTGACGCGACATCGATCTCCCCTTTCAGAACAGCCGGAACGACTTGCCGGCGAGCTGCATCGTCACCGCCAGCATCCCGCAAAAGAACAAGATCCGTCCAAGCTCCTGCACCTTGGCATTGGCTGCCAAGATGTACATGAGCAAGCCCGCGAGCGCGATCAAAACCGCGATGTATGCGATCATGACTCTACCTCCCGTGACGTTTGTAGTAGCCCCGCCGCCCGAGCGCGAAACGAACGCGCTGCCCAAGCTTGCCTTTCTTGTGACGGTCACGAACGAGCAAGCGCAGCGGAATCTTCGCGCGCAACGGCAGGCGATAATGCCGATGCAGCGCTCCCCGCTTGTGAACGGCCTTCTTGATCCACTTACGACCCTTACGACGGCCCTTTGCCATTACGGTCTCCTGTCTCGATTTTTGTGTCGTGGGCGCAGACAACTCTCATCGACGACGGGTCGACCCGTGTCGCCGGGGTCGTGCGCTATGATCGTCTCTTGATTGACAGCACTCAAGCCCGCCACCAAATACGGCGTGCCCTTCAAACCAAACCTGTGCATGAGAATCGACAGCACGGATTGATCGTGACGATGACCCTGGACGCGGGGATCAGCCGCTATGATTCGATTCCGGTTGTGCTTCGATCCACGAAGCGCGATGGCCGGCGTTTCCACGAAAGCGTTGTGCAGCTTGACGCCGACCGGATGATCGAGCGACCAACCAAAGACGCCGCTGCAAATCATTTCCATGTCGAAGGCATCGGCGCGGCTGATCTTGTAGTGCTTCAAGCACAAGTCGCTCGTCCATTCACCGACCGACCAACCTGCGCGCGGATTGGACCACAAGAAGTAGCCGTCTTTTTCGATCTGACGAAAGAGCGGCTCGACCGGATTCACGGCGACCATCACCGCATCGAGCCACAACAGGACGCGATGCGTGAGCGCCGCTTGCTGCATTCCGATCGGTTTGAAGTGATACGGACACTCCTGATGCGTCGCGCTCCCCGGCGGATAGCAGTTGGTCCAGAAAACAAGATCTTCACGATACTCGCCGTCTTCACGCAGTGACTTCCGCAGAAGCGACTGATGATCGGCGTAATACTCGCCTTTGGTGCCCTGATAACCACCCACAGCGACGTTGACGATGGCCCGGTTCATTTTCCACTCAGCCGTGTAACCGAGCGCAGAACATCCGGCCGAGAGAAACCTGCGGCACCACTCGCGAGCACGGGCAGAAAAGCAGCCTTGGTCCCCATCCACCAGCCGCGACCCGAGACGTGCTCGACCGTGTGTTCGCCGACGAAGCCACAGTCGTGCATCATCGCTTCGAAGCACTCAGGAGTCGGGCACCACCAATTCCAGCCGGGGACACTGGCACCGATGTAGCGAGCGGAGCGCGAACCGCGAGGGTCGGCACACGACTCGAACGCCAGCACGCCGTTGGGCTTGAGCATCGCCCAAAGCATCACGAAGGCTGCGGGCAAATCGGTCAGGTGGTAGAGCACGCCAGGGACGTAGAGGAGATCGTACTGCTGCCACATCGTCTCGACGTTGATCTCATACAGCGACTTGCCGTACACCCATCCCGGCATGGTCCACGTCTCGTATTGCAGCCGCGCCATGTCGCAAAACGCCGGCACTTCCTCGATGGCGTCGACTCTCGCAGCGCCGAGCGCGCGCAGAAGCAGACACTCCGTGCCGTCCCAGGCGCCAACCACGCAAGCGTTCTTGCCTTTGACGTGCGCGGCAGCGTCGAGACCGCCCGGAACAAAGACGCGCGCGGCGTTGGTTGCGTAGCGGTCGTCCATGGCGCCGTAGAGATAATTGCCGCCGCCAAGGTCTCGATCCGCGCCCCAAACCGCATGATCCAAAAACGTCCCAGCATTTCGCGCATACGCCTCGCGCCACGTATTGTACGCGCCGAGTGAGGCCCATTTCGCGACGCGGGCGAGGAAGTTGGTCGGATCGTGAGCCGTCTGGAGATTGAAAAACTCCCTGACGAGATGCTCGAATGGCGCCGCACTCTTGTGCAGCGCGCCGATGTATCTCTTTTTGCCCGGTGGGGTCACGGGCGTCCTTGGCGGTTGCGGTAATCGCGGACGATCGCAAGAAATTCCTGCACCGCGTGATCCCACGTCAGCGTCTTCCACGCCAACTCGACCGCATTGTCGCGCAACCGTCGACGGTCTTTGGCGCGCGCCGGTCGTGACCACTCGCGCAAAATGGCGATCAACTCGCTCGTGTCCTCCCAAACCAAGCAATTGACGCCGTTTCGCAGGCCGAGCCCGTGCATGTCGTCGAACTTCCGCACGACGAGCACGCCGCCGGCAGTGGCGGTACGGGGGAGGCGGTCGGATGTGTAGCGGCCGAGATCGGTAAAGAGACTCGTCACGATGGTGAGCGGCGTCTGTCGAATAACCGCGCGCGAGTCGAGCTTGTGCATGAACGGCCGCGAAATCGAACGGAGGTCGGTCGTGTCCCAACCCGTTCCGTAGATCGTCAACGGGCACGGATTGGCCTCTGAGACCTTCGTGAACAACTCCAACCGCGCCCCATGATCGAGCGTCGTGTAGTTCGAACCGAAGAACACCGCCCCGGCGTCTTTGTCTTCTTGGACGGCCAAGACCGATTCTGCGGGCGGCTCGACGCCGCACGTCATGTAGCCGCAAGCAGCCGGCACACGTTCTTCGATCTTGAGCTTTCTCGGGTACGTCGTGTTCGCCGCGAGCACGATATCAAATTCTCGACCCGCCTGTGCGAGCCAACGCTCTACGCGCTGCTGAGCGTGCGTCCTCACATCGCCGGTCCACAGAACGAGCGTGCAGAGCGGACCGACGGCGGCGCGTAGCGATTGCGTGTTCTCGGAGGTCCAGTCGTCCGATTGGATCTGCGCCAAGACGACTTCAGGCTTGTGTGCCTCCGCGGTCGTCAAGGCTGCGCGCATGTTGTTGAGCCACGGAATCTCAACCGTCGGTCCGATCTTCGCCAACGCCTCCCTCATTTCAATCTGCGGCTCCCGATACGACCGCAAACTCAAATGCAATAGACGCAACGGCCGACCCGCCGCCAAAGGCGAGAACCGCGGGAGCCTTCCCGGCCGCGGAACGTAGAGGTTCGGCCATTCGTCGGGTCTCGGCGCCACCACCGACGACATATACGGCGTGTACATCGCTCGCCACTTGGTGCGATGCTCATCACTCACCGCCGCCGCATTCTGCGTGCGAAGGGCGTCAGCGGCGAGGAGATCACGACACGTCACACCATCCACCGATATGAGCGTCAGACCAAGATGCTTGCACACAACACCGAATGCCGTGTCACCACCGTAGGTCTTGTCGGTTCGATGGGCTTCGTCGCCCCAGAAAGCGCCGATGCGCTCGACGACCGCTTCACACGTCTCGCGACGCACCACCATCTGATTGGGGTGCAGCGCGCCGGCTACGCTCTCGTGACGGTAGCCCTTACCGTCGTTCCGATCGAACTTGAACACCACCCCCGCTGCCGCGTTCTCTTCGTCGAGCACGCGCACAGCACGGGCAATTGCATCACCGTCCACCAGAACATCGTCGTTGATCTGACAAACGTATCTTCCGCGCGACGCCTCATAGGCCCTGTTGAACGCTTCGATGGCGCCGTCCATGCCGCCAAGAACCGGAACGATGTCCGATTGCCGACGCATCCACGGCAGGTTGGTCTCGCTGTCGCGGCCGTACGCCACTACGATCTCGTAGTTCAATCCCTCAACGCTCTTTCGCACCGATTCGATGCAGTTGAGGAACATCTGACCACGATCGACGGTGCCGAGAATCACCGACACATCGACGGGGGAGGAGCGGAGAGATTTTGGCAGTTGACCGGGACGATCGGCTTCGAGATTCAAGCTGATGAGACTCTTGCC
>Ga0335083_10001703_pt1 | contig 30004 bp, 29 predicted proteins | sample Lox_Sample_42_FD_206716 | JGI IMG/M metagenome (GOLD analysis project Ga0335083, IMG submission 206716) | Soil microbial communities from Loxahatchee National Wildlife Refuge, Florida, United States - Lox_Sample_4.2 | ecosystem: Environmental > Terrestrial > Soil > Wetlands | place: USA...
GGTAGCCATGGCTAAGACGCTCTCGATTTTCTTCGTTTGCTCGCTCGGGTTCGCGTCGGGCGCCTGCGCCACCGTGCGACCCGAACAGCGCGCCGTGCTCGCCGACCCGACCATGCGCTTCGAAGGCGAACCGGGCGAGAACGCCGCGGAAGAACACATGCTCGAGAACCGCGAGGCGTCGTTCGGAGGCGGCTCGGTGCGCGGAGGCGGTTGCGGGTGCAACTGAGCGGGCGACTTCGACGCGTGCGAGCGCTCGGGCTCGCCGCGACGACCTTCGCGGCGCTCGCGACGAGTCCGGCGCGCGCCCAGGTCGTCGAGGTCGACACGCGCGGTACTGCGTTCGTCGAGCCGTCGAAGACGAGCAAGCTCACCGTGCTCACGCCGGCCGCCACGGTCGCCGCGCAGCCGGCGGACTGGCTCGACGTGCACGTCGCGTACGAAGCCGACATCGTCTCGGGCGCCACCGAAGCGATCAAGGCCGGCCCGGTCGCCGACGTGGTGACGGCGGCGACCCGCTTCTCGGACGTGCGCAACGAATTCCGCGGCGGCACCCAGATCACGCGGCGCGACACGCACCTCGCCGTCGACTATTCGTACGGGACGGAGTCCGACTATCACTCGCAAGGTCTCGCGGTCACCGCGGGCACCGATTTTCTCCAGAAAAATACGCAGCTCGAGATCCAATACGCGCGCGGCTTCGATCACGTCTGCACCACCAACTACGCCCCGAGCACCGCGCCTTCGGGGCGCACGCGACTCGACAGCTCGAAGGGCTGCTTCACGAAGGCGCCCGATCGCGCGAGCCGTGCCATCGATCTCGATACGTTCCAGGCGGCGTGGACGCAGGCGTGGACGCCGCTCTTCGAGACGCAATTCCTGCTCACGGGCGGCCTGCAGCACGGCTTTTTGGGCAACCCGTATCGCAGCGTCGTCATCGCGCCGACGGGCGAAGACGCGCTCGAGAATCACCCCGAGAACCGCGCACGCGGCGCGCTCTCGCTCCGCGGCAAGTACTTCATCAAGCCGCTCGCCGCCGCGGCGACGGCGAGCTTTCGCATTTACCGCGACACGTGGGACATCGTCGGCGAGACGTACGAGCTCGAATTCGAGAAGTACGTCACGCAGTCGATCCGGCTCCTGCTCCACGGGCGCTACTACCATCAGAACGGCGCGCTCTTCTGGAGCGACGACTACACGGGCGGCGAGCCGGTCACCGGACCGCGCGGTCAATATTGGAGCGGCGATCGCGAGCTCTCGCCGCTCTCGAACTACATGCTCGGCTTCCGCCTGCTCGCGGGCATGCAGGGCACCCCCGAGCACCGCATCCTGTCCGCGCTCCTGCGTTTTCAGGGCACGGTCGCGTTCGACGTGCTGAAGACGAACCTCCGTGATTTCACCTGGAGCGGGAGGAAGCCTGACGACACCTTGGCCGGGCTCTTGTCGCTCGGTCTGCGCGGCGAGTTCTGAGCGCGCCTCAGCCGCGGCCTTCGCGCAAGCCGTGCCGGCGCGCGAGATCGTAGAGGTGCTTGCGGTCCATGCGTGCTTCGCGCGCGGCGGCGCTGATGTTGCCGGCGTGGCGATCGAGGAGCCAGGAGACGTAGCGGCGCTCGAAATCGGATTCGAACTCCTCGCGCACTTCGCGATAGCTCTTGCCCGCCTCGAAGCTCGTCGCCTCCGCATGGCTCGCCGTGGCGACCACGGGTAAATCGACGATGCGCGCTTCCCGTTCGCCGCCCGCCGTCGCGATGTAGATGGCGCGATCGAGGACGTTCCTGAGCTCGCGCACGTTGCCGGGCCAATCGTGCGCCGTGAGCGCGGCGACGGTGGCTTGACTCAGCGTGATCGAGGCGGACGCGCTGTCGCGTTTGCGCGCGAGATCCAGAAAGCGGTCGACGAGCGGCGGAATGTCCTCGCGGCGCGAGCGCAGGGGCGGCACCGTGACGGGCACGACCGCGAGCCGAAAGTAGAGATCCTCGCGAAATTTGCCGCGCTCGACCTCGGTCTTCAGGTCGCGCTTGGTCGCGGCGACGACCCGCGCCTCCGCGCGGAGCGTCTTGTTGCCGCCGACGCGGCGAAACTCGCCCGACTCGAGCACGCGCAAGAGCTTCGGTTGCACGTCGAGCGGCAGCTCGCCGACCTCGTCGAGGAACACGGTGCCGCGGCCGGCGAGCTCAAAGGCGCCCTGGCGCATCGACACCGCGCCCGTGAACGCGCCGCGCTCGTGTCCGAAGAGCTCGCTCTCGATCAGGCTGTAGCTCACGGCGCCGCAATCGACGACGACGAAGGGCTTTTCGCGCCGCTGGCTCGTCTGATGGATCGAGCGGGCGAGCACGTCTTTGCCCGTGCCGGTCTCGCCTTCGAGCAAGACGCTCGCGTCGGTCGGCGCGATGCGTTCGAGCACGCCGAAGATCGTGCGCATCGCGATGCTGTAACCGAGTGCTTCGCCGAACTTGTGCGATTCACTCGGCAAGACGACGGCCTGACGCGGCTCGACGCGCAGACTGAGGTCGACGCCGCCGACGCTGATCGTCGCGCCCGACTCGACGACGGCTTCGTGCACAGCCGTGCGGCCGACCCGCGTGTGATTGGTCGAACCGAGGTCCCGCACGAGCACGCCCTGGGAGCGCCGCTCGAACTCGCAGTGCTGGCGCGAGACGGTGTCGTCGCTCAGGACGAGGTCGTTTTCGGGCGCTTTGCCCACGCGCAGCCGATCGACGAGGCGCACGCGCTGGCCGCGCTGGGCGCCGTTCAACACGATCACGACGATGTCGTCGGGCAGCCTGAGATCGGGGGTTTGAGCGCGCGTGCTGATCTCGATCGGCGACGACGGCTGGCTCACTCGGAAACCCTCTTCGGCAAAAGGACGATCGTCTCGCCCCCCGAAAGGGTAACGCGCTCGACGCGCGATGTCTCGCTCTCTTTGCCGTCACGCGCGTCGTCGAGCGCCGCTTTGCCCACATGCTCCCACTCGACCGTAACTACATAGTCTCCATTCGGTAAGTGCAGCGTCTGGCGCGGATCGGCGTTCTCGGATCCGTCGCGCGACAGGCTCACGCCCGCGCGTGGTTCGCTTTCGCCGACGCGTACGAAACTCGCGCTGAGTTTCAGCGGCTCGTGGCGCTCGCTCTCGTCGAGGCGGAAGACGAACGTTTGGTCGTGCGGCAAGTCGCGTGAGACCGCGCGGCTCGCGACGACCGTGCCCACGCCGAGAAAGAGGAACGCCACCCGGCGCCGCCACGCCGCGGTGCCCGGTAGATTCATCGTGACGGAGCCGCCGGCGGGGCGGGGGCGGACGCGCCGCTCGTCGCGGCGGCGGCGTGCGGCGACTTGAGCTCCGCGCCCGGCGCGTGCGCGGACGGGTGCGGCGCCGCGGGCGCGGGGTGCGCGCCGTGTCCCGCGCTCGCGCCGGGCGCCGCCGAGCCGCTCGCTGCGGGCGCGTCGCTCGCCGCGGCGGCCGCGGTTTGCCCGAGCAGCCGCACGAGGTGCGCGAGCGTCTTCAGCGTCGCGTCGGGCAGCGGAAACGCCGGCATGAGGCCGCGCCCGTCACGAATCGTCTTCGCGATGTCGTCTTCGGTGACGCGCGCCTGAAAACGCGCGTCCGAGAGATCCGGCGCGTGCACCATCGGACCTTGCGGGCCGTCGCCGTGGCCGAAGTTGCCGTGGCAACGCACGCAATTTTGCTGCCAGGCGACCATCGCGACTTCGGTGAGCCCGTGCGCCGCGAGCTCCGGCTCGATGCCCGCGTCGGGGCCGCCTTCGACCTGATCCTGGCCGGGATTGGTCGTGTGATCGTGATCGGTCGGTTTCCACTCGCGCAAATCCGGCGGCGCCTGGTCGCACGCCGCCGGAGCAACGAGAAGAACGAGCGAGACTACGAAGCTTGACCAGGGCGTGCGGCGCACCGGCCGTTCATAGCATGCGCGTCATTCGAACGGCTTGCAGCCGCCCGTCGGATCTTTCCCCATGTACTTCTTGCCGCCGACTTCGGCGATGCGGAACTCGGTCCGGCGGTTCTTGGCGCGACCCTCTTCGGTCTTGTTGTCGGCGATGGGCTTGTCCTGGCCGCAACCGACGGCGATGACGCGCTTCTTCTCGACGCCCTCGCCGACCACGTAGCTCTTCACGGCGAGCGCGCGCTGGCCCGAGAGCTCGAGATTTTCCGGCGCCGTGCCGATGTTGTCGGTATGGCCCTCGATACGGAGTTGCGTGACGCGCGGATTCTCGTCGAGGAAGGCCTTCACCTGCTCGAGAGTCTTGGTCGTCTGCTCGGTCTTTTTGATCGTCGCCTTGCCGAAGTCGAACTCGATCTCGCCGGGGATGCTGACCTTGTCGCCTTGAACCTTCGCTTCGCTCTTCACCTTCTTCGGCGGCTCGGGCGCCGGCGGCGGCGGCGGCGCCGCGGACTCGGGGGCCGGCGGCGGCGGGGGCGGCGGCGGGGGCGGCGGCGGCTGAGCCTCACCGCCCGCCTGGAAGGAAGCCTTGGCCGCGCAACCCGTAAGTACGGGGACGATCGCGACGGAACCGACCAACAACAGCGCAAAAGTCTTCGTCCGCAACATGACGCCCAATTCTCCTGCGGGGCGACCCGGAACGGGCGCCACCGAGGTCAAGCGGTAGCCCAACTGCCCGGGAGCCTGCAAGACGGCTCGTGCCCGGATTTGCCCCGTTCGACGGATGTCCTTCCGGTTTCTTCAGTGCTCGCGGCGGAACCGGCCGGTCGGTCATGCACGCTTGCCCAAGCCCTGGTACACCGTCCGTGCGCTCGAATGGCTGAGTTCGTTCACCTGCATCTCCACTCCCAATATTCGTTTCTCACGGGCGCGGTGAAGCTCGGCGCGTTGCCGGGCCGGGTGAAGGCGCACGGCATGCGCGCCGTGGCGCTCACCGATCACGCGAACATGTACGGAGCGCTCCGGCATTACAACGCGTGTCGCGCGGCGGGAATTCAGCCGATTCTCGGCTCCGAGCTCAACGTCGTGCGCGGCGGCAACGGCCTGTGTCACCTGGTCGTGCTCGCGGCGAACGACGCGGGCTATCGCAATTTGGTTTCGCTCGTGTCGAGGAGTCACCTCGCGCCGGCGAGCGAGCTCGCGCCGAGCGTCACCCTCGAAGCCATCGCCGAACGGCGGGAGGGACTCGTCGCGTTGAGCGGGTGTCTCGGCGGGTTCGCGCCGCAAAGCGTGCTCGAGCTCGGTCCCGACCGGGCGCGCACCGCGCTCGGCGAGCTCTCGGACGTGTTCGAGCAGGGGCAGCTCTTCGTCGAGCTGCAGGACCACGGCTTTCCCGAGCAAGAGGTGTTGAATCCGATCCTCGTCGACGCCGCCCGCGCGCTTGATTTGCCGCTCGTCGCGACCAACGACGTCCATTTCGTCGAGCGTGACGACGGCGCCGCGCACCTCTACCTCGAGTGCGTGCGGCTCGGGCGCACGCTCACCGAAGCCCAGCCGCTGCACCACGGCAGCGCCGAAATGTTCCTGAAGAGCCCGGAGCAGATGGCGGAGCTCTTCCGCGCGACGCCGCAGGCGCTCTCGAACACGCTGCGCGTCGCGGAGATGTGCTCTGGGGTGAAGCTCAAGCTCGGTGAGTCGGAGCTGCCGACCTTCCCCGTGCCGCCGGGCTACGACACGGAGAGCTACTTCCGGCACGTGTCGCACGAGGGGTTCGAGCAGCGCCTCGGGCTTCTGCGTTCTCAAGATCCCAAGCTGAACGAGTCGAAGTACCGCGAACGTCTCGAGCGCGAGCTCGACGTGATCGCGAAGATGAAATACCCGGGCTACTTCTTGATCGTCTGGGACTTCATCCGCGCGGCGAAGGAGCGCGGCATCCCGGTCGGTCCAGGCCGCGGCTCGGGCGCCGGGTCGCTCGTCGCCTATTCGCTCGGCATCACGGAGCTCGATCCGCTGCGCTACGAGCTCCTGTTCGAGCGCTTCTTGAATCCGGAGCGCGTCAGCATGCCGGATTTCGACATCGACTTCTGCATGGAGCGGCGCGACGAGGTCATCAGCTACGTCGCCGACAAATACGGGCTCGAGTGCGTCGGCCAGATCGGCACGTTCCAGAACCTGAAGGCGCGCAGCGTGATCAAGGACGTCGCGCGCGCGATGGGCATCGCCGCGCCCGAAGCGCAGCGCATCGCGAGCCTCGTGCCCCCGAAGGGTCAGGGCAAGATGTGCACGATCGACGAGGCGCTCGAGGTCGAGCCGAAGCTGAAGCAGCTCGTCGAGTCGGACCCGCGCGTCGCCGAGCTGATTCAGGAGAGCCGGCGCCTCGAGGGCCTCACGCGCCACGCCGGCATGCACGCCGCCGGCATCGTGATCAGCGAGGGCGCGCTCGCCGAGCGCGTGCCGTGCTTCAAGAGCGACGCGAGCATCGTCACCCAGTACGACAAGGACGACATCGAGGCGGTCGGGCTCGTCAAGTTCGACTTCTTGGGCCTGAAGACGCTCACGCTCACGAACATCGCCGAGCGCATCGTGAACGCCCGCCCCGACCGCAAGCAGAAGCCGGTCGATCTCATGAACCTGCCGCTCGACGATCACGAGACGTACGCGCTCCTCGCGAGCGGCGCGACGAACGGCGTCTTCCAGCTCGAGTCGAGCGGCATGCAGGAGCGCATTCTCCGGCCGCTCAAGCCCGACTGTTTCGAAGACATCGTCGCCGCCGTCGCGCTCTACCGGCCCGGCCCGCTCGGCACGGGCATGATCGAGGACTTCATCGGCAGCAAGCACGGGCGCAAACCCGTGCGCAAGCTCCACCCGCTCGTGGACGAAGTGCTCGCGCCGACCTACGGCGTGCCCGTCTACCAGGAGCAGGTGATGCAAATCGCGCAACGGCTCGCCGGCTACTCGCTCGGCGAGGCCGACCTGTTGCGGCGCGCGATGGGCAAGAAGAAGGCCGAGGAGATGATGAAGCAGCAGGCGAGCTTCATCGGCGGCGCGCTCAAGAACGGCGTGCCCGAGGAAAAGTCGAAGGCCATCTTCGCCGAGCTCGAAGGCTTCGCGTCCTACGGCTTCAACAAGAGTCACTCCGCCGCCTACGCGCTCATCACGTACCAGACGGCGTGGCTCAAGGCGCACTACCCGACCGAGTTTTTCGCCGCCGCGCTCACCACCGACAAAGACAAGGTGGACAAGGTCGTGCGCCTGGTCGCGGAGGCGCGCGCCTGGGGTTGCATCGTGCTCCCGCCCGACGTGAACGCGAGCGAGACGGATTTTTCGGTCGTGTACGCGCACCCGAACGGCGAGGGACCGCTGCGCGGCTCGGGCAAGGTGCGTGACCGCTTCGGGCCGCGGCTCCGTTTCGGCCTGGGCGCGGTGCGGGGCGTCGGCGAGGCCGCGCTCGAGACGATGTTCGAAGCGCGCCGCGCCGGCGGGCCTTTCCGCGATCTCTTCGACTTCGCGACGCGCGTCGACGCGAAGCGGTTGAACAAGGGCGTGCTCGAGTCGCTCGTGCAATGCGGAGCCTTCGACTCGTTGCTCGAGCCGATGGGCGTGAGTCGCGCGCGGGCGTACGCGGCGGTCGACCGCGCCCTCGAGCGTTCGCGCTCCGCGAGCCGCGACCGCGAGAGCGGGCAGGCGAGCCTCTTCGGGAGCTTCGCCGCGGTCGCGAAGAACGGCGCGTCCGCCCACGGCCTCGGCGAGTACCCCGAAGCCGCCGAATGGGATCGCATGGAGCTCTTGAAGCGCGAGAAGGAAGCGCTCGGCTGCTACGTGTCCGGCCACCCGCTCTTTCGTTACGGCACGAAGTACCAGCGCATGGGCATCACGCCGACGACCGACGTCGCGCGTGCCGAAGCCTGGAGCCCCGTGAGCGTCGCCGGCATGGTGGAGGGCTATCAGGAGCGACTCTTCAAAGGCGGCTCCGGCGGCCGCGCCGCGTTCTTCGAGATCGAGGATTTGGTCGGGCGCGTGAAGGCGAAGCTCCGCGGCGATCGCATCGAAACCTACGCGCACATTCTCACGGGCGGCGAGCCGGTGGTCGTGTCGGGAAAGGTGAGTTACCCCATCACCGACGAACCCGAAGACGCGGAGGGCAGGGAACCCACGCTGCTCGTCGACGCCGTCGAGCTCTTGTCGGACTCGGCGCTCAAGAGCACGCGCGCCGTCTCGATCAAGGTCGAAGCCGAGCGCACCGCGAAGAAGGACCTCGAAACACTGCGCGATCTCCTGCGAAATTCGCCCGGATCGTGCCCGGTCGAGCTCGTCATCGAGCTCAGCGACGGCGCCCAGGCGGTGCTCGACCTGGACGGGACGCGCATCACGCCGACGGACGCGCTGCTCGGTGGCCTCGAACGCATCTTCGGCGGCAGCGTGGCCGAGCTGCGCTAGCGCGAATCAATCGCGCTGCGCGTTCGTCCCGTTGTAAAATCGCGTTTCGCTCATGAAGGAAGGTCGCGACGAGCTCGTTCGCATCGACGGCCGCGGCGAAGCGCATCCCATCGGGGCCGTCGCCGGGCAACGCATGCGCGCGCGCACGGGCGCGTTCCGCGTGCTGCCTTCGCCGAAGCACGTCGTGTTCATGCGCTACACCGGCGAGGACGGCCGGCGTGACGCGGATGACGGCGCGATCGTGCGCATCGCGGGCGAAGTGACGGCGCCCGGCGCCATCTGCGACGTGCTCGCGCTGCTCGGGCAGACGGGCTGGCGCGGCGAGCTCGTCGTCGAAAACGACGACCGCGTGCGCAGCATCTTCTTCGAGAACGGCAACGTCGTCGGCGCGCACACGAACGTCGAGGACGAGCGCCTCGGCTCCGTGCTCTACCGCTACGGCGCGCTCGGTGCCGCCGAGCGCGACCAAATCCTCGCTCAAACCGCGGCCGGGCGCCGTTTCGGAGAAGCGGCGCTCGAGCTCGGCCTGGTCACGCACGAGGTGCTCTACGCGCACATCTCGAAGCAGATCGAGGAAATCGTGTTCGCGACGCTGACGGTGTCGGACGGCACGTTCTTCTTCCTCGACGGCTTCGAGGCGTCGCGCCTCGTCTCGCATCACACGCTCGGCGCGAACGCGCTCTTGATGGACGGCGTGACGCGCATGGACGAGATCCGCTTCTTCAAGCTCAAGATCCCGTCCGCCGCGCACGTGCCGGTGCGGAGCCCCGGCCGCGCGCCGCCCGACGATCACCTCGCCGTCTACGAGGCGATCGACGGCAGACAGAGCGTGGAGGAGCTCGGGCGTTCCACGGGGCAGGGCGAGTTCGCGACGACGCGGGCCCTCTACGCGCTCGTCCAATCGCACCACGTCGTGATGCATCCGCCGCGTGTTTCGGGCGGACCGACCGCGCTCGTCGGCTCGGCGAACGGCGCCCTGCTCGACATCTTCGCGGCGGCGAGCGAGGCGGGCAAAGCGGGCGAGGTCCGCGACAGCCTCGCGTCGTTCGCGGTGGGCGCCGGCGTGTACGACATCCTCTTTCGCGGCGCCGGGCCGGACGCCTCCGGAGCGCTCGATCCGGAACGCGTGGCGCAAAACGCGGTCATCGTCGCGGGCGGCGCCGATCCCCAAAACATTCTGAAACAGCTGCTCCACGAATACGTGAGCTTCGCGCTCTTCAGCGCCGGCGCGGCGCTCGGCTCCGACGCCGAAGCGGCCATCGCCGAGCGCGTGGGCCCGAACCTGAGCACGCTCCGGCCGCAGGGTTGACTGCGCGCGCGGCCTGGATTCGCCTCGCGGGGCGCGGCTAGTAACCGCGCCTTGGACGAGCGCGTCACTTGTGTCACCCTGCGCGGCGCTTTTTCGGGTCGATAGCTCAGTCGGTTAGAGCAGCGGATTTTTAATCCGTTGGTCCTGGGTTCGAGTCCCAGTCGACCCACGAAGAAAAAAAACGGCACGAGTGCGCGCGGGTGAGGAGCTCGGGGCGCTTTGCGACCGAACGAAAGTGGCCGTGAAATCGCTTGCGCCAGTCGTCGCTCCGCGCGCTACACTCACTCCGCGGGCTTTCCCCCGCGGAGGCAATCGGTGATGCGACACGGACTTAGCCTACTGACCGTCGGGATCGGGTGGGTGCTCTTCACTTCGGGCGGCTGCACGGACGAGACGACGAACACCAAGTCCGGCACGACGCCTGGAACGATTGCCTATTGCAACGAGTGTCACGCCTCGAGCGATTGCAAGTCGCCGAACGTCTGCAAGGTCGTGCAGGGCTCGATCGGCGTCTGCGTGGCGGCCACCGACACGTCTTGCTGCGAGAACCCGGACGGCACCGGCAACTGCTACACGAACCTCGGCGCGAGCCTCGGATCGGGCGGCTCCGCGGGCGGCGGCATCATCGGCAGCGGCGGCAAGGGCGGGCGCAGCAGCGCCGGCGCGGGCGGCACCGGCGGGACGTTCGGCACCGCGGGCACCGGCGCGACGACCACGGGCTCGAATCTAGGCCGCGCCTGCGTGAAGGACACGGACTGCGCCGACTCGATGCTCACGTGCCTCACGAACGACGGGCTGAACGGCGACGGGCCGGCGAAGGGCATCTGCACGGCCTCCTGCACGTCCACGAGCGACTGCCTCGACGTCGCGGACAACTCCTACTGCGTGCCGTTCTCGGCGAGCGGGGACATGTACTGCGTCGAGGGTTGCACGGAGGGAACGAACGGCGTTCCGAAGTGCCACGAGCGCGAGGAGGTCGCGTGCAGCCTGGTCGGTTTGATCCCGACCGGAGTCAACTGCACCGCGACGAGCGATTGCAACTCGGACGAGCTCTGCGATTCGACGACGAGCCAGTGCGGCACCTTCGTCACCGGCTGCTTGCCGACGTGCGGCGGCGACTACGACTGCGGCGACGGTCAGTACTGCGATTTCTCGAGCGGCTTCTGCGTCGCGCAAAAGCCCACGGGCCTTCCGCTCGGCTCGCCGTGCACGCCGCCGACGGGCACCGCCACCGACGCTTGCGACGGCTTCTGCCTCGCCGGGGAAGATCCGACGAAGGGGACTTGCTCGGCGCTCTGCACGCTGAACTCGAACCTCACCGGCTGCGGTTGGGACGGCAAGGGCGCGGCGGACAACGCGTGCCTCTTCGCGACGATTCTGTCGGGCAGCGACGCGGCGCAGGGCGACGTGGGCATCTGCGGCACGCTGTGCGATTGCAACGCCCAGTGCACGTTGAAGGACGAGTACTGCGTTGACGAGTCGATGGGCCAGGTGAATTCGATCTGGGGACGGCCCGGCTACTGCAGGCCGCTCCAGGCGACCGAAACGGTGGCCGACACGTTCAGCAAGTGCCCCGCCGGCACCAGCGGCGGCACCGGCGGCACGAGCAGCAACGGCGGCGAGGCGGGGCAGACGAGCGGCGGCAAGGGCGGCACCTCGAGCAAAGAGGCCGGGGCAGGCGGTCAGGGCGGCTGATGCAGGGGGCAGAGGGCTCGGCGCCGAGCGGTCGCTCGCGCGCCGCGGAGGAGGTGGGGGCGACGGCGTTCGAACATGCCGCGGGGTTCGCCGCGGCCGAGGTCTCCGGCGGTTTCGGGCTCGGCCCGCTCGAAGCGCAATACGAGGAGCTCTTCGCCGAGGTGCTCGAGGACGGCATCATCACGGCCGAGGAGCGGGCGCGTCTCGAGAAAGCGGCGGCGAACCTCGGCATCGATCGCGATCGGTTGCTGCGGCTCGAGCAGGCGATGGTCGCCGCGTACCAAACACGCCACCGCGTGCAGATCGTCGAACACTACGAGGAGCCGGCGGCGTCGCTCGCGCCGATCCGGGTGGAGGCGGACGGCGACGCGGGGCGCGCGCTCTTGCTCAAGCGCGTCTCGCAGCTCGAAGCCCGCGTGCGCGAGCTCGAAGAAGAGCTCCGCCGCGCGCAGGCGGCGATCAACGTCGAGATCGATCTCACCGAGCTCGAAAACGAAGCGGCGCTCGCGACCGAGGATCCCGACGACGCGTGGCGGCGCATCCGGCGCAATCCGACCGAAGCCGACGCGCACCGGCAGCTCCACCGCATCTACAAGGCGCGCGGTGAAACCGATCGCGCGTGGTGCGTGGCCCAGGCGCTCGTCGCGCTCGGCGCCGCCACGCCCGAAGAAAAGGCCGAATTCGAAGCGGCTCGCACGCAGACCTTGATCGCGCCGCGCGCCGGGCTCTCGCAGTCGAGCTGGTACGATCAACTCTTTCACCCCGAGGAAGAAGTGCTCACGGGGCAGATCTTCGGCGTGATCGCCCCGGCGGCGTTGCTCGGCCGCGTGACGGCCCTCCGGCGCGACGGCAAGCTCCACCAGCCGAAGCCCGAGACGCGCCAGGACGTGACCAAGGCGACGGTCACGGCCGTACGCGCGATCCCGTGGGCCGCGGCGATCCTCGGGTTGCCGGCGCCGCCCGTCTTCGTGGAGCGCGAGCGCGAGTCCGGGTTCGAGCACGTGCCGTCGGTGCCGCCGCTCACGGTCGTCGGGAAGAGCGTGCTGAGCGGCCGGAGCCAACTCGAGCACGCGTTCCTCGTCGGCCGGCACCTCTCCTGGTACCGCACCGAGCACTACGTGAAGACGCTGTTTTCGAGCGTGCCCGATCTCGAGGAGCTGTTTTTGGCCGCCCTCGTCATCGGCAACCCGGGGCTACCGATCGCGGACGACGTGAAGCGGCGCGTGGCGCCCATCGCCAAAGCCATTCAACCGCTGCTCGAGCCCGGGCAGCTCGACACGCTGCGCGGCTGCTTCTTGCGCTTCGTGGAGGAGGGCGCGCGCACGAACCTCCAGCGCTGGAGCCTCGCCACGGAGAAGACCGCGTGCCGCGCGGGCTTCTTGCTGGCGAACGATCTCGGCACCGCCCTCAAATTGCTCGAAGCCGAAGAGCGCGGCCAGGGCGAGCTCGCGAAGGATCTCTTCGCCTTCGCGACGAGTGAGCGCTACTTCAAGCTCCGGCGCCAGCTCGGCATCGCGCTCGCCTGAGCGGCGCGTCCCGATGGCCGAGGATCTGTTCGGAATCGTCGGGACGGTCATCGCGTCCGCGTATCACGTCGAAAGCGTCGTGGCGGAGGGCGGTTTCGGCATCGTCTACCGCGCCCGCCACGGCGGGTTTCGCGCGCCGGTGGCGCTCAAGTGCCTCAAGGTGCCGCAGCACCTCGGCGCCGAGTACCAGGCGCGCTTCCTCGAACAGTTTCGCGCCGAGGCGGAGGTGATGTTTCGCCTGTCGGCGAGCACGGCGACCGTGACGCGGCCGCTTCACGTCGACGTGATGACGGCGCCGAACGGCAGCTTCGTGCCGTTCATGGTGCTCGAGTGGCTCGACGGCGACACGCTCGACGCGCTGATTCGTTCGCGTGTCGCGGCGGGCAAACGCCCGCTCACGCTGGCGGAGGTGTTGCCGCTCTTCGAGCCCGTCGCGAAGGCGCTCGAACGCGCTCATCATTTCGAGGGCCCGGCGGGCGCGGAGAGCATCGCGCACTGCGATCTCAAGCCGGAGAACATTTTCATCGCGAACGTCGGGGGCGAGCGCGTCCCGAAGATCCTCGACTTCGGCGTGGCCCAGGTGCGCGGCGCGGCGAGCCGCGGCTCGAAAGCCGGCGACGAGGTGACGCTCTTCACGCCCGCGTACGGCGCGCCCGAGCAGTGGAACCCCAAAGAGCTCGGAGAGACGGGGCCGTGGACGGACGTGTGGGGTCTCGCGCTCACGCTCGTCGAAACGCTCGCCGGCAAGCCGGTGATCGTCGGGGGTCACGCCGCCGTCAGAGCCCAGGTGCTCGATCGCGCGCGCCGTCCGACTCCGCGCGCGCAGGGCCTCGTCGTGGGCGACGGCGTCGAGGCCGCGTTTCATCGCGCGCTCGCCGTCGATCCTCGCGACCGTTATCGGGACGCGGGCGCCTTCTGGCGTGCGCTCGTCGAGGCAAGCGAACGCGCCAGCGCGGCGGCGCCGAGCGGCCAGCTCATCCCCGATCTGGTGCCGCTCGCTCGCAAGCCGAGCCGGCCCGAGCTCCCCGCCGTGCAGGGCCCGGTGAGTTTCGACTTCGAGGAGGGCGAGGAGGCGCCGGGCGCGAAGCTCGATCTCGATCTGCCTCTGGACGAGCCGATCCCGCGCCGCTCGCTCACGCCACCCAGTCTGCACCCGAGTCTCCCGGCCGTGCCGCTCGGCGACACGCAACTCGCCGCGCCGCCGCCGAACGCACGCGGTTCGTTGCCGCCGGTCCAGGCCATGCCCTCGCTCGCGCCGGTGAGCTCGCAGCCGCGCCCGCGCATCGAGTCGCCCGCGCCGGAGCCGCCGCGTGCGGGCTCGAATCCGCCTTCGGGGCGCCGCTCGGATTCGGGCGCGCCACGCCGGGCCGACGCCGTGTTCGTCTCCACGCCGGTGCCCGCCGAACGCTCGCTCGCGCGGCGACTCGCGCCGGGCCTCGCGCTCGCGGGCACGAGCATCGTGCTCACGCTGCTCGATCGCCTGTACGCGTCGTTGAGCGGCGAGGTGTTCTCGCTCGGTCCGCTCCGCACGAGCTGGGTGGCGGCGGCGCTCCTGATCGGCGGGTTCGGCCTGTGCGCGCGAGAAGTCTTCTCGCCCGACTGACGGCGGCTCAGCTCCCGGGCGCGGTCGAGCGGGGTGCCGGCCGCGAGACGGGCGGAATGCTCGGCGCCGCCGGCTTGTCTTGGTACGTGAGCGCGCCTGCGTCGAACGAACGCAGCGTGTTGCGCGTGCAGAAGGGGCACGACCAGCCGACCTGAAACGTCTCTTTGCCGACGCCCATGGTGTTGGCCGGCGCCGCGAGCTCCCGCGTGCGCAGCCGGGCCCAACCGCGCACCGAGCGCCGCTGCTCGTCGAGCTCCGCACCCAGGTGGGCTTGGCACTCGCAGACGGATTGAACGATGGCCGTTTTCATGGCTCCTCGGAGCACGCTTGGTAGCGGAAGCGCCCGGCCGAGGTCAAGCCTTGGCGTGCTCGCACCCGCGGAGTAAGCTCCTTCGACTTCAAGCGGGACTAGCTCAGTTGGTAGAGCACGAGCTTCCCAAGCTCGGGGTCACGGGTTCGAGTCCCGTGTCCCGCTCTGTGATTCCGAAGACATAGGCTGCGCGCGGCCAAAACTGCGGCCAGAACTCACCTCGACGGTGCTCGGATCGTGGTCGCTCAAGAGCACATCGGGCAGCGGCGCGAACGGTGCGCCGAAGCCCTCACGGAGCTGCTCCGCTTCACGCACGTAGAGCATCGTCGTGTTGAAGTTCCGGTGGCCGAGACGCTGCATGATCTTCAGCGGCTCGTCACCTCTGACCGCTGCCCACGTCGCGCACGTTGCGCGGAGATCATGCCAGCCAAGCGGCTTCCGCGTCGCGTCGCTCGCGTGAAGCTCGGCGCGATCCACGTTCGCGCGCTGCAAGAAGGCGCGGAGCTTCTCCGAGCGGCCGGTGAGCTTGAGGGGAGGGAAGAGAGCGCCCTTGCCGCCAGACTCACCGCGCATCGCCACGAGCAACGGCAGCAACGCCGGCTCGATGCGAAAGCGCCGCGCGGTCCCCGTCTTCGTCGCCTTGGCCTTGCCTGGTCGCGACCGATCGAGCGCTCGGTGCACGTGAACGACGCCGTGAGCGAGGTCGAGATCGTCCCATTCGAGCGCATCGAGCTCACCAGCGCGGACGCCGAGGTAGACGCTCACGGCGACCATGCGGCGCCAGCGCATTGGAACGCGCTCGAACTCGAGGAAGGCGGTGAGCTCGCTCGGGTACAGGTACACCTTTGCTTTGCGAACGCCGCGGTCCGGCGCCGCAACATCGGTGCAAGGATTGTCGTCACGGACGCGGAGCGCTGGCACCTTCGAGCGCACAGCCTCGCGGAACATCTTGGAGACGAGCACCCAGACGTTTTGTGCAGTCCGCCACGAGAGCTCCTCGGCGTGAATCTTCGCGTCGAGCGAGCGCACGAGGCCCTCGATGTCGGCCCGCGAAACCGTTGCCATCGGAAGCGCGCCGATCGCGGGCTCGATGTGTTTCGCGAAGCGGCCGCGATCGTCGCGCACTGACGTGAGGCCGCGGGCCTCTCGGTCCTTCGCAAACATCCCGAACCAATCGGCGACGGTGCCGGCTTCCGGCGGGCTGCCCTCCGGTAGAGCGGGCGCTCTGTCGCGCCATTCTTCAGCCCGGACGCGCACCTTGTCGCGCATCATCGCGTCCGACATTCCGCGCGGCAAAGGCTTCAAGCGTCGGCGCTTGCCGTCGCCGCAAGTGACGCGAGGTTGGCCGCGGCCGTCTCTCGTCCAAGCAAGCGAGCCGGTACGAGGGCGGCCGCCACGCTTCTTCGTGTCCGTCATGGTGATCCCTTCGTCGCGTCGTCTTCCACCACGCGCGTGAACGCTTCCCGGTACCAACGCTCCGCAAGCTCGCGCTCGACGCCGAGCGTTGCTTGCCAGAAGTCTTCCCACTGCCCCACGAACGCCTCCGCCATCCACGCGGCGAGCGGTTCACGCCCCGGAGCGGTGTCGTCGAGGTAGAGCCGTGCGTCTTTCGCCGCTTCGTGCTCGACCTCGGCACGGGCCGCGGCGAGCACGCGCGTGTGTCGCTCGGCGTCGATGCTTTGGGCAACGGCGAACGCTTCGAGCCGACCCGCGTGCGCTGCGAGCGATTGAACTCCGAGGCTCGCTCGCTGCGCCTGCGCTTGGAGGGTCTGCGCGACGTGCCGCAAGGCTTCGGGCGTCGGTGCCGCTTCGCTCGTCGTCTCGGCGAGCAGGGTCGCGATGCTCGCCAGACTCGCTGCGGCCCCGCGAGCGCCCGCGAGCGTGTCCTCGATCGGGAGCGTACTCACCGGGCACCGCCTTCGATTGCATCGAGCACGCGGTCCAGCGCGATGAGCGCGTCCCACGCGGCTCGCACCGGCGGACAATCCGGGCCCGTCGAGTCCTCGAGGTCGCGGCTGAGGGCGTCGAGCGCGGCGCCGGCTTTTTCGAGGTGTTTTCTCTGCTGTGCTACTTGTTGCTTCGTCATCGGAGTGCTCCTTCGATGGCCAGGGGTCCGGGTGTTCTCAGGCACCGCGGGCCCCAACCTACTTGCGTTTGGGTTTGGGCCGTTGCCGTTTGGGCTCTTCCGCTGTTACGCCGAGCTTCGTCGCGTACTCGCGAAGTGCCCGGCGCATGATGTCGCTCTTGGTCAGCTTCTCATGGGCAGAGCACGCGTCGAGCAGCGCGCGATCCTCGGCGTCGAAACGGAAACTCAGAAGCGGTTCGGGCATGTCTAACTCTGTATGTACAGTAGCATGACAGCCGTGTCAACCCCTCTTGCTCGACTTCTTCGCCGCCTGTTCGGGCGCGACTCACTCGAAAATCCAGCTTTGAACCTCGTTGGCGAATAGGTCCAAGCGCATGCTCGGACGATCGCGCTCCCTGTACTGCTTCGCGGAATTGTGAACGAAGCCAAGACCCTCGTAGAACCCCACTGCTTCAGCGTACGCGTCCACCGTAAGCAATCGGCACCCAATTGAGCGCGACGCCTGCAGCGCGAGGAGGCACGCAATCCGAACAAGCTCCGTGCCCGTCCCGGAGTTGCTCTCGCGAAATGTCGCGCAGACCGCGAGACGTGCCACCTTGACCGCGGGGACGTACTCCGGGTCCTGGTGTCCGAGCCCTTCGACGGAAGGCGCCTTGAGCTTGCGACGCTCACCCGATGTGAGGATGACTGCGTCCGCCATAAGCGCGACGTAACCAACGAGCCTGGCGTCGTGATGTGCCAGGTAAGTCTGCGCAGTCCGGTGCGCCTGGTAGCGGAGTGCATCCGTTCGGATGAAGTCGTCGAGGTCCTCGTCGCCACAAGCGAAGGCCTCGAGCTCGGTCCGATCTCCCTCCGCCAGGGGGCGGAACTTGTACAGTGATCGTTCAGCGGGCGGGCGGCTCGGCAACGGCGCTCCCCAACGTCACGAGCAGCTCCGCAAGGCGCTTCTGCGCGATTCGGACGCGCCGGTCCGCTTCCTCTGGCGAGCACACCTGTGCCAACTCCCGGCGGAGTCGCTCTGACTCTTCCGGCCCCAACGGTGGTGTAGGTTCGATTGGACTCGCCATGGTTGGCCCACCGGCCTATGTCTATGGTAGCACGTGATATCTCGCTGGGCCTTGCTATCGTTCCAGTGCGCGAAAGAGCCTGTCCTGAGCCATGAAACAGTGGACCATCAGTCCGCACGTCCCGCCGCCGCCGGTTCGCGAGGTGCGCACGTGGGACCCCCTCCCGCCGAAGCCGAAGGCTCCGGTTCCGCCCCGACAGCCGACACCGGGCTTCGCTGGCGACGGCATGCCCGGAGAGCCGGTCCCGAGCCCCGTCTACGAGCGCTGACCGCGTCACGGGTCGTCCTCGTTGTCTCGAGCGGCTCGAGCACGCTCGGCGTTCCCACGGCGCGCCTCTGCCTCGAGCCTGTTGATCACGTGACGGGCACTGCGCTCCGCTGCAGCGGGTGAGCGCGCGGGGAGCTCCTCGTACGGACAGCCAGGGACTCGACATAGGCCGGGTGCTGCGAAGGCGTGCGCACATCGATGGGCAACGCGGTTCCGGAATCTCATCGCCCTGGCATCCGCTCGGCGAGTAGAACGCGTCGCCCGGCCGCCGCCGTCCGCTGCGCGAGCACGAGGGAGACACCGAGCACCAGCACGGCCGCGGGTTCCCACCCGAGGTCGGCCGCCAGCTGCTCGACGGCGCGGCCGACGGCCGCTGGGAGCGTCCAGCCAGCGGGGGCTCCTACGCGCCCGCCAGACGCGTCGCCACCCGCACGGGGCGCCGACGGTCCGTCCGACTCCCGAAAGCGCGCGTCGGGGGCGCCTGTTTCCATGCCGGCAACGCCCTCGATGAGCACGTCGATCGCCCGGCGCGCCTCGAGGAGCCCAGCCCTCACCTCCTCGGGGGTCATGCCGCCTCCGGGGGTGAGGCGAAGCAGAAGCCGCCGAGCTCGCTCAGGGCGACGTTGAGCACCGTGAACGCCGCCGCCTCGTCCGCGGTGCCGAACGGAGCTCCCGCGGCCCGGAGCGCCGCGTAGCAGGCAACGCCGGCGTCCGAGCGGGGAACCTTGCCGAGGAGCAACTTGCGAGCGCTGCCGATGTTCACGGTGCGCACGTCGAGGCCCGCCCGCACGAGCTCGAGGCGGACCACGCCGCCGAGCTCCCCGAGGGTATGCGCGGCCGTGCTCTTGCCGAACGCGTACGACTCGACGAACGCGAACGAAGCGCCGACCTCTCGAGCGAAGCCAACAAGCCGAGTCGCGATCGTTTCCGTGCGTCGAGCACGCTCCAAGTCACTCGCGTCACGTCGCAGCGGCTCGCCGACGACGAGCGATCTCACGCGCGACCACTCACCATCCCAGTCCGTCGGGACCGCAACCGTCGCGCAGGCGCGGGTACCCAAGTCGATCCCGAGCAACGTGGTCACGCGACGATCCCCAAGCGCCGCGCTTGCTGCTCGACGAGGTCGCGCTCCACATCGTCAATCGTCGGCCGCGAGACGAGCTCACCGCCGACGGGCATCGCGCTCGCGACCCCGTCGGGTACATCGCCGAGGCCGTGCGCCGGCCCGAACGCTGCGAGCGTGACGACGCGGCTAGCCCGCCAGACGTGCGAGCCGCTCCGACGATCGTAGATGAAGTGCAACGGCGAGAGGGTCACGCGCTCGAAACCAAGGCGCTCGCACTCGAAGAACCACGCGCGGTCCTCGCCGTGCTGATCGGGAAACTCGGGGATGGTCTCCGTCCACCCGCCGAGCGTACCGCCCAGCCATGAATCCTGCTCGGCGTGGAAGCAGTAGAGCCCGTCGTCGAAGCGGACGTACCGGACGTGCTTTCCGACGACACGGCGCGGGCCCCCCGCGATCAGCGTCTCGACGGTCTCCGAGAGGTAGCCCGGCAGGTAGGTGTCGTCGTCATCCCAGAACGCGACGAGCGATGCGAGCGCGCGGACGAGCGCCAGCCCGGCGTTGCGAGCGCGCGCCGGCGAGCCGCCCTCCGTGCGAACGGCCACCACGTCGTCACGCTCTGTCACGGGCAAATCGCGTGCGGCCGCGTTGAGCACGAGCACGAGTACGCGATCGGAATGCGTCTGCCGCTCGAAGCTTTGGAGCACCGCACCCACACGCTCGGGGCGCGACACTGCCGCGACGACCGCGATCTCGGTCATTTCTCAATACTCCACATAGCTGACGATCCGTGCCGCGCAGCAGAGGCTGAACGTGCTGGTGGTCCCTCGACCCACTGCCTGCACCTGGAACGAACCAGCCGTGCCGGAGGCTGACAAGTTCCACTGGATGTCCGTGTTGTCGTTCGCATCGACAACCTGTTTGACGATCGTGCCGTGCGTCGTCGGATCCCACGTGAACACGACTCGGGCGATGAATTGATTGCTGTAGGTAGCGCCATGGTCCGTGCTCGCGAGCGCGAGACAGTCGACGTCGATCACGCATCGGCACGTGTTGCTGAGCCCGTGCGTGCTGAAATCGAAGGGCACGAATTGGATCGAGGCGCTGCCAGTGACGCCGGTGAAGCGTGTGACAGTCCAGTCGAGTACGCGCTGTGACGCCATCAGCGCTCGTGCTCCTTCCGAGGATCGCCGTCACTCGCGAGGGTGACCGTTGGGGACGCGCACGCCGGACCGAGCGCGTTCATCGCGTCAGCTTTCCGGGCGTCACCATGCCCGGGATTGGCCAGCTCGGATGCGCGAGCCCCCGAGCCTTCAAATGACGCTCAAACGCTTCCCTCTCCTGCTGCCGCTGGAGCATGAGCGCATCGCCGCGGGCCACGGCTTCGGCGCGCATTCTCTCCGCTTCAGCGCGGTTGCGCGGCGGCGGGAGTGGCGCAGGCATTGCCGGCCTCCGAGGTGGCGGCAACACGCCTGCTACGAACTTACTTTCGGCCTCGCTGATCACATCGTACAGGGGAAACGTCCGCTGGTCGGGGCGAGGCGACCACTCGCGTCGCCGTCGCTCGACGAAGTCTTCGATCTGCTTCGCGACCGCGTCGGTGCGTCCGGCGGTGCGCTTTGCGACGATGGCAGCGATGCGAGCAGCGTCGCGCTCGTCTTGCGCGCGCACGGTCGCCTCCTGAGCCTCGCGCGTCTTGGCGCGCTCGCGCTCGAGCACCTCGGCGTGTCGGTTGACGCGAGCGACGAATTTCTCGCGCTCGGTGGCAGGTCTGATGATCGGGATGCGGCGTGTGGACATGGTTCGGTTCCTTTCCTTCAGCGTCTCAACGGATTCGGTACGTAGAGCGAGCGTCTGCGGCGTGGCTTCGCCTCACGCATGCGAAGCGCCTCGACTGCCTGCAGCCACGCGCTCAGACGGTCGCCGGTGTGCTCCTCCCACGAAAAAGCCACGGCCTCTTCGGCGAGCTTGCGCATCTCGTCGGGAAGAGCGCCCGGCTGCCGAAAGCTCCAGCGCTCGGCCGCGAGCTCTGCCGACAGCATCTCGATACGGAGCCGCTTGCTGGTCGCGCTCGTGTGAAGCCTGATCACCGGCACGTACTTCTCGACCTGCTGGCACACGTACTCACCTCCTGAATTCGACTCAATCGCGGCAACCGCGCGGCTCTTGCGGCATCGGTCCACGATGCGAGCGAGAATCTCGTCGAGGTTCCACCGACCGGCCTCGACGTGTGTCACCTCGCGCTTGCCACCCTGCGCCGATAGGGCCCGGGTGAGCACGAGCGCGCTCTCGTCGGCGCTGCGCTTTTCACGACCGGTCGCCGCGCCGTAGGCAGTATCGACGCCGAGCACGACCGGATCGTCTGGGCCTGTGGCGCTCGAGCAGTACTCGGTCACCGCGTTCTCGCCCATCGCAAGCGCGCGTTGGATCCACGCGACCTCGATGACCGGGTCGGCTTCGTCCGGTGCAACGCAATCGAGTTGCCGGGCCGCTTCACGCGGACCGAGGTCGTGACGCACGGACCCGATGCGAGACTCGGGCCATCGCTCTGGCCAGCGCGATCGGCGGAACGGGAACACGCCGTGTTCGACCGGGTAACGGCGTGACACCCAGCCGGGGCGCTGCGCGAGCCGCGCGAGCAAGTCGTCGCGGTGCCAAGGGTTCCCGACTGCGATCACGCGAGCATCTGCGGTGAGCCGACCGAGGAGTGTCGCGTCTACCCAACGCGAGAGATCATCACGAGCTCGCGTCGAGAGTGAGTTCTCGAAGTCCACCGCGTCGTCGATGATGAGCAGCGAGACGCGAGCACCGACGATCGAGCCGTGCACGCCGATCCCTTGCACCGACGGATCCTTGCGCGGCGCTGAGCGCACGACAGTTATCGCGCTCTGCGTCCACATCGCGTTCATGTCGGGGCGGAGCTCGGGGAACACTCGGTGCAACTCCTCGGAGTGCTCGATGTAGCTCGCGATCAACATGACGAGCTTCGTTGCTTGCGCGGCGGTGTTCGCGACGATGAGCACCGTCTGATTCGGATCGCGACCGAGCTCCCACAGCACGCGACCGACCGCGAGCTGCTGGCTCTTGCCGAGCTCGATCGCGCTGAGCAAGATCAAGCGCGAGTGCTTGCTCGCGAGCGCGTGCCATTCGCGGTGAAACGGTGCACTCTCGATCGGTGCTCCGCTTTTTTCGTCGCGCAGCACCAAGTCGCAGCAGACAGCAGCGCCATCGTCATCGCGCGCAGCAGAGACGAGCTCCGCCTCGATCGCTTCGTCGATCGCAGGCGCGCTCAAAACACGCCCTCCGTCTCGTCGCTCGCGCCGTAGTCCTGATCGTCGAACGCGCCGCGCGTGGGCTCGCGATCTTCGTCGCGCACATCGAGACGAGCCGGGCCGCGCGACGGCCACTCGTGGATCTGCGGGTCGCGCGACGGCGGCTCGGCGGTCACGCGCTGGCGAGCGCGTTCACCAGACCAACACTCCGAAGGGTTACACGTTCGCCACGAGACCCAAAGTCCGAGCTCGGCCGCGAGCTTGCGATCGCGATCGGCGTACTTGCCGCCAGAGTCCGCGCCGGCTCGAGCGCGCGTCAACCACCACTCGAGCGAAGTGAGCTCGGTCTCGCTCGCCCACTGAAATCCCGTGCGCCGTCGAAGCCGCGTGTCGAAACGAGGCGGACGCGGCGACGGCAGTCGCGGATCTCTTGCGGGTGGCGGGCTCGATCCGGTTCGTACCGCTGAGGTTGGAGGCGAAACCGTCGGTGCTGAAAACGTCGCGAGCCGATCGTGCAGGACGCGGTAGACGACCTCCCACCGGGTCGCGAGAGGGAGCGCGAGGAACTCTGCCTCGGTCACGGTGAGGCTCTCCACAAGCATCGGCCCTCAGGCCGGCGATTGGCCGCAAAACGGATTGGACATCCGTGTCGCTCGAATGACGCCCCAGCATGTTTACAGGCTAAACGCTCGCTTTCCGAGCACGGCCCCGCTAATTTGCGGCCAATTGGCTCATCATGGCACAGCGCTGGGGCGTGAATTCGCTGCCTTAGAGTCGAGCTGAAACGCAGGCCGTCAGGCCGGTTCCGACCCCTCCGAGCCCTCGTCAGGTTCAAAGGCCGGCTCCTCGAGCACGCGCCGGAGGAGCCGGCGTCGATGCTCACGCACCTCCGGGCTGACCACGACGGCGACGTTGTTCGTGACGTTCGTGGTTGGCCCGGCGGGCGCCAGCACACGGAGGCCCCGCACGTCGGCCTCGAGCTTGCGGAGCTGGGCGACCGCTGGCCACGCGTCTGCCTTCTTCGCGGCGGCCACGTCGGCCGCGAGCTCGGCGAGGAACGTCTCTCGCTCGCGCGCGCGCTGCTCGCCCGGCGCAGGCGGCGCGACAGCCGACACGATGAACGCCTCTCGTGCTCGCCTGAGGTAGGAGTCCACCGTGCGGGTCGCCGTGTCGCCGAAGCGCTCGCGGAAGGCAGCCAAAATCCGCGCGCGCGCCATGCCCGATTGCACGAGCTCGGAGACGAACGTCGTCCGCTCTTGCACCGCCGCGACGCCGAGACGCTGACGAAGTTGATGCTGCATCTACCGATCATATTGCATCAAGCCCCTGCAAAGCCCCAGGCCCGATGGCTCGCGCCAAACTGGGAAGCCGCGCACCATGCGCGCCCCGGCACCAACACGTAAGCGCCGGGGAACGAGCCACCGGGCATGGGTTCTTTCGTCGCGCATCTGACCGCGCTCCGCTGCGCTCGCTTGGTTTGCTGCCATCGGCGCCGATGCTCGGAAGCATCGACTCCTCGGCCAGCGAGAACGCTGGCAGCAGCGGCAGACGGTGACCGGCAGAAGCAACCGGTGACAGGTCGCGGACCCCTCGGTTGGGGTCGATTCGGCCAAATTTGGCTCGATCATGTGTGACCCCTCCGTCGGATGTCACCAGTCACCGTTGTCACCGCGGGTTTCGCTTGGTGCGTATTAATGTCTGCCTGCTCACCACTCCGTGTGTACGTAGGATCGTCGGTGACACTGGTGACATGGTGACAAGAGCCGTTCTCGGCCGAAGCGTCGTCACCGGCGGCGTCACCAGTCAGGAAGTAACGCCACTCGCGCCGTGCACCATCCAGTCGCACCTGGCGACGATGCAGCCCGAGCCGGCTCATGACGCGACCGATGCGCTGCGTCGCCGCAGGCGTGATGCGATCCGGCGAGACGTTGAGCGCGGCTATGAGCACGTCGCCGGTCGTGACACCTGGGGCGAGGTCTCGAGAGGGGCGAGCGAGCCAGCGCCCGACGATGTCCTCCCAGTCGTCATGCTCCGCTCGCTCCTCTGCCTCAGCGGCCGCGAGAGCACGGAGCTCGGTCGTGTCGAGGTGCCATGGTTCGCCCGCCTCGTAGGCGGCTCGCGCCTCCGCCCAGAGCTGGTCGCGGTCCCGAGCGAGCGCCCTCAGGTTGATCGTCCCGCAACGCAGCGGCCAAAAGCGGCGTGACCCAGTGGGGTCCGCGAGATACTGCTGCTCGTTCGTTGAACCGGCGAAAATTACCTGCCTCGGGTGGTCCTGCGTGCGTCGGCCGTAGCTCGCGCGATACGTGTCCACCTGCGAGCTGAGGAAATTCTTGACGCGCTCGATCTCGCGCCCGCGAATGCTCGCAAGCTCGGCGAACTCGTAGATCCATTTGCGTCGGAGCGACTGATAGGAGTCCTTGTCGCCGATGCTGATCCCCGTATCGGCGAACCACTCGGCGCCGGCGAGCAGCCGAAGCGCGCTCGACTTGCCGATACCTTGCGCGCCCTCGAGCCCAAGAAGCGAGTCAACCTTGCACCCCGGCTCGTAGACGCGAGCAACGGCAGCGATCATCCAGCGACGACCGACAGCGGCCGCGTACTTGGTCTCGGGCGCTCCGAGGTAGGAACTCGCGAAGGCGCTGAGCCGCGTGACACCGTCCCATGTGAGCGACGAGAGCCAATCGCGGATCGGGTGCACCACATGTCGCCGAGCGGCTGCCGCGACGGCCTCATCGACCATCTTCGTGCCGGGCTCGAACCCAACCTCAACAATGAACCACGCGGCCGTGCGAACCGAGTCCTCGTCAGCCCAATCGCCGACAGCGTAGTTTGCTGGTGCATCTTGGGCACGCATCGGGGGACGCGAGCGCGTCACGACGGCCTGACCGAACGCGTCCCACGCGAGCACACCGGACCAGTCCGGGTGCATCGAGAGCACGTGCATTACGTTCGCGATGCACCGCTTAGGCCCCTTGTCCGTGACGATCAGCCCAATGCGCCAGAACCCTGGATTGACGACGACCGTATCGACTGTCGGGTCAGCGGAGAGACGGCCCTGCGCCAGTAGCTCTGCCTCGTCGGCGTGGCGCCGGCTCACGACGGTCGCTCCCGCTCTCTCGCGAGTCGCCGCGCCTCGAGTGATGCGCGTAGGCGCATGACACGCGCCTCGGCCTCACGGAGGAGTGCGTCGAGCTCGCGCAGCAGGCGATTCTCGATCTCGTCGCGCTCGGCGTCTGTCATCGCACTCTCCGAGCTCGCGCTAGGTCTGCCATCGCATCGCGCTCGTACGCCTCGAGCTCGACGACCTCCGCGCCCTGCGCGTGGCGCTGGCGCGGCTGCACCGGTCGCGAGCGCAGCCACCGCTCGAGCTCGAGCCGCGAAACCAGCAGTTTCTGTCGTGCGCCGCGCACTACGGTCAACTCATGGCGATCGACTGCGGCGAGCAGCGCGCGGCGGCCCACGTCGTAGCGCTCGAGGGCGGTCGCCACGCCGAGCAGCTCATCGACGGGCGTCTCGCGCTCTCCTGGCTCCGCATCCTCAGTCGCGGCGAGCGCGAGGAACCCCTGCGCGATCATGCGGAGCGCGTCGCCTCTCGCGCTCACGGCACACCCCGGAGGTCGACGCCGAGCGCGCCAGCGATCGCGGTGCGCGTGGTTGGTAGCAGCTCCGCGCCTTGCTCGGCACGGATGATCGTGCGGCGATTCACCCTCGCTTCCGCTGCGAGATCCTCTTGCCGCCATCCGCGCAGCACGCGCGCCGCACGGATTAGGCGCCCGAGGTGCGCAGCGTCATCAACGAGTCGCCGCATGTGACGCGGACGACGATGCCCAAATTACGTGATCGCGAGAAGCGGGTAGCCGTTACCAGGTGACTCGGGTTCGGCCTAATTTCTGCCTCAGACGCGATCGTCGGCTCTTGCGCGCCGCGGAGCATTTCACGCTGCACACGGTCGCTACTTCGATCGGTGTCCAGCGCGCGCTCCGATATACGCGTCCCTTGCGTGCGTTTCTCCGCGGGGGCACCCGCGCGCCGCACACCTCGCACAGCGGCGCAAGCGAGATAGCCCTCTCGGCGCGCAGACCGTCATTCCAGTCCTTGATGATCTTGGCCTTCAGCGCATCGCGACTTCCGGCGGTCGTGGGTGCGGCGCGCAGAGCTCGCACCAGGTGCACTACGCGTCGTAGCGCTGGCAGCACCGCGACTCGGTCGCGTTGGAATTGCCGCACGCTTACGGCGACGCGTGAGAGGCCTTCGCGTGCTCTCGCACTCGCACAGGCTGCGTGCTCCATGTACGCGTCGGGATCATGGCGGAGCCCATGCAGCGCGGGATCTTCAGCTGCGGGGAATGCAGCATAGAGTTCGCTCAGCAGGTCGAGCGCTTCCACGGTCAGCAGGTTGAAGGGCACCCGCTTGCGCTCGTCGCGCCAGTCGCTACTCTGCTTACCGCTCGTCGTCATCGAGCCACGACGCCCGGAGCATTCGCGTGCTCGCGGGCGTTCCTACTTTCAGCCTACTTCTTTCGGTCGCGCTTCGCTCGCTCTGAGGCAAGGTCGGCAACCGATGGGGCGCCCGGTTCGGTCTCGGCGATGAGCTTGCCGAGGGCATCGTGCGCGACGCGAGCGAGCGCGAGGTCGCCGGACGCGAGCGCCGCCGTCAGGGCAGCGGCGAGCGCTGCGCGCGGGCTTGAGTTTTGGCCATCAGTTTTGGCCACGGGGTCGAGGATCGGGGAGTTAGGGGCAGGCGAGGGGGCCTCACCCCGAGGGTTTGCGCTTGCCTCCTTCGCCGAAATTGGCTGTGATCCTGCCCCTGGTTCGCTTTCTGGCGGGTTCGAGTCCCGTGTCCCGCTCCGAAAAACGCTCGGGTACGGTCGATCCGCGGTGCGCGTCGCCATTCTGCATCCGAGCTTCGAGTCGTTCGGCGGGGCGGAAGCGCTCGCGTGCGGGCAAGCGCGGGAGCTCGCGGCGCTCGGTCACGAGGTGACGATCGTGAGCTTCGGGCTCGGACGCTTGCGCGACGAAGGGGTCGCGGGCGTTCGGCTCACGGAGCTTCGGCGTCCGCTCCAGAGCGCCGCCGGACAGCTTGCGGTCTTCGAGCGATTCACCGGGGTGGAGGACGCCGTGCGCCACGCGCTCGCCGGGGCGGACCGCGTGATCGCGCATCATCCGCCGGCGAGCTCCTGGGCGGTGCGCGCCGGGTTCGCCGAACGCACCGTCTTTTATTGTCACGAGCCGACGCGCGCGTTTCACCGTCGAGCGGTGAGCCCGGCGCTCGACGCCGTCGCGAGCGCCGGCTCGGCTCCGCCGAGCAACGCCAAACGAGCCTACGCGATCTCGCTCGCGCGTGACGCGCGCCGCCGGCTCGTGCCGTTCGGTCTCGGCTGGGCTGCGCGCGACGAGCGCCGGGCGGTCGCGCGCGTGGCGGCCTTGTGGGCCAACAGCGCCTTCACGGCAGGGCTCGCGCGCACCGTGTACGGCCGAGCTGACGTCGAAATCGTGTACCCGTTCGTTGGCGAGCGCTCGGCTCGAGCGGTCGCGGAGCACCCGCCTGCAGGCGCTCTCCGTGTGCTCACCCGCACTCGCTTGCAGCCGATCAAGAACGTCGACCTGCTCATCCGCGCGGTCGCTCTCGCGGCGGCTCGCGGCTTGGATCTCGAGCTCGACGTCGTCGGCGACGGCTCCCTGCGCGTGGAGCTTGCGGCGCTCGCGCAAAGTCTCGGCCTGGGCGCGCGCGTGCGGCTGCACGGCTATCTCGGCGACGCGGCGTCGGCCGAGCTCGAAGCCGGTGCGCACGTGTTCGCCTTGCTCCCGTTCGACGAGCCCTTCGGCCTCGTGTTCGTCGAGGCGGCGCTCGCGGGCCTCGTCGTACTCGGTCCGGACCAGGGTGGTCCGCGCGAGATCCTTGCGCCTGGCGGCTTCAGCGCCGACGCCTCCGACGTCTCCGCGATTGCGGCCGAGTTTGCCCGCATTCGCGGCACGCCGCGGGCGGAGCTCGACGTACGGCGCGCGGCCTTGCGCCAAAGCTGTCTCGAGCGCTACACGGCGCCCGCATTTCGCGACCGGATGCGGGAATTGCTCGGCCCGCCGCCGGTCTGACGCTCACTTCCCGATGTCGAGCGGCGGCCCGTAGAGGCTGTCACGAAACTCGACGTAACCGAAGGAGCCGCTGCCCTTCACCTCGAGCACGACCGTGTCGCTCGAGTCGACCTCCTGCATCAAGGACGACGTCGAGTAGGTGATGATCGTGTTCCCGTTCGACAGACGCTGCACGTCGCCGAAGTTCGTCACGTTGGACCCGCCGTTGGCGCTGAAGGCATGGACCAGCTGGCCGTTGAGGTCGTACTCGACGGCCTGAGACTTACCGGCCGTGCCCATGTTCGCGAAGATGAGGATGCTGCTGTCGAGGAGCTGCGTGCCGTGTTGCTCGCCGCCCCACGCCGAATGTCCGCCGCTCACCTTCTTCGAGAGCAACCACTGGAGCGCGCCCGAGCGGTTGACGACCGCGACGTCTTCCTGCCAGTCCGAATAGACGTAGAAGTCGTTCGTCTTCGAGTAGCGCACGGAGTTTCCATGGCAGCTCGGGAACGACATCCCCGGGCCCGTGACGCCGGTCGGCTCGAAGACTTCCTTGTACGTCCCCGCGTTGTTGATCTCGAAGATGCTGTTGCAGTCCGACTCGCTGTAGTCGAGGTACGCCATCGTGTCGGCGCTGACGGCAGCGATGTCGTGCGAGGCCTTCGTGTTCGAGTAGGTCTGCGTCGTGAGGCCGTCCATCGTGACGCGCCGGAGCGGGTTACCGGTGAGCGCCTCGTTCACGAGCCAGATGCTCTGGCTGTCGGCCGACATGCGCGCGCGCGAAATGCCGTCGGTCGATTCGCCTTGGTTCTCCGTGTACCACCACACGACGTCGCCGTCGGTGTCGAAGATGAACGGCAGCTTCGAGTTCGTACCCTGCCAGAACGACGTGATGAAGAAGCCTTTGGGCAGCGAGGCCGCGTTCTTCACGGTGAAGCTCGTGAGCGGGTTCGCGGTCGTCTTCGCCCCGGTCGTCACCGTTTGGTCGTCGCTCGTGTACGTCTTCGTGCCGTCGCTCGCGGTGATGCGGAAGTGGTACGTCTTCGCCGGCTTCATGCCGAGAAGCAGCGTGCGATAGTCCATTTGCGTGAGGTCGACCGGCGCGGTCATGCCGTACGTCGTGTCGAGACCGAAATCGATGTGCGCGGTGCTGATGCCGGTCGCGGCGACCGACCACGTCACGATGCCCACGGTCGTCGGCGCCGTCGCTTTCACGTCGCTCGCCAACTGAACCTTGATCGTGAACATGGACGTGCCCGTCTGCGTCGCGCCCGCGCCGCCGGTGAGCCCTCCCATGCCGGCGGCTGCGGAGGTCGTGCCGCCGAAGCTCATGCCGCCCGAGCCGCCGCCGAATCCGCGACCGCCAGCGCCGCTCGTCATCGCGGAGCTGCCGCTCGCACCGCCGAGG